>Ga0114918_10005850_pt1 | contig 10506 bp, 8 predicted proteins | sample LantaG_FD_87015 | JGI IMG/M metagenome (GOLD analysis project Ga0114918, IMG submission 87015) | Deep subsurface microbial communities from Baltic Sea to uncover new lineages of life (NeLLi) - Landsort_02402 metaG | ecosystem: Environmental > Aquatic > Marine > Oceanic > Sediment | place: Baltic...
CCACCCATGTGACGCACGGGAAGGTAGCCAGACCAGCCATCTACTGCGATGGCATAGCCCACCACTTCCCCGTCCCCTGTTGGCCAACCGGGTCCATTTGTTTTCAGGTTCGGGTCGCGTGTCTCGACGTCGATGGCAATCTTAGTTGCCGACGTAATGTCCGGCAGTTCAAGCGGTGGAACCCATTCACTCTTCGGTGCAAACATCGTCATTTGTAATCCTGCCATTAGCTTCTCCGCCCAGCGCAGCGTAGCCACAAATATCTAGCCATGAGTCCTCGTGCGCGGGTGTTACTATTAATCGGGCAAGCTTAACAGCGATCATGCACTGATAAACCTGCTCGGGGGTGACGTCAGTTTCAAGAATGACTGACCATAAGTTAGCAATGCGTTGATGATTTTCATAAGCATCGCCGTAGTCCGCGGCCCGCTTACCATTAATTATCTGCTCTGCTTTTTGTAGAATTTCTTCCCGTTGCATCAGTCTGCCTTCACAAATTCTTTGCGCTCTTTATCCCACTCAAACCGGATGCCTTTAATTTCTTCATCCGGAATGCTGGGGTTGGTCCATCTTGCTTTGGCTCGGTAGTGAGCAAGGTCAATCACGCCGTTCTCTTTAAACAGCTTGCGGCGTTTCTCCTCGTACTCTTTCCACTCGGTCCACGACATTTTCATAAGTCATAACTCCTTGTTGCATCTTCGGCGTCTACGATGTACAGATTACGCCGTGTTCTTGTGACGCCAACATAGAACACGCGGTGCATGTCATCAGGATTGATGCGCATTTCATCATCGGCTGCTGGGCTGAGGTCCGTGAATAACACGACGTTATCCGCCTCACCACCCTTTGAGCCGTGGATCGTGGATGCTGTTATGCGGGGAATGCCGTTAAACTTTTCGCCACGTCGCAGCAGGGCTGTGATATAGGCTCTGTCAGTCTCGGGCAGTTTGTCCATGGCCTCGGACCAAATCATGTTTTGGGTGGCCCGCAAGCCGTGGTCAGCTACAAGGTCTCCCATTTTTACGAGGTCGGTATCGTCGATGTTGGGCAGCTTTTTGTAACCTCGGGTAACACGATTACCGATAGACATGTAGCCATACACGACACGTGCTACTTTCCCAGACACTTCTTTGCCTTTGCGGAGTTGTTCCCATCCGTTTACGGCGTCGCTTACCCTCTCGCTGATGGACCGTTTGCCGCGGTACGTGAAGAGGTAACCGCTAGAGCGCAGGTCGTTGTACACGGGCTGTAGCTGGTAGGCCGCCTGTGACAAAATCAACCAAGACCCTTGTGTCATGTCGAGGGATTCAATAGTGTTGATCCGCGCCACCTTGCCCAGTTCGTCTCTGGGTTCGTATTTTTTGGGGAACCGCCTGCCGATGCGGCGCACGACATTCTCTGCAATATCATGCACAGACCGTGGGATACGGTAGGACTGCGAAAGCGTCTCCGATCCTCCCGGCAGGTTAATGAAGTGATCTACGTCAGCGCCCGCCCACCGATATATCGCTTGGTCATCGTCCCCTGCGCAGTACATACGTTTGGAGTGTGCATCCAATATGTGTGCGATGTCCCACTGTAGCGGGCTAAGGTCCTGCGCTTCATCTAGGAAGCACAGCTCGAAGTTTGGGCAGAACTTATCTGAACCCTTTGCAAAGTGTTCCAGCATATCCGTGAAGTCATACAGGCCCATGCTTTCCTTGTAATCACGTAGGCATTTGTCAACGTAGTTCACGGTGTTCCAATCGGGGTCGATGGTGCTGATGTTGTACTGATCCCGAAGATTAACTTTTCGTAATCTTGCGAGGTTGATGAGTCCTAAAATGGGATCACTGCTGGTGACAAGGCTCGATATATCGTCATCCATAGAGTTGTTCTTGCTTCCGCCAAGGGATACACCTATTGCTCGGCTTAACTCTTTATAATGTTCGTCCTGCATTACCTGCTGAGGACGTATGTCGGTCATTGTCAGCGCAAGACTATGCAAAGTACGGAAGAAGATGAGGTCTTTTTTGGGGTCCAATCCAAACCGTTCCGCAGCACGTTCCTTAGCTTCGTTTGCTGCCTTTCGGGTAAAGGCTAGGAAAGCAATCCTATCTGGCGGCGTCCCCTTCTCTAGCGCATCGTCTACCATGTTGAGCAGTGTTGTTGTTTTTCCGGTGCCCGGCGGTCCAAATATCCTAAACATTAATTCGCCTCTATTTGTCTTACTATCTGGCGAATGCGCTCACGAGACAGGTTCATTCTGCGCCCTATAGCTGCAAACGTCATACCACGCTTATACATATCGAAGATTCGTTTATTTCGATTAGAGAATTCTGCGGCGGTCAAAACGGAGCCTCCCCTTGATTACCAAACTTCGGTGAATTGAAGTCCATTTCAACCGTGTCAAATGCCGGTATCTGCCATACGCGGACGGCTCTTCCTTTGATCTTCAGTACGACGCTCTCGCCGTTGATGTCTCGTAGGCGTTGAGCAATCTTATGTGATTTGTATTCAAAGAACTTGTTCTTGCGTAAGAAGCCCTCAAAATCTTTAAGCCTAAAATACGTGATGCCTTGCTCTTCATCGGTCCACGGGCGGCGTAGCAGGATTTCTTCTTTGTCCTGCGCCTGCTGTAGGTGACGGCAGAACTCTTCAAGATAATCGTAGAACTGGCCGCCAATGCTGGCATCTTGAGCCACTTCAATGATGGCGCTTTCGTTGTCGCGCATCTCAGAGAGCAGGGTGCTGATCCTGCCTTCCCACATTGTTTTCTGCACTGACTGCGGCATGAAGTTAAGCTGCTCCATGCAAGCCTTTTGAAACAGGGCTTGATTCATCAGCGCGTCGGTATCTAGCTCCAGCGGTTCGCCATTCACGTCCATGAACCAGACGGGCGGGGTGGAGTTATATTTACGGAGGTTTGCGATTGTTGCGCCAGCTACCGCAGCGCCAACACCAAACTTGCGGGTACGACAAAGCTCTTTATTGCAGTGTGAGTTGATTGGCGAGTCGTTACACTTGTAGGCGTAGTCTTTGCGCTCTACCTGCTTGGCAACTATGTTGACCTCCGGCAATGGAAGCGGCGGAGACAGGTACTCCATGTTGTACTTGAGGATTTCGGATTCCCAACTGTCCGGATATGCCTTGCGTAAGTACACCCCCATATTGAAAAGGCCATTGTTTCTACCCCCTTCGCTGATGCCAGACTTACACAGTATCTGCAAACAAGGCGGACCATCACGTAGAAGGTCGGTCTCGCCGCTGCCTACTACTTGTAGCTTAACAATCTCTTCAGGGGTCTGAACAAATTTCTGGTGCAGTTCAATGAATTCTTCGAGTGTGGCCGACGTGCCATCATCAAGAAACGCGTAGCGCAATCCATTCTCGTGGTCGTAGTACGGCAGGTTTAGGAAGTTACCTACGTCACCACGGTCGAGGTGCAGCTTGACCTGCTTGGGAAATATCTCGCTTTCTCCATAGCCGAGAGCCGCGGACATGTTTTGCAGAGCTTTCTGCATGTCTTTTGCTTCTACCCAATTGGCAGAAAACAAGAATAAGTGTGCGCCACCGGACTTTGACCGGCACACAACGATGGGAAGCTTAAGCTTCCTAATTTTGTTAAGAAGCAACTTGTGGTCCAGCGGGTACTGGTCGATGTCGATACAGCCCCACTTACAGCAGTTGTCTTCGTTAATTGGAATGATACCTAGACCACTTCCTTTCCCAGAGAGATGGTTTTCCCATAGAGTTTTGGTCCGTGGTTCACGCACTACGCCAGCTTTTCCCTTGGCCTTACCATTGGCCCCGGTATTTTCTATCTTGAAGTAGCCATATGCTTCCTTCAGACCATCGAAGATGGCCATAAATTTTTCTACTGACATTGTTGCCCCCATACGGAAAAATACGGCGGAGCCGAAGCCCCGCCGTTTACGACTTAGAACGGTGTGGAACCGCCTGTTTGATCATCCGTATGCTTTACAACTACATCACCGGCAGTGATGCTATCGGCAAAAGACTTAGCTCGCTGGTACAGCAAGACGTCTTGGATGGGGCCTTCTACAGACATTTCCCAGCCGTGCCACGAGCCCTTCGAGTTTTCCTCTTGGATCGTTTTCAGGTGATAAATGTGCGAAAATCGGGGCGGGGTAAACGGCCCGTTCAAACCCATCATTGATCGAGATGCCATCATGCTGTTCCATTTACGCGACTTCTTGAGCTGCGTAGATTTCATCGCAATCAGGGCGGTCTCGTGTGACCCGTCCTCGTTGATAAGAACGACGAAGTGCTGATGCGTCTCCTCGATATACTCACCGTTGCTGTCAACAACATAGTCTTTGTTGTCTTCCGGCGAACGCTCAGTACGGGGACGCCCGTCTTGAGGCTCGTAAATTGCCACGGGCGCACCGGTTCCGCTGCCACGCGGAGCCCACTGAATGAATCGACGCTGGTAAGCACAGGGGATCACGCGAACACCGTCCTTACCTTTGAAGATTGCACCAGTAACGGTGTTGTAAATATCGCCCTTACGAGCCGTCTCGTTCTCGTCCAACACCGGGTCATTGCCAGACAGAACCTTGAGGAAAGGAAGCGCTAAGTCTTCTTGCCCCATGTTCTCCATGCCACGGCCTGCATCGGCCTCAAACATAGCTGCATCGAATACAGCCACCTCATTGTTGCCAGCTTTAGCTACTGTTTTAGTACTCATTTTTTTCCTCTCTTGATAACTGCGCGTTGACCAACCCACGCCCCGAAAAGCTCCATTGGAAATTCTTCCCCAGCTTCCACACGCTCTTTGACGAACGCACGGAGGGTTTGCGGATGAACATCGGTCTTTTGCTCGGGGGTATACCCTTGCTGCTGCGCAAACGCAGAAAAGGCACTGGCAAGATCGTCCTCTCCACGGCCAAACTGGCAGGCGACAGTATTCTTGATAATGTCGTCGTACCCGTTATCGCGGAGCCAATCGTAGGCTTGAGGACGGTTTTGTACGAGGATCGAAGCGCCATACGTTTGCTTGATGTCAACGGTAGAACCGTCGTCCAAGGTAAACGATGAAAGCCCGATTTCAGCCAACATTGCTGGCATGTCCTCGTCAGTAAGTTTCAGAAGCACTTTCTTTTCTTCCTTGATTTGTTCCTCAAGGCTTTCAATTAGTGTTTCCTTATCGCGGATAGTTCTGGCCAACGTGGCTACCGAAGTTAAGCCTTGCTGGTCTATTTTTTCTACCGATGAGGCAACAGTTTTTTCAAACTCCTGCTCCATCAACTTGGTTAGGTCATCACTCATCGTGGTTCTCCTCTCGTGGTTAAAGGCACCGGTTGGGCCTTGACAATTGCAGATAATATCTTATACTTCGTACTTGTCAAGCGGTTTTTAAAAAAAAGAGGAAATGATGGCTGGCTACGAGTTTGAGACACACCCCTACGACCACCAACGCGAGGCTTTCGAAGACTCGTGGGACGCGGAGTTTTATGCACTTCTCATGGAAATGGGCACGGGGAAAACCAAGGTGGCCATCGACACGATGGGGGCTCTGTTTGAAGCGGGCAAAGTCAAAGCTGCTTTAGTTATCGCGCCCAAAGGTGTTTATGACAACTGGGTCAAGGGAGAAATTCCCATTCATTTACCTAAGCGAATACCGCGTCATGTGTTACGGTGGACTCCGGCTAAGACATTAAAGTTTGAGAACGAGCTGAAGGACTTTATCGTGGACCGTGATCCCAAATTAAAAGTCTTCGTAGTAAATGTTGAAGCTTTCTCGACGCCCCGTGGCACGGAAGTTGCGGAGGCGTTTCTCTACCAGAACCCAGATAATCTGGTCATTGTTGACGAATCGACGACGATCAAGAACAGAAAAGCATCGCGGACCAAGAACATCCTTGCGTTGCAAAAGCGAGCCAAGTACCGCCGTATTCTGACCGGTTCCCCTATTACCAAAAGCCCTATGGACTTGTTTAGCCAGTGCAACTTCTTGGCCGAGAAAGCGTTGGGCTTTAACAGCTACTATGCCTTCCAAGCGCGGTACGCGAACGTCGCAAAGCGAACCATGGGTCACCGCAGCTTTCAGCAGATCATGGGCTATAGACGGCTAGATGAGCTGTCTGAAAGGCTGGACCGGTTTAGTAACCGGGTGCTGAAGGAAGACTGCTTGGACCTGCCTGCCAAGGTGTATGTCCGCCGAGAGGTAACCTTTACCCCTGAGCAGGAGCGCCTGTACCGACAGATGCAGAAGTTGGCTCTGGCAAAGTTAGAGTCGGGGGAGCTGGCAACGACCGCCAGCGTACTGACGCAGATTATGCGTCTTCAACAGATTTGCTGCGGGCATTTGCAGCCAGATGAGGGTAAGATCAAAGAGATCAAAAACAACCGTTTGAACGAGTTGTTGGACCTCACTGACGAGTTACAGGGAAAAGCAATCATTTGGGCGTCGTATACCCACGACATTCAACAGATAGCTTCTGCCCTGCGCGACCGTTTCGGGCCCGAAACGGTCGCAACCTATTACGGGGAAACGCCTCAAGATGATCGACAGGAGATCGTCGAACGCTTTCAGCAGAAAGACAATCCCCTGCGTTTCTTTGTCGGACAGCCTAAAACAGGAGGTTATGGAATTACTTTAACCGCTGCCAACACGGTGATTTACTACAGCAACAGCTACGATTTGGAAATACGGCTTCAATCTGAGGATAGGGCACACCGTATTGGGCAGACAAACAAGGTGACTTACGTGGACCTTGTGACGCCCGGAACCATTGACGAAAAAATCTTAGGCGCTTTGCGATCCAAGATAGATGTAGCCAGTGAGGTATTGGGTGAAGATGCACGGTCGTGGCTTACTTAGCCATAGCCGCCCATGAGCGAGGCTATACCGCCCGGCAGCGGCACAGGTCCACCGCTCAGTCGTGGCGCAGGTAGCGCTTGTTGATATTGCTGCGCCATTGGGCCACCACCAAAACCAAAGCTTTCTTCTGCGCCAAAATGCGCTCTTTCGGCTTGGTCCACCAAATCTAAGAAGTGGTCTACCTTCTGTTGCTCGGCCTGCATTTCTGGCTGCGCGTAGGTCTGCATGAGGTAATTCTGATAAATCTTAAGAGGTTGAGACTGCATCTGGCCCATTTGTTGGCCAAACTGACTATGTAATTGCTCGAATAAACCACCAATGGCGGGTTGCATTTGCGCGGGCATCTGTATTTGCGCGGGCATCGGCATTTGAGCTATGTTCATCTCTAGCTCGGGTTTTTTTGGAGCTATCAGCGGCATCATAGCCGAATAAGACCCTTTCATCGGGTCCGCGTATGGCGATTTAATCATCCCACCCTCCTGCATATACTGTATCGAAGGCACCACACCACCCTCCGCTCTTTCGATTGTGCGATACCGAGGGTCACGTGGGTTTTCTGGATCAGTGGTGTTGCCGGGTGACGTTGTAGCCGACCCACTAGACGAGGTTGACGTCCCTGTCGGGCTTCCTGTCCCTGCAAACCCAGATAACCCGGCGGTCCCACCAGACGTTTGGCCCGAATACCCGGCAAGGCTGAACACCGGCTCGGTGCCACCACGGCCAAACTGAGTATAGGAAAACGGGATAGCTTCGCGAGCCCGAGACATGGCTTCGGCGCGTCCTTCTGCACGGGCCGCGGCTTGTGTCGCAAACCGGTCGTACTCGGCTTGATCTTTAGCCCAATTCGGGTTCTGTAGCTTGCTCCAGTCGGCAGCGCTGTAGTAACCGCGATCTCCTACTGGTCCGCTATATTCCCTAAAAATCGACATCAGCCTTGCCCCGCTAAACTAGCTATTCCCATTAAATCCCTATCTTCGGGAAAAAGAGCTGCAAACCTAGCCCGATCAACCGGTCCCGAAGGGGTTGAAGGGGTTGGCCGTGGAGCCGCGGAAGCCGCTTGGACTGGACTAGGTGCAGCACCTCCGCCCTGAGTGGGAGTTTGGGCGGGAGGTACAAGAGCCCCTTGCTGGTTAGCTGGGGGCAGTGTTGGTTGTCTGACGGGCGCAGGTGGAGGCGTAGGTTGTTCAGGTGCCTCATACTCCTCTGTCAAATCTTCATCTATTGCGCGGATACCAATTGGTAGACGACGGCCCCCCTGTCTTGCCAGAGGTGCTATAATCTTCTCAATACGAACAAGCAGGTCGTCTTTCATCTTGGCGTCTTGGATTTCTTTCGCCATTGCGGCAAAAAGCTTCGGATTAGCGAGCATTTCCGTCATGACTTTGATGCGCTGGGTCTCTGGGCCGCGGAGCAAGACACGCTGTATGAGGTCCGAACCAGTTTGTTCAGCGATCAGGCCCCCGCTCATTTGCGGCATACCGAAGAATTTCTTCAACTGTTGCTGTGATGCGGCACCCGCAGTAGCATCCGCAATTCGGACTAAAAACAGCTTGGCCATGCTGGGGTTTTTAAACAGCACGTTTTCAAAGTTGTTGGTAGCAAAAGCCTCATCAATGCCACGAATGGTTTTAATCATCTTTTGCACTTCTGCCATTTCATCTTTGGTGGCCATGCCCTTTGCAACGAGAAAGTCACTCACAGAAAGCTTGACACTAGGATCTACCCCGGGTATTTGCGTAAACAGCTCCCGCTGTAAAACATCACCATTGGGTAAGCCCGCAGTGTTGTTTGCTTTTCGCAGCGCGTTGTTAAAGATTGCAGATTTAAGGCCCTGTATCGCTTGTTCTTTTTTGAAACCAGTGCCTTTGTAGTCTGCTTTACTAACCATGCGATACAGCGCATTAAGCGCCAAGCTTGGTTTTTCAGCAGCTAATGCTTGAGCAACCGCTTTGCCCGGGTCTTCGTACTGAAGCACCCATTGGAAAGCTTTAGTGCCGTAATGATAGGTTAACTGCTCATCCGTCATACCTCGACGGGCAGCTTCTGATGGTTTCATTTGAAGTGTTATGTCATCCAACATGCCGTCAAATGCGCGTTGAGCGGACTGAGCATTAGCTAAGTCCACCTCAAGGTCTGGAATAAGAGCATACAATTCTTTGGTGCCGGGTTTCTTCTTCCAATTTTCGAGTTTTGTCGGATTCACCGCAAATGTCTCTGTTACTACACCGGTCGCAGGATTTGTAACGGTTTTTTTATCTATAACTTGGTTCAAAGAATCTCGGAGCGCGGCTTGCATAATTTGATCCGCGTCCATTGCTCGGACGGCTTCTTCAGTAAACCCTGCTTCGTCGATCAAGAATCGACCGGCGGCACGAATTTGGTCAAAGCGCTTTGCCGTGCTTAAGTTGCCACCTCGGAAAGCCTGATCTAACAGGTTTTGTGGGTCGAGAATAAGACCACGGTTACGATCTACTCCTTGCAAATCACTTAAGAAGCTACGCGTAAACACGTTGTTTCGGGCAAATGTATAGGCGCGGGCCGTGTTGTATGCCTCAGAAACCTCGTCACGTTGACCGGTCAAGTCACGTAGTAAGGCATCGTTGATTTTATCCAGACGTTGCGCGTTGACAATATCAGTTCTGCCGGGCGCTCGCAGTTGTGCGGCTTTGTTCCGCAAGCCGGAATACATTTCAAAGAACTTCTGCGCAGTGGCCGGGTTTCGGCCTTGACCGTCTTGAAAGTATTTAGCCAGATCGTCGAAATCTGCTTTGTAACTACCTAAAGCAGCGTCTAATTCAGCTTGAGCGCCTTTCGATGAGAAGTTCAAGCCACCGCGGCTTGAAGGACGGCCAAGCAATTGCAGCACGTTGGGCTGGTTAATCTGCCGACCGTTACGTGAAAAAAACTCTGTCAGCGGATAACTCTTAACCTCTGCCCAAAGACGGCGCTCACGCGTTTTACTTAGATCAATTTGGTTTTTAAGAACATCGTACAGTTTTTCTGAAAGCTCAGTTCTTTCAGAAGGTAACTTTGGGTCACGGCCTAAGACTCGTGAGGCGGACCCGAACAAGTTAGCGACGCCATTATCAACGCCGTCTATGATGTTTTGCTCAAACAAACCCTGCTGAACACGGGCTGCCATTGCGAATGCTGCTGGATCACCCGTAGAAGCCAACGCTCGATACGCTTGGATGGCACCAGCTAGTAACTCTTGGCGACCAGAGCCTGTTGCAGCTCGGAGGTCCGCGCTAGATTTGGCCAGCTCTTGCTGAATGGTTTGCATGGTCGCCGAAAAGGGCAAGCCCTCCAGTTTTGCAAGGTCTGCAACAGTCAGCGTATAGATCTTGCCGTCCGCATCTTTCCGCTCTACCGCAGCCGCTTTACCGAGTTCCGCGATAAACCGGTTAAGCTGCTCTTCCGCTGTTTCTATTACTTCTCCCGTTTCAGGATTAACGCGGGGTTCATATTCTGCCGATTTTTGAATTGCCGAAATAATTCGCTTGCTAACATCTTTTTCAAGCGCTCCTCGCAAAAGCCCGTCTTTAGCAGTTTTATCCGTACCTTTGCCGTACCATTCGCTCATGGTGCGGAAAACGCCACGCATGAACTCAGGGCCTGAATCAATGACAAGTTGTGCGGGAATTGGAATAACTAACGAGCCGATAAGCTCGCCGTATAAA
>Ga0114918_10005852_pt1 | contig 10505 bp, 3 predicted proteins | sample LantaG_FD_87015 | JGI IMG/M metagenome (GOLD analysis project Ga0114918, IMG submission 87015) | Deep subsurface microbial communities from Baltic Sea to uncover new lineages of life (NeLLi) - Landsort_02402 metaG | ecosystem: Environmental > Aquatic > Marine > Oceanic > Sediment | place: Baltic...
CTCTCTCTCTCTCTCTCTCTCTCTCTCTCTCTCTCTCTCTCTCTCTCTCTCTCTCTCTCTCTCTCTCTCTCTCTCTCTCTCTCTTCTCTCTCTCTCTCTCTCTTTCAGTGCGGAAGGGAAAAAACAAAAAGGCAAAAACCAAAAATCAGTTGAGCGTCCCGCGGCAGTTTGGCGCCCCGCAGGCACACTCGACTTTCGCCTCGCCTTCCTCCTCGGCGAACCTGTAATCGTAGGTCAGCTCTTGCCCCGGCTTGATCTCCGTGCGGGCCAGGAACACGATGCGAGAGCCGCTGGAACCGCTTTCGGACGAAGAAGAAGGGTAAACGCGGGTGTAGAGGCAGGGCCTGCAAGAGTGGTTGGTGAACCGAGCGACGCTCCCGCGGCGGGTCGTGTCGACCAGCGTCGTCCCATCTCGAGCAAACAGGTAGCAGTCGTCGCCCGCTGCCCTGTAAGCTCCTTCCCTGGCCGTGGCGATGGCCCCGGCCCGGATCTCCTCGCCGCGGTACTCCATGACGACGGAACCGGCTTCGAAGCGGCGGCGGGCGAAGGCGCCCCAGCCGGCGACTCCGGACTTGCCGAACGCGACGGCCGCGGGCTCGAGCAGGCGCGCCGCGGCGAGGCGGGTCGCAGTCGAGACGATGGTCCCGGTCCCGGTCCCGGTCGCGGTCGCGGTCGCGGTCGCGATGGTTGTAGTTGTTGCTGGAGTTTCTTCGCCGGACGTTACCGATGAGTGGAGGGCAGGAGTAGGGATCGCGACAGAGGTCAGAGCCGGGGGCGGAGCAGCGAGCGCTGTCGCCGCCGCCGTCGCCGCCGCTTTCTCTCCCTTTCCTCCTCCTCCGACTTTCACGGCAACGCCTTCGGGCAGGAGCCTCGCCGGCGTCCTCCTCGGGCCAGAGGTCACGATGTGAGGCACCGCCTGCAAGAATGCGCGCTTGCCCGAGAGCACGCGCGGCTTTTTGGGCAGAGGCAAGGGCGTGGCGGAGCGCGCGCGGCGCTTGTTGTTGGCGTCGAGGTCGTCGTCATCTCCACCATCTCCTCCCGCCGCTGCCGTCGCCGCCGCTGCCGCCGCCGCTTCCGCCTCGGCTTCAACCTCTTCCTCCCCCTCCTCCTTCTCTTCCCCGCAGGCCGCCCCCTCCGTCTCCGTGCCCGCTGCCGCGGCGTGCCAGATCCGCAGGCTCCTCCTGATCTGCTTGCAGACCGCGCACCCGCAGCCCGGCCGGTGCCCCGCGGGAAGCATCGGCGCGTCGCCCGTCGCCGCCGCGGCGGTGTGCGCCGCCCTCCTGCGGCGCGCGCGCTCGTCCTCGGCCGACAAAAACCTTGCCTTCGCGAGCTCCGAGGCGTCGACGCCGTCGATCAGGGTGCCGTCCGGATTCAGGAAGTTGCCCCGGTGCAGGTGTCCCGCCGCCGCTCTGCCCGGTAAGGTGCGGCGGTTGCCGACCGCGGCGAGGTACTCGCATAGCGAAGGCGACGACGCTCGGGCCTGCAGCTGCTTCGCCGTCATCGTCGCGTGAGAAGCGAGAGCGTGCGAAGAAGCGACGGCACCAGCAGCAGCGGCGCTCCCCGCACCTCCCCCACCTCCGCCTCCAACGGCTGCAGAGACGGCTGCTTCTTTATCCAGCCCCATCGAGACCAGCCAGTCACCCAAACTCCTCCCCGGAGTCACGCCGTCGCCGGCCTCCTCGTCCAACAGCCGAAGGCTCGTCTTCCACTTTTTGCAGTTGGAGCGGCCTCCGAGGCGCTCGAACTCAGTGCAGCTGACGGCGCGCCCGCCCGGGAGGAGGACCTGCGTGGAGGCGATGTCGAACTCGCCGCGGAGGTGGCCGCAGACGACTGTGACGGTCTTGGGGGGGCGAGGAGGAGGAGGAGGAGGTGGGGGTGGGGGTTGAGGTTTTGCGGAGGGAGTCGGGGAAGGCGAGCGCGCCGCGACGGCAGCAGCAGCAGGCTCTTCCTCCGCGGGCTCGCCCTTTGAAGCATCCATATCAGGAGCAGCAGCAGCAGTAGGCTCAGCAGCAGCAATTTCAGAAGCAGCAGCAGCCTTTTCCTCGGCCGCCTTTTCCTCCTCCTCCAGTTCCTCCGCCGTCGCCGGCGCAAAGCTCCAATCGACCGTCGCTGCCGCAGTCGCCGCCGCTCCTCCTTCGCCTTCACCTCCTCCGCCTCCTCCTCCTCCTCCTTCCGGAACCAGCAGAAGCCACTCCTTCACGCCGTCGTCCTCGTAGACCACCAGGTGCCTCCCGGAGGCCTCGTCGTGACCCTCCACCTTGGCGTAGTAGAAGCACGAGTCGCCGTCCCACCAGATGCCGACGCGGCACCCCACGGCCGCGTCCCCGGACCGAGCGCGCTGAGAACATTTGTTAGCCCTCGCCAGCGCTTCCCGCCCGAGGCGGCGCGACTCGGCCTCGGCCTCGGCGGCGGCGGCCCTGGCGGCCGAGGCGGCGGCCCTCTGCGCCGCGGCGGCCCTCTCCGCGGCGGCCCTGGCGTGCGCTGCCTCGATCGCAGAGGGAGCCGCGGGGGCGCCCCGAGGGACGCGCCGCAGGCGGCCGGACCGCGCCTCGAGCCGGAGGTCGTGCCACTCGCGGCTGCCGTCAACAAAGTACCAGATCTTCCCGAAGCGAGGGAACCGGTGCTTCGGAACCTCCTCCGTTCCTCCTCCGTCCTCATTATCGTTATCGTCGTCCTGGAGCGCCGTAACGACCCCTTCGTACCAGTCGCCGTCCGCGGGCCAGAAGACGCGGACCCTGTCCCCCAGACCTAGAGCGTCGGTGGTCGCCGCCAGCAGCGCCTCGGCGTTGGCCCTGGCGAGCGCCCTGCGGCGCTGGACGTCGCGCTCGCGGTCGCGCTCGGCCTTGAGCGCGGCGGCCTCGCGGCGCTGGCGGGCGAGGGCGGAGGCGGCTGCGGCGGCCTCGGCGGCGGCGGTGAACTCGTCGTCGGCGGAGTCGGAGTCGTCGGACCCGCCGAACTTTTCGTCGTCGTCGTCGTCGTCATCGTCGTTCTCCGGGTCGCTGTCGAGGTCGCGGTAGTCGTCTCCGGAGTCGTCAGAGTCGGCCAAGCGGAGCCCGGCGCGGATGCGGCGGCGGCGCTGGCGGCGGGAGAGCTGGAGCTGGGGCTGGGGCTGGGGTTCGGCTTTGTCTTCGCCTCCTCGAGCTCCTCCTTGACCTCTTCGCTCGCCTTTCTCGAAAGCTTTCTCGTTCACGACGCTCAGCAGCACCCTCCCCAGCAGCCCGCGGACGACGCTGCGCGCCGACCTTCGCAGGTGGTCCCGCCACGCGGCGTGCGCGTCAGCGTTGGATACCAGCTCGGAAAGCGTGGCGCGCTGGACGGATCGGTCGGCGAGCCACTCGAAGACGGAGCGCGGCTCCGGGGCGGCGGCGGCAGCGGCAGCGGCGGCGGCGGCGGCGGCGGCGGCGGCGGCGGCGGCGGCGGCGGCAGCGTCGGGTTCTTCGCCTTTTTCTCCGCCGGCGTCGTTCGAAGAAGAAGGAGCAACAACAACAGCTCCACCACCACCTTCACTGTCCTCTTCTACCTTCAGCGAGTGCCTCCACTTTTTCGTCTCTGCTTTGCCAGCCAGGGCCTCGAACTTGGAACCGGAGACGGTGCCACACCAGGGGGCGGAGACCCGCAGCGTCCTCAGGCTCAGGACCCCCTTTTTCGTTCCGCAAAAGACAGGGAGTGTCTCCGGTAGGCCCAGCGGCATCGGCAGCAGCTCGGTGTGCGGAGGGCCCCGAAGCAGCCGCTCCCTCTTCTCGGCGCGGGCGAGCTTGCGGGAGGCCCTGCTGCGAGCCCTGGCCTCGGCGCAGTCGCGGGCGGCGGCGGCGGCGCGCTCGGCGACTGCTGCCTCCTCGGCCGCGGCGGCCTCCTCGGCGGCGGCGGCTACGGCGGCCTCGGCCTCGGCGGCTCGCACGGCCGCGGCGGAGGCCCTGGCCTCCTCGGAGCCGTCGTCGTCGAGGTCAAGGTTGACGTCGCCTCCGGGCTCGGCGGCGACTCCCTCGGCGGTAGGGAGAGCATCGTCGTCGTCGTCGTCATCGTTGCCTTGTTCTTCCTTTTTGACCTCATCTTCTTCCTCTTCCTCTTCGGCCTCCGAGAGCTCCTCGGGCGTCGGCGGCGGAGGGAGAGGGATCCAGAAACCGGAAGCGCTCGTGCATCCCACTCCCGTGCCGTGGGAGACGCGGGAGAAAGGAGCGAAAAAGGCGGCGGCGGTGGTGGCGTTGCTTCCTCCGTCGCTGCCGTTGCCGCTGCTGCTGCCGCTGCCGCTGCCGCTGCCGCTGCCGCTTTCGCCGTCGCCGCCGTTGCCGCCGCTTACACTCATCAGCAGCGGCGTCAGCCTCGCAGCGCCCGCCGGCGCTCGAGGGCGGGGCACGCGCGCGGGGCGAGGGTAGGGCTGCGCGTTCCAGAGGCCCGTGGCGTCGTCGCCGAGTCTCTCCTGCTCGAGGCGGGAGAGCGGGAGGAGCGAGGAGAAGAAGGAGGAGCAGGGCTGCTGCTGCTGAGGCGGCGGCGGCAGAGGCGCAAGGGGCTCCGAAGGAGCTCGCTGCTGCTGCTGCTGCTGCTGCTGCTGCTGCTGCTGCTGCTGCTGCTTCTCTTCGGCAGGAGCGGCAGCTCCTGCAGCCTCCAAAGGAGTGGGCTTCTCTGCTTTGTCGTCCTCGGAAGCAGTGATAGCAGCGGGCTCGGAAGCCGGCAGCGGCGGAACTTCCGCCTCGACCTTTTCTTCCTCGACCTTCTCTTCTCCTTCTTCCACAGCTTCCGCCTGTTTCTCTTGCTCCTCCTCCTCGTCGTCAGACGGCTCCCACCCAACCAGCGCAGGAACAGTCAGCCCCGCCACGCCGGACTCCTCCTGCGGCGTCTCCTCCTTCTTCTGGGCGCGGCGGCGGTGGGCGGGACCATGCCTGGCGCAGAGGCAGACGAGCTCGATCGGAGCGCTGTCCGCGGCCGCCGCCGCCGCGGCCGCCGCCGCCGCCGCGGCAGAGCGCTCGCCGAGGCCTGTCGAGGTCATCGCTCCTCCTCCTCCCTTTCCCGTTCCCGCTCCCGCTCCTCCTCCTCCGACCAACAAAACCCCGGCGGCGTTGTGCGCTGAGTCGTTGACCTCGAAGTAAAGGCCGGCGGCGCGGCCGCACAGGGGGTGGAACCAGGTGCGGCACTCGCGGCACTTGACGCCAGCGCCCGCGCCTTTTCCGTTTCCGCTTCCTCCTCCCTGCCTGCAGACGCAGCACCGCTGCTCCCACCGCTCCCTCCGCACGCCGCCGATCCCCTTGATGGGCTCCATCCTGGCGGAGTCGGCTATCGATAGCTCCGGGAGCCACTGCATGCACGCGACGTGGGCCCAGATGGTCTTGGTGGCCGGCGTCGGCTCGGGCGCCGGGAAGGAGATGAGCAGCGGCGGCGCTTGTTCTTCTCCGCCGTCGTCGTCATCACCATCACTGTCTCCACCGCTGCGCCTCCTCCTCGCTGCCCCCTCGGCGGCCACGGCCAGCAGCGCCGCCTCGAGCTTGTGCGCGACGGCGTCGGGCACCGAGGCCTCTAAGGGTTTCAGCGCTCCGCCCTCCACGGGGCAGAGGCAGCAGCGCGGGCGCGGGCGGAGAGGAGGGGCCGGGACAGAAGCGGCGAGCAGCAAGCGGGGAGCAGCAGCAAGAGCAGCAGCAGCAGCGGGAAGAAGAGAAGCGTCCTCTTTCGAAGTCGGAGCAGCGAGGAGCAGCAGCTGGTCGTCCGTCTGCTCCTCGGCGGCCCTCGCCCGCGCCGCGGCGGCCTCCTCGCGCGCCCTCGCGGCGGCGGCCGCGGCCTCGCGCGCCCTCGCGGCGTCCTCCCTTTCGACTCCGCCCATAATTTCACAAGACCTGCACACCCACGGCGCCTCTCCAGGGCCCGGGACAGAGGCCACGCCGTAGCAGCTCTGGTGGACCGCCAGCTGGCACCGACCGCAGGCCACGAGCTGGTCGAGGTCGAAGTCGACGTCGAGGTCGCAGACCGCGCACCTGTCGCCTGCCCAGTGAGCTCTCAAAGTCGTTCCCTTTGACAGAGGGTTGAGGTGGCGCAGCCAGGGGGCAGAGACCGAGGCGGCCTCGACGGCGGCGGCGGCGGCGGCGACGGCGGAGGCGGCGTCGCGGAAGGAGAGCGTTTTGCCGTTGTTGCTGTTGATGTTGCCGTTGTTGCCGATGCCGTCGCCGCCGTCCTTCTTCTTGCTCGGCTTCGACTTCTTGTCCTTCTTCTTCGGCACGGCGGCAGCAGCAGACGCCACCGCTGGAGACAAAGGAGGAGGAGAAGAAGCGTCGAGCGCGGCGTTGGCGGCCGCGGCGTTGGCGGCGGCGAGCGCGTCGAGCGCCGCCCTCACCCCGCGCTCGACCGCGCCGCGGGGCAGGAAGCTCTCGACGGGCCTCGGCGCGGCTCGGCCGCTGTTTCCCGCGGGGGTAGCAGCAGCGACGGGATCAGCGGCAGCGGCATCGGGGATCGCCTCTGTGCCGCCTTCATCTAGCAGAGAGACGCCGTCGAGGAGGCTGAGCTCGAGCGGGCGCAGCGAGGAGGGAGCAGCAGCAGCAGCAGCAGCAGCGAGGGAGCCTTTGGGCTCGGAAGCCTTCTTCTTCTCGCCCTTGTTGACCTTTTGCTTCTTCTTCGCCGGCTTCTCAGCTCCTCCGCCGCCGCCCGCGTCGGACCCTCCGCCCTCACCTCCATTCCTCCGGTGCGACCGCGGCACGTCCATCCCGCGAAGCTCCAGCCACCTGCCTATCGGCATCGCTGCCTGCGCGCCCCCCAATTGGCCCGACGGCAAGACCTTGATTGTCAGCTTCCACTTCTTCGCGGCGCCCGAGCCGCAGTGCGCCTCGAAGGCCGTGGTCGAGAAGTCCCCGGACTGCGGCGGAGGAGGGGGAGGAAGGGCGACGGGCGGAGCAGCTTGCTGCTGTTGGCCGTTATCGACAGCAATAGTCGGCCGCGGCGAGGGCTGCTGCACGACGGCGACGGCGGGCACGAACGACGCCGGCACCGGCTCCCCTCTCCGCAGCGCCGAGCACCCCTCGCAGAGGCACGTGACCGTCATCGTCGCGACCCGGAACAAACCCCGGCCTGCCCTGGCGCAGATGACGGGGACCTCGGAGAGGGAGGAGGGGGCGCCTTCGCCGTCTTCGTCGTCGTCGTCGAGGTCAAAAGAGATCGAGGGAAGGACCACTGCCGGGGGGGCGGCGGCGGCTGCCGCGGCGGCCTCCGCGCCCGACGGGGGAGGCATCAGCGAGAGCTCCTCGGCAAAGGCGACGTCGCCCTCGTCGTCGTCGCCGCCGTCCTCGTCATCGTCGTCGTCGAGAGGGAGGAGGATGTCTCCGTCTTCCGGAGGAGGCGGTGGCGGAGGGAGAACAGCATTAGCAGCGGCACCGGCGTTTGCTTCGCCGCTCGTGCCGACGTCGCCGCCTTCGCCACCTCCTTCTGCGTCCCCGCAAGAGAGCGCCGGCAGCAGGCAGCCGAGAGAGTCCGCCGCAGCGGGCGTGGGGACGGAAGAACAGGTCGCATTGCCGCCGCCTTCGCCGTCGCCGCCGTTGTCGTTGTCGAGGCCCAGAGGCAGAGGCGGAAGCGGAGCAGGAGCAGGAGCAGGAGCAGGAGCAGGAGCAGGAGGAGAAACCTCCTCGGCTGCTTTCTTCGCTGCTTCCCTCTTCTTCCCTCCACCTCCACTACCTCCGCCACCTCCGCTCGACTTGCGCTTTCTCGCGGCCTCCTCGAGCTGCTTCTTCCGCAGCTCCACCGCGGCTTCCGCCGCCTCCCTCGCGGCAGCCTCGCCCACGGGCTTCCCTTCGTCGTCGATGACCCCCGCGGCGGCGGCGGCGGTCCTCGCCGCCAGGTACCTGTCCTGCACCACGCGGAAGGCCTCCCTGTCCCTGGCGGCCCGCTCTCCCTCAAACTTGGCAGCGGCCTCGAACGGCGCCTTGGCCTCGGCGGGCAAATTACGCCACGCCTCGGCCACGGCACGCAGCGCGTCCCTGAAGTCCTCCCCGGCGGCCAGCGCGGCTGCGCCGACGTCTCTGTGGGCTTCGATCGAGAAAAGGTTGTAGGCCGACCGGGCCCTCCTCGGCGCCGAGGCGCGGAGGGCTGCCTCCGCAGCCGCCAGCTCCGAGACCAAACCCGCAGACCCAGCAGCCTTCCTGCACGCCGGGCAAGAATAGTGGCAGTTTTCGCCCTCTCGAGCTGCCTTTGGTGCCTCGCGGGGGTCACATCGAAAATGGATCCAGAGCGAGCAGGAATCACAACAGACCATGTCCCTGTCTCCGGCGTGCCAGGCAGCATGGCAGCAGGGGCAGAAGTGGCCCTCGCTGGCCAGCCGCTGGCAGGTGTCGCAGCGGCCGGGGGCGGGGCCGCGAGGGCCGCCGCGGCGGAGGAAGAGGAGGGCGGCGGGGGTGATGGTTTCGGAAGAGGTGGAGGCGTCGTTGTTGTTGTTCGAGGCGTTTGCGTTTGCGGCGACAGCGGCGGCGACGGCCGCGGATGCAGCGGCGGCGCCGGCCTGCGACGAGGGCCGCCCCGAGGCCGCCCCGAAGGCTCGCACCTCGGCATCCGTCAGCGCGCTGCCGCACGAGGAGCAAGGCGGGCCCGAAGAAAACGTCCCTTTCGCCCTCGCCAGCGCTGCGGCGGCCTCTCGGGCGAGGGCGAGCGACTCTGTGGCGGAGGCGTCGGCCGTGCCTGCCTCGAGCGCGAGGGCCTCCTCGATCGCCGAGCGCAGCGCGTCGACGCTCGCATCGAAGGAGGAAGCTTCTTCAGAGTCGCCATCGTCTTCAGATTCAGCTTCAGCTTCAGCACCAGCACCAGCAGCTTTCTTCTTCGGCTTCTTCTTCTTCTTCAGCGCCGTCGCCTTCCGCTTGCTTTTACCTCCTCCTCCTCCTCGGGGGAGCGCCGGGAGAGGGGGCAGGCCCTCGTCGATGTGGCGCATCGCCGAGTCTGGAGCCCAGGCGAAGTCGCGCAGGGGAGGCTGTTTTGGTGATTGGGGGGAAGGGGAGCGTGAGACGCGGGGCCGCGGAAGAGAAGACGAAAAGAGTTTTACTAGAAACCGAAAAAACGAGGGGAAAAAAAACGAAGCGAAACTCACCTTGCCGCCGCCCGAGGGCCCCAGCAGCATCACACAGTGGCACGCCGCCTTCATCCCCCTCCTGACCTCGTCGGGGGCCTCCCGCGGGTCGACGATGATGCCCTGGGGAGTGGTGGTGGTTTTTTTGGAGTTGGAGTATGGATGGCGAAGGGGTGAGGTTTGAAGGGAAAAGAAGAGAGGTCGAGCGACAACAAGAGGGACGTTCGTCTGACGAATTGGCAATTCGCCTTTTTTTTCCCCTCAGCTCCTCCTCAGCTCCACGCTCACCGGCCACAACATCCCTGTCCGCCGAGGATTGGGGCACACCACCATGTCCCCCGTCTGGAGCGCAGGGAGCATCAGGACGTCTTCTCCGTCTTCGTTCGCCGGTTGCTGCTGGTTTGGCTCGGCATCGACACCGACGTCGACGACGCCGACGCCGACAGACGCCGGCGCGACATTCGGAGCTTCGTCACGCTCCGCCGAGGCCTCCACAGCCCCAGCGGCCACGGCGGCGTCTTCTCGAAGAACGCTCGACATCGCACGGCGTAAGAGAGAGAGAATTGGATGCTCTCTGCCCTCCCTGGAACGCCACCGCGGTTGAGAGAGAGGAAAAACGAATGCAAGAAAAATGAAAAAAAAATCAAAGCTCTCGTCTCTTTCATCAAGCCGTCGGCGACATACCTCTCTTCACTCCCTTCGACCTCTTCGCGGTCGACCCTTTCTCTTCTTTTTGACCAGCATCGACCGACTCCCCTTTTGACCACCCCCTGCTTTCTCGCCCTGCTCCTCGCCTCCCGTCACTTTTGCTAGAGCTGCCAGCCAGCTCTCTCCTGTGCCCCCTCAAGATGGGCATCAGCTTCCGCAAGATCCTCGACAGCCTCTTTGGCACGAGAGAGATGCGGGTAAGAAGAGAGAAAGAAGAAGAGGAGGTCGATCGATGGAAAAGCAAGAGACAGCGACGATGATGGATGACTGCCCTTTGCTGTTTTTCCTCTTTCCCGGCCTCTGCTTTACTCTTTGACCGCGCTCAGTTCGTCTTTATAAAAAGGCCGTATCGCTGAGAAGGATAAAAGATACATCAGAGGCCTTTGAGAGTGGTGAAAGAAGGAGAGAAAGAGAAGTCGCCGTCGTTCGATCGACCGACGACCAGAAGAAGAAGAAGAAGACAACTCAACCTCAACCTCTTCAACCTCCTTCAACCTCCTCGTTCAGGTCGTCATGCTCGGCCTCGACGCCGCGGGCAAGACCACCATCCTCTACAAGCTGCACATCGGCGAGGTGCTCTCGACCGTGCCGACGATCGGTAAATAGAGAGGAGAAAGAGAGGAAGAGAAAGAGTCTGAAGTTTTTCTCGAAGAAAAAGAAAAAGAGACCCGTTTTCCTCTCTCTCTCTCTCTCTCTCTCTCTCTCTCTCTCGCGCGCGAGAGAGAGAGCTCACACCTCGACCTCTCTTTCCTTTCCTTTCCCCACCCACCACCTC
>Ga0114918_10005857_pt1 | contig 10499 bp, 13 predicted proteins | sample LantaG_FD_87015 | JGI IMG/M metagenome (GOLD analysis project Ga0114918, IMG submission 87015) | Deep subsurface microbial communities from Baltic Sea to uncover new lineages of life (NeLLi) - Landsort_02402 metaG | ecosystem: Environmental > Aquatic > Marine > Oceanic > Sediment | place...
TAGAGGCTACTAAAGGTTGGCTCGGAGAAGAAGGCCTATCTTTTTTTAGAGGTATTTTACAGAAGCATGGAAAGATAAATACGGTATGGATGGAAGGGGATATTCCCTATGTAGTTCACCATATAGATGGCATGAAAGTACGTAATTTTATGCGAGGTACCGATTACTGCCCGGATTGGACAGATCATGACTACGATGACCTTTGGATACCTTTGATTCATAAATGCCTGGGAATGTCTTAGGCATTTATGGATACCTATGTTTTACCGCTTCGTATCCTATCGCGTCTTTCACGGACAATATTCATATTATTAGACATATATTTAACAATATTATAGACGGTGTTTACGGAAACATTAAATTGATCAGCTATTTTTCTACAAGGATCCTTTGTGTCTGAAAATTGCTCATAAATTTTATAATAGAGTTTATGGTCTTTGTTTTTTGTGTTCTTGTAATATCTACGTGCTTTATCTTTATCATAAGGTATCCCTAAGCGTTTTATACGTTGGCATACCGCTTCTCTGGAGACTCCTAATACCTGAGCGACTTTAACTTGAGTATGATATTTTCTTAAAAGTGCTTTGTATTTCTTTATATCTTTTAATTCTTTTTCTTTCTTCATACCTGTAATATTCTGTTGATGTCTGTTATATAGATGTAATTTGAGCTTAAAGTGAGGTTGATTTTGAATAAATCCAGCGCATTAAATGTTGTCCTAAAATATATGAAAGAAGCAGCTCCTATAATGTCGGGGATGTCTGATGGGACAAAGTACTTATATGTTGATAACTTGATGATATCTGATGAACAGCTTAAGGATAAAAAATTTAAGGTTAGATATCGGAATCCTAAAAGTAAGATATATGAACTTATTTTGGTCCCTCAAGATCCTGAAGATAAAAAGGATATTGAGACTTTTTATAAGTTATGGTATACCATTAAAGAGAACATGGCTAAATCTCGCCCGGGCCAGGATATAAATATTTTTAAAATACTCAATGCTGAACCTTTTAAAAGTAGAGTACGTTTGGAAGAAGATCCTCAGCAGATGAGGCTCCCTTTATAAGCTCTCTATATTGAGATCCTCTTCAATATCTATAATACATCGATCAGTATCCAGGGGTACCGGAAATCCAGAATCGAGAAGACATCGTTCTATATTACGCCAATTAAAATGTTCTACTTCCTGCTGTATCTCTTCTTTATCCCATACACCTAGATATACAAAGATATCTTTAAATAATAACTTTGTTTTTTCATCTTTAGCTAATTTAAAAGTTCTGGGCATTCCTTTTGAATCTATGACTGTAAGTACTTTTTCTTTGTCCTTAATCATTATCAAGTTCCTGGTTGTATTTAACATCTACTTCTACACCACTAAAGTCCCTGTATTTTAAATTAGTTATATAATATCCTTCGACGCAGAAGATATCAAAAAACTCCTTAACCATCTCATGTAACTGCCCTCTATCTTCAGAATCATCCATTAAAGTCATCATTAGATTTTCTTTAAATCTAGAGTTATAAGAAAGGTTTCTAATAAATTCTTGAAAAATGGTCCAGGAGCTTTTTTCGGTATTACTATCTAAAGCCTCAATATCCTCAATTACTTTTTTTAACTGAGGTTCGTAATGCTCAAATTCTTCATGTATATCCATTTTTTAATCCTTTGTAGGCAGCTGATAATAAAAAAGAGGGTTATGGATACTGGATCCATAACCCCTCTAATATAGATACTATAGGTACTTATATAGCTACTTGCTCTTCTTTAAGCACAAAGTTATATGTTTTATCTTCTACATCTAAAGAAGTTTTTTCTCTATCATCAAATTCCTCAAACCAGCTTTTACCCAGAATAATTTTAAATTTATCCTCCTGGATTTTTTTCCGGATAGATCCTAATGTTTTTTTGTACGATCCAATAGTGTCATTTAGCCACTTAAGCTGCTCTTTTTCTTTTAGACCTTTTTTAGCGCCTGTATATTCATTGATACCAGCCTCTATCAAGGTCTCTACGGGTGTCCGGGATTTATTAGCTGCCATTTTATCTTTTACCTTAATAACAGTAGGTAGAGTGGCCATACCTTTTATTTTTATTTCAAAAGATTTAGCGATGTACATATCACTTGTTTCTACCCGGGTTGTAGGAGGATTAAAAGATCCGTCTCGATCCGCGTTGATACCGTTGGATTTTAAGTATTCTATCTGCTCCTTACTAAGAGCGATGCCCTCCTCGATAAGATCGAAATCTTTCTTAAACCATTTAAGACTTTTAAGTATCCCACAGATTTTTTGTTCTTCCATTACAAGTTTACATAGTTCTGTTGCAGATGCTTTTCCGGAAGCCATAGAACGATTCACGGTTGGCAGAGACCCTAAGTCTATTGCGTATATCTGATCTTTTTCAAAGGAGTCCTCCCGTACGACCCCCTCACGCTTAAGTGTCCTGTAAGTATCCTCAGAGCTCGTTACATAGAGCTTCTTCATATGGGCTCTTCCATCTTTTACGATGGAGTAGTTACGATAGATATATGTAGGGTAAGGATTGGAAAACCCTACATCACCTGGTTTCACTCCTTCTTTTTCGAGCAGATCTACAGTACCTGTTATCCGGGTTTTTACACTGAGGTTTAATCTGGATTTATGCCAGGAGAGACTATCAAAAGGACATTTGTTATTTTCATGTGCTTTGAATTTAGGATAATCTGATTTCACCTCAGTGGCTGCAGATATCTTTTCATATTTAAAGCGCTTATCGTAGGGATAAAAAGCAGCTTTTTCGTCGTCCATAAGGATGCTCACAAGATCCAGGATACAGAAGGCATTAGTTTTGGGTAGGTAGTTTTCGTTTCTACCCTCAGAAAACCGGGCATATGTATCTGTCATGGCCTCTGCTATACGATACTCAGCATCTCCGTATTCTTCTATAGTAAAAGCGTTAGTAAGAGAATCGATTAGTTTCACGTCCCCAACCTTACCGAGTATCTCCATGGCTTTATCTGTATGAATCTTTTGAGTAAGTACTAGGGCAGCTGCATAAAGACTTCTGGCGGTACTATCTACCTTATTTCCAAAATCCACTTCAGAAATATCTACTTTCTTCCATTTTTTAGTGTCAGGCTTTTTTGTGCTTATATAATAAACGTATCTGGATGCTTCATCTTTAAGAGGGCTGACGAACAGCTTCCCATCTTTATCCGGGGTATAGAGCATCACCCCTTGGTCTGCTACAGTGTAGACGGCAAGAGGGTCTTTAATGAGAAGTTCTACCTCCTCTTTAGGTTCCATATTTTTAGTCATTTCTACTAACCGTGTAATAGACTTAGAATATTCAGGTATAACAGATGAATGTATAAGAGCTGCACCGAGGTTCTCACACATTTTACTCATCAATTCTTTGTTGTAGTAGTATCCGTACCCTACCATCATAGCGGAGTGTATAGATCCTTTTATTTTATCTATAGCATCAAAGATTGAAGATGTTTCTTTACTGAGATTATAGACTACAGGATATCCATCAGTAAAGAAGTGAAGGGAGAATATTTTTGACAATATTGAGAGATCATTAATTACAGTTTCTACATCATGGAGGATTTCAGAAAAACAGGTAAGTCCGATGGGTCTACTATTTTTTTTGATAGCTTCTTTAAGGATTTTATAATCGCTTTTTTCGTGTATTTTAAAACCTTTAAGGATAAAATTATGCTCTCCTTCACTAGAGAACCATCCTAGTGTTAAAGAGTCTCCTTTGGGTATATCCTGAGATAACTTTGTAAGCTGGTCTGTGAGCTCAGGTAGCAGTCCGGACATTGATAGGGATCTATCATAGATCCAGATATGGTTGACTGCTCCTCTTTTTTTAACGGCTTTTTTAATTTTTACAGGTTGCTCAACGATATAGAGATCGTCTGCAATAGGTATATACTTAGGCATACTAAAAACTCCTAAAAAAGGTTTTCCGGAAACTACCCTAATATAGGAGTGTGTTAATTAAAAATAACCTAAGAATCTTCTTTTTTTAAAGTATAGTAGCCTGGAGTACTAGCGTTGCCTTCTATGTAGGAATCTATCTCAAAAACAGTGTGGTAATACACTACGCACTGTTTTCCTTCTATCACCTGAACTCTTCTTTGTTCTAGTTTATTTAATGTGGGGTGCCGGACAAAAATCTTTTTTATAGGTACTTTAGTAAGTTCTTTTTTACGTGCTATTTCTTCTATAGGTTCTAGTAAAAATTTGGACCTAGAATCCTTAAAATATGTAACAGTTCGTTTTCCGATATACTTCCTTTTTACAGCCTTCAATTGTATTGAGGAATCACAGGGATCAACACTTATAACTTCCCGGGAGGTGCCAGAAGTTAAAGAGTATATAATTTGACCTTTTTTAAGAGATTCCCATTCTTCCAAATTCATGTAGAAATCTTTCTAAAAGACATAAGTATAAACGGATAACATTAAAGTAGATCCTGCAAAGGATCCTATCGCTCCCTGTGTAAAATCTTTAGGATCTGCATTATATCCTAAACTGTAATCTACTATTTCCATACCTGCTGACAAGGATAGCCCGGTAAGAAAAGAGAGGAGAAATTTCTTATAAGGACTTTTAATTCTTTTTTCAGAGAACCAGTAGGTAGCTGCAGATAAACCGAGAGGGATGATTATATGCGCTGCTACTTTTTGATCCTCAGATAAGAAGTTTTTATACTGCCCTTTATCAAAAGCAGATACACTAAAAACAAATAGTAGTATAAATATAAAATACTTATAATTTAAATTTATTTTTAACATCTTTTAAGATATCTTCGTGGTCAAAAGCTAAATCTGGGAGATTATTCATCTTAAACCATTTAAGTTCTTTAGCATCGTCCATAGCTTTAAGATTTTTGCTTTCTATTACTTCTTTAGGAACAACTGCATAGTATACAAGAGATACGACATCTCCTCGGGGATCTCTTCTTTTTTTGCTGTAGGCCCCGATCTCTTCTATTACTACATCTTTGAGTCCTGTTTCTTCTTGGAGCTCTCGGAGAGCTGCGGATTCGAATGTTTCTCCTTCTTCTACAAAGCCGCCCGGGATAGCCCAGTGATCCTTAAAAGGTTCCTCACCTCTTTTTATAAGCATGACGGTTGGCTCGGGGGTGTGCGTACATATGACAATATCTACAGTAATAGCGGGGAATTTTTCTTTCATTTATCTATTCTCTTACAAAAAGTTAATGCAAACAGAGATCCTATCGTGACGCCTATTAATTCAGTCAGAGGTGTCTCAGTAAAGATTCGTGGTACAGGTATTATAATGTTAAATATAGGTTCGATGAACAGCATTAATACCAGTGTAAGCATTATACCTATCAGGATGGTATATCGCAACCTATTAGTCATGCTCTATCTTATATCCCTTTTCGGTGTAAAGCTGGATAGCTTTTTTTACTATAGATCTTTTACTTTTGATACTAAAAGTTATTTCATACTTCAGATCATTAATAACTTTATCCAAGATATCTTTAGCAGACAGACCTTTTATTGAAACTACTTTTTCTTTCTCTTTTTTCTGAGTTAAAAGATTTTTACGTATTTCGACATTCGTACCATCAACTTTATAGCCCGCATCCTCTAAATATTTTAGAGCATATTTAATCACTGTTCGTTTACTTTTAGGGCTTATCGGTATAATAATATCCGTTGCGCTTAAAACGTAGTCAATAATAGCAGATGCTGTCATTTTTGACAAATCCATCACAGAGACCTTAGATTTATGCGACACCTTTTTAGGTTTATTATCCCATTGAAAATAGATATCCTCAAGTTTATGACTATCTTTAAGTAACCCTAAAACTTTATACTTACAGACTCTTATTTTTTGATTTTCATAATCGTAGGGTACGGAAACAACATCCTTAGGATTTACTTTTACAATTATATGGGTTTTGTTGGGATAGCAGGAAAAGACATAACTATTAGAAGCCACATGTAATCCGGTGGAACAGGATTGGTGGGGGTCTTTAGTAACCTCAGAATAGGGCATGCTTACAGTAAGTCCTATATCATTAAGGATACGATGAGTATAGCAATCATACAGATGCTCATCTATTTTATGGACACCCTTATATCCTATAAAACAGCCGTCCTTTGTTATAGGAGATTTGTTAAATTTCAGGAATCTAAAAAGCTGTTCTTTTACCCACTCATTTCTACTATTACAAATATTATTGTCTAAAGCTATAAGAGGCTCCAAAGGGTACCCTTTTTCTAATAGATCCTTACCGATCTGAGCGATTACTGGGTTTATTATTTTATTTTTTAAAAGTACTTCTCCAGTACTTTTAATTTTTAGGATCCCTTTTGTTTTCTTTTCAAGTTCCTCAGTAGGAAATAAAAGTTCATTTATTAGTGGGAGATTGTCTTTCTCAATAGCTTTCTTTATCTTTTTGTAAATTTTGCTATCAACAGAGATATTTTTAGGTGCTTTTCCTGGAGTGATTACGACAAGGTAACCTCCGCCTTCTATCCACTTAATTTTACTCATACAAGAGTGCTCTCCTTTTCGAACTTTTTGTGTATATGCATTAAATTTTTAAGCCGCATTATAACTTTATTTTTTTAATGTTTTTCCCCAGAGCATGGAGTTTGTGATGCATACTACTAATTTTTTTCAAATTCTCAGAAGAAGAGTCTTTTAAACTGTTGATGTCCTCAATCATTTCATATAATAAAAGATCCTTATCCTCTATATCTGCATACAACGAATTTAAGAGCTTCTTAGCTTCTTTGAGGGGGAGGTCTATATACACACGGGCCATATCATCCCCTTTATTTACAGAGCTGCCTGGGGACCTAAAAGTTTTTATTTGCCACCCGGTATTTTCACTCATGCTAAGATCCCCGTCTTTATAAGATGCTCTTCTAGTACAGTAACATACTGCTGTTTGTGTTCTAATTGGGCACCGTAGCAGGTGGTTAACAGAGGAAATCTATCTAGTATCTCAGTGACTACTTTAAGATATTCCTCTTTATCCCCATGTACTATAGGGTCATTATTTATTTGAAGTACTTTAATATTTTTGATGATTTCCATCTTTGCTTTTTTGCAGGCTCTTACCATACCTTTTATCTCAGAAATCGTTTGAGAATATCTAGGAAATTTAAAGTTAATATCAATAAGTTCTGATATAGGAGTGCATTCATTAGAAAGAGCTTTACCAACAGATATTTTTTGAATTGTCTCTTTTTCTTTATTAGATATAGAGTCTAGGTATGTATGGTAAGATTCTATCTTTAAATTTACCATTATACCTATATTTTTTATATTTGTTACAAGAATAACCTTATGAGTGTCTCGAAGAGCATTAATTATTAAAAATTTTAAAAAATTTGGAGATCCTGTAATGTCCTTTGTGGACCTAAGATCCGTTGTAGTGCAATATACAAGATCTTCTACTAATACTCTTTTTAAAAAATTAGAAGGATTCTTAGGATCTATTTGATAGGTCTGGGAGTACTCCTGAGATCTTATAATCTTAACGGGTATAAAGTCAATTCTATTTACTTTTGTGTCAGATTTTAAAGGTTTTACTTCTTTATAGCTTTTTAGGTTAAATCCTATCTTATCTAGTTTTTCTACGATTGCAATAACAGTATCGTAGGAGGGCCTATCGGCTTCCATACCATCTTTTAGGAATCGAAAGTATGCGTTATGCGGTCGCATAAAGTATGTAATGATACCAGGGTTACTTCTTATTATTGCTTTATCTTTGCGTATATTTTTTTTTGCGCAATCCTCTAGGTATATTATTCTTTTAGGATTTAGAGCTCTTAAATAATGGCAAGATCTTCTGCGAGGAGATTCTTCGTCTTTTGTTATTATTACCTCAAAATGAAATTTTCTCTTTACTTCTCTAAAAAGACTTAAAAAATTTCCGTCCTCAAAACTACTTTTTATAGACTGCGTAGGATTCTGTTTTAGGATACTACTTAAAGTTAAAAAGAAAAGATCCTTATGACTTAAGTTACTATTAATATCAGAAAGAAACTCCAGGGGGTCCGGACGATACGTAGTACGATACTCTGCTAGAGATTCTATTAGTAAAAATTTTTCTAAATCATTTTTTAATTTTTTTACTATAAACTCCTGCTTTTTAGCCACAAGTTTTTTCAAGGTATCAAGGAAACCGTCTAATTTTTTAATACTCTTTTTGTTATACTGTAGATTTTCCCTGTTAGGAGATATAGAAATGCCCCCCACAGGCACCTTTATAAAAAAGATAAATTTATCTGAGGATGATATATTGCTGAAAAATCTATCCAGATCCCCGACATTGGCTACGGTCCGATCTATTTCATACGGTATCCCATCTAACAACGCAGCCACTCTTGAATTTTTACAGAAATTAATACTAGATGCTTTAACTTTTTCGGAGACCAATAACAACTCTTTATTCTCATAAACAACAGAGTATTCATTACACTCTGCTATTTCTGTAAAATTTATATATTGAGGTCTAACATCCCATAGATATGTTGATCGGTATACCGCACTTTCAAATGAACGAGCATCTGTATCCTTAATAGGGACAGATATTGTAGTACCGCTATTTCCTGGGTCATCGAGCTCACTTAATAGATACATCTTACCTTTATTTCCATCTTTTATAAGGGCTGTGTAAATGTATTTTTTGTTATTATAGGAGGTCTCGATATTAAAGACATCCGTATATGCAAAAGGTGTCTTAGCTCCAAGCCCGAATCCTCCTGTTTGTTCGTTTGTATCTCTTTTTGTAGAAGCCCCATAGTTTAAGAAGACCTCCCTCATTCTTTCAGGAGAAATCCCGGGGCCCTCGTCAATAAAGTTAATGGTAAGTTGGTCGTTTAGAAATGGATTAGTATTCTTCGCTATCTTTATAGGAATCTTACCCTTACCTACTTCTCTATTAGCATCACGGGCATTTGAGGCTACTTCTCTACAGATAGCTTCTATTGGGTATCGATACATATCATTTCTTAGCAAAGAAATGATAAACCCTATATCACAGGTTTTTATTCCAAAATCCATACTTTCGAAATCTTCAGAAACTTTTACTTGTAGAGGGGGCTCTGTAGTATTAATCTTCATTCTTATCCTTTTTTGTACTTTTACACAAAAAGTAGTATACTGTTTGGTTTTAAAACAGTATACTACTTTAAGAAAATACACTAAGAATCGAGAGAATAATATGAGACTTGGTCTACAATTAATACCTGAAAGTGCCTTTTATAGTAACCTTCGTAATGCTTTAGGTCCTCGTTCCTGGAGTGCCCTAAGTAAGAAAATAAGAGAGGAAAACAGCTATACCTGTAAATACTGCCCCTTCATTGAAGATCGGTCTCGTAGATTATATACCCACCTCCATGAGGTATGGGAGTTTGATATCACTACTAAAACTCAAAAATTAGTAGATTTTGAGTGCATATGCCCTACCTGTCATTCTGTACATCATTGGGGACTAAGTAGGGTACAAGGGAAGGATATGGACTATTTATTAGAGCATGCCTGCGAAATAAATAATTGCACCAGACAGCAGTTTGAAGAACACATTAAAAAATCATTCTCTACATGGAGAGATCTGTCTTATATAAAATGGTCTCTCGATTTTTCCTTATTTCCAGATATCAAAATATCCTGATATAAAGATAAAGATAAAGATAAAGGAAGAAAAATACTTTACATGTGATATTCTATTAATTTCCCACGGTTCCTTTATACAACAAGGACGCAGCCAACTATGCTTACGGGGAATAATCTATGTCTTTATCTAATATATTAATAAATGAGCTGGTTCTTGTAGTAGATGACGACCCCACCATGCGCGATCTTATCCAGCAATATGTAGAACATTCTGGAGGGCGCTGCCATAGAGCTTCGAGTGCCCTAGATGCTATCCCTTTAGTAGAATCCAATCAATACGATGTGGCTATCTTAGACGTATGTCTTAACGGGGACGGATCAGGATTGGATTTATTAGATAAAATTAAAATAATAGACAACACCCTAACGATAATACTTGTTACAGGATATGATATAAAGAAATTTTTGGATACAATAGTAGTTAGGGATATTTATGCCTTAATTACAAAACCTCTTAATTTTGAATCTTTTTCCCTTTTATTGCTTCAAGGCTCAAGAGCTACCCGGCTTTCTCGAAAAAATAAATACGTGTCAGATCGTTTAAAATCAAGTATAAGAAGTATCCGATCAGAAAAAGATCAAATGTTTACCCAAACTTTACTATCTCTTAGTTTTGCATTAGAACAAAAAGATGAGTATACAAAAAATCATAGTGAAAAAGTAGGAGACATCTCATATAAATTAGCATTAGAAATTACGGATAATGAGCAGTTACGTGAGGATATCCGTATTGCAGGGAGACTTCATGATATTGGTAAAATAGGAATCAGAGATGAAATATTATTTAAACCAGGTAAATTGGATGATAGTGAATATGAAATTATAAAGAAGCA
>Ga0114918_10005858_pt1 | contig 10498 bp, 5 predicted proteins | sample LantaG_FD_87015 | JGI IMG/M metagenome (GOLD analysis project Ga0114918, IMG submission 87015) | Deep subsurface microbial communities from Baltic Sea to uncover new lineages of life (NeLLi) - Landsort_02402 metaG | ecosystem: Environmental > Aquatic > Marine > Oceanic > Sediment | place: Baltic...
CGACCAAGGTGGTCTGGATACAGGATGCCGGCGAGGCCGCCTGCGTCAACTCCGAGCGTCCGACGATCCGCCTGATGGGCCTCGACACCGAGGATATTCAGGGCGAGCGGCCGATCCTGCCCGGCATCGGCTGGTATGCCAAACCCCTGCTCACCGCCGACGGCAAGCGGGTCGTGTTTGCTGATTTGGCGGACCATTCAGTCAACGTGGTGAACTTTGATGGAACCGGCCGGCGGCTGATCGTGAAAGACGTGGAGAAGTGGAACAATACCGATGTCTGGACCGACCCGGGCAGCGGGGTGACGTGGGTCTATGCCTCGATCATGGAAAAACGCGGGGACCAGCAGGTGCCCACGATCCGGCGCTATCAAATCGACCATCCCGAGGTGAACGAACTCGTTTGGGACAAATCTCCGGTATACATGTTCATGCTGAGCGGGGACGGACGTTTCGCCAGCGGAGGCATCGCGGACGGAGGAAACAGTCCCCAAGGTATCTTCTCCCTGCCCAATCAGGGGTTCAAATCGGCTGGGAACGGCTGCTGGCCCTCCATGTCCCCGGACGGCCGGCGGTGCTGGATCTTCGATGGCTCACACAGAAAAGTGCTTATTGGCTCGCCGGACGAGTTGGGCGGGGGTCCCTCCACCGTTTGCACCTTCGCCAACATGCCGGGCAATTACGGGGAGATGTATCACCCGCGTTGGTCCAACCACCCGCGTTTCCTGGCACTGACCGGCTTCTACCGCTCGCAAGACTTGAAGTGGACCGCGGACGCCAAAATCCCGCCAGAGGCCGCGGCCACGGTGGAGGTATATCTCGGTCGCTTCGCGCCGGACTTCGGCAGCGTTGAGGAATGGGTCAAGATCACGGACAACCAGCGCGGCGATTACTGGCCCGACACCATGGTCCAGCCCAAGCTTGGAAAGTAGGTCCAAGCCGCGGGATCGGCGCTGGACGCTCCGGCAAAGCCATAGACCAAATCGTAACTACATAGGAGACCAGCATGGACCCAACTCGAATTCTGACAGTAGTATGCACGGCAGCCATGCTCGTGGCCGGCAGCGCCGTGCTCGCCGCCGATCCGGCGGCGGCGGTGTCCCAACCCGGATGGTCAGCCGAGGAATTGAACATTTTGATCATCGGCGACTCGAATACGGAGATGGGGCATATTGCCAGCGGCCTTAACACGCTACTGAAGGAACAGTTCGGCGACAGCGGCAGCGGCTACGTCCCTATGCATGACGGCAAGCTGGGGGTGTTGCTGCCGAAGACCATTGCCGTGCGAAACGACGACGGATGGAAGAAGTTCGACATGTTCGACGGTCACCGTCTTCCACCGCCCTATCTGGCGCCGGACGGAAACTGGGTGACAAGCGTACGTGCGGGAGTGACGACGACCGTCACTTTCACCGGCGCGGCGATCGACATCTATTGGCTCGGCCAGCCGGAAGGGGGCGCGATTCAGGTCGTGCTTGACGGGGAGCCGGGCAAACCCATCTCCACGGCGGCGCCCACGCTGGCGGTACACAAGACCAATATCCCAAGCCCGAAGGCTGGCGATCATGTGCTGACCCTGACGGCCGGTGACGGGAAGGTCACTCTGGTCGGCGCGGACGCGTTGGCGGGGGCCGGCAACCGGCGTGCGGTGGTTCACAAATGGGGCAATGGTTTCGCTACGACGAAGGACTTTCTGGCGATCGAGGAAGGCATCCTGCGCACCGGCCTGGAGGAACTGAATCCGCAAGTCCTGGTCCTGCTGCTGGGCACCAACGATCACAACATCGACAAGAGCAGTCCGGAGGCTTTCGAGAGCCAGTTGGTGCAGTTGCTCGAGCGCATCAAGAAGGCCGTTCCCAAGGCGACCATCGTGCTCACCTCGACCTTCGCCACCAACACCGACGCGGCCAGGACGCTGTTGCCGAAGTATCTGACGACCGCTTACCCGAATGCCGCCCAGAAGGCAGGGGTGTTCTACTGGGACATGTCGACGTGGTTTGGCGCGTTCAACCGGCAACGGATGGTGGATAACTACCACTGCAATGCGGAAGGCGGAAAGCTCATCGCGACCGAAATGTTCGCGCAGATTACCAAGGCGTGTGAAGCCCAGATCCGCCGAAGGCGCCAACCCCGAGCCGATGAGCCCTTCAAGGGCCATCAAGGAGGGCGTGAGGGGTCCACGGCAAGACGAGTGAATGCTCAAGGATCGTGGAAGTACGGGACCGGCAGGAGTTCCTGCTGGCGAGCGGCCAGCCAGTCGTCGGTGTCTTTGCCATGGCACTTGGGACAGGCGCGGTTACGGCAGGAGTGATAGACGTAGTGCTCCCGGCCGCAGTGATCGCAGACGTAGAGCTGCCCGCCCAGGGCGGCGGTGCGGCAACGACTCAGGTCCCTTAGCGCGCGGCGGTGGCTGGGCAGCATCGCCGGGCCGAAGCGTTCCAGATACCGGGCGCCGTAGAGACGGAAGATGTCCGCCACCTCCGGCACGGCCGGCCAGCCGGGGCGGCTACAGGTCCGACATCAGGTCGTTGAGCGATCGATGGACGTTCTTGATCGCCAGGGGGGTCAGGTGGAGGTAGCCGATGGTGCTGCGGATGCTTCGGTGGCCCAGCAGCGTCTGGATGGTGCGCACCTCGGCGCCGAGGGCTACACGCTCGAGACCGTCGTGCTGCTCAAGTCGCTCGAACTCGATCCGGCACGCAACGCCACGGTCGGCTTCGATGCCTCCGTCGGTTTCCCTGACGTCGGCGGCAGGGTGCGTACTCGCGCCGCGCACTGGGCCGGGCAGAGCGAAGCGGCCGTGGTCGACCGACCCGGTTCGGCGGCCCTGCTCCCCTCGACGTGGGGCACGTTGGTGTTCGACAGGTCGCCGCTGAAATAGAGAGAATCGTAACTGCAAAGGGGAAAGAGATGAACACAGTTCGAATTCTGACAGTATGCACGGCGGCCGGTATGATGGAAAGGATCGTCGGCGCGCGTCGCGCCGTGACGAGCACAACACAAGGATACAATGAGTAGATAAGCATGAACCCAGCTCGAATTCTGATAGTATGTATGGCGGCGGTGCTCGTGGCCGGCAGCGCCGCGTTGGCCGCATCGCCGGCACTGGATCCGGCTGCTATCCAGCCGGACAAATCCCTTGCCCAACCGGGCGCTGTGCCGGCGCCCGTGGCCAAGTCCTCGCCGGCCGGCCTGGAGATCGTCAACTGGGCCACGCAATCCGAGCCCGCCGCAACGGATGGCCAATTCACCATCCAACTCAAGACCCCCGCCGCGGCCCTGAGCCTCGTCGCCTATGATCCCGGCCAGGTCAGCTATCAGTCCGCCGGCAAATGGACGCCGCTTCCCAGCCTCGATCCCGCCTCGCGCCAGTTGCAGGTCATCCCCCTGCCGGCCAACGCCGCGACGAATGCCCTGCGCCTCACCGCGCCGTCGAAGCTCAAGCGGGATGGCACCGGCGGCACGCCCTCCTACAGCGCCTCCGTCTCCTTCGCCACGCTCCTCAGCTTCCGCGCGATCAACATCGCCCCGCAGGCGACGGTGGTGGTCAGTTCCGCCGCCGAGCCCAGCCAGGGCTTCCGGCCGCAGCCGTGGCTGAACCGGCCGGAGACGCTGGTGGATGGCTTCATCCATGACCGGCAGAACTTCTTCACCCTCGCGCGCGTCGCCGACATCACCGCCGACAAACCTGAATGGATCGCCCTCTGCTGGGATCAGCCCCAGCAGATCCGGACGATCGCTCTGCTCCGCGGCAGCGCCGAGAAGGGCATCGGCGACGCCGTCGTCGAGATATACACCGGCGCCGGCGATCCCCGCTTCGCCCGCGAAAGCGAAGGCTGGATGGCCGTCCCCGGTGAGTTCACCGCCCCCGGCCAATTCCGCTCGATCCAGTACCTGGACCTGGGCAAGAACCTCACCACCCGCGCGCTGCGCATCCGCTGCACCGGCGGCGCGAAGCAGATGAGCGTTGGCGAGATCATCGTCCTCCGCGATCTGGGCCAGGAGACCGCGACGATCGCCGCCGCCCAGCGCGGCGTCAGCCCCATCGAGTTCACGATCCCCGGACCCGGTAAGGTCACCATCCAGGTGCGCGATCGGCAAGGCAGGGTGGTCGCCAACCCGGTCACCGGCGTTTCGTTCCCAGCCGGCAAGAACACCGCGTACTGGAATCTGGAAGACGTTGTTGGCGCGCCCATTCTCCAGCCCGGCCAGTACACCTGGCGCGCCATCTACGTGCCGGGCCTGAAGGTCGAATACAAGTACACCTACTTCCCCTATCCGCTGGCCACGGTGGCGTGGCAGACGCCGGATTCGAAGGGCGGCTGGCTGGCCGACCATGAACCCCCGCGCACCATCTGCCGCCAAGGCGACCGGATGTGGCTGGGCGCGTTCGCCGAAGCCGGCGACGGCACCATCGAGGTGGATGCCCAAGCCAACAAGCTCTGGGGCACCCAGCGCATCTGGCTGGCCTTGCCGGCCGAGTTGTGCAGCGATGGTGAGTGGGTCTACTTCTTCAGCGAAGGCGGCTGGATCGGGGACAACCAGGCCATCATCCAGATCAACGCCAAGACCAAGGCCTCGCGCGTGATCTTCCGGCGCGAACTCGCCAAAAACCAACGCGTCAACGCCGCCGGCCCGACCGGCTTCCAGGTCGTCGGCAATCTCGCGTTCGTCAGCTTCGCCAAGAATGACCTCATCCAGGTCTTCGACCTGTCCAAAGGTCTGGCCGCCCCCTGGCGCGGCTTCGGCTGGGACATCGTCCACAAACAGTTCGAGGACCAGCAGCCGGTGGTCGTCAAGGAGATCGCGCTCCCCTCGCCCGGCCGTGTTCGCAAGTATGGCGACGGCAAGCTCGTCGCCACCAGCGGTAAGGACATCGTCACCATCGATCTCAAGACCTACGCGGTGACGCCCCTGATCGCCGGCAAACTCACGAACCCATTGGGCATGGCCGCTGATGCCCAAGGCAACGTCTATGTCGGCGAAGGGGCGCCTGCGCATCAAGTGATCGGCTACTCCCCCAAGGGTAAAGTGATTGCGACCCTCGGCAAGCCGGGCCGGCGCGAGATCGGCGCCTTCGACAACGACAATCTCGAAGAGCCGTTCGGGGTCGAAGTTGGTCCCGATGGTCTTGTCTGGGTCATGGAACACACCGAATACCCCAAGCGCGTGAGCCTCTGGGATCCTAAGACTGGCAAGTGCGTCAAGGCCGTCTACGGCCCCACGCAATACGGCGGCGGCGGATGCATCGACCCGGAGAACGAGAACCGCCTCTTCTACAGAGGCATGGAGTTCCGCCGCGACCCCGCCACCAGCATCGTCACGCCGGTGAACCTCCTCTATCGCGAGGACAGCGAGCGATTCGCTCACTTCTCCGGATCGGATTATCCCAGCTACGCCTTCCGCAGCGAAGGCAAGCTCTGGTTCACCAGTTTCATGTGGCCGCACGGCCATCCCAGCCTCGTCCTCTGGCAGCACAAGGGCGATCACGTCATGCCCGTGGCGGCGGTCGGCTCGGTCACCGCGCTGCGACAAGCCTTCAACGAGCCGACCGTTCCCAGAAGGGACCCAAAGGCCCAGAACGACACCTCCTTCCTCACCAAGCATGTCCCCGGCTACAAGGAGGACGAGAAGTTCTTCACGTGGACTGACCTGAATCACGATGGCAAACTCCAGCCCGCGGAACTGAAGTTCGGCAGGCTCGAGTTCGATGGCAAAGTGCTGACCCGCGCCGAGGCCGGCTGGAACTGGCGGATGAATGCCAAGTTCGAGGCCGCCGCCAGAGCCAGTTGGAATCGCATGGTCCTCTTCCAGCCCAAGGGCCGCTCGCCGCAGGGCTATCCACTCTACGATGTCCCCGCCGCCACCATCCCCGGCCCCGACGGCCCCGATGCCTTCATGCCCGACTCCAAGGGCAACATCGTCGTTCTCGCCGGCCCGCTTACGAGCGTCGCTCCCGATGGCGCCGTCCGGTGGACCTATCGCAACGATTGGCCGGGTCTGCACGCCGGCCACTCCACCACCGCCCGCGGCCATGAGCCCGGCGTCCTGATCGCCACCACTCGCATCTGGGGCATTGCGCCGGTGAACGACACGCTGGGGGAAGTCGTCTGCTTCATCTCCAATCTCGGCTGCATTTACCTTATGACCACCGATGATGGCATGTACATCGATCGCGTCTTCCGCGATCAGCGCGTCGGCCTGCTGTGGAATCATACCTCCCCGCCGACGCCCGAGGTATTGGCCGAGACCAGCCTCTACGATGAGCACTTCGGCGGCACGTTCCAGCGCGTCCGCGGCGCCGATGGCAAGGATCATTTCTACTTCGTCTGTGGCAAGAATCATTGCTCGGTGGTTGAACTGACCGGCCTGGATCAGATCCGGCGCCTGCCCGGCGGCAGCCTGACCGTCACGCCCGAACAGATCGCCGAAGCCCAGGCACTGCGCCAGATCGCGGCCTCGCGCAAGATCGAGCCGAAGGTCTACGATGTCCCCAAAGTGGCCGATGGCGCGATCGAGGTGGATGGCAACGTCAGCGATGCCGCGTGGTCCGCGACGCGCATGGATGGCTTCGCGCTGGCTTATGACAGCCGGAACCTCTACGTCCTGTTCAAAGGCCGCGACGAACGCGCTGTGTTCCAGAACAAGGGCGCCAATCCCCTGGAACTGTTCAAGACCGGCGATGTCGTCGATGTCATGCTCCAGACCCGCGCCGATGCCAAGCCCAATCGCACCGAGGCCGGCGCCGGCGACATCCGCCTCTCGTTCGCCATGTTCCAGGACCGGCCCGTCTGCGTCCTCTATGACTTCAAGATCGATGGTTTCCAAGGCCAGCGCATCCCCTTCAGTTCCCCCTGGCGCACGATCTGGTGCGACAAGGCCGGCGTTCTCGACCAGGCGGTCGTGAAGGTGCAGCGCGCATCAAACGGCGAATACACCCTGGAGGCCGGCGTCCCCCTCTCCGCTATCCATCTCGATCCCGCCAAGCTCCGCGAGACCCGCGGCGATGTCGGCCGGGTCATGAGCGACCAGAGCGGCACGGCCGCCTCCAGCCGCGTCTACTGGTCCAACAAGAACACCGCCATCATGTCCGATGTCCCCAGCGAAGCCGCCCTCCAGCCCAACCTCTGGGGCCTGTTCCGCTTTGAGGGGAGCGGCAAATGAGATCTCACCATACCTCCGTGCCACTGGCAGCCTGTCTGCCAGTGGTACGAAGGGGGTTCATGCGGATCGAGGCTATAAAACGCCAGAGAACTCGGCACTCTTAAGAAAGGAGAAGGATAAGATGAACAGCAAGACATTGACCGGAATCGTCATCACCCTCCTCGCCCTGGCGTCGGCCGGCCAGGCCGCGGAGCCGACGAAACTCCCGATCCGGCTCACGACGCCGGGGAAGGGTCGGCTCAGCCTCGGCGTCTACGACGATTCGGGGACGCTGATCCGCTCGTTGACCTACGCCGGCAAGGTGGACGGCGGCAAGCAGACGCTCGAGTGGGACGGGACCACCGACCTCGGCCTGCCCGCCAGGCCCGGCACCTACGCGGCGCGCGGCGTGTGGTTCGAGCGGCCGCCGCAAGTCGAATACAAGATGAAGGTGGGCCTGAGCGGTACACCGCCCTATCCGACGCCGGACGGGCTCGGCGGGTGGGGCGGCAACCTTGGCCCGCCGACGAGCGTCGCCGGCAATGACCAGTTCGTCTTCGCCGCGTTCGTCTGCGTCGAAAGCACGTGGGAAACGGGCGTGCAGTTGATGAACCCCGACGGCCGGATCGTCCGCCGCTTCGGCACGTTCTTCCCGTGGGATGCCCGGTTCGCCTGCGCGCTGGAGCAAAACGCCGCCTGGCTCGCCATCGCCAGTCTCTCCAACAAGCGACTGGTGGTGGCCCGGTACGACCTCGACGACCCGCGCGGCACGATCTTCGCCGACATCCCCGTAATCGGCGGCGCCGAGGAAGGCGGCCGCTGGAAGGGCCGGTGGAGCGTGGACGTGCAGGGCCTCGCCGCCGGCCCGGGTCGGGTGTATGTCTCGGTCACGTCGAATAACAAGCTCGTCGTGTTGAACAAGAGGGACGGCAAAATCGTGCGCGAGGTGCCTGTGCCTTCGCCCCGCGGCGTGGTCGCGAAGGGCGAGCGCGTGTATGCGATCAGCGGGTCGCGCCTCCTGGAGTTGGAAGGCCAGATCATCGTGGATGGTCTGGACGATCCGAGCGGACTTGCGGTGGACGCGCGGGGGAACTTCTACATCGCCGAGCGCGGCAAGACCCAGCGAGTGCGCGTCGTTGCGCCCGACGGCAGGACGCTGCGGACCATCGGCATCGCCGGGGGACGGCCGCGCGAAGGTCATTTCAACCCCGCCGGCATGCTGGATCCGCGCGGCCTCTGCATCGGCCCCGGCAACCGACTCTGGGTCGCCGAGGCCAACGAGGATTTCCAGCGCATCAGCGTCTGGGACGCGGAGCGGGGCGGCCTCGTGAAGGAGTTCTTCGACATGACCCTCGACCATACGGGGGGCATGTTGAATCCCGACCGCACCGAAATGCTTAGCAGCAAGAACTACCTCTCTAATTCGCCAGGCCTCACGGCCTACAAGGTCAACCTCGCCGCCGGCACCTGGTATCCGTCGTGGCACCGGAACCTGCCGATGAGCGCGACGCACCAGGACGACGTGCTCCTGGGCCACAAACACATCCAGCCGCAGTCGGCCATCTCGTTCGCGGGCCGGCATCCGTACCTGGACTTCACCGCGGGGCTCGTGAAGGCAGACAACGGCAAGACCTACGCCTTCGGCGACGATTTCTCGATCTGGCTCTTCGACCCGAAGAGCTGCGAAACGAAGCTTGCCGCGTTGATCTACACCCACCGCGTCCGCCGGCTGCCGGATGGCCGGTTCGAGGGCGACTACAATCAGGGCCCGAACAACTGGCTGACGTGGGCCGACCTCGACGGCGACGGCAGGATGGCCACCGACGAATGCACCTTCAACGAGAACGTCGAACCGCTGAAGGACGTAGACCGGTTCCACGCCTGGGAACTCCAGCCGGATCTGAGCTTCGTAGGTATGGGGCACGATTGGGTGGTGCGCCGGCTCCGGCCTCGCCGAGTCCTCGACTCCGGCGTGCCGGTCTACGACTGGCGGGATGTCGAGACCGTGGTCCGCTTGCAGCGACCGAACTTGCTCGGTGGCGATGGCACGAAGACCATCAAGTGGGTCGCCCCGCAGGGGGTGTCCGCCAGCGGCACGGACTGGATCACGTTTGCGGAGGCCGCGACGGACATGAAGCTCAATCTACCCGGCATTGACGGCGAAGGCTGGTGGGCCAGCCGCAACTGGCGGCGGACGCCGATGCTGTACGGTCCCGACGGCACGCCCCGCTGGCTCAAGCTCGGCCGCCGCGCGCCCGGCCGCGCCAAGCCGGGCGAGATGTACCATCCCTGGCGACTCGCCGGCCGCGAGGACGGGTTCGTGTTCGTGCCGGACACGCTCCAGAACGTCTGGGCCTGGACGGACAAGGGGCTGTACCTCGGCCCGCTCTACCGAGACCCGTCGCGGATGGACCGCGACAGCATCCACGTCGAGCTGGTGGGCTCCTACGTGTACAAGGTCGGCGGGAAACTCTACTCGTGTGTCGGCGACCACGGCGTCAACGTTCACGAGATCAAGATGCCGAAACTCGTGCCCATCGACGCCGGCGCGATCACCGTGACGCCCGCTATGGCCGCCGCGGCGAAGCCTTGGGATCCGGATGGCCCGGGGCCGGGCCTCCGGCCGACGCTCGTGGCCAAGCTTGCGGGGGGCCGCACGTTCCAGATCGACGGCAACGAGGACGACCGGGAATGGGGCGGGGTCGATGCGCAGCCGATTCTGTTGGACGGCGGGGCCATCGGCAGCCTGAAGGCGGCGGTCGATGCCGATAACCTCTATCTCTTTTACACCGTCAACGACCCCGACGGCCTGCGCAACGCCGGCACGGAGCTCCCCTTATGTCCCTTCGGCACGGGGGGCTATGTGGACTTCTGCATCGGCCCGCCGGGCCGGGAGGTGCGCGTGATCGTCACGCGCATCACGAACGCGTCGGGCGGCGCGCCGTCGGACTACCAGATGGGGTACTGGCCGGTCAAACGCGGCGGCGGGAATCCGCAGGTCATTGCGTCCCCGGTGGCCCAACGCCGTTTCGACGACATCAGCCCGGTAGCCGGGTTGAAGTTCGGCTACCGGCAACACAAGGGCGGGTACAGCGTCGAGATCGGCGCCCCATGGGCGGCGCTCGGCATCACGCCCGGCGGCAAGCTGCCGTTCGACGTGTCCGTGGCGTTTGCCAACGCCGGCGGCACGGAACGTGAGCGGGTCGCGCACTGGGCCGGCGAGACCGAGGGCAAGGTGGTCGACCGACCCGGTTCGGCGGCCCTGCTCCCCTCGACGTGGGGCACGTTGGTGTTCGACAGGTCGCCGCTGAAATAGAGCGAATCGTAACTGCATAGGAGACAAGCATGAACCCAGCTC
>Ga0114918_10005859_pt1 | contig 10498 bp, 11 predicted proteins | sample LantaG_FD_87015 | JGI IMG/M metagenome (GOLD analysis project Ga0114918, IMG submission 87015) | Deep subsurface microbial communities from Baltic Sea to uncover new lineages of life (NeLLi) - Landsort_02402 metaG | ecosystem: Environmental > Aquatic > Marine > Oceanic > Sediment | place...
CTCTCTCTCTCTCTCTCTCTCTCTCTCTCTCTCTCTCTCTCTCTCTCTCTCTCTCTCTCTCTCTCTCTCTCTCTCTCTCTCTCTCTCTCTCTCTCTCTCTCTCTCCTTTCTTACCCTCCAGCGCTGCCGCCGGTCACGGTCAGCTTCCCGGCGTCCACCAGCCCCTCCTCTGCCAGGAACCGCGCCGCGTTCGATACGTCCTCCACGTCGACGATCCCCCATTCACCCGCCAGGGCTTTCCGGAAGGCGCGGCCGTAGCCAGAGCTGCCCCGGTAGTTGACGTTGGCGACGGCGAACCCGCGGGAGGTCCAGTAGGCGATTCCTAAAGAAAAAGACGCCGGAGCCTGGCCCGTGGGTCCGCCGTGGATCTTGACGATGAGAGGGGGGAGGATGGAAGGAGGGGAGGCGAAGGTGGCGGAGGTCGGGGGATAGTAGTTGCTGTGTGGGGGTGGAAGAGAAAAAGTTGAGAGAGGGGTGAGTTTTTTTCTTTTCGTTTTCGGGGTTTTTTTTCTCTCTCTTTCTCTCTCTCTCTCTCTCTCCCCCCACTCACAGGTACGCAGACTCCTTCCCGTCCTTGCCCGTGGGGAACTTCACCACCCTGGGGGTGGCCACGAAGCCCTCGATCCCCTGCAGGTCGCTCGACTTGGCGACGATAGACCAAGAGAGAGAATTCGATTTCGAAGAAGAGAGGTCGACCTCGGCCTCGACGAGTGCCGCCGGTGCCGTGGGCTGCGCGGCGACGACCGCCAGCGAGATCCGTTCTCCGCCGCCTCCTCCTCCCGCCACTGCGATCCTGCCAAAGCCCGTGAAGGGGGCCGTGTCGAGGATCAAGGGCTTTTCTGAACCCTCGGAGCAGGGGTCGAGGACCACGACTTGCGCCGCGCTCTCCTCTGGGGAGGAGCGGCGCACGACCAGCTTCGTCCTCCTCGTCTTCCCTTCTCCTCCTCCCTCTCCGACAGAGACCGCGCGGAGTGGCCTCGAGCCCATCCCCCAGGCGGGTCCGGCGAACTCGGAGGCGTCGGCCCAGAGGTTGCGGGCGGGGGCTAGGGAGTTTTTTGATGGGGGGAATTCCGGAAGAAGAAGAAGAAAGTGAGTGCGAGAAAAAGAGAGAGGGTGCGAAAAAAGAAAAATGAGAAAAAATGGAAAAAAATGGAAAAGCTCTTCTCTCACCTCCGCCCCGCCCCTCGGCGTACACGTTCCACCACCCGGTCTCGTCCGACACGAACGCCAGCCTGAACTCATCAGATCCCGGATCCGAAAACCAGACGGGCTCCATCGCGGAGATTCCCTTTTTGTCTCCTCCGGCGACGACCCTGCGAGTCGCCTCGTCGATTTCGATTTTTGAACCGTTCTCGCCTCGGACCAGGTCCGCGACGACGAGGGAAGTGTCGTCCCAGGGCATGTTGGGGTGCGCCTGATTGGGTGGGTGGAGGGTTTGTTTTTGGGAAAGCGGGAGAAGGAGACAGAGAAGGAAAGTCGTAAGTGAGCACAGCTCTTTTTTTTACTTTTTTCTCTCTCATTCTCTCTCTCGTCACCCTTCTTCTCATCTCCAAAAAAACCGCTTTTCTCTTACCCACTCCACCCACGCGATCCTCTTCCCGTCGGGAGAGGGCCTCGGGCTCGAGTAGAAGTCGTTCCCGCGGACCAATTTCGTGACTTCTCCCGTTTTCAGACAGACCACCGCCAGACAGTTCTCCGGCTCGTTTGGCGACGGCGCCTCCGAGTGGTCCTCGAGCACGACGAAGACGCGGTCGTGCGGCGCCAGAGGGTCGGGCTCGACGTCCGCGAAGCGCAGGGCGGAAGGCTTGGAGGCGTCGTTTTCGGGCGTCAGAGCCTTTGGGGCCGAGGCCGAGATCTCTCCGCTTTCTTTCGAAAAAGAGACTTTTTGGAGGTAGAGTCGCTGGTCTGCGAAGTTGGAGAAGAGGACGGTGTCGTGATCCTCCTCTCCAGGGATGACGCAGAGGGCGCCGCCGCCGTACTCGTGGACGCGCTGAGGGGAGAGAGGAAGAGGGGAAAGAAAGAAAAGGGGGGGAGGGGGAATGTGTGAGTTTTCCTTTTCTTTTTCGTCCGTTTGTTCGTTCTCGCTGCCCTCTTCCTTTCTCGCGCTGCTGCTCTCTTTGCAACGCTCTCTCTTTCACTCTCTTTCTCGGTGAAACACCAACGAACAAGAAAAAGAAAAAGATTTCAAAAACTCACGGTGCGAACGTTGAAGAAGGGGGCCCGTCCTTCTTTTCCATCTCCTTCCTCTGGGAGCGGAGGCGTGACATCAACGAAGGAAGAAGAAGCACCAGGAGCCCTGGCCACGACCACGGTCCTCCCCTTCTCCGTGGGCCTCGACTCGAGCCAGTAGAGAGCGCCCCCCTCTCGGCCCCCGCCGCCGAACCAGGGGTCGGAGAGGGCCTTGCTGCCTTTCGTGATGAGGTCGGAGGTGATCGGCGACTCCCATGCGCCGCCGGGCCTCTCTGTCTTTTTCGCCCCTGCCGCCGAAGCTGCTGCTGCTGCTGTCGCCATCGAATTCGACGAAAAGCGACGGGAAGAAGAAGAGGAAGCTGTTCGGGAGAGGAAGGCGAGCCCGCTCTTCCTGAGGGAGGGGCTGGAGGCTGCTGCGGCTGCTGCGGCAACAAAGACGACCGCGGCGGCGACGGTCGAGGTCGAAGAGGTCGAAGAAGATCGACGACGTCGATCGATCGAAGGCGAAGGCGACGACGATGGAGATGCGGTCGAGAGCGGGGATCCAGAGGTCGAGACTGGACGGCGAGAACGCAGAGCTGACCCCGCGGCGAGCTTGATCATCCAATAGGAGGCGAGGAGCGCCGGAAAGAGGATGTCCAAAGCGGCCTCGGAGAGAAAGCGCAAAGATCTTTTTGAGGAGGAAGGATCGAGTAGCGAGATGAAGTGGCGAGAGGGGGGGAGAGAGGGGAAGAATAACTGTTTTTTTCTTTCTTTTTTTTTTGCTACAAACCCCTGAAATGAAAAAAACCCTGAGACGAAGTAGCGAGAGGGGGGGAGAGAGGGCAAGAACAACTGTTTTTTCTTTTCTTTCTCTCTCTCGGTGTCTAAAAACGATTTGAATCCCCACCTCGGTTTTGGGGACGGAGAAAGCCTCTCCTCAAGCCTTCACAGCCACCAGCGGCTCAAACGTCTTGCACAGCACGTCCGGGTGCTCCTCGTACCACGCGATCTCCGAGATCTTCCCCCCCGAAGCCATCGACTTCGCGATCGCAACCGAGCCCCTCTGCACCCTCGTCGCCGCAGGGATCCGAATCTGTTCGTAAGCTTTCAGGGCTACCGGAGTCGCGCCGTGGAGCCCAACGGCGCGGCCGAGCTCGAGGGCGTCCTCGAGGGACTGGTTGGTGCCCTGGCCCAGGAAGGGGGTCATGAGATGGGCGCTGAAATATGGAAGAAGTCGTTTTTTTTTGGGGGGGGGGGGGTATTTTTGTGTGGAGGCGTGAGTCCAGAGAGAGAGAGAGGAGGGGAAACGACGACGAAAATGAAAAAAGTTAAAAACCTTTTCTCCTCACCTGTCCCCGAGCAGCGTCACCCTGCCCGCGCCGACCTCGCTGCCCCACTTGGAGCACTCGTCTGCCTCCCTGAAGTACTGCCCGTGCTCGGTGATCGTGTCCGCCTTGGTCGACTCGATCAGCCCGACGGCGATCTCCGGGTAGTTGTCTCCGTAGACGCTCAGGCACCGCGCCCGCTTGGCCTCGTCCGCGAGCCGCGTCGCCTCCGCGTCAGTGTAGCGCGTTGAGGCCAGCTCGCCCAGCCTGTCCGCCGGCCAGGGGCCCATGCACTGCCAGGCGAGCCTCTTGCCGTCGCGAAGCTTGACGACGAGCATGAGCTGCAAGAGTTTTTTTTTTGGGCAAAGGTTTTTTTTAGTTTCGGGGTTTTCTTTCTTCGTTCGTCGTCGTCGTTATCTCTCGCTCTCGCTCTTTCTTCTCTTACCTGCCCCCCGCGAGCCCAGCCCGTCAGCAGGTTCTTGCCGTATTTCTGGAAGGTTTAAAGTTTTTGAAGAAGAAGAGAAAAAGTTGCCTTTTTTTAGTTTTTTTTCTCTTCCCTCGTCTTTTCAACTTCTCTCTCTCTTTCTCTCTTTCTCTCCTTTCCTCCTCCCCTCTCTCCCCGACCTCTCACCTCGTCCCATCCCGCGGGCTTCCCGCACTGCCCGCGCCACACCCCCAGCCCGGCGTAGTGCGGCGCGCCGTCCCCCAGCAGAGCACTCCTCACGGCGCTCTGGTTGCCGTCGCAGCCCACCGCCACCGCGGCGCAGACCGTCGCACGCTCGCCCGTAGCGGCGTCGAGGCAGGTCACGCGCACTCCCGACTCGTCCTGCTCGAGCCCTTCGAAGCAGTGACCCAGCCTCAGAGCTCTCGGGTCCGACTGGCCGAGGCGTGCGGCCAGATCGTCGACCAGCTCGTGCCAGGGGAAGTGGCCGAGGCGGTCGTTCCACTTCTTGAAGATTCCCGTTGTCGAGTCGGAGCGGATGCGCAGCTCGCCCGTGTCCTGAGAAAGAAGATTTTTTTCTTCTTCGATCGTCGTCGTCGTGAGAGGAAGAACGAGGACGAAAAAAGAGAGAGAGAGAAAAGAAAAGAAAAGATCCGAGAAAAACAAAACAACTCACCGGGTCGAAGTTCTCCATGGGCGCGTCCGGGAGCAGCCTGGCGAAGACCGAGGCGCCGAGCTCCGGGTCGAGGGCCTCGAGGGCCGCGATGCCGTTGCCTGGGGGGAAGGAGAGAGAGGAAGAGAGGTCGGGGTTGAGAGAAGTGAAAAAACCAGCGACGTCGCTCGAAAGAAAAAGAAGGAAAAAGATCGAGTGCTCCTCTTTTTCAATTTCGATCTCAAATCTCTCTCTCTTACCCATCAACCCGATAGTAAACCCGACGGGCTTAAGGCTGCGAGCGCGCTCGAAGACAGCGACGCGCGTGCCGGGGGCGGCGCGCTCGATCGCGAGCGCCGCGGCGAGGCCGCCGGGCCCTCCGCCGACGATGGCGACGTCGACGAAATCGGCGTCGTCGCCGTTCTTGTTCCTCGTCGCCGCCGCTCTCGCGACGACGCCGCTTCTGTCGGTGGCAGCGGTGCGGCTTGTTCTGCTCCTCTGCTCAAGGCCAACGAAGCTCCTGGACGTGCTCTGTGCTCCGCGGAGTCGGGCAGAGGGAGAGAAGCGCGGTAAGAGGCTGTACATCGCTCTCTCTCGTTGTCTAGTCGAAGTTTAAGTTTTTTCTTCTTCTTTGTCTTCAATCGAGCGTTGTGGTTCCAAGCTCTCTTCGACCTCGACCTTCTCTTTCTCTTTTTTGCGTTTTTTGTTGTTACAAGAGTTTTCAGTTTTTCTTTTTACAATCCCTCCTCTCTACTCGTCACCGCTGTCGTCAGCATCAGAGGAGGACGAGTCAGAAGAGTCGGAAGAATCGGAGGAGCTCGAACCAGAAGCACCGCCGGAGCTCTTCTTCCTCCTCCTCTTCTTCTTGCTCTTGCTCTCCTTCTCCTTCTTCGACGACTTTGATTTCGATTTCTTCCTCTTCTTTTCCTTCTTGTCCTTCTTGATCTTCTTCTTCTTCTCCCCGCGCCGCCGCTTCTCCTCGCGGCGGAGGCGGCGCAGAGCAGACGCGATGGCCTCCTGTTGCTGCTTGCCGACTTTGTCGGTTTCTTTTGCTGCCTCTGCTTTCGGCTTGCGCTGCGGAGGAGGAGGAGGAGGAAGGAAAGAAGCGGCGGCGCGAGAGCTCTTCGTCTGTTTCACTTCCTTCTCCTTCACTTCCAGTTCCTCTTCTTCCTCCTCCTCTTCGTCGCTCGAGGCCTCGAAGATCGCCTTGAACAGGTCGATGGGCCTGGATGCCGGGACTGCCGCGGGGAGGGGCGGCGGCGGGGGGAGGTAGAGGAAGGAGTCGTTGTTGTTGTTGTCGTCGTCGTTGTTGTTGCCGTCGAAGAATTCACCTCCGCTCCCTCCCCTCTGCTGCTGCTGCTGCTGCTGCTCCTCCTCAGCGGTCGCCATCGGGTCCAGGGAGCTCAGGAGGGCGTCGGCGGCCGCAGACGGGTCCAGGGGAAGCGGCGGAGACGGCGGCAGAGGGAGGGAAGAAGAAGAAGGGGGAGGCGGCGGAAGCGGTGGAGGTGGCGGAAGTGGAACTGAAGGAGGAGGCGGCGGCGGCGGCGGCGGCGGGAGAGGCCGCTGCTCCGTCGCCGCAGCCGTCGCCGCTTCCGCCGCAGCTTCCGCAGCCGCCTTCGCGGCCGCGGCGCTCGTGTCCGGCAGCAGCGCAGAGACTCCAGCCGCCAAAGCCGGCGCAGAAGCTGATTCTCCTCCTAATCCTCCTCCTCTTTTGTCCTTCGGGACGCCCTTGAAAGGATCGGCGACGCCAAAGCGCCTGCAGAGTAGAGGATCTGGCCTCCATGCTTCCCGGCTGCGCACGGGCGCGCGCGACGGGGGCAGAGGCAGAAGAAGCGTTGCCTTGGAAGCTCCTCCTGCTGCAGATGCTGCTCCGGCCTTCGCCGCGACGACGGCCGCGGCGAGGGAGGCCGCGGCAAGGGGCGCGAGGCGCGGGGCCGCCCCGGCAGAGAGGCCCGCGGGCCGCTCCGGGGCGGCGGGGGCGGCGAAGCGGGAGCCGAGCGCCGCCGCCGCCGCCGCTTGAGCTGCCGCTGCCGCTGTTGCTGAAGCTGCTGCCGCTGAGGCGGAGGCGGCCTCCGCCGCGGCCCCCGAGGGAGCGAAAGTGGCAGCCAGCGTGGCGGCGATCCTATCCCTGTCGGACTGCGCTATGGGCACCCTCGGCGGCGGAGGCGGAAGAGGGGCGGAAGAAGGGGGAAGGTTCGTCGTCGCCGCCGCCGCCGTCGCCGTCGCCGTCGTCGTCGGAAAGCTTCGGCTCCTCAGAGCGGCCTCCTCTCCCAGAAGCGCGCCGCGGTCGTCCGCGCTCAGCAGCGGCGCCGCCCGCCTCGCCACGCCAGAGGCGCCACCTTCAGAGCTCGGAGCTGCTCCTGCCGCTGCTCGCAGGGAGGCCACCTTGGCGCGGAAGTAGAGCGCTGCGGCGGCGAGCTCTGCTGCCGCTCGTTCCCCTCCCTCGTTTTCTCTCGACGACGGAAGCAGGAAGCGGAGCGCGGGCTCCTTCCCCGTCGCCGCTCGCCTGACAGCCAAAGCCTCTAAAGAGGGCCCGCAGCGGGCGACGTAGGGGGCGAGGAGGTCGGCGGCGCGCTTGACCTCGGGGTCGGAGGGGGGCGGGGGGAGAGAAGAGGAAGAGGAAGGAGCAGGAGCAGCGGAGAGGAAGAAGGAGGAAGAGAAATCGAAACTTGCGGCGGCCGCGGCCTCCACCAGAGCGGCGGCGCCGGCGGCCGCGGGAACAGCGACGGGGCGAAGAAGAATGAGTGTCCCTCTTCTTCTTCCTCCTCCTCCTCGAGTGTGCCTCCGTCGATGAAGCCGGGGAGCAAGGAAGGGTCCCTCCTTCCCCGCGAAGAATCCGAGTGCGGAGCTTCCGCTTCCGGGAGAGCTAGAGCTGTTCCTCGGAAGCCCAATCTTGCCGCTTGCTGCTGCGCCCCTCTCGCTCCTCCTCGACCTCGACCTGCTCCCCGAGAAGAGGAGGGCCCGTCGAATCGGTCTTCGTCGTCGCTCTCGTCCGAGACGACCTCGAGGGCGTGCGTGCCCGATCTGGCCAGGGCAGCGGCGAGGCGGGAGGAGGAGGAGGAAGGAGGAGGAGGGAGAACGGCGGCGAGAGTTTTTGAACTCTTTTGCCTCTTAGAGCTTCTTCCGCCGCTGCCGCCGCCGAGCAAAAGCGCCGGGTTTCTGAAAGAGACCTTATCTTTCCCTCTTCCTCCTCCTCCTTCTCCCTCTTCTTCCTCTTCTTGCTCCTCCTCCTGCCCTTCCACCTCCTCGTCGACGTAGTCGTCCGCCACCCCTTCGAACTCGTCGTCGGCGTCCTCCAGGGCTCCCACGCCGAAGGCGACGCCGCGGCGACGGCGGCTCTGCGAGGCGAGCGCCGTCGTCGTTTTTCTGCTGTTGCTGTCGTTCGCCGTCGCCGTCGCCGTCGTCGTCTTTCCCGTTCCTCCACCGCCACCGCCGCCGCCGCCCCCGCGCCTCAAAGCCAGGGCCGAAGAAGCGCCAGCTGCTGCAGCAAACTCCGGGGCGTCGGCGAAGGGGTCGAAGCCGAGGCCGTGCCTCGAGGCGACAGCGAGCTGCGACAGAGCGAAAGAAGAAGAAGTTCCGTTTCCGTTTCCGTTCTCGTTCTCGTTCTCATCTCCCTCGTCGTCGTCCTCAAAGGTCTCTCGGCGCCAGCCCATGGCCCGGAGCAGCCTCGCGCCCACGCCGTCGGCGACCCGCCGCCTGCCCGCGGAGGTCGAGGAGAGAAGCAGCGAGGCCAGAGCTGCGGCGTCGGCGTCGGCGTCGGCGTCGGCGGATCGAGGTCGAGCTTCTCTTTCCTCTCCTCCCTCGTTCCCCGAGAAGCCCCTAGCGGTCCTCAGCGCCGCCGCCTCCCTGGCCTCCAACTCGGCCAGTTCGTCCTCGTCCATAAAGTCCCGCGCGAAAGCGGGAGGAGCGGCGGAAGGAGGAGCGGCGGCGGCGGCGGCGGTGGAGGTCGAAGCCTCTCCTTCTCCTCCGTTCCTTCGACTGACAAAGGTCGAGGGCTTCCATCCCTCCGCGCTGCCCACGGAGTTGAAGTAGCCAGCGCTGTACCCTCCAGTGAAGGCGCCGTGGAAGCGTCGACGGCCCTGGGCATCGAGCGCGACCTGCTCCGCGACGGGGAGGGAGGTGGAGGCGGCGGCAGCAGCGGGATTGGAAGCGGCGTCGTCGATGCGGCGACGGTCGCCATCGATCGGGCGATGATGGCCGGCATTCTCTCGCCTCGCCTGCCTCCTCCTCCTCCTCCCTGCTGCGGCCTCACCGCCACGCGCTCGAGCGGCGTGCCGAAGTGGACAAAGTCGTCGCTCATCGGTGGGGCGCTGGAGTGTGCGTTCTCGCTCGCTTGCTTTCTTTTAGTGGAGAGGCGGCACCATCGTTTTCAGCTGTCGAGAAAAAGAGAAGAAGTCGTTCGTCGCCTCTTCTTCTTCAACTTGTGTGTGTTTTTCTTCAACCTAAACTTTTCCTTTCTTTTTCCTTTTTTTCTTTTTTCTTCAGAGCGCGGACAAATGAATCAATTTCGATAACACAGAGACAAAACAAAGCCCCCAGCTAACTCTCGACGGTGAAAACAGGAAAAAGGGGGGAGAAATTCGAAAGAGAGAGTGGAGAAAACAACTGAAAAAAAGAAAGAATGAAACGGGAAAAAAATGGAAAAAGAGTTTTTTTTTCTCAACCTCTCCTCTCGGCGCTCGACCTCTTCCTCGCTGCTGCTCCGCCTCCGCCTCCGCTTCCGCCTCCGACTCCCGCTGCTGCCCCTGCTGGAGACGAAGAGAACGCGCGGAAGCCCTGCTGCTGCTGCTGCTGCTGCTGCTGCTGCTGCTGCTGCTGCTGCTTGAGCCTCGAGGAAGAGGGGCGAGAGGCGGGAGCAGCAGCAGTGGAAGCGAAAGGCGCACCGCCGCTGCCGCTGCCGCTTCCACCTCCGTTTCCGCTTCCTTTTCCTCCGTTTCCTCCTCCCCCCGCGCGCTCGCGCTGCTCGCTCTCCATCGCCCGGAACAGCGCGTCGAACTCGGCATTGATCCTGGTGTAGGCCGCCTCGGAGCGCGGGGACAGCGGCGCGACCGCTTGCGGGTCTTCGGTAGGGGAGGGAGGAGGGAGAGGAGAGGAAAAGCGAGCGAAAGAGTTTTTCGCTGCCGTGACCTTTGCCCTCGCCCTCGCCCTCGCTCTCTGGGAGAGGGAGGTCTCTGCCTTGCCGGCCTCGCCGCTCCTCCTCAGCACCTCGACAAAGGCAGTGGCATCTGCTGTTGCGTCCGCGTTTGCTGCTGCTGCCGAAGATGCAGGAGGAGGGCTCGCGTGCCGCCGCCGCCTCTTCCTGCTGTTCTTCGGGGGCTCTTCCTCCTCCTCCTCCGCGTCTTCTTCTTCCTCGCCATCATCCTCCTCTTCCTCTTCTTCTTCCTCGTCGTCATCCTCTTCGTCGTCGTTCTCGTCGTCATTCTCGTTGCCGCCGCTGCTTCGGGGTGCTCCTGCCTTTTTCTTCCTGTTTGAATTAGAAATATTCAAAAACTTGTGGTGCTGCCGCATTAGATCGTCCGTCCTCCTCGCCTCTGCGGGGGCGTGGCAGGCCTCGCTGTAGCGCGCCAGGAGCCGGTCCATGCCCGTGGAGCAGTACTGATAGAGGCGGCCGTTGCCGCAGGCGGCGGAAGCGGAGGCAGAGTTGGAGTTGTCGTCGTTTCCTCCGCTTCCGCTTCTGCTTCCGCCTCCTTCGTTCGCGCTGCTCGCGCTGCTGCTGCTCCCGTTGAAGACGATCAGCGCCACGTCGGCCCCGCAGAGCACGGAGAGCTCCATGGCCTTCTTCATCAGGCCGTTCTTGCGCTTGGCAAAGGTGACCTTTTTTTTGGGGGGGGGGGGGGGTGAAAATTGGGGTTTTTTTTTTGTTGGGGAAGGGTTTTTTTTTTTTTTTCTTTCTTTTTTCTTTTTTTC
>Ga0114918_10005860_pt1 | contig 10498 bp, 11 predicted proteins | sample LantaG_FD_87015 | JGI IMG/M metagenome (GOLD analysis project Ga0114918, IMG submission 87015) | Deep subsurface microbial communities from Baltic Sea to uncover new lineages of life (NeLLi) - Landsort_02402 metaG | ecosystem: Environmental > Aquatic > Marine > Oceanic > Sediment | place...
CCCCCCGCCGCATGCGCCGCCCGCGACCAGCGCGCACCCCCTGCGCTCGTCGGAGCGTCCGCCTGGGGGGGGGGGTGGGGGGGGGGGGGGGGGTGGGGTTTTTTTTTTTTTTTTTTTCCTTCGTTGAGGTGGTCTTCTCACCTAAATAACTGAAACCTCAAGCCGTTTCACCCTCCGCGCGACAAGCTTCGGAAGTCGATCTCCTCCTCTAGCCGAGGCTGATGAGAGTATGCGACCTCTTCGAGGCGAGAGAATAACCCGGGTACGGGTGCGAGGGGCTTGAACCGGGGAAAAGGATGGTGAAGGGAGGAAAAAAATAGCATTGTGGAAACCAAGTGAAACCACCAGCGAAACTCCGCTGCGTCGCTCGCCAAGGGTTTCAGTTTTTTTTCTTCTTTTTTTCTCCTTTCTTGCACTCTTCTTCTCGCTCTCTTCCTCTCTCTCTAGCAGCAGCAGCAGCGCTCCCCCCCTCTCTTCTACGACCATGCTCCTGCGACGAGCCCTTGCCTCTGGCGTGACGCTCGTGAGGAGCCAGGGAGGGGGTGCCAGCAGCACGAGCACGACCACGAGCACGAGCACGAGCAGCAGGAGCAGGCCTTTGATGATGGCATCGGCTAGAAGGGGCGTCGCTGTTTCCGCTGCTGCGTCCGATTCGGTGCGTTTTCTCTCCTTTTCTTCTACCCGCGATGGGGGTTCTTTTTACATCCAGCTACTCTTATCGACGTCCTCTACGAGCCTGCGTGGTTGAAAGTCGCATCGGACGACACAGAGGCCGTTCAATTCCACTCGCCTCAAAAATGGAATTTTCCATTTTTTTCTCTCTTTCTTCAACCTCGCGCGTGGCTCACTCCCCCTCTTCTCTCTCTACCTCTCCTTCCCTCTCCTCCAGTCCTTCGCCTCCATCCCGCACCTGCTCGTCTTCGGGGGCAACGGCTTCGTGGGCTCGCGCGTCTGCCAGGCCGCCCTCGCCGCGGGGCTCGACGTCGTCTCGGTCTCGCGCTCGGGGAGGCCGCGCTGGGCGCCGCCGCCAAAGTCCAGCGACCACGACGACGACGACCCTTCTCCTCCCTCCTCTTCCTCTTCTTCCTCTTCTTCGGACCCCGACTCGTGGGTCCGCGAGGTCGAGTGGGTCGCCGCCGACGCCTTCGACACCGAGGCGTGGAAGCCCGCCCTGGAAGGAGCGGTGGGCGTCGTCTCGACCCTGGGCGCCTTCGGCTCCAACGCGTTCATGGAGAAAATCTGCGGGGACGCCAACGTTGCTGTGTTCGAGGCCGCGAAAGCAGCCGGCGTCCCTCGCGCAGCCTTCATCTCGGTCCACGACTACGGCTTGCCTTCCTTTGTGTTGCCGGGTTACTTCGGTGGCAAGAAAAAGGCGGAAAAGGCATTGTTCAGGCTGTTCCCCAAGACAGGCGTCGCGCTCCGACCCGGGTTTGTCTACGGGTCGAGGAAGGTCGTCCCTTCTTCTTCGAGTTCTTCTGCTTACAGCATCCCCCTGGACGCTCTCGGCGCCCCGCTCGACGCCGCTCTATCCTTCCTGCCCACGCAGAAGCTCTCGGAGAGCCTGCCGCTGGCAGCGGGGCTGGCGCTGGTTCCCCCCGTCAAGGTCGAGGGCCTCGCGCGCGCGGCCGTGGCGGCGGCGACGGACCCGGAGGTCAAAGGGGGAACGATGAGCGCTTGGCAGATCAAGGAGCGGTACGGCGGGTAGGAAAGAAGAAGGAGGAAGAGATTCTAGGCTGCGTGTAAAAAGAGAGAGAGAAAAAAAAGGGGGGAAAGAAAACCCTAGAGAAAAAGTTGAGAAGCTGGGAGAACGTTGCTAAAGAATTAACAAATGAGGGTTGAGGAAAGAGAAAAAGAGAAGGAGAGAAAAAAAATCGAATCAAAAACCGCGAGAGCTTCCAGCCCTCTGGTCGAATGACGAGAGCACTAGACTGCGTCTTGTTCCCTTCTTGACTTCCAATTGAAAAAGCCCGCGTGGAAAGCTCGGAGAAGCACGCGCTGGAGAACGAGAGAGCGCGAGACTGAAGGAAAAAAGAAAGTACGTCGAGGTCGAAAAAACGATGAAAAAAAAATCACAGTTTCGTTCTCGCCCACCAAATCTTTTCTCTTCTTTCTCTCTTTTCTCGTCTCTCTCTCGTTCTCTCTTTCTCCGCTTTGCCCCTTGACCACTTCATGGTCTCTGCCATCAAGGGCGTCCTTATCGAGTGGTGAGAAGAGGAGAGAGTGTGTTCTGGAAAGTAGAAAACGGAGAGACGAACGCCGATGCTTCTCTCGATCTTCAATTTTTTCAATCTCACCTCAAAACCTCGACCCTCTTTCTCTCAGCGACCCCCCGACCAAGGAGCTCATCCTCTCCCTCAACGCCTCCAGGCCGCAGCACCAGAAGTTTGTCATAGAAGACCGCCTCGACGACGAGCACCTCCTCGTCGACGCGAAGGCCGCGGCCGAGATCCGGGCGTTCGTGAAAGCAAAGGGCGAAGAGGTCTCCTTCCAGGCTCCTCCCCGGGAGGCCGCGGCGTGATATATCAATCAATCGGTTAACTCAGCAAAGACAAAATGGCGCCCTCGACGCCGGAGAGAGCGTCGGCGGAAGCCTCGGCGGTCGCGCGAGCGCTGCGCTCCTTCCTCTCCTCGCTCGACTCGAGGGCCGTCGCGCTCTCGAGGCTGTCCGAAGCCTTCGTGCCCTTTTTGGACGCCGCCGGGAGCAGCGCTGGAGCAACTCGAAATGACACCTCTGCTGCTTCTGCTGCGGCGGCAAAGAGCTACAGGGAGGCGGCGGAGGCCGCGGCGGCGGCGCTCAGGGCGTCCGCGCCCGTCGCGGCGGAGCTGCTGTCGTCGCTGCGGCGCGCGGGGCTCTCGAGCAAAGATAGTTCGACCTCTTCTTCTTCCTCCACTTCGAGCTGCTGCTCCGCCGTGGAGGCCGCCGAGGCGGCGCAGCGGGAGGCCCTCAGGCTCACGGTGCTGCTCCACGGCATCCGCAAGGCCGCGACGGAGGGGCTGAAGAGGGAGGAGGAGGCGAGCTCAGGAGGGGGTCGAGGCCACTCGTGCGGCCTCGGCTGTGGGCACGGAAGTCAAGAAACGAAAGAAATCGACGACGACGACGGCTTCCAAGAGGCCAGGCTCCGCAGAGAGCGGGAGGAGGCCCTCGCGGAGGCGACGGCGAAGCTGCAGGAGGCGGCCACGGCGATCGGGGAGGCGAGGCTCGAGATCGCGGAGGCCGCGGCGGAGTTTGAAGAGCTGGTTTGAATGAAAACGGGAAAATTTTGAAAATTCAAAAACGACACTTTTTTTTTCCTCTCTTTCTCTCTCTCGTCTCTCTCGTTTTCAAAACCAGTTTTTCTCTCTCTTCTCTTCTCCTCCTTCCACTTCTTCTACTTCTTCTTCACCACGAAGAACCCGGCCAGGCTCTTCATCGTCGACGCCTCCTTCTTCGCCGCCAAAGCCTTGGCGTCCTGCCTCACCGCTTTCGCCTTTTCCCTCGCCGCCGCGGCCGCGTCCAGCTTCAACTTTTTCGCAAAGTCGCCCGCCGCCTGATACCTCTCTTCCCTCTGCATGAAGCTCTCCGTCTCGGGGGGAAGGTTGGGGTCCCGCGTGAAGGGGCCGGTGCTCTTCTCGGAGACAGGGGCCCAGGAGGGGGTTTCAACAACGGGAGTTGCCGCCTTTGCGGAAGCGGAAGCCGGGCGAGAAGAAGAATTCGAATTCGAAGAGGAAGACCCGGGGACGGGCCAGCCCATCTTCTCGCTCCACTCCCGCGGCAGCCACTCCGCGACCAGCGCGCCCCCGGCTGCCTCGAGGGCCTCCCCTTCCAAACCAGCAAATGCCGGCCCGCCCTTCTCCTTGAGAACCGAGGCCGCTTTGCGCGCTTTCAGCCTGAGCCAGCTCTCGGCTTTGGAGTCGCAGAGGCGGAAGTAGGAGTCCCCGCCGACGCTCTTGACGTCGCAGATCGAGGCCAGGGCGTCTCCGGCGGCTCGCAGGAGAGTTGAGCGCGCCTTGGAGCGCGGGGAAGGAGGGGAGAGAGGGGGAGAAGAAGAAGAAGAGGGAGATGGTATTTCTGAGTCTTCGTTTTTCGCTTCAACTTTTTTTTCTTCTTCTTCTCTGCCTCCAGCGAGCGCGAGCAGCAGCGACAGCGCCGCCGCGGCCCTCCTCCCGGCGTCGTCCCCTCTCTCCCCGCCGCAGACCGCCGCCTCGGCGTCGACGAAGCGGCCTTCCCCGTTGTTGTTGTCGTTGTCGTTTTCTCCGTTTTGCTCCTTCTTCTTAAGCTCGCGCTGCTCGCGAGACAGCGCCCTCGCGGAGTCCAGGGCGGGCAGCGCCACAAAAAGGGGATCTACCTCCGTCAGCAGCAGCACTCCTGCGTCGGAGCAGACGGACTCTTTATCTCTGCCTCCGTGGAACCAGGAGCCGTGCGAGAAGGCGAAGCGCGAGGCCTCGAGCAGCGAGACAACCGCAAAGGACGAAGAGGTCGAGGAAGGAGAAGGGGCTGCTTTTTGGTCACCTTCGTCTTTTCCCTCCTCTTTCTCCTTCCTCTGTTCCCTCCTTCTCCTGTGCAGGAGGTACTGGTGTTCCTTTCCCGTGCGCGGGTGCGGGGCCGAGAAGACGCGGGCGGTGAAGGAGGAAGAAGAGGACGACGGGTCGGACGAGGAGGCTGGTGATTTTTTTTGGTTTTTGGAGTTGAGAGGTTTGAAAAGTTGAGAGCTGTCGTCGAAGGTCGAATTTCGAAAAAAAATCGCGTCGAGAAGAGAGAAAAGCCCGATTCCGCATGGCCCCCCTCTCTTCTGCGCGTGCCGCCATCGAATCCGCCCATTCCTCGTCGAGAGGTCGCACTCACCTGGCGCGATCACGACGCGCAGCTTGGGAGCCTCGGAGGCGTCGCGTGCGGGCATCGCGAAGAGAGGTTGCGAAGAGGGAGGATTTCGACGAATTGACTCGAGTCAATCAAAGCGTCGAGACAGAAGTGAGAGAGTGAGAGGCAAAGTCTTTGTTTTTTGTTTTTCTTTCTCTCTTTCTTTCTTTTACTCTCTAAAACCAAAACGAACTCCCGCGCGGGCGAGAGCCCACCTCGCGGCAGCAGTTGCTCTCCGCACAGAGGCGGAGAGCGACGGGTGCCTCGAAGGGGGGAGTCCGCGGCGCGATCCAAAACCAAAATAATCAAAACTCTCTCTTGTTCATTTTCGAAAAAATCATCTCTCTTTCTCTCTCTTCTTTCTCTCTCTTTCTCCCCCACCAAAACAAAAAAAGAGACGCTCCCCTCCCTCTTTTCTGCGGAGAACGAATCAAGCGTAAGCAGGCTGCTGTTGGCGCCTCTTGAGGCTCAGAGACCCCAACCCCCCGAAAGATTTCTGCTGTCCTCCCTTGCTCAAAAACTGCGAGATCGCCGCAGCCAGCGCGGAGTTCGGCGTCAGCCCCGGGTGCGCCAGCCGCTGCCCCGTCACGGGCGAGACGGAGTTCCCGGCCTGCAGGAACGCCGTGATGGCCGCGCGCTCGTAGCTGCGCCCGTCGGCGGCGACGACGGGTTCTCTCATGAGCTGGCGGGTGATCGGGCAGACGAACTCAATCGGCGTCCTCGAGTCCAGGAAAGCAGGAGGGAATGCCGGCCTGGAACCGTTTGCCGCTGCCGCGGCGGCGAGCTGCTGCTTGAGGAACGCGATCTCCCTCTCCTGGCGGGCGAGCGCGTCTCGCGCGTCGCGGGCGGCCTTGCTCCCTTCGCCTTTCGAGCCGCCGCGGGTCCAGCCGTGCGCCGCGTCGGCGGCCAGCTCGAGCTGCGCGAGGCGGGAGGTGATGGCCGCGCGCTCGCGGGCGGTGCGGGCCGGTAAGGGGCGCTCTCCTGTTGTTGTTATTGTTGTTGGTGGTGGTGGTCGGGAGGTTTAGGGAGAAAGAGAGAAAGAAAGAAAGAGAAAGAGTGAGTTTTTTTTCCGCTGCCGTCGTCGATTTTTTTTTCGAGAGAAAAAAAAAACACAAAAGACCCGGAAAAAAAAAAACTCTCTCTCACCTTCCGCGTCTGCCGGAGCCGCCGCCGCCCCTTCCTCCTCGTAGTCGTCCGAGTCGTAGGGCTCCAGATCGTACTTCTCTTCCCTGGCGGCGGGCTGCTTGGCTCTGGAAGCAGAAGCAGCAGCAGCAGCAGCAGAAGAGGAAGAAGCAGCAGCGGAAGAAGCGGGTTTGCTTTTCCCGGCGAGCGCGCGATATAGCCCCTGCGCCTTCGCCAGCGCCGCGGCCTCGAAGGCCTTGCGGTCGTCGAGGAGGCCCCCAGCAGCTTCTTCCTTCTTGGCCTCGACGACGGCGGAGGCCGGGGGCGGGGGCAGCGTCGACGGCTCCCTGCCGATCGCCTGCTGCCACCAGTCGGAAGCCGCTTGAGGGTCCACAGTAGAAGAAGAAGGAGGAGGATTCGAAACTCCGGTCGCGGCGTTCACGGCCTGCTGCCATCACGACTGGGGAGCTGCCGCGGGCTGCTGCTCTGTCGCCGCGGGAACAGCTTCTCCGCCCTGGTAGAGGGAAGGGTAATTCCCTCCTCCTCCCGCCGCCGCCGCTTCCGTCGCCGCAGGAGCCAGCGCCGAGGAAGACGACGACGGGACCTCCGCGGCCGGCGGCAGGCCCGCCGCCCTCCGCAGCTCGGCGACGACCCTCCCGTGGCCCCTGGCCGCAGCAAGGTCCATCGCCGTGGCGCCGCTCCTGTCCTTCTCGGCCACCGAAGCCCTGACTCCGGGCAGCGACAACAGGAAGGAAACGGCCCCTTCCTGCCCCTGCGCCGCCGCCTCTGCCAAAACAGACAGACCGTCCTTCCTCCTGGCCAGCGCGTTTCCGGTCTTGCTCTTCCCGGGGCTTTCCACCAGCAGCGCGCGCAGGGCGTCCACGTGGCCCTTGTAGGCAGCCATGTGAGCGGGGGTGGAGCCGTCGCTGGCCGCGGCGTCGGGGTCGGCTCCGAGCTTCAGGAGCAAGTCGAGCATCTGGGTCTGGCCCGCGACGGCGGCCTTGTGCGTCGCCTGCATGCCGTGCGCGTCCCTGGCGTCGAGCAGGCTCATCCCGTTTGCCCTCTTGTCGGCTTTCAACAGAGCGGCGGCGCAGGCGAGGTGGCCCCTGAGGGCCGCCAGGCTCAAGGGAGCTCTCCCCCCCTTGTCCTGCTTGCTCGGGTCTCCCCCGGCGGCGAGCAGCAAAGAGAGAGCGGGAGCCGAGCCGCCGTAGGACGCGAAGTGGACGCTGGTCCACCCGTCGCCGTCCGCGGCGTTGACGAGCCTGGCGAGCGCGGCGGGGTCTTTGTTGCTGGCGACAACGGCGGTGATGGCAGCGACGTCGCCGTTGGCTGCCGCCTCCGAGAGGCTCCCTGCCGAGGGGGGGCCGCCGGAGTGGCCGGAGGCCGCGGCCGCGGAGGCGACGTTTCCCATATCTGTTGTTGTTTTGAGTTCGGAGAGAAAGAGAGAGAGAGAGAGAGAGAGATAACAGGTTGGTTGGTGAGGTCGAGCGCGAAGGTCGGGGTTGAATTTTCTTTGATATTTCCCGTTTTGACCGACAGACGTCAATGCTGTCTTATCATTGATCCGTGCCGCCCTCGCCGGGAGGTTGCTCCGCTCCTCGGATCCGTTCGATTCTTGTCTTTTCACAAGGAGACAGATCGATAGATTTCAGCAATATAGAGAAGCAGATCGAACAAGGCCGCGAGAAGGCAGGGAAGAGGCGCGGAACGAGATAGATAGAGAGAGAAGAGAAAAGGCATGGCACGCGAGGACACCTGCTTTTTCCGATCGAAGCTAGCAACCTTTCTTTCTTTCTCTTTCAAACCGCGCTGCTCTCCGACAGGCCTTGTCCCGTCGCGGCAGCGATCAAAGGGAGGACGACGGTCGCAACGTACCTGGACTAGAGAGAAAAGGAAAGTTCTCTTGAAAGAGAGAGAGAGAGAGAGAGAGAAAACTAGAAGAGACGAGAAAAGGGTAAGGTGGAAAAAGAAGAGAGTGGAAATTTCTTTTCAATCGACGACTTGGAACAAAAAACAAATAATTCGATCTCTTCTCGCTCTATTCTCTCCCTGACGAGACCCCTCTGCGCGCCTCTCTCGCGGCCTCTCTCTGCCTCGCGGGGCTCAAGGGCATCGACGGCGTCGCCATGGCAGGAGCGGATGGACGCGATGAGCAGTCAACGCCGGCGATTCCGCCACCGAATGCCACCACCATCTCTTCTTCTTCGCTGCCGCCGAACCCGAACCCACCGCCGCTGCCCTCGCTCAACCCTCCTCCTTCTCAGCAGCAGCAGCAGGCCTCCTCCCCGCCGTTTTCGCCCTTCGCGCACCCGTCCGTTTCTCTTTCCGCGCCCAAAAAGACGTCCTTCGATGTCGGAGGAAACAGCAACAGCAACAACGCCGCAGCAGGAGCGCAATCCTCGACGGCGACGCTCCGCGCGCGCCCCTCGCTCGCCCGCTTCTCGCTGAGCCGCGTCTCTTTTTCTCGGCGCGGAGCGTCGACAGCGGGAGGGACCGCGACGCCGGAGGACAACACGCTGACGATGCGCCTGGGTCGCCTGCTGTCCGTGGGCAAAGAGGAGTGGAGCGGGGACGCCTTGCTGAGGCAGCGGAGCGAGGAGGAGCACGGCAAGGTAAGAGGAGAGGAAGAGGAAGTTTCCTCTTCTTTTTTCCCTTTGAAAAAACCCGAAAGTCTCAACCTCATCCTTTTTCCACATCCAAAACACCTCCCCCTTCCCCACCAAACCCACCACCTCCTCCGCAGTCGAGATCGAGATGGCGCACCCTCGCCCTCGCCTACGCCTCCGTCGGCGTCATCTTCGGCGACATCACCACCTCCCCCATTTACACTCTCGAAGTCACTTTCCACAAGCTCCGGGAGCCGCCGCCCGTCGTCGAGGTCCTCGGCGCCGTGTCCGTCGTATTTTGGGCTTTAACGTTGTTGCTCTTGATTAAATACACGCTGGTGGTGCTCCACGCCGACGACCAGGGGAACGGGGGCACCTTCGCGCTGTACTCGATCCTCAGGAGGCAGGGGATGGCGCCTCCACCCGCTGCTCCTTCGACGACGGCGGCGGAAGCGGCAGCGGAGGGGACGGCGGCGGCTTCTTCTTCGGCGACTGCCTCTCGTTCTTCTTCCGCTCCTGTCGCCGCTTCGAAGACCAACAGCGGCGGCTCCGGCGGCGGCGGCCGCAGCTTCTACCAGAAGCAGATGAACCTCGACGACTCGAGCGACGCCGCCGTCAGCGCCGGGATCTCGACGTTCGCGCGCGGGCCCGAGGCGCGGAGGGCGTCCGTCGACTCTGGCGCTGCCGCCGCCGGCGGCGGCGGCGGCGGCGGAGGAATTTACTCCAACGCGGCGCTCATAAGGAGGAGGGCGAGCTCCGCCTTCTCGCGCTCCTCGACGATGGCGGCTCCCTCCGCCGCCGGTGTCGGAGGGGATTCTCGGAGGCGCGCATCGTTCGCCAAGGTGCTCAGCATGCCCGGAGCAGGAGCAGCAGCAGCGGCAGCAGCAGCTTCAGCAGCAGCGGGGGCGAGCGGCGGCAACGGCAACGGCAACAACAACGGCGACGTCGAAGCCCCTCCTCCTCCGCCTCCCCCTCCCCCTTCGCCGCCGCCCTCTTCCTTGCCGAAACCCGCCTCTTTTTCTTCTTCTTTTGCAGCCAAGGCCATGGGGGCGAAGAAGAACGCCGGGAAGGACTGGAGGCAGCGCCTGATCGAGAGAGAGGGAGTCCAAACGGTAAGGCGTTTTTTTTCTTCTTCCACTTTTTCATTTTTGCTTTTTCTTTTTTCTTTTTTTTCTTCTTCTCTTTCCCTCTCTCACACTCCTTCTTTCTCTCTTTCCTTCCTCTTCACACTCCCCCAACAGGCCCTCAAGGCGATGGTCGTCGTGGGCGTCGGCGCCATCCTCGGAGACGGGGTGCTCACCCCTTCGATGAGCGTCGTCTCGGCGGTCGAGGGCCTCGCTCGCCCCTTTCCCAAGGCTTTCGCGAAAGGAGAGGCGGGCGTCGTGGGACTCGCCGCGGGCATCCTGAGCGTCCTGTTCCTGGCCCAGAGGTTCGGGACGGCGGGAGTCGCGGCGCTCTTCAGCCCCGTGGCTGTCGCGTGGTGTCTCGCTTTAGCGGGGATCGGGATCTACAATCTCGTCATCGTCCCCTCGTCGGTCGCGCTCCAAGCTCTTTCGGCCGTTTCCCCTCACCACGCGGTCGAGTTTTTCGCTCGCAACGGCGCCGAAGGGTGGAGGTCGCTGGGTTCCCTGGCGCTGTGCATCACGGGAGCCGAGGCTCTGTTCGCCGACCTGGGCCACTTCAACAGGAAATCGATCACGCTGGCGACGACGGCGCTGGTGTACCCTTCGCTGGTCCTGACGTAGTGCGTTTTTTTGTTTTTTTTTGTTTGTCTTCTTCTCGTTCTCTTTGAAGAGAGAAAAAGGTCGAGAGAAGGAGAGGAGGAAGATGTTGAGAGAGAGAAAAAAAGCTAACCCCCCCCCCCCCCAAAAAAAAAAACCTTTCCACAACCCCGCCCCAGCCCCGCCCCACCCCCCCCCCCCCCCCCCCCCCC
>Ga0114918_10005862_pt1 | contig 10497 bp, 8 predicted proteins | sample LantaG_FD_87015 | JGI IMG/M metagenome (GOLD analysis project Ga0114918, IMG submission 87015) | Deep subsurface microbial communities from Baltic Sea to uncover new lineages of life (NeLLi) - Landsort_02402 metaG | ecosystem: Environmental > Aquatic > Marine > Oceanic > Sediment | place: Baltic...
GTTCGTGGCCGTCAACTGCGCCGCCCTCAGCGGTAACCTGTTGGAGAGCGTGCTTTTCGGCCACGTCAAAGGGGCCTTCACCGGCGCCGACGGCGACAAGACGGGCCTGTTTGAACTGGCCGGCGAGGGGACGATTCTTCTCGACGAGATCAGCGAGATGCCCACAGACCTCCAGGCCAAGCTCCTTCGCGTGCTCCAGGAGCGGACCTTCCGCAAGGTCGGCGGCACGAAAGACCTGACCTGTAAGGCCACCATCATCGCCACCAGCAACCGCGACCTGTCGGCTTCGGCCAGGGACGGCTCGTTCCGCCAGGACCTGTACTACCGCCTGGCCGTGTTCCCGGTGACACTGCCGCCCCTGCGCGACGAGGCCCGCCGCGAGGATATCCTCGTGCTGGCGGAGTTCTTCATCGAGAACTCCACCATCAGCGGAGACCAGTCGGCAACGGGCTTGAGCAAACAGGCGCGCCGGAAGCTGATCAACCACGATTGGCCCGGCAACGTGCGAGAGCTCCGCAACGTCATCGAGCGGGCGCTGATTGTCGAAAAGGCCAACCACATCTCCCCGGACAGCCTGGTGATAGACGCCGCCGGCGCCGCACCCCAGGCAGCGCCTGTCACCATGGCCCGGCCCGGCCAAGCCAGCAATTTCTCCCTCGAGACGGCTGAAAAGGAGTTCATCCTTCGCGCCCTGAGCGAGACCGGCTGGCAGAGGACCCGCGCAGCAGCCCTGCTGGGCATCACGCGCGCGACGCTGCACGCCAAGCTGAAGCGATACGACATCAAGGCGCCCGACCGATCGGAAGAGACAGCCAAGCCTGATTCACCAGCGACCAGCCCGGTGGAACTTCAGGAGAGCGTAATCTGACCCGTGCCGGCATCGTGACAGCGGCCCGACGTGCGAGCAACGACCTGCCGCAGCATCAGGAGGTATTGTCGCACGCATGGTCCAGCGGACGATTCGCCCGGCATGTAAACTTAAGATCCGGCAGCAACAGTAATTAGCCTCACACCCTCCCCCCGCGGGGCGGTCCGCCGTCGGTCTTGGCCCTCCGCACACACTGATGGGTGTATTCACCTATCTCCCATCCGCAGGCCTGACCACCTGCTTGTTGCTCTGGTTGGCGGTCTCCAGGCCTGGTCTCAGCATATTGCGCCATTGTCCACGCCAAAACGGATTTATGGGCATACCCTTAATATACCGATATACGTTGTATACTAACAGAACCACTGAAGGGGCTTCTCACAGCAGCTTCAATAGGCCCTAAGTACCTATTGCTTTGAGTGATAAACCGGATTGATGTTTTGCCGGAATATCACGATGATTGTACAAGCAATTCGGATATTTCCGGTTTTTCAGAGCTCGCCGCTCACCTTGTCTCTAGCAGAAAGGTCCGCACACATGATAGCAGCAGGCGCCAAGGGCAAAGGGAAGGCCGTCGGCTTAGCCGTAGAGAACTTGCCACTAGCCAACCGCATCGCCTCGCGCCTGCACCGCTGGTACAGTTGGGTCGGCCTGGACGACCTTCGCAGCTACGCGTACCTTGGGCTGGCACTGGCGGAGAGGAACTACGAGTCCGATCGCGGCGTGCCGTTCGCCCAGTTCGCCTGGCGAAAGGGCATGTTCCTGGCGATCGACGAAATGCGGAAGGACGGCGTGCTGACTCGCCGCCGCACGACGCCCGGGCCGACCTTCATCGCCCTGACGCCCGAGCTGCTGGACCCCGGCGCCGGCGACCGCCAGGACGAGATGGAGCGGCGCGACCTGTGCTCGTCGCTGCTTCACAAGCTTCGCCAGCAGGACCGCCACCTCCTGACGATGTACTACGCCGACCAGCTCACCTTCCGGGAAATTGCCAAGGTCTTCAAGATCAGTGAGTCGGCCGTCTGCCTGCGCCACAAGGCCCTCCTGAAGAAACTTCGCAAGCTCGCGTCGGCCCGAACGAAGGCCGGCTGACGCACTCGCAGGGCACATCCGGGAGTTTCTCGACGCAAGCACGGCTTGCAAGCAAGCCGTGCCACCCCAATTGAGCAGCTTTCAGACAGGCCTTAGCCAAGCTCGGCGATGACGGACTCGGCAATCTCAGCCACCTGCTGGAGGAGCGAGTCGGCCTGATCGTGCTCGCGGGCCTCGGCCGTGACGCGCATGATGGGCTCGGTGTTGGACGCCCGCACACTCACCCAGCCGGCAGGCAGGTCGATCCGCAGGCCGTCGGCGTCGTTGAAGGCCGCGCCCGGCACGCCGGCGAAGGCCTTTCGCACGGCTACGGAGACGGCATCGCCGGCCCCGGCGGGACAGGGCATTTTCGTTTTTGACATCACGTACTTCGGCAGCTCGGCTGCGAGCTGGGCGATAGTCTTGCCGGCCTCGTCCATGTAATTGAGCGTCATGGCGATGGCGACCAGGCTGTCCCGCACGCACACCACGCGAGGGTCTATCACGCCGCCGTTGCCCTCTCCGCCGAGGATGCAGTCGTTGGCGAGCATGGCCTCGACGACGTTGGCCTCACCGATGGGCGAGCGCACGACCTCACAGCCGGCCGAGGCCGCGATGTCGTCGATCATCCGCGAAGTGGCGAGATTGGCGGCGACCTTGCCCTTGCGATGGCGCAGCGTGTGGGCGACGGCCAGGGCGAGCGTGCACTCCTCGCCGATGAACCGGCCGGCCTCGTCGAAGATGACCAGCCGATCGGCGTCCGGGTCCTGGGCGAAGCCGACGTCGGCCTTGTGCCGCCGGACGGCCTGGCCGAGGTCGGTCAGGTTCGCGGCGATCGGCTCAGGCTCGTGGGCGAACTCGCCCGTGGGCTGGCCGTTCACGTGCACGAGCTCACAGCCAAGCCTGCCCAGCAGCATCGGCGTGACGACGCAGCCGGCGCCGTTGATGCTGTCGACGACGACCTTGAACCGCCTGGCCGAGATGCCCGCCTCGTCGACCACGGCGCACACGGCCTCGACGTGTTCGCCATGCGTATTGGAATTGGTCGACAGGCCGCCCCGCTCGTCCTCTTTGACTGCCGCAAACTCACCCGCACGCCAGATGTCGGCCAGGCGTCCCGCGTCGGCGGTCCTCAGGGCCGGGCCCGTCGGCTGGAGGAACTTGATGCCGTTGTACCGCCCCGGATTGTGCGAGGCCGTTATCACCACGCCGCCGTCGGCTTTCAGTCGGCTGGTCATCAGCGCCGCACCGGGTGTGCTCACCACGCCGAGGTCTATCACGCTCACGCCGCCGGCCAGCAGCCCGTCCGTGACGGCGCGTTGAATGTCAGGCCCGGACGGCCGCGTGTCCCGCGCGATGGTAACGGTCGAACCCGCGCCCAGCATCGTCGCAAAGGCCGAGCCGAACTGCCGGGCGACCTCGCCGGTCAGCGTGCCGCCAACCGTCCCCCGCACGCCCGAAACACTCACCATGAGCCTGTCTGCCATCTCGCACTCCTTGTCAAGCCAGACATTACCCAACCGGGGCGCGTGAATGCAATCGGCTTGGCCTGCGACGAGCCTGATGGAGGGAGCTGCGCCCGGGCTGGGGCGCTACTTTATGCGCGGGGTGCGTCGCAGGTCTGCCTGGCGAAAGTGCTGTGTGAGCTTGCGGAGCACATCGTCGCCGGCATCGGCCTTGAGGGCGTCGGCCTTGAGGGCGTCGATGTCGGCGACGTGTCGGCGGCGGGTGATTTCGTCGACGGCGCCGGTGAGTGTGGCTTCGTAGTTGCCGCGATGCTCGCCGGCGGCAAGCAACTCGGTGACGACGGGCCCCAGGGCGGTCATCTGCTCGTTTGCGAGCAGCTCGTCCAGGTGCAGACGGCCTTTGGCGCCCCTCTGCCAAATGTGGCGGGCGATCACGTTCAGCGCCTCGTCGGTGAAGTCGGCTGGGTCTATCCGTTCGGCGGCGTGGTCGAAAAGCTGCGGCGCGTTCAGCAGCACCTCGATGACGTGTCGCTCCGCCAGCGGCGCGTCGGCCGACAGCGACTTCGGCGCGACCGGCGTTCGGCTGCGCGTTGTGTTGCGGCGGGCGAGGCGCTGCATCTGCTGCTGGAGGTCGGCGGCGGACACGTTGAGCAGGTGCCCGACGTGCTGGGCGAGCTGCCCGCGGCGGACTTCGTCGATCGCGCCGTAGCTCGCGGAGTTGACGATCATCTGGAGGAACCCTTCGATAATCCGCCGGCGGTCTGCCAGGTTGTCGCCCGCGTCGCGGTAGGCGGCCATGTGGCGGTCCAGCACGTACTGCATCGCGTCCGGCGCATCGGCGATGAGGGCCTTGAACGCCTCGGCGCCGCTGGCGATGCAGAAGTCGGCCGGGTCTTTGCCGGCCGGTATCGTCGCCACGCGAACGGAAACCTGCTGGGCGATGAACTCTTCCAGCGCCCGCTCGGCCGCGGCTGCGCCCGCTGCGTCGGCGTCGAACACGAGCACGACCTCGCCGGCGAAGTGCGACAACTGCCGCACGTGCCCGCTCGTCAGGGCCGTGCCGAGCGTCGCCACGACGTTGGCCACGCCGAACTGAATCGGGATCAGCGCGTCGAGGTAGCCCTCGACGACGACGGCCTGCCGGCTGGCGCGGATGGCGTCGCGCGACCAGTTCAGAGCGTACATCTGGTGGGACTTGTCGAACAGCGGCGTTTCCGGGCTGTTGATGTACTTCGCCTGCTCGTCGGCCTCCAGCGCCCTGCCGCCAAAGGCAATGCAGTGATCCGACAGGTCGAGAATCGGGAACATCAGCCTGTTGCGGAAGCGGTCGTAGACCCCGCCCTTGTCTCGCCGAGCGGCCAGGCCCGCCGCCACGAGCTGGTCCTCGCGATAGCCCTTGCGCCGGGCTGCTACGCACAGGGCGTCCCACGAACCCGGCGCGTAGCCCAGGCCGTAGCGATTGATCGTCTCATCCGTCAACCTGCGCGACCTGGCGTAGTCCAACGCCGACTTCCCCGCCGCCCCGGCGAGCTGCGCCTGGTAGAACCTGGCGGCGAAGTCCACCAGTTGCAGCAGGTCGTTCTTGCTCATGCCGGGCGCGGCCGGTTTGGCGTCGACATCCACGGGCACGGTCAGGTTAGCTCCCTGGGCCAGGGCGCGGACGGCCTCGGGGAAGGATATTTTCTCGAAGTCCATCAGGAAGCGGATCGCATTTCCGCCGGCCTGACATGCGAAGCACTTGTAGATTTGCTTGACCGGCGAGACGTTCAGCGAGGGGCGGTTGTCCTCGTGGAACGGGCACAGGCCGACGTATTCCTTGCCCTTCTTGTTCAGCGTGACGTACTGGCCGATGAACTCGACGATGTCCGTCGCTTGCAGGACCTGCTGAATGAACTGGTCGGGTATTCGCGGCACGTGGGCCTCCGCCGGCCTGGCTGGGCAAAGCTACAGTCTACGACAATTCGCCGCCGATGTCAGCCCCACAATCCATGGCCAGGTTGGCCAGACAGTCCGCCCTGGTGTTCTCCTCGCGGGGCACGTGGTGGAAGTCGCACCGGTCGAACTTGCTCGCCAGGGCCGACGCCTGCTGATAGTAGGGCCGCAGCCCGGCGTTCTTGACGCGGTATTCCCCCAGCATCTGCCTGACGAGCAACTGCGAATCGCTGTAGAGGTCTATCTCGCCAACGCCGAGCTTCGCCGCCGCGGTCAGGGCGGCCACCAGCCCGTGGTACTCGGCGACGTTGTTGGTCGCCTTGCCTATGTACAGGCCGGCCTCGTACAGCGCGACGCCGTCGGCGCCCGCTATGACCACCCCCGCACCGGCCTCGCCCGGATTGCCACGCGAGCCGCCGTCAATGTGGATTATTACCGTAGATGGCATTGGTTTTTGCTGCACCCCGGATAGTCGGCACACTTGCGCGACCGATCAGGTCTTGGCTGTGTCCGTCTCCATGTCCAGGTAGAGAATCCGCCCGCAATTGTCGCACGTGCGGACCTGATCGTACTTTCGCAGGGCGTTGACGTGCTCGGCGTTGAGGCCCATAAAGCAACCCCCGCACGTGTATTCGAACGGGGGTTTTTTGCCCTGCACTTCGATGATGGCCATGGCTTCGCCGTCGTAGTTGCCTGCGATTCGGTTGAAGGCCGCCAGCGACTCGCCGGGCACCTCCCTGGCGGCGCTGTCCCGCTCGGCCTGGAGCTTGTCGAGCATTTCCTGAAGACGAGCGATTTCGGCCTGGCTGGTCCGCTTGACCTCTGACAGGACCTGCGTTTCGCTATCAATCTGCTGCTTGAGGGCCTCGGCGCCGGCCTTCATTTCCTCAGCCTGCTGCATGGCCGTCAGGGCGTCTTCCTCGACCTTTGAGTTGTCCGCCTTAGTGGTGTTGATCTGCGTGAGGATAGCGGCGTATTCTTTGTTGGTCCGGGCGGTGTTGAGCGTTGCCCGGAGCTTGGCGACCTGCTCGTCCCGCTCCTGGACGGTCAGGGTCAGCTCGTCGGCGTGCGACCGCCTGGCCAAGTGCCGATCGTGCAACTCCTGCCATTGCCGGCCGAGCTGATCGATCTTGCTCTGTTGAACCTTAACAGCCCGTTCACGCGTCCGCAGCCGGCCGCGCACCTGGGCTAACTTGCTTTCAATCTTCTGCAGCGTCAGTAAGGCTGCGAGCATATGTCCCATTGACGGATGTCCTCTTCACTTGCCAAAGCAACCGAATCTTTTATTATGTCACTTCCGCATCCAACAATCAAGAAAATTTGTCGACGCATTTTACCGCCCTGTTGGCGCGCCGATCCGAGAGGCGATGTTCCAGACTGACGACACGATTGTAGCTGTCTCCACGCCCGCCGGTGCGGCCGCCAGGGCGATCGTGCGCCTCAGCGGCCCGGACGCGGCGGAGCTGGCCGGGGGCGTCTTTCAGCCACAAAGCAAACCACTGTCGGAGGTTGCGCCATTCCGAGTAGTCGATGGCGTGGTGGCGGCGGGCCTTATTGAGCTGCCCGCCCGGGCCTATGTCTTTCGCGCGCCGCGCAGCTATACCCGTCAGGACGTCATCGAGCTGCACGTGCCCGGCTCGCCCGCAGCAGCGGCGGCGGTGGCGGCCGAGCTGACCGATGCCGGCGCCAGGCCCGCCGAGCCCGGCGAGTTCACCGCCAGGGCATTCTTCTCCGGGCGGATCGACCTGTCCGCCGCCGAAGCCGTCGCCGACATCATCGACGCCGCCGACGACGCCCACCTGCGCTCGGCGATGGCTGCCCTGGGCGGGTCGGTCCGCCGCGTGTGCAGCCGGGCGGCTGACCGGTTGGCCGAGGAGCTCGCGCTGGTCGAATCGGCCATCGACCTGGCCGACGAGGGCCTGGAACTCGACTCGCCGCGGCGCGTCGCGGATCGGTTGGCTGCCCTCGCCGACGAACTGCTACACACAGCCGAGCGGGCGACCGACATGCCGGAGACGGCCCACCACGTCACCGTCGTGCTGGCCGGCAGATGCAACGTCGGCAAGAGCTCGCTGCTGAACGCCCTGGCCGGGACGGAGCGGGCGATAGTGTCGGCCCTGGCCGGTACGACGCGCGACGTGCTGACCGCGCCGCTGGCGCTGGGTGGCGGCGCAACGGTGGACCTGCTGGACGCGGCCGGCTTTGCGGGCATCGACGACGACCTGGCCGCCGCCGCCGACAGCGCCGCCAGGCGGGCAGTGGCGCGGGCGGAAATCGTCTGCTTCGTGGCCGACGCGACGGCCGACGAGTTCGACCCCGACCTGCGCCTTCTGGCTGACGTTCGCAGGGCCAACCCACGCGCGCCGATTCTGCTGCTGGCCAGCAAGGTGGACCTGCTCGCCGACCCGGCGAGTCGGCTGGCCGATCTGTCGGGAGCGACCGAACTAGAGGCGATGGCGACCTCCGCCGTGGACGGCACGGGCCTGGACGATGTGCGGGCATCCGTCGCTGATCGGCTGGAAGTGTCGGCCGGGCGAAGCGGCGAGATGCTAGGCCTGCACCAGCGACAGGCGCGGCACTTGCGTTCGGCGGCCGATGCGGCGCGTGCGGCGGCGGACGGCCTGGCCGGTTCGAACGAGTTGGCAGACATGGCAGAGCTCGTCGCGGTCGATCTGCGGGAGGCGCTGAGGCGCCTTGGGATGATAAGCGGCCCCGTAGTAACCGAAGACATCCTCGGGCGGATATTCCGGCGGTTCTGCGTGGGCAAGTAGGCTGAGCCTATCGATGTGCCTTTGCGATGGCCTCGTTGACGAGGTCGGCTACGCGGTTCGGCTGGGCGACATGCGCCCACAGCATGGGCAGCGCCCTGCCGGATTCGCCGCGAAAGGTCAGGCTCCCCACCGCCAGCGCACGCTGTCCGGCGGATCGGGCGACCTCGGCCGACTGCACGCACGCCAGCGGCAGTTCGGTCAGGCCGGCCGATGCTCCCGCGCCGACTCGCAGCAGGCGCCTGCTTGTCAGAACGTACCGCAGCGCCACCCACTGGACGGCCGCCCACACCAGGCGAATCACAGCCACGCCCGCGCACAGCCAGTTGGCGAGCCCGCTGTCGGCTGGGTACATGCCGAACCGCTCTGACAGCGCCACCCCGCCGGCCACCAGCGCCGCAGCGAGCACGACGGGCCAGGACACGAGCAACACGTACCACCGGCTCGGCTTGATCGACAGGATTATCAACTCCCCGTCCTGGAGGGGCAGGTCGGCGGCGTCCAGCACCGCGGGAGGATTTGCCGACTCGGCTGTGGGGCTCACGGGCTGTCCTCCGCGGGTGCCGTCGGGGAACGGGCGGCGTGGCAGGACAGCACGCAGATGTCCGGCAGATTGCGGTAGCGGCTGTTGTGGTCCAGCCCGTAGCCGACGACGAACTCGTTGGGCACGTCGAAGCCCACGAAGTCGGCCGACATCCTGTCAGGCAGGTCGGGCCTGTCCTTGCGCAGCAGAACGCACGTCCTGACGCTGGCTGGACGGTGGTGCGCCAGCTCGCCCAGAAGCGCCCCGAGCGTCTGGCCGGTGTCGAGCAGGTCGTCCAGAACCAGCACGTCGCGCCCGGTTAGGTCGTCAGAAAGGGGGATCGTGAAATGAACGTCGCCCGGCGTGGTCGCCCCCGCCCGGTAGGAACTGACGGACACGACGCCCACTTGCAGGGGCATGGCAAGGTGGCGAATCAGGTCCGCCAGGAACACCAGCGAGCCGGTCAGCACGGCCAGGATGGTGATCTCCCGGCCTCGGTAGCAGGCGGCGATCTCATCGGCGAGCTGGGCGACACGGCCGGCGATGTCGCCGGCGGGGACGACGACGTAGGCGATGTCCGCCCGGTCGGCCCGGCTGTCGCTGCCGATGCAAGCGTCCGCCCGCGGGGATGTGTCGTCCGTGCCGTTCATGGTTTCCGCCCGTCCGCTACGGCTCTTAGGGGCCCTCAGCAGCGGACCCCGGCATTTCGGGCATCGTACAGGCATCGGGCTGGCATTTCAATCGCCCTCGGCCAGGCATCCCGAAGCGGGGAGACCAGGCCCCGTGAAGCGCCGATAAGCGGGGTTGCACTGGGCTATGGCAGGGACTACGATATTCCCTGCAACGTGGGACAGGCCCACGTCACGGGCGCCGCCGGCGCCGCGCACCACACTTGTGAAGGCATAAGGAGAAAATTATGTCCAACACCCGACTACTGGCAGCACTGCTGGCTCTGACGTGCATTTGCGGCGCGGCCGTCGCGCAGGTCATGCCCATGCAGCCCGCCCCCGCTCAGCCGGTCATGCCGCCTGTTGAGCCCGTGCTCACGCACATGCCGGCCGGGACCATGGGCTTCGTCGTCGTCAACGGAATAGACGACCTGTTCACCAAGATTGAGACGTTCTACAACGAAATCGGCGCGCCGGCCGGACCGATGCCGCCACTTCAACAGATGATGCTCTCGGAGCTCGGGTCGGACTTTAACCCCAACGGCGGATTCGCCGCAGCGATGCTGGACCCCTCCCTGTTCGGCGTGGACCTGGGAGAACTGCTGTCCGAGGGCATGGGTGGCGGCCACAACGAGAAGGAGGAGTATGTGGTGACCGAGGACGGTGAGGTCGTCGAGGTCGAGGGCGACGACGAAGGCCTCGAAGAGAGTCCCCCCATTCCATACGTCCTCTTCCTGCCCGGGCTGGACCCAGCCAACGTGTTGCCGCCGGATCAATTCGAGGTCAGTCAGGAAGGCGATTACACCGTCCTGACGAACTCCTGGTCCGAGGAAAAGCTCTACGCAGTTCAGGCCGGCGGATACATCCTGGTCAGCCCCAATCCCGAGGCGCTGGAGATGGTGCGCTCGGCCGACACCTTCTTCGCCGACGAGGTGTCCGCCGAGGAGTTCCTGGCCATTTCACAGGCGGACGTGGCCGCATACGGCAACATGCAAGTCAGCGCGCCGATCATATCGGGTCTTTTCCAGAATTTGGCCGACATGAGCAGCATGTTTCTGCCCATGGGCGGCATGCAGCCAGGCCTGATGTCGGCCAGCCTGGCCAACATCGAGGAGCAACTCGCCCAGATGGAGTCGATCTCCGTGCGGTACGAGTTCACCGATACGGGCCTGAAGTTCGCCGAGAGCGTGGTGTTCGTCGAGGA
>Ga0114918_10005865_pt1 | contig 10495 bp, 14 predicted proteins | sample LantaG_FD_87015 | JGI IMG/M metagenome (GOLD analysis project Ga0114918, IMG submission 87015) | Deep subsurface microbial communities from Baltic Sea to uncover new lineages of life (NeLLi) - Landsort_02402 metaG | ecosystem: Environmental > Aquatic > Marine > Oceanic > Sediment | place...
ACCAAGGCTACCGACGAGGGCTGGAGCTACAACCGGACAGCCAAGGAGATCAAGGAGAAGTTTGACGGGTTCGCTGGCAAGATGCCCCAGCAACATATCCAGTCACGCGCCCACCTAGTAGCGACTACTGAGTCCCGCTTTGCCTACGAGCAAGCTAACCTCCAGACGGCAAAGGGCTTACAAGCGATGGGCCTTGAGATGGAGAAATCGTGGCTGACGAGAAGCGGTAATGTGTGCGAGATATGCGCGGGCAATGAGAGCGACGGGTGGATACCAGTTGATGATGCTTTCTCATCCGGTGATGATGCGCCGCCAGCTCACCCCGCGTGTTTACCTGACGGAGTGAGTGTTCTTGCTTACGATACTCTTGGCGCGATGAAACGTCGCTATGATGGCGACCTCATCATCATCAAAACTGCCGGAGGCAATCGGTTGCCCTGTACTCCAAATCATCCGATACTCACGTCTGAAGGATGGATCGGAGCTGGCGAGATTGATATAGGAAGCTATGTAATCAGCACCCGCTTTAGTGATCTTGGGGAAGCGTTCGTTAATATGCACGAACAGGATAGACCAACCTTGATCGAGGATATAGTGAGTGCGTTTGCCGAATCGAGCGGCGTGTCTCCCCGCATAGTGGAAGTTACCGCCCCAGACTTCCACGGCGACGGGGAAGGAAGCGATGTCGCAGCTATATGGGCCAATAGCTTTTTGGGGGGTAGTGTGGAGATCTCGGGAAGCAAGCATACCAGCAAGGATGATTTCATCCGGCCCGATATTGGAATGTCGAAACTCACGAGTGCTAGCCGATCTACAGAGTTCCTCAAAACTTTGCTTGCGACCACGCGTAGCTTTATGAGCTGCTTCCGTGTTGCGCTTGTTTTCTTCTGGGGTACGGCTTGCCATACTCAAGCGGTTGGCTGTAAGGATACCCCGGCGCTCGACACCAGCCCAAAGGAGGCGTTTTTTGATGGTGCCGCGGTCAACACCGTATCTATCGGAGAGAGCTTTCTCGGAGACACCAGACTGATAAAGGGAGACAAGTTCATCGATAGGGAGCTGGATATATCCCCTGACATGGTAATCGGCTTGAGGAGAATAAGCTTTTCTGGGCATGTTTACAACCTCCAAACTAAATCGGGCGCCTACATCGCTAACAACATTATAACACATAACTGTCGCTGTGACATGTTGACCAGGCGCAAGGGAGCGGGCGAATGACCAAGGTTTTAACCTGCACCTGCAAGAGCGAGTTTCAGGACAAGACATACGGCACGGGCAACCGCCTTCATAACAAGACTAACAACGGCTGGCGCTGTACCGTGTGCGGGCATGGGAAGGGTGAATAATGCCCTGGACTATTGGAGATGTGGAGAAGCATAACAAGAGTGTTAAAGATAAACCCACGTGGGTAAAAATAGCGAATGACACCCGCGACCGCTGTATAAAGAAGGGCGGGAGCGAGGGAATGTGCGACGCCCTAGCCATAGCCACCGCGAATAAAGCGGTGAAGAATATCAAGGAGGTAAGGATGAGCGAGGAAATAAAAGAGCCCAAGATGGAAGAGGGCGTGGAGATAGAATCTGACATCGTACCCTTAGAGGAGAAGGCTATCTCCGGAGATGGCACGGCGCTCATCAAGATCATATCACCCGGTTGGGGTTCAAGCGGATATTACCCAGCGGATATGCTTGCCCGTGATGCGGGGGTTTACAAGGCTAAGACTCACCTTTACTGGGATCACCCCACCGCCACCGAGGCCGAGGAAAGGCCCGAGCGTTCCTTGAGAGACTTGGCGGGAGAGCTGGTAGAGGATGGTAAGTACTTATCTAACGGTCCCACCGGCCCCGGTGTTTATGCACGAGCTCAAGTGTTCGATGCTTACAAGCCCATCGTCGAGGAGCTTGCCCCCCACATAGGAACCTCTCACCGCGCCACCGGCACCAAGAAGGCCGGGGAAGCTGAGGGGAAAAAGGGGAACATCATCGAGCAGATAACGTCAGCTGCATCGGTTGACTTCGTGACCCAACCTGGTAGAGGTGGAGAAATTATACTATTGTTCGAGGCCGCGAGAGGTAAGGCCCTTGATATAAAGGGGGAAACCCATGAGATAGATTGGGGGATACTCACCCTGGACGATCTCAAGCGCAACCGTTCCGACATCATAGAGTCGTTGCGCGATGAGATCAAGTCGGCTGTATACGGAAATAAGGAAAAGCTTGAGGAGGTAAAACGTATGAGTGATGGACAGATTGAGAAGTTGGAGGAAGAGAAAACCAAACTGGAGGAGGAGAAGGGCGAGCTTGAGACTAAGTTAGAGGAACTCGGAGATGAGACTTCAAGGCTCAAGGAGGTTGTGATACTAAGGGAGGCCCGTGACTTCGTATCCACAAAGTTGGGAGAGTCCGAGCTACCGGATATTACCAAGTCCCGGTTGGTCGAAACCCTTTCTAAACACCCCGTGCTGGACGATGCGGGAGCGCTGGATTCAGAGAAATACACGCAGCATATCGACGAGGCTATCAAGTCGGAGACAGAGTACATAGCAAAGCTCACGGGAACCGGCGACGGCAAAGTCAAGGGCATGGGTTCAGCGCAGGAGAGCGGCGACGGTATGGCCCAGCTTAAAGAGAGCTTCAAGCGCGGGTATCTGCGCGAAGGCCGTTCCGAGGAAGAGGCCGACAGGCTGGCGGGGATCGCTGCCACCGGTCGGTAAGGGGGAGTCGTGGCCGGACCTGGACCGGGACCGTGGGAGAAACTAACAACGGCGTATGACGCCACCTACCAGGAAGCGGGGCAGCAGTGTTCCTCCACCAATGAGGGACGCTACGTAAACATCGTTGAGTCGATGCTGACCCACCCCTACCACGATGCTGGGGATGACCTGGTACAAAAGGGCGACCCCTGCGTAACCTTCGAGCTGGTGGGGATAGCGATGCAAACAGCCCTTGCCACCGACGAAGTGGTGAGCATAGATACCGAGGGTATCTGGTGGCTGATGGTTAAGTCCTTTAGTTTCGGCTGGGCTATTAACATAGGCCAGCGCGTCTACATCGACACCACTACCGCCGTTGTCTCCGATGACATTGAGGGTATGCCTTTTGGCTGGGCCCTTGGGTCTGTAGCCGATGGGGAAACTACACTCATCGCGGTCAAGGTTCATTCAACCGAATGGCTGCTCTGGATACTGTACTGGTGGTGGTTTGGGAATCCGACCTAAACCGCTATAACGAGAAATGAATAAGGAGGAAAAGTAAATGCCAGAATTGTATGTGAATACCGGCCGTGCGGCCGGCGAGGAATGCTCCTCGACTTACGAGGGGCGACACATTACCATCGAGGAATCCCTTATCGTCCATCCGTCACATCCGGCTGACGGGTTTGTGGACAAGGGTGACCCCGTTCTAGTCGGGGCCAACATAGTGGGAGTAGCGTTTGACAGCGCGTCCGCTGATACTGACTATATTGCCATCGACACCGAGGGGATATGGTTCTTGAACGCTACCGCTACTGACGAGGACGGCGCTAACGCCATAGCAGCAGGTGATGAGCTGTTCTTACACAAGACCACCTGCATCCTTTCAAAGAACTCAGACAAGGCTACTCATCAGCGCTTCGGTTACGCGCTCGGTGATATCGCCGCAGGCACCGATGTCGTAGCCGTGAAGGTGCATTGGAATCCCGACGACGCCCTTGAGTTAGTGGGCGCGGCCTTCCTGTCTATCGGCACCATCAACAACGCTCGTGAATACCGCTATCGTTCCACCGCTGTTGCCGGTGGAATTCGCGGTCAGTACATCGCGCTTGCGCTCAACGGCGCGTGTGCCGGTGGAGAAGCGGGTAGGCACAGGACTATCGTAGAGGCAGTAGGCGTGAGCGGTGGCGTTCACGGTTGCCATGATGGCCTTGAGTTCGACGCCGATGGCACGATCACCGGCCTGGGCGTAGGCCACAGGGCCACCTTTATGGGCCCCGACCGCGCTCTGTTTGCCACCATCTCAGGCGGCATGTCAGAGCTGTGGGCCGAGGGTGACTCGACTGACTTCGGAGCGGCTACCGTACACTCCATCCATAGGTTCGTGATGGGCGGGGACGCGACCGGATGCGCGACCGCCGACAACGTGTTCGAGTTCGTGAACCTCTCGGCTACTCAGTACGAGGCGAATACCGACACTCCCGCTTTTGCGCTGCGGTGCATCATCAACGGGAACGTCCGGTACATAATGGTATCCGAAGCACAGGCGTAAGACCTGAAGGTGACGGCATGGATTATCACAAGGAATTGCAGAATAGAAATGAACGGGCAAGTGGGATAATCAGCCAACTCGCTTATGAGCGCTACCAGATATGCAAGACTCAGGAGGAAGAGGAAAAGCGTATCGGTGAGATAGACCAGCTCATGGGCGAGCAGGAAATGATTATCAAAGCCACCACCCAGGCGCAGAAAGACTTTAACACCTATCTCGCTATTAAAGAAAGCGCCGTCACGCTTGAACAAGTTAAGGAAGGCATAGAGGAGGCGGGCAAGTTAGAATAGCCCGCCGCCGACTGCAAGGTACACGGCCCCGCAAGGGGCTTTTTTAGTACCAGAAAAAGGAGGAAGAATAAATGGCTGAATTGCTACAGCTAATGGAATCAATGGATGGGTTTAAACCTGTCCGTGGAGCCCATCTCGATGAGGCGTCTATGGCGACTGCTTACGACCTGCTGACCAACGCCAATAAGATGCCTGTCCACCAGTGGGAATATAGCTTAAAAGAGGCTATCACCACTTCGGACTTCCCGTACCTGTTCGGGGGCATCTTGGACCGCCAGATATTGGCGCGTTACACGGCTTCCATACCGGACTGGAGGAGCTATATCTACGTCGGGTCATCTAAGGACTTCCGGCAGAAGAGGCTCCACAAGGTGCAGGGGCTTGACAACCTGCTGGACAGGGTCGCTGAGAAAGGCGAATACCTGGTCAAGCCGGTGGGAGAAGGCCGCTACACCTTGCAGGTCTATAAGTACGGTAACCAGTTTGACATAAGCTGGGAATCCATTATAGACGACGACATGGGCGCGTTCTCCGATGTGCCTCAGAGGTTCGCGGATGCCGCTACCTACACCGAGGCGTATCTCGCTACGTCCCTGTTCTGCGGCGTAGGCGGCCCGAGTGCCGCTTTGTTTGGCGCTCCCATCGCTGATGTGGACGGGCAGAACGTGACCAACTCGGGCGTCCTGCCCCTGACCATCGCCAACCTGGAAACTACCGTTTCATTGATGGCGCGTCAGACCGACGTATACGGCAAGATACTGGGTATCAGGGCAAAGTACCTGGTCGTACCGCCGAGCCTGGAGTTCACCGCGAGGGCCATTTTAACTTCAGCTCTCAAGCAGTGGACAGAGGTTGGAGCGGGCGCGGGAATCCCCGTGCCGACCGCTAACGTGATACCCCAGATGGGCTTGCAGCTTCACGTGAACCCCATGTTGGAAACGATCGACGCGACTGCTAACGATGTGGGAACGTGGTACATGTTCGCGGACAAGGGTTCGGCTAAGACCATGAAGGCGATGGAGTTCGATTATCTCAGAGGCCACGAGAGCCCCGAGATATGCATGAAGGCATCCGACAAGGTAAGCCCGAGCGGTGGTCCCATCTCGCCCTTCGCGGGTGACTTCGCAACCGACAACATTTTCTACCGCTGTAGGATCTGTGTTGGTGGGGCGGCCCTCGATCCACGCGCTGCTTACACACAGGTACACACCTAAGAACTGAAGGAAGTAAGGGGGGCTTTACGGCCCCCCTCTACCCTTTGGAGGGAGAGACTAGATGGCTTTCACCTATGACCCCACAACCGACAGGGGGAAAGTAAGGTTGCTCGCAACCGATACCGATGTGGCCTACCCCTTGTTTACAGATGCTGAGATAGACGCATTTTTAACCCTTAACTCAAACGTATTAATAGCAGCCGCCATGACGCTTGAGACTATCGCGTCGAACGAAGTGTTGACACAGAAGGTTATCAAGCTGCTCGACCTCTCTACCAATGGTGCGGCTGTCGGCAAGGAGTTGAGGGAGAGAGCCAAAGTGTTGAGGGACCAGGCCGCTGGCGAAGAGTCAGGCTTCGACTATGCCGAGATGGTCTTTGACCAGTTTGGATACATGGAGAAGATTACCAAGGAAGCTCTAAGGAGCGGTTAACGTGCAGCGTGACATTATTCATCCCGACTTATTGACCGACCTTCACCGCTTCTTCTCATCCGTCTGCACCATCCAGGAGGTCCCGACCCCTATAGCGACCGATGCCGCGGGGGAGGAGATACTTGCCTTTGTTGATCTAGCAGACCACGTGGATCTCCCCTGCACCATCGCGCCTTCGGGTGGGCAGGAGGTAAGGAAGCCCGACAAAACCTATGTCATAGCCTCCCATCACGTTACCTTAGCAGGTCATTACCCAACTGTAATCGAGAAAATGAGAGCGGTTGTCAATGGCACCGCCTTGGACATATTGCTGGTCGAATCAGACAGCCAATCGGAGACTACCCGGCTGGCTTGCCAGATAGCTAGATAAGGAGGAAGAGATGATTTTTAACGATGAAAACGCGCCAGGGTTTCCCATTATAGTTGCCATGCACATTAACCCCACAGGTGGCGCGGAGGGGCCGTGGGCTCCTTGGACGGGCACCCTATCGGTCGGTGACATAGAGATAGGCGCGGTGGAGCTTAAAAACCACAACACCGATGACCGTGTTGCTGTGAGTGCTACCCATGAGCTTCTTACGCACAACCGAAAGGACATGACCTCAGTAGCTAACTCAGCCGCGGGCGCTATAGCGATGGCGGTGACTCCAGGCGTGGATGCTTACATTGAGCAGATGACCATCCACCTCTCGGTTGCTGGCGGCGCTGCTTGCGGCGACTTAACCGTCACCTTAGATAAGAACATCGGCGCACCCTACAACACCGTGTTGTTAACCCAGGATATGGTAGCTGTTGTTGATTATCTGTGGATCCCCCCTCGCCCAATATTCATCGGCGCTCTGGATGGCGCAAATGTGGCATGGGCCAATAATAACGGTGTCACCTACGGAATCGAAGTTTACTGGTCTGCACATTAAGGAGTAGTCGTGAGGATATTGAACGGTGTAGACGTATACGACATAACCGATGGTGATCGCATACCAACGGAAATATTATCCAGTGGCGCGGCTGGTGCTTTGCATACTCCAAACGACCTCGCCCTCCTCATGGATGGCACGACACAAAATATGGATGAGGTCCACAAAATACAAGCCGCCACTACAGGCGGTGTAGGCGGTGCATGGGTAGAAGAATCCAACTGGCACGGTGGCTCAGGTGTGCTAGCTCGTAAAGCGCCTAATATCTGTGAGGCTGTGGATAACCTGTTAGCAGATGAGGATGCTAGTTTTGAGGGGGGGACGGTAGGGAATCATGCCGCCGTTGCCGGGACAAGTTCCCTTGATGTTCTTTCAACAGATGCCTATCATGGTTCGAAATGTCTTAGGGCAACAGCGATTAATGCAGATAGCCGTGGGCTTAATGATGTAACAGCCATAACCGCCAATGCTCAATATACCGCATCTTGTTTTTACAAGGCTGGAAACGCTGCCGCCGTGGGAAAACAATACTACATTATGGTAACAGGGGACGTTACGGGCATAGCGACGGGGCCAGCAGTTACCCTCACTACTGAATGGCAACTTGCGACTCATACACATACATGGGCGGGGGATTCTATCCGACGAGTATATTTTTATAGAGCATCTCTTGGCACTTCTGTTGCGGGTGATGAACTCTTAATTGATGGTTGCCAGCTAGAGCAACGCGCCTATGCTACTCCGTTCGCATTGGATTCCAGGGTGGCATGCACCATGACATTTCCAACCGCAGGCATTCTCACAGCGGGACAGCCGCTTAGTATCGTGATGGCGGTGCGCACATTTTGGCCTGGGAATGACGGGAAGGCGCATTATTTCTTCGACAACGTGGGAACGGGTGCTACCCAGAACTCAATCTTTTTTCGCAAGACATCTGCGACCAATAGACTAGAGTTTTACGTTTACGACAATGCCTTTGCCTCAAAATATTGCAGGGAAGTTGTTGATGGAACCGATTGGCCTGCTGATACCTCCCATATTGTTGCCCTCACCCGCACAAGTGCGGGGGTACTGGATGCTTACCTCAATGATGTCCAATTCACAGATATAGACTTGGGTGCAGGCACGGGTTTGGAAACGGTATCAGGTGCGAATATATTTATCGGTACTCGTGATGGTGGTAGTCTTCCTACTAACGGTGCTATCCTCCTCGACGCCTACAACCGTGTCCTATCCCGTAATGAGATCAGCCTTGCTTCCGCTCAGTTGGCATGGGCCATGAGGCAGAGGGGGTTCTGATGTACCTGGAGATAATACCCAAGTCATTCACCCTGGCAGATAGTGGGATGTTCATCATTGGTGAGGCTAAGTATAAGTTTAAGAAGATGAAAGACCTACCCACAGATTCTTATGAGTGTGTAGCTACCCTGCTTCCCGATGAAGTAGAGAAGGAATATAAGAGGGCTAAGAAGGTTACCATATGTTTCAAGTCGCTCATACTAGAGGGCGACAACACGCCTATCGGGATAATGAATCTGTTCTACTGCAAGGTGTTCGAACCCGTGGTTAAGGATGTTTCGGTTAAAGAGGATAGTTCACTACGTGGTGAAACACTAGATGTTAGTGAACCCATAATAGACGAGGAGCGCGTTGGACAATGCGAGATATTGGTAAAGGATTGCCAGAAGTATGTAGGACAAGTATGGAGGTATGACGTTGAAGATACGATTTAAGACTCACATATTTATCGGCGGCATGGAATACCAGGAGGGCGAGATTTGTAATATGCCCGACTGGTTAGCTAAATCATTTATCAGGGGGAAGGTAGCCGAAGCACCGGGGATAAGTGTGCTGGGGGGTAAGGTCACGAAGAAACCCCCTGTGAAGAAGGCTCCAGTGAAGAAACCCGTGGCGAAGGAGAAGGTGAAAAAGGTTGAGCAGTTGGATGAGCATGATGGGGGCGCAAAGCCTGATAAAGAATCTGCAAAAGGTTAGCGACAACTTCTCAAACAGCCTGGAAGCCGCCGTTAAGTCGGGGGCTCTTTTAGTTCAGAATGATGCTAAGAAGATGTCACCTTATAAGACGGGCAACCTAAGCAGCTCTATCCATATTGAGACTGCCGAGAAGAGCAATGACAAGGTGGAGGTCCGAGTGGGTACGGATGTGATCTACGCACGGACACAAGAATATGGGCGTGGGAATATCCCCGCTCATCCCTTTATGCGTCCTGCTTTCGATATGAACCAGGAGAATATCCAGAAGGAGATTATAGAAGCCCTCAAGGATTTAACATGATATATGAATCACTTAACCAGTGGCTTCGGGCCAACATAGCTCTGGCGGGTGCAAGGGTATACCCACGCACGGTGCCCCAAGACCCCACTCTACCGCTGCTTACTTATCTTGAGATATCCGGTGTTCCTTGGCATATGCACCAGGGAATCTCGGGGATAGAAACAGCGCGCTATCAGATATCATGTTGGGCCGAGAAATACCTTGCCGCGAAACAACTTGCGGATGAAGTGGTATTAGACCTCGACTGCTTTGTGGGGGATATGAACGGTACAACCATCCAGGCTTGTTTCAAAATAAACGAGGTTGACCTGGGCGATGAGGCGATAGGCTACCACCAGATAGCCCTTGATTTCTTGATCACTTACGAGTATTAAAAACCAGCTCTCAAGGCTTTCACGATAGTAACAGAGCCGTCCTCAAGGGCGGCTTTTCTAATTAAAGGAGGAATTTAAAAATGGCTATTACTGCTGCTGGACACGGGTTCGGAGCGAAGATTGAACTAGGCGGGAATGAGATTGCAGAGCTGTCGAGCATCGGGGGTATAAAGATTACCACAGCTCTCGAGGACGTTTCTAGCCATCAATCTGACGCTGCCTTTGAAGAGATCGTAGCCGGGATGCTCAAGGCTGGCCCTGTCGCTATCGAGGGCAACTTTATTCCCGGTGATACTAACGGCCAGGTGGCGCTGCTCGCCCTCCAGGTTTCCCGAGCGCTGGGGGATTTTGTTATCACCCTCCCCACTGCGGCCTTCGGGACTACATTTACTTTCAAGGCCATAGTGGGGGATACGGATGTTGGAGCTGCCCCGATAAACAGCAAGGTGCCCTTCTCGTCATCGCTTGCTATCACGGGTCAGCCGGTTGTAGCTATCAGCGCAAGCGTGAACATCACCGCTCTTACCTGCACGGACGATATCGGCGGCGCAGCGGATTACCCCGCTTTTGCTGCTGCTACTTATGAGTACGTCTTTGAGGTGGCTAACGCAGCTGTGGAATACTCGGTCAACGCTACGTTCGCGGCTGGAGTATGTACCCTGACCGATGCAACTGGTGGGACGCACACGCTGCTGACCACCGTGGAGTCGTCGGAGATGACCTC
>Ga0114918_10005866_pt1 | contig 10492 bp, 14 predicted proteins | sample LantaG_FD_87015 | JGI IMG/M metagenome (GOLD analysis project Ga0114918, IMG submission 87015) | Deep subsurface microbial communities from Baltic Sea to uncover new lineages of life (NeLLi) - Landsort_02402 metaG | ecosystem: Environmental > Aquatic > Marine > Oceanic > Sediment | place...
GCGGAACGATACAAAAGAAATCAATCCGTTGCGGGAAATCAAACTGCACGAAATGCCCGCACAATTTCTACGCCTACTACGTGCGTTATTTTATGGGAAAATATGAATGGGAATATTTAGGTAAATGTGATGCAATGAGTAGACCCGTTAAAAGTAAATAACAACTAAATAATGATGCCCGCTACGCGGGCTAACATCTAAAATCAACAGGGGGGCTCTGCCCCCCTCAAACCCCCCGCGCAGGGGGGTGAAACCCATTCTGAAGAATCCCCTTTATTCGGAAGAGAACCCCGCGACCCCCCCAGCGGGCCCCCTATCCCCGAGGGGGATACCTTTAAGGAGAGCGGGCAATTTAACGTGCCAAGCACTCAAAACTTGTTCCCGCTCGGACATATATTAGGTTTTTTGCACTTTTTTTGTTTTGTGGTATAATGATTTTATGGCTAAAACATCTTACATAGATTTAGTTCCCGAGTTGGAAGATCAATATTATTCGTCGTTACAGCCGGGGGATAGATTTACGTTTTCGCGTGTTCGTGTCAAAAATAGCTTGCTATCTCGCAAAAGAAAAAAAGGGGTTAGCCAACGTTCTCTTTTGCCCGATATTTCAGTTGCTTGGGCTACGCTTACAACAGAAGAAAAAGCATTATGGAGCTCCGCAGGAGCAGAATGTAATTTGAATGGTTGGAGGTTATTCGTTCAAGATTATTGTGCAAGGCGAGTAAATGATTTGAGCGGTTTGGCAACGCCTGATCTTCTTCATCAAAGTTGGATTGGTCAAGTTCATATTGAATCTCCAGCGACTGAAGCAAAGTTTATACAATTTCATCCGCGTTCATACTATATAAAAAAGAAAGTTGCAGGTACAAAATCAATGTATAATCCCGTTTTGGTTACAGAAGATTTGTCGCTCCCTTTAACACTTGGGTTTAATTATAGTTCAGATTTAACTTCAACAGGTGCGGGTAGTTTTGCGAAATTGTATGCTAGGTTTTGGTATAGCTATCAAGGTCGTAATTTATATCGCGATTTGGAAATCTCTCTTGACTATTTTACAGATTGGAAATCAGTTTCCGCAGAGCTCACAGAGCTTCCGACAATAATCGTGAGTTATAATTTATATTTACATTTTTACAATTTACGTGGTGATTTCTATTTTGACAATGTAGTATCTGAACACAGTGGGCAGAATTGGACACGTGATCCATATTGCAAAGATGTCAATCAAGGCTTTACCCGTAATTATTATCAAGTTGCTAAACATTGGACTGGGCTTATCGCTCCGACTGGTGTTATTTTTGAAACAGTCTATAAAGATTTTTAATATAAAATAAAAAAAATATGTCTGAATATCCTAGTACAATTTATGATCCGCGTACAAAAGAAAATAAAAGTGGTGTGGTTTATACTCCTGCTAATACGACACAACTCTATGCGGAAGATGTGTCAAAATTAGATGCAGAAGTTATTGCTACGCAACAAGATTTAGGTAAAAAGGTTGTTGAAATAAAAATTTTTTCTGATGATACTGCTTTGACTACTGGCGATGGAAAGCTAATTTTTTGTGTTCCTGAAAAACTTAATGGCATGTATTTATATACTGCTGATTGTTTTATTACTACTGTTTCAAGTTCTGGTGCTATTGATATCGAAGTCCGAAATGTTACTGATTCAGTTGATATGCTTACAACTGGTATTAATATTGATGTTGGTGATTATTCTAGTTATGAAAGCGAAAGTCCGGGCGAAATTGATACAGATAATAATCAAGTTGCTACTGGCGATTTAATAGCTATTGATATTGACGGAGCAGGCACAGGGGCAAAGGGTCTTGGTGTTGTCCTCGTTTTTTATATAATTCAAATAACTTAAAAAAAACAATTATGAAAAAATTAGATTTAATCAATGAGTTAAAAAAAGAGTTTAAAGAAGTCGGATCACCTGATGAAATTCAAGATGTTATGAAAACCAAAACATATGATGTTCCAGTTTTTGAGGTTTCTGATTCTGGTTCTGCTACAAAAAAGACTGTTTCTTTTTACGTAGAAAATGAGGGTGAAGCAACAGAAGTCGCTTATTTGAGGGAAGTAAAAATAAATAGTTTTAGTGATGATGTAATTAGAATGATACAAACACAAATTGCTATGAAAACTATTTTGACAGGTGCTATTTTAGAGGTAAATGATAAAATGAAATTCGCTATTGTGCGTGCTTTTGTTAAAACCGAAACAGGAGTCAAAGAAGTTAAATTTCTTTATAATCAAGTTGGTGAAGCTCTCGAAATCTCTTCTTTCTAAAAAAATTTATGTGGTATAACTCATCGTGGCTATACAGGCAAAAAATAACTATTGATCATACAAAAGTTGGTGCGGATTTAACCGATTATCCTGTTTATGTTAATCTCGCTAATCTTTCAAGTGGTTTTTTTAGCCATGTAAAATCTGACGGTGGTGATATTAGAATAACAAAATCTGACGGTATTACAGAAGTACCTGTCGAGGTTGTTTCTATTACTGTTGGATCAAGTATTGGTGAAATTCATTTTAAAGCTACTGGTACTTTAGCAACTGCAAGTGATACAGAATTTTATATTTACTACGGAAATTCTGGTGCGAGTTTGCCTGCTATTGATTCAACATATGGAGCAGAGAATGTATGGGATAGTAATTATAAACTCGTTTATCATATGGACGGAAGTGGTTCATCAATAATTGATAGTACAAGCAATAGTATAGACGGTACTAAACTTACGTCTACAGAACCCACAGAAGCTACTGGTATTTTAGGAAAGGCACAGCATTTTGACGGTAGGCATGATGTTATTACATCAGCTAATTTGACGATAGATGATCCTTTGACAGTTCAGGCGTGGGCAAAACCAGATACAACTACACCTGGTGCTTTTAAAAGAATAGTTGAAAATAATTATATCACAAGTTTTACTCTGCTAACTGGTGCGGGTGATACAGCAGATGAATATGCTTTTTTTACTACTGATGATTATCCCGACTTATCAGGTGCGGGTGATATAACAGATCAATCATGGAGTTATTTAGTTGGTACACATAATGCTGGAAGCTCAAGAATAAGAGTTAATACTACAAACGGAAATACTGCTACAAATCCAGCTCCAAGTTCTGTAAATATTCCTGTTTATATTGGAAGATATGTCGTAGGAGGTGATACAAAACATAGTTTTGATGGTTTAATTGATGAAGTTAGAATATCTAATATAGTAAGGTTAGATAATTGGTTTTTAACAGAATACAACAATCAAAACTCTCCTTCAACTTTTTATAGTATAGGGTCCGAAGAAGAAGATGTTGTTTCTTTTGTTCCTAGTATAATTTTTATTTAATTCTTAATTTATATTTATATTTTTTAAATCTATATGGCTCAATTAACTTGGGGCGACATGTTGAAAAGTCAAGAAGATAGCGAAACAATCGAGCAAGCTATTGCGCGTTTAATCGCCGCACATAATGCTGATGAAGAATCACATCTTGATACAGGTCAATCTCTACAATCTCATAAAGCGAGTGATATTATTGATCATCTTGCTTTGTCAATCGTTGAAGATAAAATCGGCGACGGTGAAATCTCTTTGCAAAAATTAACTGCAAATCATAGAATAATAATTTCTGCTTTTGAATCTATTGACGGGTGGGTAACTGGTGGCACTATTGTTCAAGAACTTGGTAGCTTAACTTTGAAAACTGCAAATACTACTAATGCTTATGCTTATGCTTATGATGTGCCCTCTGGCATAACTGGTCTTACTTGGGATAAAGATTTTTTCTGGCAATCTACAATAAAATTGGCTCAAATTACAAATCAATTAATTTACTTCGGTATAGGTGGCTCTGAATATATAGGTGGTTATTCTGGGGCTGGTTTTAAAATTTCAAATGGTACTTTGTATTGTTATCATATGGATATTGTGGCAACTGTTTATACTTATGTTACGCAAGAAATAACAGGCATAACCTTAACTGATCCGCATGTTTATAGAATTATTTATGATCAGTCGGAGGGCACTCTCGCCTTTTACATTGACGGAGTTTTAAAACATACTTTTACGTCTGGTTTGCCCGAAGATGACACTGATGAGCTCGCGATTTATCAGGTTAAAACTTTAGAAAATGCATATAAATATCTTTACGCTTTTGATTTTTTAATTTCAATACCTAAATAATAACTATAAAAAAATGATAAAAGTAATATCGGGAAAACAATTTCCCCAAGTAGTGATTCCTCTAATAGAAAATGCTAAAACAAGTGTCGATATTGTTGTTTTTGATTGGCGGTGGTATGGAGCAGATCCTGGTGCAAGTGTTCAATTATTTAATCAAGCAATTATCCGAGCCGTTAGGCGCGGTGTCAAAATTCGTGCTATAACTAATATTGCCGAGGTGATAGTTATTTTAAATAAAAATGGCATGCAAGCTAAAAAATTAATTACGCCAAAACTAATGCATTGTAAATTGATGATCATTGACGGTGATAAAGTTATAACAGGCTCACATAATTACACTATGTCTGCCTTTCAACTAAATGTCGAGCTCTCTGTTTTAATTACAGAAGAAGAAAATCTCAATGAATTTACAGAATTTTTTAATATACTATGGTCAAAGTAAAATCTCCATTATTAAGTCAAACAGCTTCGGGAACAATCGCGGGGGTTTTGACGTTTAGTAATCGAAAAAGTGGACAGCAAGTCCGAACACAAAAAAAACAAAAAGACGTCATTACAGTAGCACGAACAGAACAACGTGCAAAATATCTTGAAGCCGTTAGTGCGTGGCATTTGCTTACTCCTACAGAAAAATCTAATTGGACTAGAAACGCAGTCGGGCAAAACATGACTGGGTATAATCTTTTTATATCAATCTTTTTAGGTGAATATACACCTGCTTTTTCTCTCGCTTACTATGGTGTTGCTATTTATGGTGATACACTTTATGGCGGAATTTAAAAAATCATTTTGCGTGCGTTCTCAATATGATAATCATTTTTGACTATTTTATATTTTATGACAAAAGTAATTGGAATCAGAAAGCCTTGGAGCTTGACTATTCGTAAAAAATTTGGTAATCCTTTAGCTTCTGTTTCTGGTGGTGTTTATGGTGTTGCAATATATGGCTCTGGCGGTTATGGCTCTGAAATTGTAGATCCGAATAGTGATTTTTATGGCGTTTATCAAATGCGAAGATGTAAAGAGGGATATATCCCAGTTCAAATGAAATTTTATTCTCCAACGAATCCGCAAACAATACCTCAACAGGCAAATAGGCAAAAGATATCAGATGCCGTTTCTGCATGGCAAAATTTGACAGATGAGCAAAAACAAGTATATAATGAAAATGCTTCTGGTATGAAGCTAACAGGTTATAATTTATTTGTAAAAAATTATTTGTTATCTCACTAAAGGTCGAACAAAAAATCGCAAAAATAAACATAAACATAAGAACAAAAACATATGGCAAAAGTAACTGGACCATTATACTCTATGAGTGCTAGTGGTAAAATCGCAGATGCAATGGTGTTTTTTGGTTGGAAAGGTACTAACGTTGTTAGACAATGGTTAAAACCAGCTAATCCACAAAGTGCAGGTCAAGGTGATGCTCGCATAATTATGGGTGGCACAGGTAAAGCCGTTGGTAAAATCGAACCAAGTTCAGCATTTCATCAACAGTTGATCGATCTAAGTTTGATTCCGGGTGGACAAACAAAGCAGAGTTATTTAGTTAAATATATCATCGACAATTATCTAACTAACACTACTACATATGCCGCAGAATTAGCTTTATGCACAGGTCATACAGCATATGCAAGTTTTGGAACGTTGGCAGATTCATTGACAATCGTTGAGTTTGATTTAACTTATGCGACTAACGCCGCTTATAATAAGGCTCTAGGGCTTTATCTTATTGCAAAGGCTTCAATCGCTTTAGGTTTCACTGGTTCTCCATACGATACTGCGTTGTCTAGTTGGACTGCGACAGAAGTTGGAGAAATGGGTGCTGATTTCACCGCCGCTTAGTTCGTTAAAATTAAATATCCCTTAAACCTCCGCCACTTGTGCGGAGGTTTTTGTTTACAATTCTTCGGAGATTTGCTATACTTATTATATATTAATTTACTTATCCACAAACAAAATGACAAACGAAAATCAAGTCATCGAAGATGACGAAATCAAAAACGAGGACAAATTAAAAGAGGACGAGGACAAAAAAAACGACGAAGTCGTTGATGATTCTGTCGAAGAATCATCTGATAATTTACTCGGTGAGCTATTTTTAAATCAAGCTCCTAGCGAAGAAGAAAAAACGTTAGCCGACTTTCTTTTTGCCGAGCCTAATAATGAATCTATAAGGGAAAAATACAATGAGCTTGTTTCTTCTCTTGATTCCGCTCTTGATCTTAGCCTTATTCCGTCAAAAATTAATGGCGGTCGATTACACATTCTTTTACGTGCTAATAGCAATAAAGCAGGCTTGCTCGAGTAGTCAAAAAATTCTTATTAATTTAATTTTCAAAAAAAATTATGTTTGATTATAACAAGTTTTTTAGTGAAAACCCGCTTGATATGCACAATCAAGTTGAGCGTCATGAGAAAACTGCTTCTTTGTGTCGTGGAAATACCATTGATATTGGTTGTGGTACTGGCTCGCTAACTGAATATTACAAAGGGGAATATCATGGCTATGATATATCTAGTGTCGCCATAGAAAAAGCAAGAGAACACCGCAGAAAAAATGCTACTTTCGATGTTTTAGATATTACAAAAGAAAAAGAGATCGATTTTTCTGATTATGACACGATAGTTCTTGCCGAGTTTTTAGAGCATATTGAGTATGATGAAAACATTTTTAAATCAATAAAAAACACAGCTAAAAAAGGCACTCGCGTTATCATTTCAGTTCCTAATCATAAAGGCGTGCAAAGTCCGGACCATGTTCGAGAGTTTACTGTTTTAGAATTACGTAAAAAACTTTCTCATCTTGGTAAAGTTGTTTTTGTAAATTGGATTGGTAGTGATAGACGAATACTTTGTTATGTTGATATTGGTGTTCAAAAAAGAGATCTTTTGACTTTGGGTATTATTGCAAAAAATGAGGGTAAAGGAATAGAGCGTTGTGTTTCGTCTTGTTTAGAGTTTTGTGATGATGTTGTTGTTTTAGTTGATGATACTACGACCGATAAAACTGCAGAAATTGCCCGCAGATATACAGAAAATGTTTTTATGTATGAATGGCAAAACGATTTCTCGCAAGCTAGGAATCAATTATTATGTCGCGTAAAAACTCCATGGGTTCTTTTTGTAGACGGGCATGAGTATGTAAAAACTCCGCTAAATATTGAAAATCTAAAAGCTAGTCATGATCAAGCGTTGATGTGTCAAATAACTTTAGATAATGGCTCAATCGTTCGTTATCCTCGGTTGCATGTTAGAGAATTACTTTATGAAAACCAAGTTCATAATAAACTTGTTTGCGATAGATTGGGAATTGATAAAGATATAATGATTGTTCATGATAGGGTAAACGGGCAAGACGAAGAAAGCACGAAAGCAAGAGAGAAACAAAGACATGAAATGATAACTGGAATCATGGGAAAACAAATCAAAGAAGATAAAAAAAATACTCGCGCGTCAATGCACTTGGGCTTGCATTATAATGCACGCCATAATTATAAAAAAGCTATAAAATACTATAAAATGTATTTGAAATATAGCACTTATAAAGGCGAGCGTTGGTATGTTCGTTTTAATATAGTTCTCTGCTATTTATCACTCGGCAAAACTTGGCGGGCAGAATATCATGCAAATCTTTTGGAAAAAGAGAGTAAAAATCGTTGGGAAACAAAATATGTTTTAGGTATGTGTTATTCCGTCCAAAAGGACTACTCACGAGCCGTTAAGCAATTTGTTGAAGCGTTAGGCGTAAATGAGCAGGAAAGTGAATACAAGCCAATTCCACGCGATTTATCCGTTCACTGGAATCAAATCGGTGAGTGTTTTTTCAATCTTTGCCAATATGAGAACGCAGGCATAGCATTTCATAGGGCTTCTGCTTCATCAGATAATGAAGTATTTAAAAAAATGCTTTTTGATCGAGGTGAGTTAATGAATAAAATTTTTTTAGATCAACAAAAATAAAATAAAAAAAAAGGCGCGCCGTTAGGCGCGCCTTTTTTTGCATGCTTTTTTATATATTATTCGTTCCCTTTTCCTTGTCGTCAAGACAAATTACAGGCTTTATTTTTGTTTGTGTTGCTAGGCTCAAAATAATTTCTTTGCCAATAAATCCGCCCATAAATGCAGTTAAAAGAGATCCGTCAATCGCCAATCCAGCAAATCCTCCAATTATTAAAGCGCCCAGACTTCCCAAAAACAATTTTCCGTCAATTTTTTTAGGCAATTCCAAGCAATTATCTTTCACAATATCAGCAATAAAAGCACCCGCGAAGCCCGCCAGAAATATTATTAAATAGCTATAGTCTGATAAAATAAAATCCATACTTATTTAAAATCTAATTACTTTATTAAAGTTTAATCCTCACCCCTGTTCCACGAGGGGCACTCCGCCCGTCGCTTTTTAAAAAAACGTCGTTCGGTCGTGCCTCGTGTAAAGGTTTAGGAGGTTTTTTTATCCCCACCCCCGACTATTTAGAGCCGTCGGAGCCCACCAATTACGAGTCTACCAACTTGAAAGCGATCACTAACTAATTGATCACCCGACTCTGACGGAGTTAGCCCAAGAGGTCTCAGAGTTCTTTTATGTCGCAAGGTAGATTTGACACTCAACGACACTCATAACGATATCATCTATGACAATGTATTGTCAAAATCTATATGTTGTGGTATAAATGAAAGATAGGACACTATATGTAGTAATTTGTGGATTTCTGCGGACTAAATATCTATAGTTTTCCACAGTCTAAAAGCGGGCTTATTCCAAGAGGTAGGCTCGTTTTTTGTTGTTTTTTCCTAGTTTTTTTGCTACAATGTGCATAAGGTGTTAATAATTAAAAGCAATAAATATGGATAAAAAGTTTAGATGTTTGCCATTAGATAAAATATACATAACGCAATGGTTTGGTGCTAGCCCCGATTTCTACAAAAAATATTGTTTAGCAGGGCATAATGGATTGGATTTTCGCACAAAGTTTAATGATACGCCCGCAGGACGTCGAGAGATCTACGCGGTTGATGACGGAGTTGTCAGTAAAGTAGTAATAGCAAAAACTGGTGGATATGGTACTTATATAAAAATAAAACATGACGATGGAAGTGAAACAATTTACGGACATCAATTTTCTGTTAAAGTAAAAACAGGTGATCAAGTTTCTCATGGTCAAGTAATAGGAATAAGTGATAACACAGGCGACAGTACTGGTCCTCATCTGCATTTTGGATATAAACCAAAAGACTTTGATGTCAATAATGGATTCAAGGGCTATGTTGATCCTTATCCCTTTTTACCGCTTCCACCGAGGGATCATTTTGTAGGTTGTTCAGTTGGTTAATCTATATTAAAAAAAATCTATGTCTAAAATTCTTTTTCCTTACTTTTGCAAGGGTTGTAAAAAATTAAGGCATGCAACATATGAGGGCAAAAAAATGTGTTTAGCTTGTAATATAAAAGCTAAACGTGAAAAAAAGCCTAAAGGCTTTTTGGGCCATGCTTTTAAAATACTTAGAATCAAAAAATAACTCGATCTAACCGCACGAAGCAGGAACGTGGCGAGCGATAAGAACGTGCAGAGGGCGGAATAGCAGGAACGTCATCAACGCAAATAAACGAACGTAGCGCGAGGGGCGACTCGTGGAACGGAGGTGAGACTGGCATTTTTTTTCGTAGCGTAGCGGAGATCAAAAATGCCAAAGCGAACCGCAGTGGAACGACAAGCCCCCGAGTGCGAAGTGGTGCAAAATATAGTCTAGGCTATTTTTTTTTTGTGTAGCGCGCTGTAGACTGCCGTTTTTGCCTTTTAGCAAAAACGGCAAAGCGGAAGCAAGCGGAACAAAAAAAAAATAGCCTAGAGCGAAAATCGTTTATAACAAAAAAAAATTTTTTTGCTGTCCGCGGACAGAAAAAAGCAGGCACGTGTGAGTGCCTGCTTTTTTCTCTCGATAAAATATTTTATGTGCCAAGAATAAACAGGGGGTTTGGGGGGCGGTAGCCCCCCAAGTTTTTAATCAATCGGGGGCCCGCTGGGGGGGTCGTGGGGGGGTTTCACCCCCCTGCGCGGGGGGTTTGAGGGGGGCAGAGCCCCCCTGTTGATTTTAGATGTTAGCCCGCGTAGCGGGCATCATTATTTAGTTGTTATTTACTTTTGACGGGTCTTCTCATTGCATCACATCTACCTAAATATTCCCATTCATATTTTCCCATAAAATAACGCACGTAGTAGGCGTAGAAATTGTGCGGGCATTTCGTGCAGTTTGATTTCCCGCAACGGATTGATTTCTTTTGTATCGTTCCGC
>Ga0114918_10005867_pt1 | contig 10491 bp, 8 predicted proteins | sample LantaG_FD_87015 | JGI IMG/M metagenome (GOLD analysis project Ga0114918, IMG submission 87015) | Deep subsurface microbial communities from Baltic Sea to uncover new lineages of life (NeLLi) - Landsort_02402 metaG | ecosystem: Environmental > Aquatic > Marine > Oceanic > Sediment | place: Baltic...
CCCCACCCCCCCCCCCCGCATGAGAAGGAAGCCCCCCCCACCCCCCCCCCCCCCCCCCCCCCCCCCCCGCCATGTCTCGCTTCTACCGCGGGGGCGCCGGCTTCGCCAAGCCGGAGAATGCGCTCAAGCGGGCGGACGAATTGATCAACGTCGGCCAGTCCGGCGCGGCCCTGCAGGTACGTGGATGCGTCGGAGACGAGATGGAGACCTTGGATGTCTCACCTTCCCCCTGTATGGGCGGGCGGGTGCTCCAAGGGCGCAGGGCGCGCCCGTCGGCTGAGGGGCGCTCCGGGCGCGATTGCGCCTTTCCGCCCGCCGCCCAGGCGGCGGCGGCCGTGTTTGTGCGTTGAGAGGCGCGTCCGACGCTCCGGCCATGCTGTCGGCCTCGCTCCACCGGCCGATGAGCCTGGATTCGCCTCTATTCCACCCTCGCGCGATCGGGACGCCCGGCCTGAAGGAGGAGCGCTGGTCCGCGCCGCTCCCTCCCCCCTCTTGCTCAGTCCGATCGGTAGCAGCGGCGGCCGTCCCAAAACTCGCCCTCCCTCTCACCTCTCCCTCTCTTCCTCTCTCCATCCGCAGGCCCTGCACGATGTCATCAGCTCCAAGCGCCACCGCACTTGGTCCAAGGTGAGAGGAGGCGGAGAGAGAGAGGAAAGGAGAGAAAGGAAAGCCGTCGCTCGCGCTCCTCTCTTCCGTCCCCATCGGCGCGCTCTCACGCCCTCTCGTCTCTGTCTCCCATCAACACAGGTCATGGAGGACGTCGCCCTGAAGTACGTCGACCTGTGCGTGGACCTGAAGAAGGGGCGGTACGCCAAGGACGGCCTGATCCACTACCGCAACCTGTGCCAGCAGGTAAGAAGGATGAGGAGAGGGCGAGGGCGAGGGAGAGGGGTCGGTCGCGCCGCGCGCGCTCTGTTCTCTTCCCAACCCGCTCTCATCTCATGTCCATGTTTCCTTCCTCTCCTTTCCTCAGATCAACGTCGCCTCCCTGGAAACCGTGGTCACCCACTTCCTGGACGCCGCCTCGGCCCGGGCGGACGCCGCCCGCGCCGCCTCCGACGCGGACGCGGCCGCCGCCACCGCCACCGCCGCCGCGGCGGCGGAGGCGGAGGCGGTGGTGGTGGTGGTGGTGGAGGACCTCGAGGCCGACACGACGCCTGAAGCGCTCACCCTGGCGTGCGTCTCCGGCGACAAGGCCGCCGACCGGGCGGACCGGGAGTCGGTCACGCCCTGGCTGCGCTTCCTGTGGGACGCGCACCGCACCTGCTTGGACGTGCTGCGCAACAACGCGCGCACGGAGGCGCTGTACGCGGCCGTCGCGGGGCGGGCGTTCGCCTTCTGCGCGGCGCACGCGCGCCCTGTCGAGTTCCGCCGCCTGTGCGACGTCCTGCGCGCCCACCTGGCGAACCTGGCCAAGTACCGGGACGCCCGGGACCGGCCCGACCTGAGCAACCCGGACACGGTGGCGGCCATGCTGGCCACCCGCTTCGACCAGCTGCGCGTCGCGGGCGAGATGGGGCTGTGGCAGGAGGCGTTCCGGTCGGTGGAGGACGTCCAGGGTGTCCTGGCCCTGTCCGGGCGGCGGTCGCTGACCCTGCGCCCGGGGCTGATGGCGGGCTACTACGCCCAGCTGACCCGCATCTTCGCGGTCGCGGGCGCGCACCTGTACACGGGGTACGCCTGGTACCGCCTGTTCCTGCTGGCCCGGGCGACGGGCGGGAGCGGTGCGGGCGGTGCTCAGCCCTCCGCGCTGGTCCCCGAGGATGCGGCCGCGCTGGCCACCAACGTCGCCCTGGCCGCCCTGTGCGCGCCGCCCGTCGACCCCTCCACCGCCGCCCGGTCCGAGGCGGAGGCGGACGCGGAGCGGGAGCGGGCGGCCCGGGTGGCAGCCCTGCTGGGCTTCGCGGTGGAGCGCAAGGGGGCGGGGCGGGACGGCGCGGCCGGGCCCGCCTCCTCCTCCGCGGCCGGCGGCGGGTCTGCCCGCCCGGCCCTCTCCCGCCCCGCCCTGGTCTCGGAACTGACCACGCGCGGCGTCCTGGCCCTCGTCCCTCCGCCCGTGCGGGCGGTGTACGCCCTGCTGGAGTCGGAATGGGCGCCCCTGGACTTGTGCGCCCGGCTGGCGCCCCTGCTGGACGAGGTGTGCGGGCCGCCGCCAGTGAAAGGGGGTGAGGATGGTGCCGCCGCTCCCTCGACCTTCAAGGGCCCCCTCGCCCCCGTCTCGCCCGCCTGCCCCGTGCCGACTGCGGCCGACCTGTCCGCCTATAGGGCCCCCTTACAGCGGGCGGCCGTCCTGCGCACGCTGCAGCAGCTGGGACGGGTGTACGCGACGCTACCCCTGCCCTCCCTGGCAGCCCTGGTCCCTTTTTTGTCGGGGGCAGAACTTGAGGCGGCGGTCGCGGACGCGGCCCGGCGGGGCGGCGTCCCCGTTCGCATCGACCACCGGGCCGGGGTGGCGCTGTTCGACGGCCCCGCCGCCGACCTGGACGGCGTGGCGGGCTGCCTGGCCCGGGCGGCGCGCCGCCTGGCGGCCGGGCTGGCCGCGGCTGGCGTGCCTCCGCCGGGCGCCGACGCGGCGACCGCGGCCGCGGCGGCCGCCGTGGCGGCCGCCCGGGCCTCCGCCGCCCAGGACAACGCCCGCGCCCTGGCCCGCCGGGTCGTCATCGAGCGGCGCAAGGAAGAGGCGGAGCGGGCGGCCCTGGCCGCGGAGCGGGAGGAGGAGGCCAAACGGGCGGAGGCCGCCCGCCTGGCCGACGCGGCTGAGGCCGAGCGCCGCCGCCTGGCGGCCGCCCGCCGTGAGGAGGAGCGCCTGCAGGCCGAGCTCGCGGAGCGCGAGGCGGAGGAAGCTCGCGCCATGCTGGCCGCCGCCGCCAAGCAGGGCAAGGCCATCAAGGTCAAGGACCCGGCGGCCCCGCTGGACAAGCGGGCGCTGATGGCGGAGGCGGCCTCGGAAGCCACCCGCGCGCGGGTCGAGGCGGAGAAGCGGCTGGCCCGGACGGTGAAGACGATGGACCACTTTGAGCGGGCCCGGCGGGAGGCGGAGGCGCCGCTGCTGGCCGCCGCCGTCGCGTCCCGGGCCGCGGAAGACGAGGCCGCCTTCGGGGAGGGCGCGGCCGAGTACGCGGCCTCCCACCGGGCGGCCTGGGAGGCGGACTCGGCCGAGCGGGCGCGCCTCGCGAAAACGGACGCGGACGCAGCGTCCTTTGCCGCGGCGGTGTCCGCGCGCCGGGCGGACGAGTTTGCTGCCCGCGCCGCCGCCGCCTCCGCCGCGGCCTCCGCCGCCAAGGAGGCGGCCGCCCGGGAGCGGGACATCGCGCGCAAGCGGGAGTACGTGCGCCGGTGCCGGGTGGAGGTGGAGGCCAAGCGGCGGGCGGAGGCGGAGGCGGAAGCGGCCGCGACGGCCGAGCGCGAGGCGCGCGAGGCCGAGGCGGCGCGCGAGCGGCGGGCGGCCGCCGAGGCCGCGCCCGCCCCGGGCGGCGGTGGGTCTGGCTACGTCCCGCCCTCCCGCCGCACGGGCGGCGGCTTTGTCCCGCCCGCCATGCGCGGGGGCGCGGCGCCCGCGGGCGAGCGGCCGCCGCCGTCGGGCGGCGAGGAGAGCGGCAGCCGCTGGGCGCCGCGCCGGGCGGGCGCGGGTGAGGCGCCCCCACCCCCGCCGGCCCGCGGCGACGACGGCGGCTCCGCGTCCGGCGGCAAGTGGGTGCCGCCCTCTCGCCGGGGCGCGGCGCCGCCCCCGCCGGCGGCGGCGCCGCCCGCCCGGGAGGAGCCGCCCGCCCGGCGGTGGTGAAGTGAGGGAGGGGGATGGAGAGAGGGCGAGGGAGATGGAGGTTTGAGAGGTGCACGAGAGGGAATGCGGGTGGTGTGCTGTTTCCGCGGGTTTTCTGGTGGAGGGAGAGAGAGAAGAGCGGGCGCGCGAGTGTGTGTGCTTCCTGTGGCTGTGTGTGTGCGCGTGTGTGCGTGTGTGTGTGTGTGTGTGTGTGTGTGTGTGTGTGTGTGTGTGTGTGTGTGTCAAAATCAGGAGGCCGCGGGTGTGAGAGAGGCGTCAGTTGGTGGAGGTCATGGATGGAAGAGGAGAGGGCGAAAAAAAGAAGCGAGAGAGACACACACCCCTCCCACTTCACGCCCCGCGTCTCCGCCCTCGTGAGCCGCCCACAGCCTGCGCGCACGCAGCGAGAGAGCGGTACCTCCCTCTGCACACACAGGCGCACACAGGCGCACGCAGCCTCGACACACCATGCACGCCGTCCGCGCCTCGCTGGGGCCCCGGCCGTCGTCGGCCGTCGCCGCCCGCCCGGCCCGGGCCGGGCGCTCCAGCCTGCGCGTGTGTGCGGGCCGCCAGCCCATGCTGGTGCCACGGTAAGGCGGTGGATGAGGTCCTCCTGCCGCGCGCGCGCTGGGATGAGGGAGAGGGGGCGGGTCATGGAGGGCGGCGAGGCCTCGGGACTCTGCGACGATGGCCCTGGCCCGGCGAGGGCGTGGGTGCTCCGAGCGCCACCGCCATCTCTCTCCCTCTCATCCCCTCGCTCCTCTCTCTCTCTCCCATCCCCATCACACAGGACGGCCGAGATGGGGGGCGCCCCTTTCTCCCTGCTGTTGGACCAGCGCATCATCTTCCTGGGCGGGGAGGTGAGTAAGGAGAGAGAGAGAGAGAGAGAGAGAGAGAGAGCAAAGAGAGCGAGGTGGAGGACAACTCTCGCCCCGCCGCCACGCGTGAAAACCGATCCCTTCCTCCCTCTAACGCGCCTCTCCCCTCCCCATTCTCCTCAGGTCAACGACTTTGTCGCGGACGCCATCGTCTCCCAGATGCTGCTGCTGGACGCCAAGGACCCGACCAAGGTGAGCAGTACAGCGAGAGAGAGAGAGAGGAAGAGAGAGGGAGAGGGAGGGAGCGAAAACGCGCCCACCCTCGTCCTCTTCCCCCACCTCCTCTCTCTCTCTCCAACCTCCACTCACACACCGCCTCCCGGCGCTCCCTCGTCCGCCCCGTCTTCCTTTCAGGACATCAAGCTGTTCATCAACTCGCCCGGCGGCTCCGTCACGGCCGGCCTGGGCATCTACGACGGCATGCAGATGGCGCGCGCCGACGTGTCCACCTACTGCTTTGGGCTGGCGGCTTCCATGGGCGCCTTCCTGTTGGCGTCCGGCGCGAAAGGCAAGCGGTACGCCATGCCCAACGCCCGCATCATGATCCATCAGCCTCTGGGCGGTGCTTCGGGCCAGGCCGTCGACATTGAGATCCAAGCGAAAGAGATTATGTTTCACAAGGCCAACCTCAACCGCATTTTAGCCGCTGCCACCGGCAAGTCCGTGACGGCCATCGACGAGGACACCGACCGGGACCGGTACATGAGCGCGCTGGAGGCTAAAAAGTATGGCCTCATCGACCACGTGGTGGGCGGGGATGACGCCGGCTTCGTCATCGAGGGCGACCTGCGCCGCACGCCCAAGACCAAGAAGGAGTACGTGGCCTGGGGGTCCGAGTCGGACGACGGCTCCCGCTCCTCCCGGTTCGTCAAGCCCCTGGAGCCGTACGTCAAGCCGTTCAAGGAGGAGTGAAGGAGTGGGAGAGAGGAGAGGGAGGGAGAGGGGTGTGAGAGGCGGTGGCGGGGCGTGTGTCGTCGCTGGGGCGGGGCTGGGTTGAGAGAGAAAAAGAGGGGGGGGTGGGGGCGTGTTGCCCTGCCGCTGCACAACTCTCTCTCTCTCTCTCCCCCTGCTCTCTCACACGTCGGCCTCGTCGGTCCCCCTTTCATTTTTCTGTCTCGCCGCACCCCCTTTTTTTCCAGAGCCCAACCCGTGCCCGAATTGTGCCCGCGAGACGCCAGGTGCGTGGCGGCACACACGCCCAGCTTGGCCACCGGTCGGGGCCGAAGGGGCGAGACAGCGGGCGGCGGCGCCCCACCGCGGCGGCGGCATGTGGGACACGCGAATCCCGCGCCGGCCTTTTTTTTTTTGTCCGCTCACTTGGGCTGTCTCTCTCTTCCCACACAGGTCACAACCACCCACCTCTCGTCGACATGCTGTCCGCCTCGGCCCTGCGCCTGGTCGCGCGTGAACTGAAGGAGCTGGTCGAAAAGCCGGAGGACGGCATCCGGGTGAGAGAGGAGGGGAGAGGAGCGCGGGCGGGGGGCGCGCGGCTGTTGAGAGAGGAGGCGCGCGGCTAATTTGGGGGCGAGACGGGAGCTCTCACACCCCGCCCCTCCCTCCTCACGCAGGTCTCTCCCAGCGACAACCTGGCCGAGGTGATCGCCGACTATGACGGGCCAGGTACGGGACGAGTGAAAGGAAGAGAGAGAGAGAGGTGGTTGGGCGGCGGCGGTGCCCGCCGGTGCAGCTGGTCTTGGACTGTTCAACCCCGCCCGCCCTCTCTCCCTCTTTCCTTCCCCGCGCCCTGCGCCCGCGCCCCCCGCGCCCCGCGCCCGCGCTCCCCGCGCCCCCCGACGAGGACACACCCCGGAGAGGCCAAGCGCACCTGAAGCGTCCCCTCACTCATCCTCTCCTCATCCCTTCTCACTCTTCACAGCCGGCACCCCCTACGAGGGCGGCGCGTTCCGCCTGCGCCTGGACCTGGGGCCAGACTTTCCTTCCGCCCCGCCCAAGGGCACCTTCCTGACCAAGCTGTTCCACCCCAACGTCTCCTCCAGCGGCGAGGTGTGCGTCAACGTCCTGAAAAAGGACTGGAAGGTGAGATGAGGGTGGATGGAGAGGAGAGCGGGGAGGTAGGGGTTGCATTTCCCTGCGCAGGCACTCACACACACACACACACACACACGCCCTCACTCACACCCCCTCTCCCCCTCCCCCTTCCCCTCCCTCTCCATCCCGTCCCCTTTCCCCTTCACCCAGCCCGACCTCGGCCTGCGCCACGTCCTGGTCGTCGTCCGCTGCCTGCTGATCGAGCCATTCGCGGAGAGCGCCCTGAACGAGGAGGCGGGGCGCCTGCTGCTGGAGGATTTCGAGGAGTTTGCGCGCCGGGCGCGCCTGGTGACGTCCATCCACGCCGCGGCGGGGGGCCGGGCGGGCGGCGGGGCGGCCGCGGGCCCCCTGACAGCCGCGGGCGGGGCCAACGCGGTGAATGGCGTGGTCAGCGGCGGCGGTGGGGTGGAGGGGGGCGGCGCCGAGGGCGGCGGCGTCAAGGAGGGTGGAGGGGACGCTGGTGCGTCCGCGCCCGCGGCCGCCGCCGCGGCCAAGGCCGCCAGGGCGGCGGCCGTCAAGAAGCGGTCCCTGAAGCGGCTCTAGATGGGGTGTACGGAACAAAGCGCGCCGGCTTTCTTTTCTGTGTGTGTGTGTAAGGAGGCCCCCTCGACCCGCGGGGGCTCTGCTATTTCTTTTTTTTTCACGCACCCACACACCTCTCTCTCTCCGTTTCTCTCCATTCCACTTTCACTTGATGCCCCGCTTCTTCAGCGCCTCCCCGACCTCCTTCTCCGTGGCCGCCCACAGCGCATCCGCCAGCATCCCATCCCGCCCCGCCGTGCTGGGCACGCAGGGCGCGCAGTCCGCCAGGTAAAATCCGTTCTGGGCCGGGCCCAGGGTCGGGCTCGTGACCGCAAACACGCTCGTCGCCGCGCCCTGGGGCACGGTCTTCATCAGCGGCCGCCCCAGGATGGCCGACCCGACGGTCCTCACCGCCCCGCCCACCGCCGCCAGGGCCGATCCCGCCCACGTCCCCGGCTGGCCCCCCACGTGCCGGAACAGGTCGGTTTGGATGACCCCCGGGTGCAGGGAAAAGGTCAAAACCTTGCTAGGGTCGGCCCGGGCGGCCAAGCCCCTGGCGTGCAACACATTGGCCAGCTTGGACGCGTCGTAGGCCTTGATGCGGTCGTAGGGGCGGGCCCGCCAGTTGAGGTCGGCCACATCCAGGCTGGCCGGCGTGGTGTGGGCGAGGGAGGCGACGCACACGACGCGCGCAGGCGGGGCCGGGCAGGCCTCGAGCTTGGGCCGCAGCCGCTCCGTCAGCAGCCAGTGGCCCGCGTGGTTGGTGCCCCACTGCATTTCGAAGCCGTCGGTCGTGCGCAGCTCAGGACAGGCCATGACGCCCGCGTTGTTGAGGAGGACGTCGACGCGGGGCTCGTCCGCGGCCACGCCCGAGGCAAAGGACGCGACGGAGGCCAGGTCGGCGAGGTCCAGGGGGCGGACGGCGATGGTGCCCTGGAAAGGGATGAGAGAGAGGTTGATGAGGGAGGTAGAAAGAGAGAGACAGAGAGCGAGAGGGAGCGCCGTGTGCCTCTCCTCGTCCGGCCGTGTGAGAGCGGGCGGCGAAGAAGGTTGAGAGACAGAGAGCGGGGAGGTTGAGCGCAGCGCCGCCGTGGAATTGGCCGAGGGTGGGAGAGCGCGCGCGCCTCACACACACAGCCGCGCCTGGGGCCCTCGGCGCGCCCCAATCAGACACGAAAAAGACACACCTTGGCCCCCTCCGCCTTGGCGGTGTCCGCAACCGCCTGCCCCGCCGCCACGTTGCGGCAGCCGATGACAACGCGCGCGCCGCGGTGGGCCAGCACACGCGCGGTCTCCGCCCCAATTCCGGCCGCCCCGCCGGTGATGACCACGGTTTTGCCCGCCATGTCGCGGCCGGCGGCGGCGGCTTCCTCTGCAGAGGCGCACGCTGACAGGGCAGGCATTTTTTGAGAGTGGGAAAGAGAGAGATAGAGGAACAAAAAGCGCGTCGCGAGTGTTGGAGTGTTGGCGAGTGTGGCCGCCTGACACGGCCTCTCTCCCCCATCATCATTGATCTCCACTCTCTCTTCCCTCTCTCCTCCCTCCCTTCCCTCTCTCTCCCCTCCCTTCTTCCCTCCTCACTCCTCACTCCAGCATGGCCGCCATCGCGTTGTAGAAGGCCGCAAAGTCGCGGTCGTGGTCCGCCATGGCGGCCGCCAGAATGCCCTCGTGGGCCGCCGGCACGAGGGCCCCCACCGCCGCGTGGCCGAGCGCCGCATGCTCCGCCTCCCCCTCCGCGTGCACCTCCAGGAACAGCCACTCGGTCAGCGGCCGGCCCGCCGGGCTCAAAACCGCGCCGTTCAGGGCCCGGAACGAGTCCAGCATCCAGGTCTTCTCGTAATCGGCGAGGTACTCGATCGCGAGGTTGTACCCCAGGGCATACGACGCGGCCAGGGCGCCGCTCTCAGGCTCCAAAGTGCCGGGAGGGGCCAGGGCGACCCGCCCGCCCGCGGTCGCCAGGTCGGTCATCATGCGGGTGAACAGGGCGGCCGAGGCCGGGTGGGAGGGCGACGCATCCAGGGCCGGGCCCAGGGGCGAGGCCAGGAGGTCCTCGTAGAACGCCTGGAACAGGGCCCGGTGGGTGGCCGCCTGGGCCTGGCCGTTGTGCATGCCGTACTCTCCGGCCAGGGGCTGGATGAGGCCGGCCAGGGCGGCGTCGCGGCGGTGGTAGTCCGACCCGCCGCCCAGCGTGACCTGGACGGCCAGCAGGGTGGCCGCGAAGGCCGGGTTGAAGGATTCCAGGTTGTGGGCCAGGGCCAGCATGACGGGGCCGAGGCGGGCCTCCCAGTTGGACGGGCTCAGCCCCCGCAGGGCGGCGTTGAAGCGGCGCAGGGCCTGGACGCCGGGGCCATCGTCCAGGCGGGCCTCCATGGCCGCGATCGCCTCCTGGCTGATGAGGAGCGGGCGGAGGGGGTGGGAGGTGGAGGAGGAAGGGGTGGGGATGGAGGTCCAGGTCCGGGTGGTGGTGGCCGGGGCTGTGTGAAGAAAAAGGGAGGGAGAGGAGAATGTAAGGCCCCATGGAATCCGGACGACTGGCTCCACGGGTGACTGGCCAGGCTGGCTGGCTGCTGACAGGGTCGGAGGGCGGGCTGGGCATGGGGACACTCCCGTGTGGGCGGGAGGGGGCGACGACGGGAAAAGGGGGTCGCATGCGAATTGCGGCGGCTAGAAAAACGCGTGTCGCCTCTTTCCGTCATTCGTGCTTGGGCTTCACCACTCTCTCTCCCATTCCTTCTACTCACCAGACGCCACATTGGCAATGGCGGACACGGCCGTGCGGGAACGGGACACCGGGCGGGACTGTGTTGAGAGGGAAAGGGGTGCGTGGTGAGAGGGCGACCGCGAAACAAAAAGGGACGCTGGAATGCGCTCGCGCCCCTCTCTCTCTCTCTTCGTCCTTGTCACGCACGCTGGGCGCCGGCCGGGCCAGGCAGGCCGGGCCACGGGCCATGGAGAGGAGGGCCATATCGTGTGTTGCGAGTGCGTGGCGGGGTGCGAGAGGGTGAGGGTCGTGTGAAAACGAACGAAACTGTGAACGACGAGGCCTCTCGACTCCCCACTCGCTCCCGTCCATTTTTCTTTTTCATCCCGCGCGCGCGTCCCCTGGACGCGTTCGAAGTGACCGTGTTCACACAAAAGTAAGTCACTCCCTCTCTGTTTTCCGCGCCCGGGAACACACACGCTCTCACGACTCCCCCCCCCCCCCCCCCCCCCCCCCCCCCCCCCCCCCCCTCCCCCCTCCTCTCCCCCCCCCCACTCCCCCACCACACCCCCCCACCCCCC
>Ga0114918_10005868_pt1 | contig 10490 bp, 13 predicted proteins | sample LantaG_FD_87015 | JGI IMG/M metagenome (GOLD analysis project Ga0114918, IMG submission 87015) | Deep subsurface microbial communities from Baltic Sea to uncover new lineages of life (NeLLi) - Landsort_02402 metaG | ecosystem: Environmental > Aquatic > Marine > Oceanic > Sediment | place...
ACACCCGGTACAAAACGATATATTTTCTTTTGCACTTGAGTATCGCCCCCGCCGGAGGAACCAGGACCTTTTGTGGCACTACCGGTAAAATTTGTGTCTCTCAATCCAACCACATGATCGTAAAAATTGGGACTGGTTTCAACGCCCCCGTTAATTTGAGCGCATGCAATTACTTTCCCGTTAAATATGCATTGCCCTGTATATGTCATTCTAGGCATTTAATTATTTCTCCAAGCAACACTTCTTGAATTTTTCTTCACTCCCACAAGGATACGGATCGTGACGAACATCGCCGACAAAACTCAACAAATGGTTGGCAGCTGTACGGATTGTTTCTGAATGCCTATCGATATCGTCAACGCCCGAAAGAGAGTTGTGCCCAATAGTTAGAACGATTTCGCCATTTACCTCTATCTGCACAGCCCAGTGCTTAGAGCAATCCTTCATTTTGGCTCCTTTGGCACTGTTTTAAATTCTTTTGATGCACCGCATTTTTGACATGTAGCCACATTTTTGCCATCAACAAGCGTCCATACCACTTGGTCTCGGCAACCGTTCGGACACACCCAAAAAAGTATTTTTAGATTTTTATTCTCAAGGCGACTAATCGCATCGCACAATGAATCTATTGCATTATCCATTATAAGTCCTTCCCCAAGCAACACTTCTTGTATTTCTTTCCACTCCCGCAGGGACACAGATCGTTACGCCCCACCTTTGGAGAACTCCTGGTCAACGGAATATTCTTAACGGCGTATTCCGTAATAATTTTTCCATCAAAGTGATCCATTTCATGTTGAACGGCTATTGCAAGTATTTTGTCCCCCCGTCCAAATGATTCATCATGTCTGTCCGTGGGATAAAAAAAATACAGTTCTTCTTCCTCAAATTTATCATTTTCAATTCTATGATTTTTTATCGTGTAATGCTTGTATCTTTTGGTATTGTAAAACTTATCCGGGAAAGACAAACATCCCTCGTTGAAATAAACGAATTCTTCTTCTTTTTCCACAACCTCCGGATTAATTAAACACAAAAAACCTTCATTCTTTTTTATTACCCCAATTCGTTTATTAATCCCTATTTGTATTGCCGCCAATCCAACGCTATGATCGTTGTCGATAAAGGGTTTTAATCCATCTATAATTTCCCGTGCCTCAACCGGCGAAACCACCGACTCAGATACCGTCTTTAAAACATCCACATTGGACGATGATTTAAAACCGTTAATAATATAATTATACATATTTTATTTGCGCTTTTTTATTTTTTTGTCGGGCTAATTTTAACATTGAAGATAATTGTTCGTTATTATATGGCTCTATTCCTTTTGTATTATCGCCGCCCAAAAGCCGTTGCTTCTGACGAAACTGTTGCAAAACCCACATGGAATTACAATTTATTGAATTGGAAATAGAAATAATATCACTATCCTTAACCAGCGGCGGGAAAAGAGTGGTTCGGAATTCAAATCCTATTTTACCGTTTTCAAGCATTTCAATGGATTGCTTGATTACATCTGTAATATTGGATCTATAAGATATCTGCGCCCAAGCATCCTTGTTATCCAATGATGTTTTTATATCCATGGCGACATAAGTAATCAAATTATCATCAATTAATTTTTTCAAAACATCAGGAAAACTTCCATTTGTCGATAATCTGACTTTAAATCCTTTTTCTTTAAGCAAAAGAGCATATTCTGCAATATCGGCATTAAAACACGGTTCTCCGCCAGAAAGAAGAATTTGGGTTTCTCCTTTTTTCATATAATAATCGGCAACTTCATTCAAGGGTATGTCATTTTTGCAAGTCGATTCCACTAAGCCATAATTCATGCAGTAAGGACAATGTAAATTGCATTTCTCAAGAAATAACACCGGACACAACACATCCGGGAATCCGGCATCCGAAATGCCACGATGACCAGCTATAAAAAGTTCCGTCATGTTTGTTTATTTTCCTCATATTGGATCGTTATGGGATACTTGAACTTTCTCAACAAAAGCGCTATTTGTTCCATTTGAGAATCCACGTCCTGATCGGGCTTGAATGCGAAACTCTCTTCATATATGGCTATGGGTTTCAAAACCTTCCCGTTATGGTCTTTAAGGGTGATGGTTACACACCTGGCTTGCGGGATATAAATAGCATTCACAACCGTACCCTTAACGCTTGCCGCCATGTATTTTTTCCTCCAGTAATTTAGGAACAACATCTCTTTCCAAAACAACAATAAAGTCATCCAACGCTTCCTTGGTTGATGCCATGGAAAAACTCGTTAGCTTGACCAGCCAATCTTCTCCTAAAAAAACAAACAACAGCCAGTCGTGTATGGTGCGGTAATGCCACTTCTTTTTGATTTTTTGGGATATTTCGTCCTGCTTGGTCAAATCTTCTTTTAGCAATAAATGAAAATCAATCTTGTCCAGAGCTTCATACATCCCGTTTATTTCATCAATTGATAGGGGCGATCCATTCTTTCTTTTGACGAACGAACACTGAACATTCAGAGGAATTTGTTCTTTAGGCATCTTCAAGGCTTCCGACACAACGCTTACCCTTTTTTCATATGCGTCCTGTGGCCACAAACCGTATAATCGGCAAGACAACGGTCTTCTCTCGTAAACCAGACAATTGTTATCCGACAACATGGGGCATGGTTTTATCAAGCTCTTGGAAAAAAAGTATTTAATGGCTGTAGTCAATATTTTAGCTTTGTCTTTCTTTTCCCAATTATTCCAAATATAATCTATAATAGAAATAGCTTCTGAATAATTCATTTGCGGACAAGCTACCCTGCAACAATGGCACTGCCGCAAACAAGTGGTCGATAAATCCCCATGCATGCCATATACTTTGGAGATTTCTTCATCCAGCGTTACATTGGATGTAACTCTGACTTTGACCTTCTTCCCCTTCTTGGCGGGAGGATGCTTATTATATTGATATAATTTTTTCTTCACTTTTTTCCTTTTGTTTTCTTAGATGTTTTTGTAGTTTGAACGGGCATCAAATATATGGGGTTGCATCTCCCATATGTGATCCCAGAATATTATAATCGAAATATTCTTCCGCTTCTTCAAGAGACATGTCTTTTCGTAATATTTGAATAATTTTGTCATAATTATAAATGATTTTTCTCATACCACCAAATCCCATTGCCACTCCCGCAATAGCTTTGTCGTATTCTTTCCCATCCAAAAACAAAAACGGCACATCGTCGTCTCCCATCTCTTCCTGTATTTTTTGGCGTATATCCATATTTCACATATCCTTTCTAAAAAGCAATTATATTATACAAAATTTTCTTTTTTTTGTATAATAAAAACTATGCATAACAATTATAGCTATAAAGACCCGTTGTTTATAGTCAATTCTAAAATAGAATGCAAGTGTTGTAAAAACGACAAGCACGCTAAGGAAACTTGCGTACATTGTCAACAAAGCGGCTATGAACCCGTTAATTTAAACGGATTATGGCATCCATCCCCAGGTTTTCTTGTATGCGGCGGACCAAGCATAAATAAAATGGAACACCAAAGATTAAGGGAAAGAGGGGTCGTTTCGCTGGCGGTAAATAATGTTGCATCATGGGTTCCCGTAAGCGCATGGTGCTTCAGCGATCCCCAGCAAAAGTTTCACCATGGTTTGTTTCTGGATCCCAAATGCATCACTTTTTCGCCAATACCAAAACTCAAGCGCCAAATAACAGCCAAATTGCCAGATAAGACATTCAGAAAAATGGATATAAAAGTAAGGAATTGTCCAACTACATTGGGATTCTCAAGAAAAACCACATTTTCAGCCAAGGATTTCCTGACAACTCCCCATGCGCATTGGGGAAGGGGAGGAAAACAACCGGCAGATGACAAACCCTTTGAATGTCTATGCACCATGTTAATTGGAATCCGGCTACTACATTATCTTGGATGTCCCAGAATCTATATGTTGGGAGTCGATTTCTGGATGACTGACGAACAACCCTATGCTTTTCCGCAAGAAAAGAAAGCCCGAAACAACCGATACCAGAACGAAAACGCTTATTTAAAAGAATTAAAACCCATTTTCGATAATGCCGGTTTTGAAATATTCAATTGCAATCCCGAATCAAAATGCGATGTGTTTCAATACATGCCGTTTAACGATGCCGTGGATGACTGCAAGGGAGGAGTTCCAAACGAACCTTTTGACACGGAGCATTACTACAACAAAGACTTGCAAGAACAGCATTTTCAACAAAACCCCGACTTGCTGAATTTATCCGAATTAAAAACCATCTACAAAAACGATCACGCCTTGGGAACAAAATAGGTCGCAAAACCCGTCAGATTCGATACATCGACATCCACATGCATGGAATCTTCATCTACAATTTCATTCACATGATTGATATTGATAAAATTGATTAAAGCTTTTTTTACTTTATCTCGATTAATAGACGATTTACCTCTTTTAAAAACATCGATTAAATTGCCATCGTCATCTCTAAGATCAAATGTAATTTTTCTTTCTTCAACCAATGTCCCCGTATCGTTGTTGGTTCCAACGACTTCTTCGGAAAATATATCGTTCAAAAAGTCGGGATCCCCCATTAAATCTAACGACATAGCTTCTATTTCCTCGGGAGACGAATCGTCTTCAATTTCAAATTGTTCCAGTTCTTTTAAAGCTTCAGGCGAAAGTTCTTCCTGAAAACCGGAAGGCAACCCTAAAAATTTGTCCGGATCTTCCCCGAACTGCTTTTCTAAACGCTCCAGCTTTTCGTCTTCGCTCAAAGTGTCTTCCAATATAATATCAAAATCTTCCAATTCGGCAACCTTCTTAAATCCTCTTTTGCTGGCTAGTTTCAACCCATCGGGACTGCTGTTCTCCCAAAATCTTCTCGGTTTATCGACTTCGGAAGCCGGTTCCTGCTTTTCTTTTTCTATGTTGTACCCCTTGACTCGCTTTTCTTCTAATTTATTAATGTTTCCCTTGGCTGCATTGGGGTTGCGATGAGCGACTAAATTGCTATTGTTGCGTGACAACTGACCCTCTATCAACACATCTTTTGAGCCGGTTCTACTGTCATCCAACCGTTTTTCAGTAGTTATGTCGTCAGTTTCCTTGCGATCCTTATCCAATTGTTTTTCGACGATAACATCTTGTGGTTTTTCTTTTTTATTTTTATCCGACAACTTGGCTTCAATTGAATCGCCCTTGTTGTCGTCTTTTTTTGCCAATACTTGACGAAAATATCTCGATATTTTACTCATTATTTGTTTCCTTAATTTTTGGATTGATTCCAATATTATACAAATTTTTTTTGATTAATTCCTTTTTTTTTCATCTCATTCCGGTATGAACAACAACGCTTTGAGGTAAGCGACTGAAGTATTTGCCGCAAGATGAGTGGGTTGAACCGGCTACACAATCGGCTATGTCGTCGGTAGGACATTCCCCTCTTTTATCCGCCCCAATGGAAATTCCTCTAGGAGACGGTCTGTATTTTAAATGCGTCAGTTCGTTGTACAAATCGTCGTGTTGAAAGAAAAACACTCCGCATTCCGGTTTTGACATCAAGTCTCGCAAGTTCTGATAAATACGAGCTTTAAACGCACGGTTAAACGACGTTTGCTCCACGTTAATTCCACTTTGTTTTAGAAGCGCCAGACTCGATGCGCTATTCCATTGGTCATATGTAACCCTAACAGGACGAAATAACCTACATAATCTCAAAACCTCAGCATCAATTGCAGGCCATTCCAGCCCAATTGCAGAAACGGGAGTAAAAATCTTGACAAAAGCCAGTACGGATCTTGGACAAAGTATGCCTTTTGAGTCTCGATAAAACTTTCTTTGCATTCCAACGCACACATATCTCGATGCGGTCAATCCAGGATCGACATGAAAATAGTATTCCCCACCAGGTTCGGGACGATCCTGCGGTTTGACTCCGCTTTCTAAACCCATCATAAAACATTTGTCTATTAATTCTTTTGGAAAATACTGTCCATACATCGAGCCTTCCGGCCATTCCGCTCCGAATTCCACCCGGAAGTTTTCCTCATCTCTTTCCCTTAACGATTTGAGTTCGGGATGGTCGTAGGTCATACGGGGATTAAAATCCCAAGTGGATGTCTTGAACGACAGCATGCGATCCTGCTTTGAACTATCCGACCAAAGCTTGTAAAAAAATCCGCTGGTAGGTCCGGGGGAACTAATTTCCACGACAACTCCATGCGATGTTCCATCAATGGCGGATGTGGCAAATTCCATAACAGATGGTTGCAGCGAATTGTAGAAATCCCTTGCCGACACTTTACTACCTTCATCGTAGAAAGCTAATTCGTCAAAAATTAAACAAAAAATGGAATATCCACGCAAAGATTTGGGATTACTGTGACCACATAAAATGCTAATGGAACCACCAGTCTTGATATTGCCATGATTACCGGCTATCTTCGCCAAATCCATATCGGTAAACAATTTGATTTCTGAACTGGAACTATTGGCAACCCTGTTTTTAAAAAACGGAGAGTTTCTGATGCGGGATTCAATTTCCGAGAACAAAATCTTAGATTGCTCCCTTGATGTGGCCACATTAATAATGGCTATTTTATGTTCATACGGTATGTTGAAATATCCGTATGGATCGCCGCCATTGATAACCAGTAATTTATACGCCTCGTAAGACGCTATAATGGAACTTAAAACGGTTTTGCTGGAACGTCTGCCCAAAACCAACGTCAATTCCGAGAAACGAAACGAATCGCCACGCTCCTTCTTCTTTAACTTTTCAATAACATCGTCTTGTTTCTTTTCGTACAACCAATCCCATTCTTCTTTGGTAAGAAAAATATTCTCGTTACCTACCGTTCCCATATAAAAACATTTCAAAACAACCCTTTGCGAAATCCATAATGTAAAATTATTATTTAGCAAATCCAAATAATCTTTGCTTTCACAAAATGTTATAATATCGACAATGGAAGCGGACGCAACACTATCATCCGTCAATGTTTTTTCATTACGAGACGCCAATATTTCATTTATAGCCGATGTAATATGAAAATAATCGTTTTCCATTTTATGTATTTCTAAAAAATAATAATATCTTATTTTTCGCTATATTCCAACACATACAAATTGTCGGAATCGCATGATATGGATTTTATAATATCGTTAGTTTGATACACCGTAGTTACTCCATCCATATCCACTTTTCTAACTCTGGTTCCCGAGCCATCAACAACAAACACATTGTTTTCAAAACAACACACTTCAGATGGACAAGAGAACTTGGCTTGGGAAATTTTGTCGTCCAAATGACCTTCGCTTAACGGAATGCCGATTGTTTCCCGCTCCTTCCATTCTCCATCCTTACGAAAGGTTCTAACAACGTGATTGTTGGAGTCCACAATTAAAAGTTTGTCTTGTTTATTCCAATACACTAAGCTAGTCGGCATATTGAACGCCATATTAAATATATTGCCCGACAAGGCAAAATCCGGCTTGCCACTGCCTATCATTTTTTTGAGTTGTCCATTATTATTTAAATATCTAATAATATTTTTTCTGGGAACAGCAATAACAACAATGTTTTCCTTATCGATATAGGAAATGCGATTAACTTTTTGGGTATTAACCACATTATTTCTACTCGTATCGGAATAATTTTTGGATGATTTCAAATCTTCCTTGGCGCTATATCCCGTCATTCCCATAACTATTCCATCAACAGTAAATCCAGAAATACCGCCAAAATCGTCCTCAAAAAAAACAGATGTATGGTTTTTATTCAAACAAATGCTTCCCGGATTAACAATATCGTCTTCCTTGTATAAAATATTCTCGTTATTATCCAGCGATAACATCGATATGTTATTGAAAGAAACACTCGAATAAAATATCCCGTTTTTGGCTTTGCAAAAGGCAATGGAAAAAATATTGCCATGCGTTTTGAAAATAGCCTCAATATTATCGCTTTTGATGGGCTTTCTATACAAACAAAACATAATAATTCCTACGGCAAATCGAGAATTCTAACCTGGCTGTCTTTTAAAACCAGTTTATCCAAACCTCTTCGGAAATCCACCACTAAATCAATGTAATCATCCCTTGGAATTGCCGATTCAATCTGCCCCGACCTTTGATAATATGTCGGCAAAGCAGGATCTATGCAAATTACCTCCTTGCCGATGATTTCGTTTTCAGACAAATCTTTTATATTTTTGGTTTGAGCCGTCTTGATGTGCCATGTTTTTGAAACTCCCAGTCCGGTATCTTCGTTTTGAATATGGATTTTGGATGCAAACTTTTTTTTGACTTTGTTAAATCCCAATAACTTGTTGCTTTTTAACGCATCGGGAATATACAGGCTTTTCTTATCATCATCGTAGAAATGACCTATGGCAGAAACTGTGGGCATCCAATATTCATTTAAAAAATCAGCTGAATATATTTTTCTAACGCTATTATTACTCAATGGCGTAATATTACTCAACAGTAATTTATCGTTAAACAGTAATTTAATAAAATCTTCGTTTTGATTGGCTAAAACAATATCGTATCCGTTGGTGCTGGAATTGACAGTAATGGTTTCAATATGAAGCGATGGATGGTTGTTTTCAATTCCCAATATTGCCGCTTCTCCAAATGCCTTTAATATATCCCTGGACGCATTGCCGCCTGTTTTTAACGTGCTTTCACCCAACTCGCTTCCGTTCGATTCTGAATCCACCAAATGAGATATTTTATTCTTTTCTTCAATAAATCCCAAATAAACATCAGACATGTATTTTTCTTCATCATCGGTAAATTCAAATTCTTGATTTATGACTTCAATGCTATCGATTATTTTATCCATTTCGTTATTTAAATTTTGAAATATCTTATTGTCATGATTTTTGCCATTATCCATTTCTTCAAACAACTGTTGTATTCTGGATTGTATCAAAACCAATTGATTCCCGTAACATTCCAATATTTTGTCGGTCAAGGGAATTATATTTTCATCGATTCCTGTTTCCTTGTTAGCGGCTCTTTTGTAAATGCATAGTTTTTTAGCCAGAACCATTGTCGGATTGTTATCTACTATATCCGATGCGTAATGATGGGCTTCGACAAAAGTGTTGAATTTTGACGATATATGAGGAAACAGACAGTTATCCCGTATGGACGATAATAACGATTCCTGCAGATCCACAAACGAATCGCCTATTTCAAAAAAGTATTTATCTTGTGTTTTAGATATTCTTATAAACATGATTGTTAATTCATTGATTGCTTTGTTAATATTTCAACAAGAAAAGGATATTTCCTTGTTTTTAAGAAATATTATTATTAATATGCAACACGAAAAAAATAATTATATTACATTAGAAATGGTTAAGGATCCCAAGTGTCCGCCAAAAATATTATATAGAGCGTTGACAAAACGAAAATACGATTGGATTTCTCAATATGCCGCTGCCAATCCCAATTGTCCACCGGAAGCGTTAAGAATTGCAGTAAAAAGAGACGAAGACGAAATGATTTCTCGCCTTGCCGCCGATCACCTCAATTGTCCACCGGATGCATTAAAAATGATATTGGAAAAAAGACAAGACGACTGGGTTGCTCGTATTGCCGCCAAAAATCCCAATTGTTCTCCCGATGCGTTACAAATGGTATTGGAACGGGGAAAAAACGACGATGTTTCTCAATATGCCGCTGACAACCCCAACTGTCCACCCCAAGCCCGCCTCAAATGGCTGATAGCGACAGGAAAGATCAAAATGCCGGACTTATCCAAACACGACGTACAAGTAATCAAGGACTACAACAAGCCAGACGAGGAGTGGGAACAGTTCAAGAAGATGGTGGAAGGAAGTTTTAATTTAAGGATGCGTAGAACAGGACAGAAAGAAATTACCGAGAAAATGGTTAAGGATCCCAATTGTTCACCCAAAATATTAACTAATGTGTTAGAACGGGGAAAAGATGATAGTATCTCTCGTGCTGCCGCCAAAAATCCCAATTGTCCGTCAGAAGCACTAAAAATGGTGGTGGAATGGAATAATGACAATGGGGTTTCTCGTAATGCCGCCCTAAACCCCAATTGCCCGCCAAAAGCGTTAAAAATGGTACTGGAACGGGGAAAAACCGACGAGGTTTCTTGGTATGCCGTCCAAAACCCCAACTGTCCACCAGAAGCGTTAAAGATGGTGTTGGAGAGGGGAAAAAACGATGATGTTTCTTGTAATGCTGCTGCGAACTTCAATTGCCCTCCGGAAGCGATACAAATGGTGTTGAAGCGGGGAAAAGACGATGATGTTTCTTGTGCTGCCGCCGAAAACCCCAACTGTCCACCTGAAGTGTTAAAAATGGTGGTGGAACGGGGAAAAGACGATTGGGTTTCTTGTCATGCCGCCGAAAACCCGAATTGCCCTTCGGAAGCGTTAAAAATGATTTTGGAGCGGGAAAAAGACGATTATGTTTCTCGTTATGCCGCCAAAAACCCCAAC
>Ga0114918_10005870_pt1 | contig 10480 bp, 7 predicted proteins | sample LantaG_FD_87015 | JGI IMG/M metagenome (GOLD analysis project Ga0114918, IMG submission 87015) | Deep subsurface microbial communities from Baltic Sea to uncover new lineages of life (NeLLi) - Landsort_02402 metaG | ecosystem: Environmental > Aquatic > Marine > Oceanic > Sediment | place: Baltic...
AAAAGTTATGGCAAATATAATAGGGGAACCTTTTGACAAATTTGTAGCAGATCAAATCAACGTCCGTCAAAGAGCTCAAGGCTCAGGGACAGACAATGTTTCTCGCACCCCAGACCAAATTTCATACCTAAATTCTAAAACATCCTGGGTCAAACTAGCATCCGGGGTAAAGATATCACCATCAAGATCAATTGCTAATGGTTTTGATAAGAAATTTGTTGGGGATGCTCTTGCTAGAGAATTCGTTCTTCAAGGTGGGGTTAAAAGAGTTGGTTATAATGGAAGTCAGTATGCCTATGATTCAAACTTTAGAGGAGTGAGTCCTGATGGACAAGTTCGTAATGATATTTATGATTACTATACAGGAACATATAACGTTAACGCCTCAAACTCAAACTCAGATCTAGAATTTGGATTAGTTCCTATGCCCGGAATTGAAAGTGTAGACGTCAAGTTTTTAAATAGAGGTTCAATAAAAAGAGCCACGGTTAAATTAAAAGCTCATAATAAAGCACAATTTGATATAATCGATGCTCTTTATTTAAGATTAGGATACAGTGTAATGTTGGAGTGGGGTAATAGTTTATACCTTAATAATAAAAACGAATTAAGCCCTCAATATTCATCCTTAATAGAAAGTAAAACAGGTTGGTTTTCCAACGATTTCCCAAAACTAACCCCTCCAGCAGTCTCACGAAAGATAAAGTACTATAGAAATAAATATCAAGGAAATTATGATGGGATGTTTGGGAAGATATCAAACTTTTCATGGAATTTTAATCCTGATGGGAGTTATAGTATAGATTTAACTCTTATAAGTCATGGGGATATCATAGAATCTTTAAAGATAAACACCCCCCCACCCCCTAAACTGGTCAACTTATTTAAAGAGATATCTATCACGGGTGATGACGACTCCTCCCCAACCCTAGTAAATAATATGATATCTGCTTATTTACTTTTACAGAATTTAAATCTTAAAGTAATGAAAGATAATGGGGTTGATTATTTAAAACCTACAGATATCTCTTACAGTAATATAAATGGAACCTCATATAAAAAAATCGGTACCTTCATAACCTCAGACAAGGACCCATCATTTGAAGTTAATGATGAATTTCAAAACTTTGGAGGGGATTCTACTCAAAAAGGTTATAAATTTAATGAAAAATTAAAACAATTAGAACTGGCTTATAAAGACCAAGCTGGGATTAAAATCACATCAAGTCTTGATTACGGTCCTCTTAGGGAGTGGATAATAGTAAAAGGGACAGTTGTTATAAGTGGGTTGAGAGTACCTACATCGGATATTACAAAGAATGTGTGTTATTTAAATCATGATGGGGGGGGTGATTCTTCTGTAAGTGATAAAGGGTTTTATATGAGATTAGGTCATCTCCTCAATTTCATCAAACAAAGTATAATCCCAATAACACAACCTAACAATACTAAAATCATTAATATTGATACTGATGCTTGGAGTAGTAGAATGTTAACATACCCAAACCAAATTTCACTAGACCCTAGAGTATGCATAGTACGTGGCACTGTTTTAAAACAAAACATATACCCTCAATTACCAGCTTGGAAAAACCTAACATCGGGCCAGGCCTTCCCAATGAATATATTTGTAAATCATAGTGCTATTCAACAAGCAATAGACAGTAATTTAGATGAAGATGGTAACCTAGCAATTTTACCATTTTTATCTTCAATATGTATTGAATTGAATAAGGCCTTAGGAGGTATTAATAACTTAGAACCTGTAATAGATGAAGATACAAATACTATTAAAATAATAGATAGTTCAATTTCAGTAGATGACTCTGGTGATGGGTATGGTTTAGAGGTATTTGGGTATAACCCTCAATATAAATCTTCAAACTTTGTTAGAAACATAGATCTAAAAACCGCAATAACACCCGAATATGCTAGTATGATTACTATTGGTGCTACAGCCGGAGGGTACGTTAAAGGAACAGAGGCTACTGCTTTTTCAAAATGGAGTGAGGGTTACGTAGACCGTTTTAAAGTAGAAATATCACCCCCCGAGGGAGGAGTAGCAGACGTAGAAGATCCTGATGAAGCTAAAACAAATTATATTACAAATTATCTAGAAACCGCCCCCCATTTAATATTAGGTTATACATATACTACGGATCATGAGGGAATGCAGGCGCAAGTAATACCTGAACTCCTAGATGATGTTATAGATAGTAATGTATCCGTAGTTACTGAATATTACAAATATTTAAATGCTAAAGCTTATGAAGCAAACAATAAATTTTCCCCTTCAACAAATGGTTTCATACCTTTCAACTTAGGAATAACCCTAGATGGAATATCCGGTATAAAAATATATAACAGGATATCAATAAACACCAGCTTCCTCCCTAAAAACTACCCAGAATCCCTTCGTTTCATTGTTAAGGGGGTATCTCATACTTTAAATAATGATGATTGGGAGACTAAAATTGAAACTGTTGTAATCCCTAAATCTATGGAAACTAAAGCAAGTTATGAACATCTAGTAAATCTTACAGATGAGCATGCATCAACAGTGTCATATTCATCACAAGGGAGTGGTGGTACTAGTGATGGTACTAGTGGTGGTGGTAATAGAAGAAAAGTAAATAATTATTCAACATTAACTCCAAACCCAAAAACAAACACTAACCCAATTATAGTCCCTGATGTTGCAACTAAACAAAAATATTTAAGTTTATATAGTACTCAATTAGGAGCAGGCTTTAATAATTTTGTAATTAGAGCAGGTAATTCAAATCCTAATTCTAAAGTAGTAAAATGGGTTAAATGGAACAACTCCCAAACAACTCAAACATTAACTATCAAATCCGGTAAAGATAAAGAGGGAGGAACAATAGGGGGGCAATTAGGGAATGGGGCTGATATTAGTTCCGACTTATACAATTCACTTGTCAAGCTCCAAAGAGAACTACTAAAACCAAAATACTCCTCAGTAATTCCTGTTACAATAACTGCAGGTAATGATGCCCACCATCAAGGAAAAACTATTAACTCAAGTAGTACGTATAATATTAGTTATAAAACAACTCATACGAGAGGGTTAGCAATAGATCTTAGATCATCAACCGTAGATAAAGATAATTTAGTTATAGACGCCTTAGAAGCAGCTGGGTTTGGTGGTATTTTATGGCACCTCCCAGCACATATACACGCTAATGTAAACCCAACATAAAATGGCTTACTATCCTAAATCTCAAATAGAAACAAACCTATATACTAATGGGGGTGAATTTGTAATATCTTCAACCCAAGAAATATATAAAGGACACTACTACCAAGTTTCCAATGGGAATAAGTATACTGGAAAAACACCCGAAGATGGTCCTAATAATCTACTTACAACTCAATCCCCTTTCACAATAGAAGAAATAGGTATTGATGGCACATTCCCTGAAAAAGAAATAGTAATTTTAAACGTCCCTTATGAATCCTACCCAAATATTACAGAGTCAAACCTACAATATCAAATTCCAAATAAAATATCCAATCGAAATTTACCTCCCCCAAACCAACCCCAACCATCATCCAAAGACTATGAATCTGGTAGATTTGTTAGATACTTTGCTAAAAAGAATAATGAGTTAAAATATATGGAGATAAATAAAGAAACTCATGACCAACTTAATTCTAGACAACCGGATATAGCCTGGGATTTATACTCCTCATACTCAATAATTTGGACTCTAACTGGAGATCAAGATAAAGTATTCCTAGTAAACAAAAAAATAGTAGCCCTAGCAGAAAAACAAAATAAATGGTACGGGTTTAGTCAATGGTTTAGGGATAACTTCTTAAAATATTATTTGGCTTCTTAAGATAAAATTTATATCTTTAACCATATGTTTTGGTTAATAGAAAATAAAGATCAAGTAAGTAGTTTTAAGAGAAAAGGTTATAAGAAAGCGTTTGTCGAAGTTATACCATTCTCTAATACTGTTCACCCTGTCTTAAATAACATCTCTTTAGTGTATATAAAACCACTAAATGGAGATAAGGGGTATATGGTAACTATTAACCATAGCGAGGCGTTTACCGTTGAAAATAGCTTAGTAACGGAACTACTCGATGGAATCGAAACCCTATATGTTAGGGACAAAAAAAATTTCCTACATTACTACTTCCATAAAATGTGTTACCAATCCGAAACATACCCTCAAGTAGAACTCCCGAAAGAACCTCAAATATACAAACATTTTTCCCAACTCTACCCAGACATGGGTGGCATAAATAGAATAATTCCCATAACCAAACATTATGAGTATTGTAAAGATCTATACGAGAGTCAGGAATTTCCATCTAAAGTAAATCCATTCTATAATGATAAGGTACCTCTAGTATTTAATATGATAGAGCGAAATGGGTTAAAGATAGATAATAAAATATTTAGTCAACATTTTGACAACCCATCCAAGGATTTCATCTACACAAGATACAATCTAAATACACTAACAACACGCCCATCAAATTCCTTTCAAGGGATTAATTTTGCGGCTTTAAACAAGGAAAATGGAGATAGAAAATGCTTTATACCTAGGAACGATCTCTTTATTGATTTGGATATTAGCGCTTACCATCCTACTCTTTTGGCTAGGGTTATTGGTTATAAATTTGATGATGAAGATATCCATCAATCCTTTGCTGATATGTACGGCGTGGATTATAAGAAAGCTAAGGAGTTAACATTTAAGCAAATGTATGGTGGTGTGTTTAAACAATATGAGCATTTAGAATTCTTCTCTAAGGTAAAGACATTCACATCTGAGCTTTGGGAAACATATAATAGCGAGGGGGAAATAATTTGCCCTATATCTAACTATAGATTTCGGAAAGATGATTTGGAGGATATGAATCCTCAAAAGTTATTAAATTATTTCCTTCAAAACTTGGAGACCTCAAATAATGTTATTATATTATGGAAAATATTAAAGCTCTTAAGAGGTAAGAAAACAAAATTAGTATTATACGTTTATGATTCGTTTCTCCTTGATGTAGATATAAATGAAAAGGAAGTTTTATTGAAGATAAAAGATATTTTCAGTAGTCACAATTTAAATATTAAAGCCCAAAAAGGCAACACATATAATTTTTAAAGTATTATGAATATATCTACCCCAGAATCACCATATATGTATCACCAGTACGACTTTGAGTCGACATTTGATACAACTTCCATGAACAATAGATTATTTTGCACTTTTACGACTCTCGATGAGATGGATTCTTTAATTGAAAGTATTCAAGAGAAGTACGATATATTATATAATAAGATTTTCGCATTATATATAAAAAGCAACAACGAATATGTTATTACTTATAATGTTGACCAAGGAAACGTAAGTACAATTCCAGAAAACACTATACTAGTACATAGAAAGAAAGAAACTAATACATTATATACTATAAACGCCTTAAATGAGCTTATAAAGTCATTAAATGGGGGGGTGGTAGACACTAAATTCCCAATCGATTGGCAGCATTATAGAAATTGTATATTATTGACTCAACATAATGAGATCAAGCAACTAAATACTAAAATATTTAGGATAGTAAATTTAGAGAAGTAAAAGAAAAGTTTGGCCTCTCGGGAAGAGTTCGTTAAATTTAGTTATAAATAAAAATAAATGTTGTATTATGGATTTAAACATGATTAAGAGTAAGTTAGGCTCACTACAGTCCAACTCTACCAAAGGTAAGGGAGAGAAGATTGACTACACAAAGATTTATTGGAAGCCTAAACAGGAAGGCAAGACCCAAGTAAGAATCATCCCATCAAAGTTTAATACTGAATGGCCGTTTAAGGAGGTACAACTCCATTATGGGTTTGATAAGTTCGCTATTTACGCTTTGAGTAACTGGGGAGAAGCAGATCCAATTGTTGAATTCGCTAAGAAGTTGAGAGAAACTAATGACAGTGATAACTGGAAATTAGCTAAGAAAATTGATCCTAAAACCAGGATTTTTGCTCAAGTAATTGTTAGAGGAGAAGAAGACAAAGGAGTTCGATTATGGGAATTCGGAAAAAACATCTACCAATCCCTATTGAGTTTAGCAGATGATCCAGACTATGGAGATTTCACAGACATCAATGAAGGAATTGATTTCACAATTGAAGCCAAGTATGGTGATGTTGGTGGTAGACAAGTTTTATTATCTACGGCAACTCCAAAAAGAAAGTCATCTAAATTAAGTGATGACGCTGATCAGATTAAGGGTTGGTTGGAAGATCAAAACGACATCTTAGAGATGCAGAGTAAGTATAAAAAAGGCTACGAGGACATTAAGAAGTTACTAGCTAGATTTATCGACCCAGAAGCTGAAGCAGATGAAGGGGCAATCATTTCTGAAAAAAGTTCGGATTTTGATAAAGATGTAGATGCTGATGCGAAATCAAATTACAGCTTATCCAAAAAGGACACAAAGGCACCAGTAGACAAATTCGACTCTTTATTTGAAGGTAAAGACAACGATGATTTACCATTTTAAATAACAAAGACGTATGGCGAAAAGTAAAAAAACATTATCGGAAGCAGTCTCCTCAGAATTGAAATCTGGATTTAGTCTAGATAGTTTCAAAACTAAGAAAGGACTAATTTCGAGTGTAAAATTTAAAGACCAAGAATGGGTTCCACTTTCACCTGCCTTTACAGACGTATTATCAATACCAGGAATCCCCTTAGGACATATAGTTCTCCTAAGGGGTCATTCCGACACAGGTAAAACAACTGCTTTATTAGAAACAGCAGTTGCATGTCAAAAACGAAAAATACTCCCAGTATTTATTATTACTGAGATGAAATGGAGTTGGGAACATGCTAGAATGATGGGTCTAAAAGTTGAGGAAGTAGCTGATGAAGAAACGGGTGAAATAATCGATTATAAAGGTAATTTTCTTTATGTTGATAGAGAAACACTCCATTCAATTGAGGATGTAGCAGGGTTCATATTAGATATGATCGATGAGCAGAAAAAAGGTAATTTACCTTATGATTTGATGTTTTTATGGGATTCAATTGGATCTATTCCGTGTGAAATGTCTATCAAATCTAATAAAAACAATAATGAATGGAACGCAGGTGCCATGTCAACTCAATTCGGTAACAGCGTAAATCAACGCATAACATTGTCTCGCAAGGAGTCATCACCTTACACAAATTCATTAGTTTGTACCAATAAAGTATGGGCTGCGAAAGCAGTAGTGCCTATGGGACAGCCTAAAATGATGAATAAGGGAGGATTTGCTATGTGGTTTGATGCTACATTCGTAGTAACATTCGGAAATATAGCAGACTCAGGAACTTCGAAAATCAAAGCAATTAAGGACGGAAAGCAGGTAGAATTTGCTAAACGATCTAATGTTCAGATAGATAAGAACCACATTAATGGAGTCCAGACTCGAGGTAAGATTGTAACTACACCACACGGTTTTATAAACGATAGTGATAAGGATCTTAAGAATTATAAAGATTCTCATACTAAAGAGTGGGCCGAAATATTAGGTGGTGGAGATTTTGTTATTATAGAGGAGAACGAGGACGAATCAGCAGCCTCAACATTTATACAAGAACCAGAATAGATTATGGAAAACAAGGATTTAATGAAACTCTTGAATCAAGTTCAAGAGGATGGGGATAGTACTCCTCAAGGGAAACGGATAATAATGATAGATGCCTTAAATCTATTCTTTAGAAACTTTGCAGTTATTGGGGCTCTAAATAGTAATGGAGCTCATGTAGGTGGATTAGGAGGGTTTTTTAGATCTCTGGGAGCTCTAATTAAAAACATAGAAGCTGATGAAGTGTATGTTGTTTTTGATGGGATTGGAGGTTCTGAGAGTAGGAAAAATATTATCCCCGAATATAAGTCCGGAAGAAGACAATCAAGAATAACTAATTGGGAGGCATTCGATTCTGTAGAAGATGAAAATGACTCCCAAATAGATCAGATCCAAAGAATAGCTCAGTACTTAAAGACGTTACCTGTAAAGACCGTTCAGATAGATAAAGTTGAAGCCGATGATGTTATAGCCTATATGGGTGTTGAATTAGCTAAGGACCCAACAAATAAAATATTCATTATATCTAGTGATAAGGATTATTTACAACTAGTTCAAGAAAATTTAATTGTATATAGACCCATAGAGAAAAAATACTATACACCATCAACTATATTAGATTCTTTCGGATGCTCAGTTGAAAATTTTATATTATTTAAACTATTAATGGGTGACGGGTCTGACAAGATTGAGGGGTTAAAAGGATTAGGTCCTAAAAAACTATACAAATTCTTCCCAGAATTGAGGGGTAAGAAGTTAGGTTTAGATGGGTTGTTAAAATTAGCAGAAAGTAAGTTAGGAGAACACATACTATATGCTAGGTTATTAAGTGATCCTCACGGGTTGAAAAAGAAATACAAGGTTATGGATCTAAGTAAACCTATGATTGATGAAAACGATGAAAAATTCTTAGATAAATTTATGACAGAACCAACACCAGAATTCTTACCCAAAATATTCTTAAAAATGTACAATACAGACAATTTAGGAAATTTAATTAGGAATGTTGATGTTTGGTTAAAAGAACGCTTTGAAAAATTAATATAATATGACCCTTAAGTCAATCATTAATATTTATAATTAAAATATGGTAATTTACATCACTACTCATACAACAACCAATAAAAAATATATAGGGAAGGATAAAAATAATAATCCTAGATATTTTGGGAGTGGGGTTAATATAAAAAAAATAATAAAAAGTGAGGGTGTAATAAACTTGAAGAGAGAAATATTAGAATATTGTTCTGATGTGGGTCATATGGTTGAAAGGGAAATATATTGGTTGGAAAAATATAATGTTAAATCCAACCCACAATTTCTCAACAAAACAAATAAAGCCTTTGGTAATTCGGGTCAAACTGAAGAGGGGAAAATTAAAATTAGTCAAGCTCTAAAAGGTAAAAAACAAAGTATAAAAACTAGAAAACTCAAATCCAACTCTTTAAAAAATTATTGGATGAATATAAGTTTAGAAGAGAGGGAAGAGAGAGGAAGTAAGACCAAAATTGGGAGGGTTGAGAATGGTGGGTATAAACATACTGAAGAAACAAAAAATAAAATAAGTTATGCTAAAAAAGGAAATACACATAGACGGAAAACCGTTTATCAATATAATAAAAATTTTGATTACATCAGATCATTCCCATCCGTGGCACAGGCCGCCGGATTCCTAAATAAAAAAACCGGAGCCGCCATCACAGAAGTATGTAGTGGTAAGCGGAAAAGTATATATGGTTATATTTGGAGTTATTCCAAGATATAAAGTTTTACAACAATTAAAATAAATCAATTTGACTCTACAATCAGTTGACCAATATGGTCCCCATTTTCAAACAAAAGTAATATCGGCTTTACTAACCCATAAAGATTTCCTCATAAACATAAATGATATCTTAGACGAGTCATTATTTGGGAATCAAGCACATCAATGGATTATAAAAGAGATACTTACTTACTATACCAAATACCATACAGTCCCAAGTATGGATGTTTTAAAGGTAGAACTTCAAAAAATAGATAATGACGTATTGCAATTATCAATTAAGGAGAAATTAAGGGAAGCATACAAAGCAACCTCAGACGATTCTGAATACATAATTGAAGAATTTTCAACATTCTGTAAGAACCAACAACTCAAGAAAGCATTACTAGCTTCTGTAGACTTACTCCAAGCCGGAGATTACGATTCTATAAAATTGATGGTTGAGAATGCTATGAAAGCAGGACAAGATAAAAATGTAGGTCATGAATATAATAAAGATGTTGAATCTAGATATAGAGAAGACAATAGAGTAACTATTCCAACACCATGGCCAACTATAAATGATATGTTGCAAGGTGGATTAGGAAATGGAGATTTTGGATTAATATTCGGTAATCCCGGAGGTGGAAAATCATGGTCATTAGTAGCGTTAGGAGGCCATGCAATTAAAATGGGATATAACGTATTACACTACACATTAGAGTTAGGTGAGGATTATGTCGGAAGAAGATATGATGCGTTTTTCACCAACATAGCAGTCAACAAAGTACTAGAACATAGAGATAAAGTTGAAGAGACTGTTGAGAGTTTAAAGGGAGAATTGATTATAAAGGAATTCGCAACAGGACGCGCCACAATCAACACGGTCGAGGCACACATAGCAAAGGTTAAGACATTAGGAATCACACCAGACCTAATAATTATAGATTATGTTGATTTACTTTCATCAAAACGTAAATCCTCAGATAGAAAATTTGAGATTGATGATATTTATACTAGCACCAAGGGATTAGCTAGAGAATTAAACATACCTATCTGGAGTGTTTCTCAAGTAAATAGAGCAGGTTCTAAAGATGATGTTATTGAAGGGGATAAAGCAGCAGGTTCATATGATA
>Ga0114918_10005871_pt1 | contig 10476 bp, 9 predicted proteins | sample LantaG_FD_87015 | JGI IMG/M metagenome (GOLD analysis project Ga0114918, IMG submission 87015) | Deep subsurface microbial communities from Baltic Sea to uncover new lineages of life (NeLLi) - Landsort_02402 metaG | ecosystem: Environmental > Aquatic > Marine > Oceanic > Sediment | place: Baltic...
AGCAGGACAACATCCATCAATCATGCCCAAAACTCCATTTTTAAATCTTAAACTAACTGCAGCTGTATCATAGAAATCAGGATATTCTTCTCTATATTGGGGGCATTTAAAATTATCAGCTATAGCATATACTTGTTCATAATCACTGCCAATCAACCACCTCATAGAATCAAAATCATGACTGTTAACCTCTGCCAAAAGCCCATTGCTTCTTTTTACATCACAGTACCACTTCGGCGGTAAGCCTGGTCCTCTTCCCACAGATTTTACAAGAATAGGAGTCCCTATTTCTCCTTGTTCAATAATTTTTTTAGCTTTTAAGAAATTTTGATCAAATCTCCTCATAAATCCAATTTGAAACTTCACCTGATTTCTTCTTACTGCTTTTTCCATTTGGTTTGCTTCTTCCAAGGTGGAAGAAAGCGGTTTTTCGCAGAATATATGTTTCCCAGCTTCAGCTGCTTTAATAACAGCCTCAGCATGAACAAAAGTCGGCGCTCCTATACAAACTGCATCAAATTCTTCACATCTTAACGCTTCTTCAAATTGAATAAAATAATTGTTAGCATTTAATTCTTTTGCAGCTTCCTCAGCAACCTTTTTATTCGTATCAACAACTGCAACTACTTCTGTATTAGCTATTTCAAATTCATAGTTTCTTGCGTGAACCATTCCTGCTCTACCGACTCCAATTAAACAAAACTTAACTTTTTCCATTAAAACACATCCTTAATTATATTTCGTTATAAAGTACAACCCTAACTTTCCCTTTGTCACCTCTAAAACGCGATTCAAAATAATCCATTGCTATATTATCCTTTGTATAAGTAATATTTTGCATTAACTGCATTGGAGCTCCTAATTGAATCTTTAAAATTTGAGAATCATATTCTTCCGCCACAATCGGCTCCAAGGTAATTTCCGCTTTATAGGGCTTCAATTCATACTTATTAATAAGTAGACGATAGAGTGACTTATTCTCTAAATCTTCATTGATTAAATCTGGACATAATTTATAAGGAATGAAATTCATTACACTTACTACGGGTTCATTCTCAACAGATCTGATTCTATGCAAAAAAATGATCCTTTCACCTTTTGGGATATTTAATTTTTTGGCTATTGCTCCCCTAACCTCTTTAATTTCTTGTTTAACGATCTTTGTTTTTGTGGTGTAACCTTTTTCTATCATATCATCGTAGAAGGTGGTTAATCTTTGGATAAATCCATAATCTATCTTGGGTTTTGCTATAAAAGTCCCTTTCCCCTTTTCTCGATAAAGTAAACCTTCATTAACCAATCCTCTTAATGCTTCTCTAATGGTAGGCCTACTAATTTGATATTTTTCTGATAATTCTTTTTCTGAAGACAGCAAATCTCCTGGTTTTAATTCTGCTGTCTCAATCCTTTCTTTTATTATCTCTTCCAATTGGAAATATAATGGTATGGGTGAATTTTTATCTAAGGTATCTACATTTATTTTTATCACTCTCAAAAGCCTCCATTTTACCCATTTTTAAGTACAAGTCCTACTAACAACATCTGTACCGGACGTTATATCCTTCCTCACTTTCTTGTTTTTATATTAATATTTTTTTCATCTTAACATCCTTATGTTAAGATGTCAATACATCTAATTACCTCATCAAAAATCTAAATGAAAACAAAATGAAAACAAATGAAAACAAAAAGTTGACATTTTAGATCAGTCCTGTATAATTATTAACACATAACAACTCATGTGATCATCTGATACACGGCCTAAGTAAACAACAACAGTAAAAAAAGAATTCGGAGGTCTAAAATAGAAAATTCTTCGTGAATATTTTATAGACAAATCGTAGGCTCTTTATAACTTTTTTAGTATGTTTATGAAGCTCAAATTATAATAATTCTATCAATCTTAGTAAGAAAATATTCTGGATAACGATCAGATAAAGGGAGAAGAAATGGTCAAAGGATTTCATCATGTCGGGGTAATCTGTGAGGACATAGAACAGTCTAAAAAGTTTTTTACGGATGTTCTTGGAGGCAAGGTGTTGTACGATGCTGGTACAACACCTCCCGGTTATTTGGATGAACGAGTAGGCATACAGGGTGCTATTGGAAAAAAAGCAGTTGTCAAAATAGGGGGCTCAGTAATTGAACTAGTCGAATATCTACATCCAAAAACCAAGCCTAAAGGATTATCAGCTGCAGATATTGGTACACTACATCTAGCTATTGAAGTCGACGATATCGATTCAGAAGTCGAAAAGTTAAGGAAAAAAGGAGTCAAATTTAATTCACCCCCTACCCTTATAAAGAAAGGCCCTGACAAAGGGTGGGTATGGTGCTATTTCAACAGTCCTGACGGCCATCAGTTGGAGCTCGTTGAAAACAGGAACCTAAAGGTACCTCTGTAAAATCGGAACAATTTAACATTATGATAATGATAAAAGGTTCCATCATAGAAAACAATATAGCTATTGCTTGATTTATTATCTTTCGAATATTTTTTACAATCCACCAAGATTTTCAAGAATAATAAATGAAAACAAATTACATCATAAAAATAAAGGCATTTGAAGAGCGAAGTTTCCATTTATTACCGCTGGCACCAGCAATAGTAATATTCTTAAGTCTTGTTATGTACCTGTTAATTTATTGATAAATTATAAATTGGCTAAACTTGTGACGTATCAATTTGGAATAATACCTTAAAATATAAAGATAAAAAATTGATTTTATCTAAAAGATATATGAAACAGTTTAGTTATATATCCCTACTATCTGTAATGAGAGGAGTATTATCATGAAAATAGGTGTATATGGACTGCTATGGACGCCGGGAATAACCGTCAACGACCTGTTTATTTTGGATAAATGTCTAGAGTTCGGCCTGGACGGAATCGAAATACCGCTTCTTTCCTATATGCAGGAACAATTACCCGTTCTGGAGCTTAAATCCAGAGCCGACGATCTCGGTCTTAAACTCATCACCTCGACAGGACTTGAGGAAAAAACCAGTATTATTTCTGAAGATAGAGAAAAAAGGGAACGGGGCAAGACCTTTTTAAAGAAAAGCATCGATATCGCCCACGAATTAGGTTCGGACCAACTTTCCGGAGTCACATATGCTCCCTGGGCGCTTTTAAAAGGAAGAAGGCGTACCGGCTGGGAGTACGAAAACTGTGTCGAATCACTCCGGGAGGTCGCAGATTACGCTAAGGGCGCCGACGTCTATCTCTGTCTCGAACCGGTAAACCGGTATGAGGGCTACTTCCTAAATACCTCGGAACAGGGAAAAGCGCTTCTGAAAGATATCGGGCACAAATATGTTAAGCTTCATCTGGATTCATTTCAGATGAATATAGAGGAGCAGAGTATGTATGAGGCGGTAAAGACCGCTGGTGAAGACCTTTACCATTTTCACGTCTGCGCAAGTCATCGCGGAATCCCTGGGACCGGTCACATCGAATGGGATGAGATTTTTAAAGCTTTCAAGGAAATCGGGTATGATAATTGGCTAGTTATCGAATCGTTTGAACCGAATAATCCAAATATAGGCGCCAATGTCTGTATCTGGAGAGATTTAGCGGAAAGCAGTGATGCGATTGCTAGAGAAGGTTCAGCATTTTTACACAAAATGCTGAAAAAGTATGAGATGTGAACAACCTATTTCTCGGGGGTTTTAAACAAGAAGAGTACGGTAGGTCACTATCTTTACTCTATCACCAGCCTCTTAGTAATAATGATCTTTCCTTCTTTCATGACCATTCTTATTTTATCTTCGTCATGAAGGAGGTCGATATTATCTAAAGGACATCCTTCTATTAGTATGATATCTGCTATTTTTCCTTCTTCTATAGTGCCAACTCTATCGGCAACCCCAATAGCCTCAGCAGCAGTTCTTGTTGCTGCGATGATTGCACCCATCGGCGACATTCCCAATTCCACAAATATACTCAATTCACGAGCGTTGTCTCCATGCCTAATATAAGGAACACCCGCATCTGAACCTAATGATATTTTTATACCCTTCTCCAGTAACATCTTAAAATTATTCACTCTATCTTTCCAAGATTCCTTCGCCTTCTGTACCATCCAATCGGGAAGATCCCCAGCTCCCCTGTCTACGATCATCCGCATAACCAAGTTAGTTGATTCTAGATACACATTCTTTTTTACCATCATGTCTGCACATTCTTCATCCATAAAAGAACCATGCACAATCGAATCAGCTCCTGAGATTCAATTGCATTCATTATTGCCTCTCGTCCCAGGGCGTGGGCGATAGCCCTTTTACCCATCTTATGGGCTTCATCAATAGCTGCCTTTAATTCCTCTCGAGTCGCCTGTGGAGCAGTGGTAATACCCGAACTGATAATATCACGACTAGCTACGACTTTTACGTTATCCGTTCCATTATAAATGTTCAAACGAGCCGCCTTTCTCCACTCGTCAGGACCATCACAATGTATTGAGGATTGCTCTGGATGTACAGAAATATTTGCAAGCCATGGGGGCAAGAAATAACCATGTCCCCCGGTAACCGTGAGATGATAACCTGTAGCGAAATATCTCGGCCCAATGATGTCACCTCTATTTATCGCATCTCGCAGCGCTACCTCCAGCCAATTCCATCCTGATCCACCGTCTCTGAGCGTTGTGATTCCCATTTCTAGAGTGTGCTTCAACCGCGTAATCGACTTCATGGCAAGGGTCAAGTGATTATTTTTTATTGGCAAAGAGTAAAATTCACTTGATTCGCCATCTGTATAAATGTGTACATGACTGTCAATTAATCCTGGCATTACTGTTTTACCTTCTGCAATAATAACCTTAACACCTTTTTCCTTGGGTAAAGCCATTTCACCTTCTTTACCTACAGACGTTATCTTTGATCCTTCAACCACTACTATTGATTTTTCAATGGGCGATCTTCCAGTTCCATCAATTAGTACCCCCCCTTTGATTGCTATAGATTCCATTCTAATCAACCTCCTCATATCGAAATTTAAGGTTTTATTGTATGAGCTTCTGCTATTTTATACCAGAATTTCCGGTTTTTTCAAACATAGCGTTTCACATATTTCATCAAGTGTATTGTGTGAGAAAACACAGCTCAATATCTAAAGGGTTTACCCGATGAAAAATCAGTTTCCAAAGAACTATCGCGGCTTCTTATTGCCGCTTAATACTCAGTCAACTTGAATAACATATTAATTTCATTTGGCCATACAAGCTCATTTTCTTTTTAGAAGCTTTCAGAAAAGAATGAACCCTGTCCTGTCAAAACTAATTTCGTTGGTCTGGATCGCGCGCATTTATAAGAGTTTTGCCCATTGACTTACCGGCTAGTAAATCTCCGTCTCGCTGTATTTATAAGGATAGCAACGAACACAAGCGCTCCTTGCACAAACTCAGTGGCATATCCGCCAACTCCTCCTGCCCTCACAACTATGACTATAAGTTGAACCAGGTAAGCTCCAGCAACAACATTGATAAGATTGCCTTTTCCCCCTGTTAAACTAACCCCAGCTATCACCGGAGCTGCGATAGCGGGCATAAGCCACTCTACTGCAAATCTAGCTGATACAAACCCCATTCTAGCTGAGAGAATATACCCCGCCAAGGCTGCAAAAAATCCGGAAATCATGTATGCAACAATATTAATTCTATCAACAGGAATGCCCATTGCACCGCACGCTTCCGGGTTCCCACCAACTAAGTACAGTCTTCTACCAGTCACCGTACGTCTGACGAATATTTGGGTAACGATAATAACTATGATAAAGAACGGAACAAGTAATGGAAATGGGCCTATAAATACTTTCCCCAGCAACATCCATAACTTTGGAAGGCCGGTCTTCGCCTCGCCCCGGGTGACAATCAGGACAATCCCGCTCACCATCCACCACATCGCAACCGTTTGAACCAGTGCCGGAACCTTAAGTTTTGTAATCATCAATCCATTAATAAATCCTATTATGACCCCAATTAATAGTATCATTATTATAGCAATTAGTACCGGAACACCCCTTTCCCATAAGAGTATCCCTACCATTGGTGCGCCCGCTGCCACTGCAACTATGGAAAGATCAATTTTCCCAACTAACATGGAAAATGTCATACCAAAAGAAAGAAGGCATACTGTTGTTCCCTGGACTAACACATTTTGAAAGGTCCTAGCTGTGAAGAGGGTGGGGACGAAAATACCTAAAATAACGTAAATCCCTATGAATAATAACCATGTATAGTATTCCATTAGACTAGTTCGAATAGCTCCTAATAAGTGTCTCGTCGATTTCACAAACTTTACCTCCTTTAAATCTTGTGACGCTTCAAGCGCATTATTATTTTAAATTATTTGCAATTTATACTCATCGATATAATAATCATCCCCTGGTCAAGAGAAATATTTGCCCGAAACAAGTTCTTGGTAACCATGCCCCATAAGACCATAATTTTTGAGTAAATTTATCTTATGGGATCATATATTTTACGATTTCATCGATAGTAATTTCCTCAGTGCGACCAAAAAAAAATTTTTCACCATTTCTCAACACCATTATGCAGTGGCTTAATTTTATGACCAGGTCTAAATCATGAGAAACTATGATCATAGTAGTACTGCTCTCTTTGTTAACATTTCTAAGGAAATCAACCATCTCCTGCCTTCCCTCCAGAGACAATAAATTAAAAGATTCGTCTAGCAAAAGAATTTTGGGGTTTGCTTCCATGGCTCTGGTGATTGCTACAATTTGTCTTTGCTCGCCAGAAATTTCTCCAACTTCACTATCTATATTAAATTTTGGGCCGTGTTTTGCGATTGCTTCTGCTGATAATTGCTTCATCTTTTTTATGTCAAGAAAGGGGCTTTTTTCCTTATTTATCTCCCTGCCCATGTAGAAATTTTCCCATACGCTTGCACTATCCACTAATTCTAAAAATTGGTATGCGATCGCTATTCCCATTTTCATCGCATCAGCTGGACTTCTGAACCTTGTTATTTTTCCTTCAATGAAAATTTTTCCTCCAGAAGGCTGAAGATCACCACTCAGGATTTTTAGGAGAGTAGATTTACCGGAACCATTATCTCCAACTAATCCAAGAATCTTACCTGACTCAAGATTAAATGAAACATTACTAAGGGCCCTGACGGTACCAAAATTCTTCGAAACATTCTTCACTTCCATCATTGATCCAGATCCACTCCTCCCGCTCATAAAAATCTTGAATTTCAAACAACTACGTTATATTGTCTATCCCCTTAAAACTCAGGGCAAAAACTTCACTCTTAATGGTGGTTTTTTGCCAATATCATACAGAAACCACAGGATCAATCAAGTTGCCAGACCCGTTGCTAATTTGAAGATCTTCCCTGCGTTAGCTGATTCTTCATCAAACCTGCCTACAATATCGCCCCTTCTGAGGACTAATACATAATTAGCGAAACCGCTAATCTGCTCGTACCACTGGCTAGTTATGATAATTGAGGTATTATTCTTTTCTTTAACTTCTCTTAATATACTAAAAATATCTTTTACAATTCTTTCTGACAACCCGTGGGTGGGCTCGTCCAGTAAAAGGATTCGGGAGTTCGCATCAATAGCTCTGGTGACTGCTAAGATTTGTCTTTGTCCTCCAGAGAGTTCTCCGGCTGCACGTTCTATATTGAATGTATGGCCATATTTCGCGACCGTTTCCGCTGTTATGTGCTTCATCTTTCCCACATCCAGGTACTTAAGAAGACCTATTCTTTTTGTCAGCTCCCTGCCCATGAAGAAATTTTCCCATATCGTGGCGATGTTCACTAATTCAAGAAACTCGTATACCATGGCTATTCCTTTTTTCATCGCGTCAGCAGTACTCTTAAACTGCATTTCCTCTCCATTAAGGTAAATTTTCCCACCGGATGGTTGAAGTCCGCCGCTCAAAATTTTTAAGAGTGTAGACTTCCCGGCATTATTATCTCCAACCAATCCCAGGATCTTACCTGCCTCAAGATTGAATGACACATCATTAAGAGCGCTGTTTTTACCAAAATTCTTTGAAATATTCTTCACTTCCAGCATTGGCCCTGTTTCATTCACCATGCTAAACCCCCGATCCTTTAACAATCTGACTGGCTATTCTTTAAGCCATTCTTCATATTCGCTTATCAGACCCTCGCTCCATTCTGGTTGTGTTCCTTTAGCATCAAATGTGGGGTACGGATCCAGGTCAGGACCCAGTATTTTCATTACACTATTTCCCCATACACCCCAGTTGTTAACATTGTCCTTATCGGTACGGGGAGATGGTGTTCTACCTGTAGGTGTTTCGGATTCTTCCCATACATCTATTGTCATAGTCAGGTCTTCGCCGCCCCAATAACAACCTTCTGGCTGCTTAACTTCGAGTGGTATTGGGATTTCTGGCAATTCGTACGGTTCATACTGGTATGATGCATCTTTCAAAATGTATTCTTTAGCTACATCCCACAGTGCAGCAGCTATGGAATCAGGAGTTTGCGAGTAAACCACGTCAATATATCCCATTCTGAGCCACGAGAGCGTCGATGGTTTTCCGTCGATACTTGCTATGAATACATGATTGGGATCACCTTGATAATACAGTTTATCATACTTTTCAAGTGCTTCAAGCATACCCATAAGGTAGGGGCCATCGCTTGCTGCAAGTACTGCAACAACATCCTGTCCCGGTCCTGCAACACAGGACTCTGCAACATCGGCCCATCCCTCAGGTGAATCACCACCAATAATTTCTACAAAGTTGATTTCTGGATGATTTTTCATTATCCATTGGAATCCATCGTGTCTTAATTTCCAGCCACCTGCCAGTGTACCATTCATCGAGATTACAGTCTTACCCTCTGTCGTACCATAAGTTTCCTCTATCCACTGAACTACTTCCTTAGCCATTGCCTGCCCTGCCTCAAAGTCATTATACATTGCACATACACGGGCATTTCCGGATATCCAGTCTTTGTATACAACTACAGGACAGTGGTATTCTTCTTCTGCTTGTCTTATAGCCTCATTCTGGGCATCAATACTGTGAGGGCAGACAAACAATATATCTGCCTGTTGTGCATAGGTAACGATTTGCTCGAATTGCGTTGTGTCTGATCCATTTGCAGTGGCAAAGTTGAAGTTCCAACCATCAGCCTCTACTCTAATACGTAAGAAATCCGTGATTGTATTCCACCAATATTCACCAGTATACGGCATTGAAAGCCACACGGTCTTTCCGTATTTAAATTCCGTCGGAGTAGCTGCATTGGTCATGCAGGTCAATGAAAGAAACAATATAATTAATATTGTCCATAGAACCATTTTTTTAAACATAATTAACACTCCTTTAAAAATTATTTACTTTTTTTACAAAAAATCAATAATTTTTTCTTTGGCATCACCTCTTTTGAATTTTAATCATTTTCCATTTAATCTTTTTTATGTCACCACCTCCTCATAAAAATCATATAATTAATGAGTTGGCTCTAAAAACCCCCATCAAGCAACCTGACAATATTTTATTTCAAAATTAGACAACCAATGAGTTTTGACCTTAAAAATAACAAACCGGAAAATATTGCGCACTTTTTGACCAATTTGAACCAAGTTTTTTAAAAACAGGCTGCCTCCTGCCTTCGTTAGTCTTAATAACCCGGATAAACCCGGATTTACCGTCAGATAGCGGTGGATTCGCCCAAAGTTTATCGATATCCCCAGCATACATCATCGTCTTGAACTGTCCGCGGACCCGCAGTTTCCCTTTATGATTTAGCGGTTTCACGAACTCCTTGATGATGGCTTCCACATTAGGTCGCAGCTTCTTCCGTGCAGGGGGCAGCAGATCTATATTCCTCTTTCTCCTGTTCGCCAGATATTGCTCCCGAACAAAATAATATGCCCGCTGTCCCTTCACAAAACGCTGTATCATCCATCCTGTTCAGCCCTAATGCGGTTCGAGTAAGAAAATTAAAATCGATTTGCTTCAGTAACTCTTTTATCGTCCACCCTTTCCTATATCCTAGGATTATCGCCAATACCATTATGTTCACCGCCGGGTTTGGCCGGCTTCCGTTTTCAGAATACAATACTGCGAAGTTTTCCTCTTTTATCTTCTTGAAAATTAGTCGGTAAAAATTGTATTCCTCCGATTCCCTTATCTTTTTTCTCTTTGATTCCGATAACTGTCTCTTTATATATCGAAAAAAGATCTCCGTAGATGGTTTGTATTTTCTCAAAACATTTTTCCTCTTCCTCTTCTGTGTTGGCTTCTTTTATTATACAACTTCTCCATCTTAAAATTAAAAATAATTCATCCTATAATTGACTTTTTAGAGTGGACTCATAAATATAATTAAAAATATTTTATTTTGCTCTTTATTCGTTTTTTATATAAATTTCCTCTATTGTTCAATCAAAAATCACAGGGGTTTATTATACTTCTTTTTAATCCTATTGTTTTTTATTATTTATAAAA
>Ga0114918_10005873_pt1 | contig 10473 bp, 8 predicted proteins | sample LantaG_FD_87015 | JGI IMG/M metagenome (GOLD analysis project Ga0114918, IMG submission 87015) | Deep subsurface microbial communities from Baltic Sea to uncover new lineages of life (NeLLi) - Landsort_02402 metaG | ecosystem: Environmental > Aquatic > Marine > Oceanic > Sediment | place: Baltic...
CCCTTTCAGGTGGCGAACAGCAAATGGCTGCCATCGGAAGAGGCCTTATGTCTCTGCCGAAGATTATGATGTTTGACGAACCATCCTTAGGCTTAGCTCCCATCCTGGTTCAGGAAATTTTTACAATGATCAAAAAGATCAAAGAGGAAGGAGTAACCATTCTGCTTGTTGAGCAAAATGTAATCCAGACCCTTGCCATGTGTGACAGAGCCTATGTCCTCGAAAACGGACGTGTTGTTCTGGAAGGAACCAGCAGAGAGCTTATGGAAAACGAACAGGTTAAGGAAGCTTTTTTGGGGATTTGATAATTAAGGGTTCGAGGATTCAGGGATTCAAGGGGTCGAGTGCTTTGAGCATCCTATCAACCCCTCCTATCCCTTCCTGTAGTATCTCTAATTTACCAGTCTCAATCTTCATTTTTGTCATTTTGTAAATTTCTAAACATAGCTGATAGTACCTTTCCCAAACTTTTAATTTTTTCCGGCTATGCTTGTCAGCTACGCCGCGACAAGTATAATTCTTAAGCATTTTTATCCGCCTGTTCTATGGCGGATCACTCGAACCCTTGACCCCTTGAATCCTGGAACCCTTATGATCTACCAACTCTTTTGGAGATGATCCATAATTACATATCCGTTTTATAGAACTGTTCCGGTTCGGTAATGGAACCGGGTTTTGGGGTATATTCGGTGGGAACAGTCCCTTCCTTGAAACATTCAAAAATCGTTTCTTCAGACTCAGGAATAGGCAAAAGACCTGTTTTCGCATCGATCTGGGAAAAAACAACACCTTCAGGTACCTGAAAAATCCTTACTGGTTTTTTATCAAGTATGCGTTTCATAAAACCTATCCAGATCGGACATGCTGCCTTGGAACCGGTTTCATATATCCCCAGAGAGCTTTCCTCGTCAAATCCGACCCAGACTCCGGTTATGTAACGCGGAGTGTATCCTATAAACCAGGCGTCAAACAGGTCGTTTGTCGTTCCGGTCTTGCCGGCAGTCGGCCTGCCCAATGCTTTGGCCCTCCAGCCAGTTCCATGCTGGACAACGCCTTCGAGGAGGTTGGTCATTATATAGGCAGTTGTCTTTTCTATTGCCTTCTCCTTTGTCGGGATAGATTCTTCAAGCACGTTCCCGTCCCGATCAATAATTTTTGTAATAAAAACCGGCGCAACAAGGTAACCGGAATTGTTAAAAACCGAATATGCGTTCACAAGCTCAAGCAAAGAAACACCTGAAGAACCCAGGGCTATTGAAAGGTCTCTGCTTAAATCGGAAGTAATGCCAAGCTTTCTGGCGTAATCTCTTGCATAATCTATTCCTATGTCTTGGAGAATTTTGATGGTTATAACATTGCGGGATTTTTCAAGAGCGGTTCGAAAAAGGGTGGGTCCGTAAAATATTTTTCCATAATTTTTAGGCTTCCATTTTAAATCCTGTTCTTCATCTTTAAACACGATAGGGGAATCAATTATCGTGGTCGCCGGTGTATACCCCATATCGATTGCTGCAGCGTATATGATTGGCTTAAAGGCAGAACCAGGTTGCCGCCTTGATTGTATGGCCCTGTTAAACTGGGTTTCTCTGGCATCACGACCACCTATCATTGCCTTTACATGACCTGTTCCAGCTTCTAAAGACAAAAGGGCCCCTTGGACTTTTGGAATTTGTTCCAGCGCAAGGCTCCATAACTCACCGCCTTCCTTTTTATCCTTTACTTTTACCAGTATGACATCGCCTTCTTTTAGGACCTTGCCGGGATGTTTAACAGCGTTTTCGCGAAAAGGAACTTCGGGATCAGGCTTTCTTGCCCAATCCATATCAGTAATTTCAATAACGCCCCGGTCGTTACCTATCCGAACGGTAGTTTTATCGTTTTTATCATCAACCTTTATTACAACGCCTTCTACTGTATTTCCTTTTTCAATGGAGGTTTCATCGAATTCGATCTGAAGTTCTTTTGAAAATGCCTCGATTTCTTCTTTTTTCAGATTTTTAAGGGGACCCCTATAGCCTTGGCGTTTATCAAGGGCGTTCAGACCTTTTTCGTTTTCTTCCCGTGCAATTTTTTGCATTTCGATATTTACGCAAGTATAGATTTTGAGACCTTCGCTGTACAAAATTTCAGGACCGTATTTATTTTCTATATACCGTCTGACATGTTCTGTATAAAAAGGAACCTTTTCAATATACCAGTTCCGCCTCGGTTGAATATCAAGCTGTACATTTATGGCTCTGGTAGCTTGAATATTCGTAATATATCCCTCTGCAACCATGCGGTTTAAAACATAGATCTGGCGCTGCTTTGCTTTTTCAGGGAATCTGAAGGGGGAATATCGGCTGGGCGCCTGTGGCAGTCCTGCCAAAATAGCACATTCGGCAAGATTTAATTCTCTGGCGGATTTTCCGAAATAATTTTCGGAAGCAGCCTCCACCCCGTAGGCTGCATGTCCCAGATAAATCTGATTTAAATATAAATAAAGAATCTCCTGCTTGGAAAAAGTTTTATCAATCCGATAGGCAAGTATGGCCTCTTTTATTTTCCTGGTATAACTTCTTTCCGATGTCAAAAAGAATGATTTGGTGACCTGCTGTGTAATTGTGCTGCCGCCTTGAACAATTTCACCGGCTTCAAGGTTTTTTATAAAGGCTCTGACAATGCTGAAAAAGTCTACCCCCTGGTGCTTATAAAATCTTGCATCTTCTGAAGCAATGAATGCCTCAATTAGCATGGCCGGCATTTCCGACAAAGGAACGACCACTCTGCGCTCATGATAAAACTCAGCAATTTTTCTGTTGTCGTCGGAATATACCTTTGTAATTATAGAAGGATGATAATCGGTTAAAGAAGAAATTTTAGGGAGATCTTTGCTTAAATAAAAATAAATTATAACTGATGTAAGTATGCCGGATAAAATGAAAAAAGCGGCTGCCAACAGTGAATATTTAATAATTAACCTTGTACTAATTCCTTCAGTCGGTTTGGCGCGTTTTTTTAATATTTCACTGGCACTTCTTCGTTGAGGCATGATCGTATTACTCCCGTAAAACCATATTTTTTTATTTGGGGTTTTCCTACCAGATTTTAATCTATTAAGCAAGACACCCTTAAACTTAAAAATAAATTGACTTTATGTACCGGTACGGGTACTTCACAGATAATAGAAAACAAAATTCAGCTCCGCTGAAAGTGGTGTGCAACTTCGAGGTAAATCGTCTCACATCGTGCTATACCATGAAAATTAAACAAAAAGATCATTATCTGCTAACATATTCCGGCGGACTTTAGAATTAGGAATTATTTTTTATGATAAAACTTGATTTTAAAAAAACCGGTGGACTGATACCTGCAATTGTTCAGGACTATGAAACAGGTGAAGTATTGATGCTTGCATATATAAATAAAGAGGCATGGGAGGCGACTCTTTCTACAGGAAAGGCCACTTATTTCAGTCGAAGCCGGCAAAAACTGTGGATAAAGGGAGAAACTTCCGGGAATATGCAGATTGTCAGGGAAATCAGAATCGATTGTGATGATGACACGGTTCTTTTTAAAGTTGAACAGATCGGCGGTGCTGCCTGCCACAAAGGATATAAAAGCTGCTTTTACAAGAAAGTTGAAGGTGAAACTGTCGAAGTAACTGAACAGCGGGTCTTTGACCCTATGGAGGTATATAATAAATGAAAGGTAAGTTAAAACTCGGGCTTCCAAAAGGGAGCCTTCAAAATGCGACCATTGCACTGTTTAAACGTTGCGGATGGAGAATTAATGTCAATGGAAGAAGTTACTTTCCTGAGATAAATGATGATACAATAGAATGTGCGATCTGCAGGGCACAGGAGATGTCCCGCTATGTTGAAAGCGGCACACTTGACGCCGGGCTTACAGGCAAGGATTGGATAGCTGAAAACAGTTCCGATGTACATGTTGTGGAAGACCTCGTTTATTCCAAGGTAAGCGCAAGACCTGCCAGATGGGTTCTTGCCGTTCCATACGATTCGCAGATCAATAAACTTAAAGACCTCGAAGGGAAAAAGATTGCAACAGAACTCGTAGAATTTACAAAAAATTATTTTTCAGAGCGAAATATTAGTGTAAATATTGAATTTTCCTGGGGAGCTACCGAGGCAAAAGTTGTATCAGGGCTCGCTGATGCCATTGTAGAAGTTACAGAGACCGGAAGTACCATAAGAGCCCACGGCCTGCGTATTATACATGAGTTGATGCAGACAAATACCCAGCTTATTGCCAACCACAAAGCCTGGAAGGATCCGGATAAAAGAGAAAAGGTTGAGCAGATCGCCCTTCTGCTTAAAGGCGCCCTTCTTGGAGAAAAACTTGTGGGTTTGAAAATGAATGTTCCTGAAAAACAAATGGAAAAGGTTGTTGCCATGCTACCGAGCTTAAATGCACCCACCGTCGCCCATCTATACCAGACAGACTGGTTTTCCGTTGAGATAATGGTTGATTCAAATGTTGTAAGGGATCTTATCCCCCAGCTTCTTAAAAACGGCGTTGAAGGCATTATTGAATATCCGCTTAATAAGGTTGTATGATCTTTTAAAGGTAAACGTTCACAGGTTCAGGGTTCAAGGTTCCACTTGTATCCCCGAAATGTATTTGGAACGTTTTTTTATAAGAAAAACGTCATCTTCAACAGGCCTTATCCAAAATTTGGGGCAAAATTGGCAATTACTTTGGAAAATTGCCATGTTCAACCAAGACTTTGGTTTTTTTGCCCTTAACCTTGAACGTTGAACTTTGAACCCATGAACGGTTACGACATGAAAAGTACAAAATATAACAGAAATAGAAGATAGAAAATTGATTGCAAAACGAATAGACGAAATTACATCATTTATTGTCATGGATGTCCTTGAAAAAGCACACGAGATGGAACGTGAAGGGACTCATATCATCCACCTGGAAGTGGGTGAGCCGGATTTTGATACTCCGCAATGTATTAAAACCGCTGCATGCAAAGCTCTTGAAGAAGGCCATACACACTATACGCACAGTCTCGGCCTGCTTGAACTTAGAAATGCAATTTGTGAGCACTATTTTTCCGCATATAAGGTTTCAGTTGATCCGGATCAGATTATTATCACGTCCGGCACATCTCCTGCCATGTTCCTTTTATTCTCCGTACTGGTTGAAAAAGGTGATCAGGTTATTATTTCAGACCCGCATTATGCCTGCTATCCAAACTTTATCCGTTTTTTAGAAGGGGAAGTTGTTACGGTTGAAGTTTACCAGGAAGACGGCTTTCAGTACAGGCCTGAAGAAATCAGCAAAAAGATTTCAGACAAAACAAAGGCTATTTTAATAAACTCACCATCTAATCCCACGGGAAATCTTTTATCTGAAAGCCGAATGAAGGCGATATCTGAATTTTCACCTTACATCATTTCAGATGAAATCTATCAGGGCCTGGTTTATGAAGGAGTTGAGCATTCAATCCTGGAGTTTACGGAGAATGCATTTGTACTAAACGGCTTTTCTAAACTCTATGCCATGACAGGGCTGCGTCTTGGATATCTGATTGCGCCAAAACCATTTATTCGCCCCATGCAAAAACTTCATCAGAACTTTTTTATTTCTGCAAACTCCATGGTCCAAAAAGCGGGAATTGCCGCTCTTAAGGAAGCCGGGGATGATATCGAAAGAATGAGGAAGACGTATAATAAACGAAGAAAGTATATGATCTCCCGCTTAAAAGAGATAGGTCTTAAAATTACCGTGGAGCCGACAGGGGCTTTTTATGTTTTTGCTGACGCCCGGCATATATCCAATGATTCCTATAAACTTGCCTTTGACATACTGGAAAAGGCCCATGTGGGTGTAGCTCCAGGTATCGATTTTGGAAGAAACGGTGAAGGATACCTCAGATTTTCATATGCAAACTCAATGGAGAACATCGCCGAAGGAATGGACAGGCTGGAGAAATATCTTGATAATCAAATCTGCTGAATTTGTTACGAGCGCTGTTAAGCCATCACAGTATCCTCCGGCTGTTTTGCCGGAGATCGCTTTTGCCGGGCGTTCCAATGTCGGCAAATCTTCCCTTATCAATACTCTTGTAAATAGAAAACGTCTGGTAAAAACCAGTTCTACGCCCGGTCGAACCCAGCTTATTAACTTTTTTAACATAAACGAAGAGTTTACTTTTGTAGATATTCCGGGATATGGATATGCTAAGGTTCCAGCGTCTGTTAAAAAAAACTGGGGACCAATGATTGAAACATATATTACAACGAGAAAAACGCTTAAAGGTGTAATACTGATTATGGATATCCGGCGTACCCCCGGTCCGGAAGAGATGAACATGCTCGACTGGCTCAATCACCACGGCATTCCATCTATACCCGTATTGACCAAATCCGATAAACTTTCAAAAACAAGGCAGCAAAAGCAACTAAAAGAAATCTCAAACACTCTTTCGGCAGATAAAAATAATTTTATTTTGTTTTCAGCAAAATCACGACAGGGAAAGGACGAGGTTTGGGATGCGGTTAAGAAGGTGATATTTTTTAGGAGTTTATCATAATTATTTAAAAGGGAAAGGAGAAATCGAATGTGTAAAAAAAGATGTCTTATCCTTACTATGTTCCTGGCTATTTTCTTTATTTTTGTTTCTGTTTCATTTGCAGGTTCCCTTTTCAAGGAAGGTTTGTGGGAAATTACCTCAAAGATGGAAATACCGGGAATGCCTGTGCCCATGCCCCCGATTACGTATACTCAGTGTTTGACGGATCAAGATCCTGTACCCAACCAGTCTCAGTCAGGCCAGGAATGCCGTATGAAAAATGTCAAAACAAAAGGCAACACAGTATCCTGGGAGATGGTTTGCGACTCTCAGCAGGGCGAAGTGAAAAGCAGCGGCAAAATTACTTATAAAGGCAACCGGTTCGATGGAGTCGTTATGATGGACATGCCGGAACAGGGACAAATGAAAATGACAATGACCGGCCGGCGCATCGGAAAGTGTAACAAGTAAAAAATTCGGCGGCAGACCCGGTGGTATGCGGAAGTCCTCTAAAAGATTTACCACCAATGGTACTCAGATCCACCGAATGAAGGCAGTGAGTAAAAAGTAAGCTGTACGAATTGTGCAGGAATTTATTTTTTTAAGACTTGAGGAGAATGCATAATGAATTATGCAACTGACGAGGAATGCGGAAGAAAGAACAAATGACCAGTGGGTTGTACAAGATAGTTTTACTTATTGAGACCGGTGCAAAAAATCAGGTAACTATTGTGATGTTTTAAGATAATGCATTCCCTGCCTTCTTGTGCCATACTATTCCAGGAGAAAATAATTTGATCTGGTCACTTTTTGCAAGCATAACCATATTTACGCTTATCATCTTTTTCCTGATAACCAATATTGTTACACGCAGGCGAGCCGAAAAGGCGTTGCGAGAAAGCCAGGAAAAATTGAAGGCAATTCTCAAAGCTTCGCCTGTGGGAATTGGTCTGGTCTGCAACCGCAAGCTGGATTGGGCCAATGAGGGGATGTACCGAATGACCGGTTACGAACAAGGTTCCCAGATCGGACAAAGCGTAAGGATTCTCTATCCGGATGATAAGGAGTATAATCGGGTTGGCAGGGAACTTTATGCCGGCATTACAAAAACAGGAATCGGCCATGTAGAAACACGATTGGTTCAAAAGGACGGCACAACTTTTGATTGCAGAATCCAGGCATGTAATTTAGACCCGACAAACCCTGCTAAAGGACAAATTATAGCTTTAACCGACATCTCCAAAACCAATCTTTTTGAAGCCCAGCTCCTTCAGGCCTGCAAAATGGAGGCTGTCGGCACCCTGGCAGGAGGAATTTCCCATGACTTTAACAACCTGCTTCAGGCAATCATGGGCTATACTCAGCTTCTTCTTCTGAACCAATCAGAGGAAGATCCCAAATTTGCCCAATTAAAGCAAATTGAAAAGTCAGCCCAAAGGGGCGGCGAACTGACCAGGCAGCTTTTAACATTCAGCAGAAATGTTGAGAGCAAACCAAGATCTTTAAATCTCAACAATGAGATTAAACGAATATACACGATACTAAAAAGGACCATCCCCAGGATGATTGATATTGAACTCATCCTTGAAGATGACCTTAAGAACATTTATGCTGATCCGATTCAGATGGAGCAGGTACTTATGAACCTTGGGGTCAACTCCAGGGATGCCATGCCTGACGGCGGCAGGCTGATCTTCGAAACAAAAAATGTGGTTTTAGGTGAAGAATATTGCAAAACCAACCCGACTGCAATACCAGGAGAATATGTCATGCTGAACATTGCAGATACCGGTTGCGGAATGGGCAAAGAAACGATGGAGCATATTTATGAGCCCTTTTTCACAACCAAGCAGGTAGGAAAAGGGACCGGCCTTGGACTGGCCATGGCCTACGGTATTGTGGAAAGTCATGGCGGATATATTACAAGCTACAGTAAACCGGATGAAGGCACTAACTTCAGAATCTATTTTCCTGTGCTTAAGGCAGATATCGAAGTGCAAGCAAGCGAGAAAAAGAAAGAAGAGATACAGGGCGGAAGTGAAACTATTCTTCTGGTAGATGATGAAGAAAACGTTCTGGATATAGCAAAGAGTACGCTGGAACATTTTGGATATACTGCAATCACGGCCGAAAGTGGTGAAGATGCGATTGAAATATTTAAAAAATCAAATCCTTATCCTGATCTGGTAATCCTTGACGTTGGAATGCCGGGCATGGGAGGACATAAGTGCCTCAGAGAGCTTCTTAAGATTTATCCTGAAATCAAGGTGATTATTGCCAGCGGTTATTCAGAAAACGGAAAAGTGGAAAAAACCGTTGAATCAGGCGCAGCCGGGTTTATCGCAAAACCGTTTCGCTTAGCGGATATGCTAAAGAAAGTCAGGGAGGTTTTGAACAGCGAATAAACAAAGACGGGAAAAATCGACAGCATAAACAGGAGGAAAAATGGCTAAATCGAAAAATAACACGCTTCAATATCATCTGGCGGCTGTTAAAAAAAATAAACGAAGTTTTGAAAACGCCTTTCAAAGTGTTACCAGGATGATTTTGGAAAGTGAAATTGAAAAGGTAGTGGTAAATGGCAAAACAACTTACGATTTCAGCATTTTCCGAACCGGGAAAAAACATATCATAGGGATGTATGATGAAATCAACAGTTTTGTCTCCTATGTAAAGGACGCTTCCGAAGGCGGGTCTTCCGGAGAAATGGCTTTCGTGCTTGTCGGTGAACCGGGAAATGGTAAAACATTTTTAGTGGAATTTCTAAGTGCCAAATACCGAAATTTCCTTACAGAAGATAAAAATCGCAGATACACTTTTAAATTTCTCAATATGGACAAGCTAGGCAATTATGGAAGGATTACTACCATTGAATCACAGACATACGAAGACCCTGTAATCCTGGCCATGAACCTCTTTGAAGCTCCTGATGAAAATAAGACATTTCTCGCCAAACAGACAGGATTTTCGGATAATGAAATTGAAAAGCTTTACGATGATTACCGGCCCATGGGCGCTTGCAGCAGCTATATCTGGAACGATATCAGAAATTTTGCAGATGGCAACATTGATGAAATGCTAAAATTTGTCGAGATTATTCCTGTACCTTTAACTGAAAGCCTGGGGACCGTAACGGGAAAATACCCTGCAAAAGACAAAATTACTTCTTCCGCAGTCGATCTTCTGGGAGAAGAATCCATCCAAAGGCTGCTTCATATTGCAGATACCAACAACCCGTATCGTTTTGATTTAAGAAGGGGCGCTCTGGCACGTGTTGCGGGCGGAGGCATCCATTTTTCCGATGAAATATACAAAAACAAAAAAGACCTGGTCCAGGTTTACCTGGGGGTCATCCAAAACCGTGTAATTGAAATCGATGGATATAAATGGCCCATAGATACCCTGATTGTTGCCACCAGCAACAACTCGGAATTCCACAAATTTCTCTCTGAAAAGGAAGAAGCGCCGATTATAGACAGGTGCCACATCTGCTATGTTTCTCACAACACAAATTACAAACTGCAAAAAGATCTTACAGCATATGCCATAGGAAGTGAAGCGCGAACCACGATTACGCGGGAGTTCCTGCACCAGGACCCCAATTTGAATTATGCGGCATCAGTAGCCTCGGTACTTACACGCCTCCCCCGATCCGAAAAGCTTACAGCGGTTGAGACAATGAAACTGTCCGCAGGGGAAGTAGCCGGAGAAAAAAGCATCAAAACTCTGGCCGAAGTTATCGACACGCTTAACCAGGACCCTGAAATTATAAATCGTTTTGGTCAAAAGGGCCTGGGGCAAAGGAATCTGGGCAGAGCCGTCCAACTGTTGATTGAAAGCTCTGAGACCAATGAGGGCCGGTGCATGTTCGCTTATGACATTTTCAAAGCCTTAGACAGAATAGTCCTAGACTATGTAACAGAAGCAAATGACAGAACAAAGTA
>Ga0114918_10005876_pt1 | contig 10470 bp, 10 predicted proteins | sample LantaG_FD_87015 | JGI IMG/M metagenome (GOLD analysis project Ga0114918, IMG submission 87015) | Deep subsurface microbial communities from Baltic Sea to uncover new lineages of life (NeLLi) - Landsort_02402 metaG | ecosystem: Environmental > Aquatic > Marine > Oceanic > Sediment | place...
GCGTGAGAAGAAGGGAAAGAAGGAGAGGGAAAAGAAAGAAAGAGGAGGAGAAAGGAGAGAGAAAGAGAGAGAGAGAGAGAGAGAGAGAGAGAGAGAGAGAGAGAGAGAGAAAGAGCCTCTTTGTACGTGTTTGCTTCCTTTGAGCCCCAACCACCACCACCACACACACACACGCTCGGTTCGTTTGCCGTTTCCTTTTCTTGTTTGCAAGCAAAAAAAATACACGAAGAGGAAGAAGAAATTTCAGAGCAAGTATGAAAAGAATTTCGAAAGCAAAAAAAAAAAGACAAAATCCTATCCGGACCCGATCCCAACGTCAGAGCACCCCGCCACGCGCGGTCCCCCGCTCTCGCTCGACCCCGCGGCCCCGGGCAGCGGCTGCGCTGTCGAGCCTGCGGTCACGGGCTCCGCGGTCGCCCGCTCCCGCGCGTCGGCCCGCAGCTGCTCCTTGATCCTCTTGGCGTCCGCGCTCTCCTCGTTCCCGGCGACAAGGTTGGACCTCGATGAAATGGCGCGCACGGTCTTGACGCGCGAGGACCGCTTGAGCTCCGTGATCGCCTCCTGGATCTCGCGCACCTGCGCCATCGTCCCTTTCCCTGCCGCGAGCACGAAAAACTCGCCCCCGCCCTCCTCGCCCTCGACTGCCGCCGCCGTCCTGCTCCACCCCAGCGCCTGCATCGCTGCCACGAACGCCTCCTCGCCGCAGGCCTCGCAGGACGCCGCCACGCGCGAGTTGGTCGCGCGGACCTTTCGGTATTTCGGCTCCGAGGGGGCGCACGCCGCGTTGCGACAGAGCGTCGCCAGCAGCTCGAGGGCCGCCTCGCTGTCGAGGGCGGCCAGGGCGACTTGTAAGGGCGTCTTGACGGAGGCGAGCTTGGCCGGGACGTAGCCTGCGTAGGTCATTGTTCGTTGGTTTTTTGGTGCTTGGGGGAGGGCGCGGGAGGGAGAGAGGAACGGAGGAGGAGGGAGCGGTGAGAGAGAAGTCGAGAGGGGGGGCAACGCCGCTCTCTCTCAAAACGCCGCGCTCGGAAAAAGAAAAAACTCCGCAGTGCGTTTCCCTCCCGTGTGCAGCTTCCGAAGCCTGTGAATGCGCGTGTCTTTTCCCGGGAGCTTCCGAAGATCGTCGACATCGCGCTAATCAACAAAAGAGAGGCAGCGAGGGGGAGGAACAGAGGGGAGAGAGGGCAACGAAAGGCAATGGCGAGGGCAAAACTCAAATGCTCTCGAGCGAAGAGAGCGCAATCATCATCGCTCGCGGGAGGCACTTTCAGGTCGCTGGAAGCGCCCCCACATTCTTTGAGAGACAGCCAAGAGGTTTCGGGAGTACACGAGGCACAAGAAGCAGGCGAGAGACGTACCTAGAGAGGAGAAAGAGAGAGGGCGAGCGATTCGGATAGAGACAGCAAGGAGCACGCGGCAGGAGAGAAAGAAATGAAAAACCTCGGGGTTCTCTCAGTTGTCGACCGAGAAAACCAAAAAATATTTTTCGTTCTTTCACACACGAGGAGAAGAAGAAAAAGTAAAACGAATCACACATAAAATCACCAAGGGAAGAATTGTATCGCTCTCTCAAAACTGGCAGGTCGAAGGAGAAGACACAAGAGAATGAGAGAGAGCTCTCTCTCTATCTTTCTCTCCTCTTCGCGTGCCTCAGCCCCTCCGAAAAAATTGCCCTCTCCTTTTCCTTCTCTCTCTCGAATCCGAAACCAAATCTACTCGACGTAGTCGAACACGGGCGGGCTCCACGCCTCCACAGCGTCCATCCTCTCGAAGCCGGCGCCCGTGGCGTGGACGCCGCACGAGTCGGCGCCCTCGCCGTCGTAGGCCTGTTTTTCGAGTTTTGATTTTTGGATTTTGGATTTTTCCCATGTTTTTTTGATATTTTGTGAGCTTTGCTCGTGTGGTTCGTTGGCCTTCTCCCGTCGAAGCGAGAGCGAGCTGGTGCTCTCAATCATACCAGCGAGAGAGCGGAAAATCAACAAAGGGAAAAATGCCCCCTCCGAAAACAACGTCCGAAAAACTCTTCTCCTCACCTCGGTGTACCCGTCGCCGCGCCGGCGCCTGAGGTTGTTGTCCCAGCAGCGGAACCAGGCGTAGTACCCTCCTTTGAGCGCCACAATGTTCTCGTACTCAGCCTCGTCGAGCGCCTCGAGCGCCTCCATGCAGTACGACTTGCCGTCCGAGCACGCCACGATCAGCTTGGTCGCCTTGTTCGGGAGCTTCTTCTCGACCTGCGCGATGAACTTCTCGTTGGGGAATTTCTTGAGGATCTTCTTCCCGGCGGCGGCGTCGTACTTGTTCTCCGCGGTGTAGACGGGAACGTTGACGCAGCCGCGGACTTTCCCGGCCTGGTCGAGCTCGTACTCGGGGCGCACGTCGAGGTAGGTGTAGCCGCCCTCGGTGAAGAGGACCTGGAGTTGGGGGGGCAGAAATGATTTGAGGGGGGGGGGGGTCGAGAGGTTGAGAAAGGGAGGGAGGTCAGCTCTGGTCGCCGTTGGAGTTTTTTTTTTCCTCTTGGCTTGATTTTCTTCGGGCGCTGCCTGAAAGCTTTGGATTGTGAGCTCGTTTTACCGAACTGCCGGGGCTTTTCATTCGCTCAAAAACTCACCCTCGCCTCCTCGACGTTGGCGAGCATGGCCTGTATGGTGTTTCGAAAGATTGTAATTGGGATGGGAAAGAGCAGGGGCGAGCGCAAAGGAGAGGTGAGAGAGAGGACCGGGAGGGGAAGATAAAACTCGTCGAGCCGGATTCTTTCCGGCGACGATTCTCTCGCTTCCATTCTCTCTCTCTCCGCTCTTCTCATTTCTCGTGCATTCTCCAACTCGCCTCGGGGAACCTCTCGAGCGTTTCGGCGATGAAGTCGGGGTCGGGGTAGCCGGCGAACGACGCGCGCATGACGACCGACGAGCCGCGGGCGGCCGGGGCGGCGGATCGCAGCGACGGCGAAGGCGTAGGAGCAGCACGCGCGGCGGCGACGGCGGCCGCGGAGCGGAACGTCGAGCTGGGCGTGGATCGCACGAGGCGCGCCGAGGGGGCGGCGTTGAGCAGCATTTTGGTGCTAGAGGAGGAGGGGGAGGGAGAGAGCGGAAGAAGTTTCGAATTCGACGAGGGGAAAAAGTAGAGTGTTGGAGACTCTTTTTTTTCCTTTTCCTTTTTTTTGTTTTTTTTCACAGGTCGGCTGGGAACGCCAGCTCCCAGTCCGGCTCCGACACGGGAAGCCACGCCGCCTCGAAGCCCAGCTGCAGCAGCTGCGAGGCCAGGGCCGCGTTCTCCACGGGCGTACGGGGGGCCTCCCACAGGAAGCCAGAGGGCGGAGTAGGCGCCGAAGGAGGAGAGGGAGAAAAGAGCCCTCCGCCGCGGCCGCCGCCGCCGCCGCCGCACTCGCCGCGCTGCGGCGGCAGCGCCCCGGCCGGCGGCAGCAGCCACAGCAGCCGGGCTGCGTCCCCGTCGGGGCTTCCCACCGCCTCCCTCCCGTTCCTGCACGCCGTCGGGAGCGCGTCCGTGCAGTTTCGCGCGCGCCAGCGGCCGTCGGCTGCCGTCAGGGCCCCGCAGAGCGCGCGGCGCCTCCGGGGCGGCGGCGGCGGCGGCGGCGAGGGCGGCGGCGGCGAGGGTCGCGGTCGAGGAGGCCAGGGGAAGCGGAGGAGGGGTGCTGCGCTCCCGCCTTCGCCTTCGCCTCCTCCTCCTCCTCCTCCTCCTCCCAGGCGCCGTCCCCGGTGCCTTGCGAAATGGCCCCAAATCCACGAGACGAGCCTCCGGGGCAAGCTCTGGCGCCCTCCCGGCGGGGGCGGAGGAGGAAGGGAAGGGTCGGCGGAGGGCGAAGGAGGCGGGGGCGGCGCCTGCGACGGCGGCGGCTCCGACGGCGGAGGGGGGTGCCCCTCGGCCCACGTCCAGACCCCCGCCGCGGCCCTGCGCGGGCCCACCGAGTCCGGGGACGGCATGCTGAGCCCGCAGGCGGCCACGAGCGGCAGGCTCGACTCGTCGAGCACCGGGTCGTTGCCGCGCCGCCACGCGAAGTCGCAGTTGAGCGGGCCGTACTGCAGCTCGCAGCTCGGGACGCGCAAGATCCGGCCGCGCAGCGTCCGCGCGCGCCCCGCGCCCGCGCCCGCGCCCGCGCCCTCCCCGTCGCACCCGTCGCGCGCGGAGCACTCGGCGTCGCACTGCGGGGCCCCGCGGAAGCCCGCGAGCGGCGGCTCCGCCCACCCGCACGGCGCCGCCTCGCCCCGCCTCGAGAAAGCCAGCTGCCCCATCGCCTCGGCGCCGTAGTCGGTGCCGGAGACGACGACCACGGACTTGTTCATGGCCGAAAGCTCGAGGGCCGAGGGCCAGAGGAAGCTGCCGCCGCCGGAGGGGGGGGCGAGGGGGCGGGGAGAAGAGGAAGCCGGCGAGGAAGAAGACGTCGACGATGCTCTCTTGATTCCCTGCTGCCACGCGGCGTGGTCCCGAGGCGAGTAGATCGCGCCGCGGGGCAGGTTCCCCTCTATCGTCGAGAGCAGCTCTGGCACTTTCCCCCACTGGAGCAGGTCCGGCTGGTTGTCGAGGTACAGCACAATCAGAGGAGGCGGCGGGGTCGGCGGGGGCAGAGGAGAGGGCGACGAAGAAGAAGAGGAGGAAGCGGCGACGAGCCTCGCCGCGAGCCACGCCCCGACCTCGGCGACGGCGTCGGCAAACTCGCGCTGCTCGCCGGCCGGGATCGAGCTCAGGCTCGGCGAGCACCCCACCGTCTCGACGTCCCATTTGAAGGGTCGCCGCAGCAGCCTCGCCACGGCGTTGAGCGCCGCGACGAACCTGTCGAGCGGCGGCGCGTGGAGCCCGCCGCAGTGCGCGATCCGCAGCTTCCCCGCGACGAAGTGCACGTCGAGCTCGACGGCGCGCACGCCCAGGTTCATCTGGTCGGTCAGCGAAAGGACCTGGTCGTTCGTGCGCAGCGGCGCGTCGGGCTGAACCCACCGCACCCACGAGAAGAAGGCGCGGAAGGCCGGGTCGAGGGCGCCGTAGCCGTCCGCGAGGGTCACCGCCGCGTTGTGCGCGCCGGGGAGCGCGGCGAGGCAGAGGGGCAGCCTCGCGGAGAGGCGCTCCTGCGTGTCCAGGGCGTGGGAGAGCCAGGGGGCGACCCTGACGCTACCGCGGGCGCAGACGCGGACGCAGCGCGAGGACGCGTCGCACCAGTCCCTCTCGTCGCAGTCGACGCCCTCCGGCACCCCCCTCGAGGCGAGGGAGGGGAGGTTTGGCCTCTGCTGCTCTTCTCGTTCTTCTTCGAGAGGGCCTTTCCCGCCGCCGCTGCTCTCGGAGACCGCTCTCGCGAGATCGGCGTGCCAGCAGAGGTCGGCGGTATCCTCCGGGGAGAGGTCGAAGGCCTCCGCGACGGACTTGGGGACGGGAGGGCAGTTGACGTTGGCGGTGGAGGCAAAGAGGGCGTCGAGGTCGGCGAGGAGCGTCGATGCTTCTCCTTTCGCTGCTTCGTTCGCTTCTTCTTTTGCTGCTCTCGTCGCTGTCTCCGCTGCTGTCTCGACGCCTAGCAGCGCCACCAGCTGCTGATCCTCAGATTTTCGCGCAGCGAGAGTGAGGAGAAGAGGTAAAAGAAGGAGCAGGGAGCGCAGCGCGAAGCGCGACGATGTCGGAGGCATCGTCGGCATCTTCGTTCTCGAGCGATGGGCACTCGCGAGTGAGCGAGCATCAAAGAGAAAAAAATGAAAAATAATTGAACACCTCTTCCTTTTGCAAAGCAAAAAAAAACATATCTCACTCTCACTCCCCCTCTCCTTCTCGGCCTTCTACGTGCTCTACGCCAACCACATAAAGAGCTCCCTTGACAGGCCTCTGCGGGCGAAGACGAGCTCGTCCCCCGACCCTAGCATCGCCCATCACGCTTCCTGCAGCGCTCCCGCCGCGCCCCTCGCGCCGCGGCGGCGGAAGCAGCGGCTCATCGGCAGAGAGCGCCTGCGCTTCGAGCTTCCCCCCTTCGAAGCCCGCGAGAGCGTAGAGGGAGCGGCGAGAAGTCGGCGGCGAGGGTCTGCGCGCCGGGCGCGTCCCTGGTCGGAGGCTCCCAGGAGGAAGGGCCGCGGCGGGCCGTGGCCGCGGGCAGCGCGACGACGGTGAAACGGTAGATGTCCTTCCTCGTTGCGCACCCCTTTATTCCCCTCCCGCGCTGCTTTCCCGTCCCGCGCTCCACGGAGTCAGGCGTACCTTTCTCGAGGCGCAGCGAGCGCCCGACAATCAATAGTACATTTACCTTCGGTTCGTATTTGAGCGTCGACTTTTTGACCTCTTGCGAAGAGAAGACGAAGCCATCTCCTCCTACTCCTACTCCTTCTCTGTCTCCTCCTCCTCCTCCTCCTCCTCCTCCTCCTCCTCATCATCATCATCATCATCACCATCATCATCATCATCATCATCATCATAACCATCATCACCATCATCAACATCATCAGCATCAGCATCATCATCATCATCATCCACTGTCGTCTCTGTCGTCCTCGGAGGAAGTCGAAGCTGGGGCAGAAAAGGGTTCCGATGACGACGATGAAACATTTTCTGCTCCAACTTCGACTTCCTCCGACGACGACGACGAGAAGACCACGGCAACGCGCGTCGCTGCTGCTGCGGTCGGCGGCAGCGGCGGCTCTGCCGTCTCTGCTGCTGCGGTCGGCGATCCGACAGCGGCAGCGGCAGCGGAGGCAGCGGCAGCGGAGGCAGCGGCAGCGGCAACGGTGCGCGTCAAGGGCCCTCTCGAGCTCGTCCTCGCCGCCGCGGCCGCCACCCGCACCGCGCGTGCGGCTGGTGGTTCTGTCGCGGGCGTCGTCCTTCGTAGGCTGAGTTCGAAGCGCAGCAGCTGGCGGCAGTGACGGGGAAGAGCTCGGGAAGAAAGAGGAAGGATTCCAAAATTCAAGATAGAAAATTTACACAGGTTGCAAAAAAGAAAAATAATAATTTACTTCGTTTTTTCTAGTGACCGAGAGACTGGACCGGCCTCAGAGCGTTGCACAGCGTACCCAGACGCATGATGCCGTACTCTAGGATGTCGACGTTGGTGAGCCCCGCGGCGTATTTTTCGATCACGACAATGATCTCTTTGTTGTTGTTGCTGTTGCTGTTGCCGCTGCTGCTGCTGCTGCTGCTTCTGTTGATGCTACCAGTTGAGAGGCTGCTGCTGCTGCTGCTGCTGTTGCTCGCCGTCTGCAACAGCTCCGACGACTCGATGCCGTCCCCGTCGGCGTCGAACCGAACGGCGTCCGCGATCGCCCTGTCGAGCGGCAACGCGATCGGCGTCTGCCCGAGCTGCGAGGGTATCACTTTTGCGATCTCGACGAGCCCCGGCGCCAAGACGGTACAACACTCGGGCGCGACGGCGTCTTTGCCCGCTCTTTTCGCGATGAGCCAGTAGGCACGCGCCCCGGTCCTATAGATGTCAGAATAAAAGTTGATCCACTCCCTCTGCGTGACAACGGGCGAAGTATCGCGGGACCAGAGGTCGAAGCCCGCGGCGAGGTCGGACGTCATGCCGGCAGACCCGTAGCTCTTGTTTGCGGCCGCGGCGGCAGCGAGCGCCGCGCGCAACGTCATCGAGTAGCGCGCGTGGCTGATCATGAACGCGCGCAGCGCCGCGGCGTCCTCGAACGAGTTCTTCTCCTTGGAAGCATTGAAGTGGAGGTCGCGGTGGCGCCGGGCCGTGAGGTTGAGGAGCCTGACGCCTTCGGACTTTGATTTGGTGCTGCTGCCGCTGTTGTTCTTGGCGGTGGCGGCGGCCTCCTTCGCGCGCTCAATGTCCTCGATCCCCTTCCACTCAGTCAGGCGCGACGCGGCCTTGGTCTTCTCGACATCCGCGGCCTCGAGGTTGTCCCCGACGGAGATGGTCGCGACATGCCACGCGAGCGCCCTGCGGTTTTTGTTCAGTAACGATTTTTAATTTTTAATGTTGATATAATTTTTTTCGTGAGAGAAAAGAACAAAACAGTTTTTATATCGCGCTCGCTCACTCGCTCTTCTCTCAAAACAAAAGACGTCACTTCGTCCCTCACCAGCTGGGAACAAACGTCTGCCCCATGCTCCTCCTCGTGAAATCGTTCGAGTAGACCCTCAGCTCCTCGAGCGTGAGCTGGCCCGCGGCCGGCGAGTCAACTTCGTCGTCGTCGACGTCGTATGACCTGATGACTGCGAGCGCGTTGACCTCGCGGATGCGCTCGAGCTGCCTCGCGGTAGCGTTTCTCGCCTCCCCTCGGGGCTGGAGGAAGTTGAACCTGAGTTTTTTTATTTTTTATTTTTTTTTAAGAAAAAAGAACGTAACATGTGAAGAGAGAACGAGAGAAAAAAATAAAATAAAATAAAAACGCACTGCGGCAGCCCAGAAGCCAGCTCCTCCGCCGAAAGCATCCCGTCGCCGTTCTTGTCCCCGGCCAGCACCCACGCCGTTGCGGCGTCCGTAAGGTTGGCTCTTTTGATCTCCGAAGCGTCCAGCATCCCGTCGCCGTCTTTATCCGCTTGCGAGAACAGACGGTCGACGGGCGCCCCAAGGTCGCCGTTGACGGCGAAGTTCTCGCAGACGTCAACGACCGAGTCCCTCACGAGGAACGCGCGGTACTCGTCCTTGGTGACTCTGTCTGCGCCCGTCCGGTTTGAGGCCATCGCGATCAGCACGAGCTCCGGCTGCGCGAGCATCCTGCGGATCCCGGCAGCGCTGATCGTCTGCCGCTCGCCGCCTCTCCCTGTGAACTGCTTCGCCGCGGCAACCTCGAGTTCCTTGACGACAGAAGGGAGTCCGTTGAGGTCGGACCCTGGCCCCGAATCCGGAACGATGCCGTCCGAGAATACGTCCGTGACCCTGGCAACCTCGTTGCCATTGGCGGCGTCGGACAGCGGCCTAAAGCGGATGAGCGAAGGGAGCAGCATCGGCGACGCGGCCGCGAGGTCGAACTCGGTCAGCACTCTCACCGTGCGCCCGCGCCTGCGCATGGCGGTCGCGACGATCTCGTCCTCGGACCACGCCCTCGCGTGCATGACCTCTTTGTTGTCGAGCGGGTGCGAGACGCTGGTGTCGACGACGGGGGGCGCCTGCGAGCACCTGTCGTTGATGGCGCCTCCGGTCGAGCGGTTGGCGACCGACGCTTTGAGCGACCCAAAGCCGGCGGAAATGTTGTCGCTGCTTCCAGTCTTTCCGGCTTTCCCTGCCTTTTCGAACAGGTACGGCGTCAAGTTGCTGGTGTTTGCCAATTCCTGGAACACCAATTCTGGGGACTCGGTGACTGTGGAGACGGAGCAAGAGAGGAGTTTCCTTCGTCGGCGAGGCGGCACAAGTATCGATGATGAAGAAGAAGAATCCGTCGACGACGACGACGACGCAGACGATGTCGCCGACGATGATGGCAATGGTTTCTGGGCTGTCTTGCTCTTTCCTCCGCCGAGCCATTCATATTCAGCCGCAGTAGCTCGTGAGAGAAATGAGAGTGAGAGCACTGTGCATGTTAATGCAAAGAGCAGCAGAAGGAGCGCGATTCGCCGCCGCCGCATAGCGAAAAAAGAAGGACGTTTTTTCCCCTTCTTTTTTTATTTCTGGTTTGTTGTGAGCAGCTTCGGAGCGACCACCGAAAAAAAAGCCGACGCCGACGACCCCAACCCAACCGTCGACGTTCGCTTTTTTTGCTGCTTTCCTCTTCCTCCCTCTAGTTGCCTCTCATAGATGCCAGCTACTTACAAGTGCGCGTCTCACCCAGTTCTGATCCTCGACAGCAATTAAGACTAACACGAGCAGCTCCTTCGGGAGGTCGTTCATGGGGAACTTGGCGCCGTCGTCGTCGTTGTCGTTGTCGTTTTCGTTTTCATCGAGAGCCGCGACGGGCTCGAGGTTTTCGTTTTCGTTGAGCGCCGCGACGACTTTCTCACTTTTTTCCTTCTCAAGAAGAGCCCAATCCTCTTTTCTTCCCTCTTTTCCCTCTCAAGAGCACACTCTTTCTTTCTCTTTTCCCTCTCGAGAAGGAAAAGAGAGAAGAAAGAAAAATATCGAGGGAAAGAGAGAGAAGAAAGGAACCTCGCTTCAAAAAACCCTCCTCAACCCCCGCCCCTTCAAACTACCACCCCTACCCCTCTCACCTCCATGTTCAGCACCGCGTCCCATTTGTTCAGTACGATCACGCACGCCACTCGTCATGGCTGCAGCGGCCCGCGCGTCGGCGGCGACGCGGGCGCGCTTGTTCGCGGGAGGCTCTTCTTCGCTGTCGTCGCGGCGCTCGCCGCCTTCGTTTCCCTCTTGTTCCGCGCTCGGAGCGCGAGGAGCCTGTGCGCCGCCGTCGTCGCTCAGCCGCCGCCGCGGCGCTCACCGCCTTCGTTTCCCTTTTGTTCCGCGCTCGTAGCGCGAGCAGCCGGCTCCGCCGCCGTCGTCGTCGCTCCGCCGCCGCCGCTTGCCCCTGTCCCTCCTCCTCCTCCAATTCCACCGCCGCCGCCCCCTCCTCCTCCTCCTCCTCCTCCTCCTCCTCCTCCTCC
>Ga0114918_10005877_pt1 | contig 10469 bp, 16 predicted proteins | sample LantaG_FD_87015 | JGI IMG/M metagenome (GOLD analysis project Ga0114918, IMG submission 87015) | Deep subsurface microbial communities from Baltic Sea to uncover new lineages of life (NeLLi) - Landsort_02402 metaG | ecosystem: Environmental > Aquatic > Marine > Oceanic > Sediment | place...
AGAAGGATCTAGAAAAGGAATTCTTGTTTCAGAAGATGGCGCTTTGTTTAGTGATGATAAGCTTGATGATGATATAAAAGCAGCGAAAAGACCTATTAAACTAAAAGGTGAGACTTATAAGAAGAAGGTTGATCTAAATGGAAGTCAACCACATAACTGTTACATAACAGTAAATTTTGTTCCAGAAACTAAAGTTCCTTATGAACTTTTAATAAGTGAACCTCATATTGATAAAGATATGAAAGATATTATGATGTTAGAATTTGCTACAAGATGTACATCTGTAATGTTAAGACATGGTGTTCCTCTTCAATTTATTATAGAGCAGTTTGAAAAAGATAATGGTCAATACTTGTATTCAATACCGCTTTCTATTTCTAACATATTGAGAAATTATTTACCACAAGATATAGGTGATTTTGAGATATGCCCACAATGTAAGCAAAGAACACTCAAGTATGATGGTGGGTGTTGTGATTGCCTTAATCCAGAATGTCAATATTCAAAATGTTCATAAAAATGCTAATGTAATCACATAATATAGTAGATGAAAGAGCATGAACGTTATCTTAGTAAACCAACAAGACGCCTTAGAAGTCGAGAATGAGGAAAAAGTTAAATGGGCTCTTAATGTCTTGGAAACAATGGGTATGCCTGTTGGAGACTGGACTATAGAGCCCACTATGGATAACTTACGTAAAATAAGAAGGGCTTTGAAAGAAAAAGATCTTGATGTAATTGATGATACTAGTGGTGGTTTGGAAATCTATTATAGAGGCGTTTTGATAGGAGAATGGAGAAAACCACGATATGTGCTAAGAGAAGATACAAGAGAAAAGCAATACTGTTATAGGTATTACTTAGAGATGCACATAGATAGTAAGCTTTATTTAGATCAATATATTGACAATGATTAATAATAACAAGGAGAGGAATAGTGCGTAAAAACTATATACTGGATACTTCTACAATAATTTATGATCCCGAATGTTTCCGAGTTTTTAATGGTAATAATGTAATTATACCAATAAAGGTTTTAGAAGAACTTGATAAAGTAAAAACCAGAACAGATTTTGGAGGAGCGAATTCCAGAAGAGCAATTAGGAATATTGATGAATATTTTAAAGAGGCAAACCCATCTGAAGGTGTAGATATTGGTAAAGATATTTATTTGAGCATTGATAACTCAAATAAAAGAGATGTTAGGTTTGATAGAGAAGAAAATGATGATGTGATTTTATCATGCGCTTCGCGATATAAAGATTCTATTTTGGTTTCTAAAGATATCGCAATGCGATTAAGAGCAAAATCATTTGGACTAAAAGCTCAAGATTATACAAATGATAAATTAATATTGGAAGCAAATGATATTTATAAAGGTTATAGAAATATGACCCTTGAAGAGAATTATGAGGGATTTGATGAAGTTGGTTTAGATGATTGTTCTGGTACTATATTTTCAGAACTATATCCAAATGAATGTGTGCAAGTTAATTTCAATGGTAATAATAGGATATATCGAAAATACCCAGAAGGTGATTTAAGACCTATAGTTCAAACAAAGAAAGCTGTCTATAATGTTAAATCTAGAAATAAAGAACAAGCTTATGCTTTAGAATTACTTTTGGATAAAAATGTACAGCTTGTTACTTTAGTTGGAAAAGCTGGTAGTGGTAAAACTCTTCTAAGTATAGCCTCTGCTTTAGATTGTGTTCTTGAAGATGGTAAGTTTGATAGAATAGAGATCTACCGACCAATAGTTTCTGTTGGTAAAGATATGGGGTATCTCCCTGGTACATTGCAGGAGAAACTAGACCCCTGGTTTGGCGCTATAAAAAATGCACTAGAGTTTGTGATACCAAATAGCGTACCCTTAGAAGAATTTTTATACATGAATCAAAACAAGCTAAGGTTAGAAGCTATTAGTTATATTAGAGGTAAATCATTAAACAATACATTTATAATTGTTGACGAGTGTCAAAACTTAAGCAGACAAGAGGTGAAGACTATTATTACAAGGGCTGGTTTTAACAGTAAAGTTGTTTTGACTGGTGATATTGAGCAAATAGATGGTATGTATTTAGATGCATCTAGTAATGGACTTTCTTATGTCGCTGAGAAATTTAAGAACTCAAAACTTAGTGGGCATGTGTTATTAACTAAGGGTGAAAGAAGCGCCTTGGCTACAGAAGCTGCTATGATTCTATAGCTATAAAAAAGACAAGAAGATAATATAAACATTTCAATAGATAGTATAAATTTCTAAAGGAGGAGATATGGCTAGTATATCAAAAGAAGATTTCGATCAGTTAATGGAGCAGAACAAGATAATTTCGGTTGGTCAGTTAAATGTTGATAACGCTATGTTGGTGTTAGAATTGGAAAAGTCAAGATTTGAAGTTTTTAAGTTAAAGTTGTTTAGAAAGTATAATCTTAGCGATGATAACTTTATTGACAAGGATGGTGAGATAAAAACTATTGAAGCTGAGGAGAAGATTTTAGAAGAAGAAAAGCAAGCGTAATGAAATTTAATGGATTTTTTTCATTAAAGGATAATGTTTGGCTAGAAAATCAGCGTTATGCTGGTAAGGTTCTAGCTCAAACATTATCTATTGCTGAAGACTTTGCAAAAGAAGGTGTATCAACTTCTTCTATAGATAAAGTTTGTGAAGATTTTATCTTATCAAACAAAGGCAAGCCAACCTTCAAAGGCTATACTGGTTTTCCAACTACAACTTGTATTAGTATTAATGAAGAGGTTGTTCATGGTGTTCCAAAGGATAATGTCTTTTTAAAATATGGAGATATTGTAAAAGTAGATTGTGGTGTTACTTATAATGGAGCAATAGCTGATAGTGCTATTTCTTTTGTTGTTGGTGACTATATTGATTCTAGACATAAAGAGTTGTTAGTTGGCTGTAAGGATTCTTTAGATAAAGTAATAGATTTAATAGGTAGGAAAATAGGAAGTATTAGACTAGGTGATGTTGGACACTTTATAAAGAGGGAAGCTTCGAGAATAGGTGCTAGTTCTATAAAAGAATTAACTGGTCATGGTTTGGAATTGGATACTCCTCATTGGTACCCACCAGTATACAATTATGGTGATAAAAATAGAGGTATTGTTCTTGTGCCAGGTATGACTATTTGCATAGAGCCTATTTTTGTTTTTGGGGGAACAGATACTTATATTAAAGAAGATAAGTTTACTATAGCAGCAGAATCAGTTGGAATACATTGGGAACATACTATATTTCTACATAATGATTCTGTTGAAATAATTACGAAGAGAGATAATGAAAAATCTAAATAAAATTAAAAGTGAGATAATACATACAAATCCAAGATTTGAAGTTATTAAAGATACATATAAAACAGATAATGGTAAAACTTATCCATATTATTCATTCAATGAAGGCAATGGTTTTATTGTTGTTCTTGGTATTAATGATGATATGATTATGATGGTAAAACAATTTAGAATTCCAATAAAGCAAATTTCTTATGAGTTTGTTGGTGGCTATATTGAAGACGGAGAAGTGCCAGAAGAAGCTGCAAAACGAGAGTTTTTAGAGGAAACTGGATATATCTGTGATGAGGTTAAGAAGATTGGAGTTATAAAGGCTGGTGTTAACAAAGCAAATGCTGTTGGTCATGTTTTTATAGCAAGTGGATTTACGGAAAGTGAAAAGAATTTAGATGAGTTTGAGGAAGTAATTGGATTAGAATCTAGTTGGGTTCCTCTTGATAAAATTTCATATGCTATAAAATCTGGTTATATGGTAGACACAACAACTCTTGCTGCCTGGACTTTATATAGAGAGATGTAAAATGAGAGAGTATCTAAATTTATTAGAAGATATATTAGAGAATGGAATCGTTCAAGAGGATAGGACTGGAACGGGAACATTATCTATATTTGGAAGGCAAATGAGATTTGATTTGTCAAAAGGCTTTCCTCTAGTTACAACTAAAAAAGTTCATATGAAGTCCATAATACATGAGCTTTTATGGTTTCTAAGTGGCGATACTAATATTAAATATCTAAATGATAACGGTGTTACTATTTGGGATGAATGGGCTGATAAGAATGGAGATCTTGGACCTATATATGGTCATCAATGGCGAAAATGGACAACATATGAAATGATAAATAATCATGTGTTCACTAAGCAAATAGATCAGATAAAAGAAGTTGTAAAAAATATAATAGAAAATCCATCAAGCAGAAGAATGATTGTCTCTGGTTGGAATGTTGGTGACCTTGCGAGGATTTCAAAAGCACCACCACCATGTCATACTATTTTTCAATTCTATGTTGCAAATGGTAAGTTATCATGTCAGTTATATCAAAGATCAGCTGATTTTTTCCTTGGAGTTCCATTTAATATAGCTTCATATGCTTTATTAGTAATGATGATAGCACAAGTTACAGGTTTGAAGCCAGGAGAATTTGTTCACACGTTTGGTGATGCTCATATATATTCAAACCATATTAAACAAGTAAAAACTCAGCTATCAAGGGAGCCTTTTGAATTGCCAACTATGAAGCTTAATCAAGATGTAACTGATATCTTTGATTTCAAATATGAAGATTTTAGCCTAGAGAATTACAAATACCACCCAAGAATAAAAGCAAAAATATCTATATAGGAGATACAATAAATGCCATCATATATAAATACAGTATCAATGGGAACAACAACAGGAACGGCAAATAGTAGTTGGGCAAATTATGCGTTAACATCATCAACAACAGCAGCAACTAATGGTGCAACGTTAACGTCAAATGGTGGTAATGGTGTTCATTGGGCTCCTTATAATTATAATTATAATATAGCTGTAGGTTATGATGCTATAAGCGCTATGGTAGAGACACCTATAACACCCCCTAAATTTAAGTGTATTGCTACAGATTCGATTTTAGTTGAAGGTGATTATATATTAACACCCAGATTTGATTGTAAAGTTAGTATTAAAATTAGAGTTGCTATTGGTGTTTTCGCTAATAAATCTTTTTGCAAAGAGTTTACAGAAGAAGAATACAAGTCTTCTTTGATTGAATTTTCTGAGATATTTATGAATCAGCTTAGTGAGGATAATAAGTTAGCATATTCATTAGATAATGAGTATATTTTAAAATGACATGAGTAATATTGTATTTGATTGTTGTGTTCAAAGTAGAAATGATGCGGAGGTATATCCGCATTGTAAGCTAAAGAAAGTAAAAAAGTTGAACTACAAATATATATTTAACTCTGAAATTGATATGGTTGTTGTTAATGCTATTACTAATGTTATGTATAGTAAACTTATTTATAGTATTATTGATGATGTTATGATTGTTAGATTTGAAAAATTTATGAATCTCTCTTTGAGGGAGTTAGTTTGTAAAGAAGATATTGTTTTTAGGTATTTGTCCGAGAAGTGGGTTGTTAACCCAGAAAGGTTTAATGGATTATGCAAACAAATATAATTGTTGCAATGGATCAAAATAGCGGTATTGGTAAGGATAATAAGATACCATGGAGACTCAATGAAGATATGAAAACTTTTAAGTCTTTGACTAAAGGTAATTGTATTGTTATGGGTAGAAAAACTTTTGAGTCAATTGGGAGACCTCTAAAAAATAGAATCAATATAGTTTTAACTGAGAAAAAAGACTATAAACAAAAGGGCGTTCTTGTTGCAAATGACGTGTCTGATGTTTTAAATATAATGAAAGAGTATGGTGATAAAGATCTTTTTGTTTGTGGAGGTAGTAGGGTTTATAGAAGCTTTATGCCATTAGCTGATAATATATACATTACTTTAGTTTCTATTAAGTGTGATTGTGACACTCACTTTGTTTATGAGCAAAGTTATTTATGGAATGAGGCTAAGTGGAAGTATGATAAAACTATATTTTTACAGCGCAAAAATGAGAAGAATGAATATAATAGTAGAATGCTTTTATTTAAAAGAGCTAATTAGAATATATATAGGAGAGGTATGATAAAGAAATTTGATGACGGTTCTTATTTAGAGTTACGTAGAGCAGAAAAATCAAAAGAAGAAGTTGTGTTATCACTTTGTTCTATAGATCCTAATAACCCTAATATGGTTAGTGTTACTTCTGTATCTTTATCTATCGGAGACTTGCAAGGTTTGATTGATAGCTTAGAGTAATTCAATTTGGATTAAGAGAGGGCGTTTTATGAAAGGTGTTGTTTTGGCTGGAGGTACAGGTTCTCGTTTATTGCCTTTAACTAAAGTTTTAAATAAACATTGTTTGCCTGTTGGTAAATATCCAATGATATACCACCCATTACATACATTGAAAAAAGGTGGTGTGTCAGATGTAATGATAATAACAGGCAAAGAACACATGGGAACTTTGGTAAACCAATTAGGTAGTGGTTGTGATTTTGGTATGAATTTTACATATCGAATACAAGATAATGCTGATGGTATTGCTGGAGCTTTAAAGCTTTGTGAAGACTTTGTTAGAAGCGGACCTTCTAGTTGTTTTGTTACTATTTTAGGTGATAATATATATGAAGATGAGTTGGATTTTCAAGGAACGAATATTGGTGATGATTTTGTTTACTCTTCCAAAGAAAGAAAGGGTAGGAAAATACCATCCTGTAAATTATTTCTAAAAAAAGTTCATGATCCTAATAGATTTGGCGTCGTAAAATTAAAAAGTGAATATGGAAACAAGGTTGTAAAAATTGTTGAAAAGCCTTCTAGTTTTATAAGCAATTTAATTGTTACTGGATGCTATGTTTATGATTCTAATGTTTGGAATATATTGGATAATTTAAAAGTATCAGAAAGAAATGAGTTTGAGATTACCGATGTTAATAATTGGTATGTTGAAAATGGTATTGTTCTATATAAATACCTAAAAAAGAACTGGACCGATGCGGGAACTCACGAATCAATAATCAAAGCAAATCAGCTTTGTAAAAATATTAAATATTGCGACTTCATTTAAAGGATTTTAAAATGTCAATTCCACCAGAAAAGATAAAATCAATAGAAGATTATATCATATGCTCGAATAAGGAGGCTATAAAGCCAGTAATATGCATTCTCGGCGCTAATGGTCAATTAGGTCGAGAATTTTTAGCATATCTAAATGCTATAGATTATAAGAATTTTGTTGGGTTTGACAGTTCCTTGGACATATCAGATAAAATCAGTATAAAAAAATTAAAAGCAGTCCCATGTGAGGATTGTAATGTTAGAAGATTTCCAGATATAATAATTAATTGCGCAGCATATAATAATGTTTATGGTCCTGAAACGCAAGATTTGGAAAAGAGAAAAGAAGAAAAAGAAAAATGTTTTAGATCAAACGCATTGGGTCCAAAGTATCTTGCTGAATTTTGTAAGAAAAGAAAGATAAAACTAATTCACTTTAGTACAAATTATGTATTTGAAGATAATAGTTTTACCATGAAAAAATATACTGAGTTTGATGAGGTTAAACCATTTTTGTTTTATGGGTTCTCTAAATTATGTGGAGAAAAATTCATACAAGAACGGTTAGCTAGTAGCTCAATAATAATAAGAACATCATGGTTGTTTAGCAAAGAAGGCTCTTTGGTTAAAATAATAAAAAAACATGCCGAAGAAGATAAAATATTAACAATAACTAATGCTGTGGGGAATCCAACAAATACTTTAGATTTAGTAAAGCAAACTTTGTTTTTAATAGAACATAAAGCAAGTGGTCTGTACCATTGTGTTAATGGAGGAACTACCACTAAAAAACAATATGTTGATAAAGTTATTGAACTGCTTGGTTTGAATGTTAAGACAGGTACATTAGGTTCTGGTCCATCAATGCCATTAGATAATTTTATGCTAGATATGGAAGATATCAACATAATGAGACCTTGGGAAGATTCAGCAGAACAATGCTTTAGGGAATAATATGAGAAGAAATTTATTGGTAACAGGTGGGCTTGGGTTTATAGGATCTAATTTTATTAATTATTATTATAACACGTACCCATCTAGGGATTTTAGTATAACAAATTTAGACAAGGAAACCTACGCTGCAGACATAGCAAATACAGAAGCCTTCAGATACAAAGGAAACTACTCTTTGATAAAGGGTGATATTTGTAATAGAGAGCTTGTTGATTATGTGTTTGAAAAATATAAGATAACAGATGTGATTAATTTTGCTGCTGAAAGTCATGTGGATAATAGCATTTTAGACCCTGCGATATTTGTAAAATCAAATGTAGATGGTGTTTGTTCTTTATTGGATATAGCCAAGCATCACTGGACAGATAACAAACATAGGTTTGTTCAGATAAGTACCGACGAAGTATATGGTTCAATGGGATTAACATCAACAGATAAGTGGTCAGAGAATCATTCTCTTAATCCACGAAGTCCATATTCTGCATCAAAAGCAGCAGCAGAACATCTTTGCATGTCTTATTATACAACATATGGTTTTCCAGTTATCATAACTAGATCTTCGAATAACTTTGGACCAAGGCAAAATAAAGAAAAGTTCATACCTGTTATCCTATCTTCTTTAAAGAATAAAAGAAACATACCAATTTATGGTAAGGGTGATAATATTAGAGATTGGATATATGTAGATGATAACTGTAAAGCAATAGATTTAGCCTTTAGTAAAGGCAAGATAGGTAATTCGTATAATATAGGGGCTAATAATGAAATTAGAAATAAGAATTTAGTTGCTATGATAATGAATGTTTATTGTTTTACATCTGGTTGTAATGTTGATGATTATAAAAATCTAATAACTCATGTTGAAGATAGGCTTGGTCATGATTTAAGGTACTCAATAGATATAAATAAAATTAAGAATGATCTTGGTTGGGAAGTTCCTAAGCCAAATTCAATGCATGATAATATGGTTAAAACAATGGCTTGGTATCATGGAGAAGGTAAATGAGACAATTATTAACTGGTGTTAAAGTAATCGAACTAAAACGATATAAAGATAATAGAGGTTCTTTTCTAGAAACCCATGTTCAAGAAAGAGAGGTTGGATTATTTAATTATCCTACGTATGTTCAAGATAACGAGTCAACCTCTAAGAAAAATGTATTAAGGGGCTTGCATTACCAAACAAGGCATGCTCAAGCAAAGTTAATTAGAGTTGTTAGGGGCAAGATATTAGACGTGTGTGTTGATTTAAACAAACAAAGCCCAAACTTTCTAGATCATTATTCTATAGAATTATCTAGTGATAATGACTTGTGTTTGTTTGTTCCTGGTGGGTATGCTCATGGATTCCTTTCTTTAGAAAATGATACTATAGTTTCATACAAGTGTAATGATTACTATTATCCTAAAGAACAAGGTGGTATTATTTGGAATGATAAGGATATAAAAATAGATTGGGGGATTTTAGAAAAAGACGTTATCCTTTCAGAAAAAGATAGTTGTCTACCAATAGCAACAAAAGCTTTAAACATTTAGAGGAAGTATGCCAAAATTATTAGGAAAAGTATCTGAAGAAAACTTAAATAGACTTCAAAAAACCCAAGAGAATATAAAGAGATTGAAAATGCAGCAAGAGCATGTTCAAGAAAAACTAGAGTTTCAAAAAGAAGCCTCTGATTTATGGATTGAAAATATAAATTTGAAAATGAGTATTGAAAATTTATTAAGAGAAGCTACTTTTAAGGAGATTAAAGGTCAGTTTAAATTAGAAGACCTTTCAAATATTGTGATAAGAGAAAACGGGGAAATTGTTGATAATACAGATATATCAGACACAATACCACCTGAAGAAACTAAAATGCTACCAGAATCTCCACCTGCCTCACCGTCAGAACCAGAATCAGTTAAATAACTAATAGTTAATCATCTCTTGCATGAGAGATGTCAAGTTTGTTTCAATATTGTTTTTATTAGCATTATTGATTTCATCAGCTTTTTGTAAATCAAATAACGAAACAAATCTTACAATTGATGACATAACACTATATGACATCACTGATGAACCTAGAACCTTCCCCATAGATATCTTAGTATCAAACGAATTAAATTCAGAAAAAAACGAAGCAGTAGCTCAAGCATTAAATGATTGGCAAAAGTTTTCCAATGGTTTAATAACTTTTAATGTTACATATAACTGGGTTCCAACTGAACCTTTTAGCGAATATGTTCATAATGAGAAATATCCTATAACTGTATGGTATAAAAAGAATGATGATCCAATTCTTTTTCAATTACAAATGAGATATTCTTTTGTTGCTACTGGATTTTCTGATGGTAATTATATTGTTATGGTTGAACACGCTGATTGTATGAGCTATAGAGATGCTTATGTTATATTTAAACATGAGTTTGGTCATGTTATTGGGATGGAACATATAAAAAAGGAATATCCCGCTTTAATGAATTTAAAAGCAAATAAGGGTGCTTTATCAAAATATGATGATATTATGTTGTGTGGTATATATGATTGTAAAATTTAGATGTTA
>Ga0114918_10005878_pt1 | contig 10467 bp, 14 predicted proteins | sample LantaG_FD_87015 | JGI IMG/M metagenome (GOLD analysis project Ga0114918, IMG submission 87015) | Deep subsurface microbial communities from Baltic Sea to uncover new lineages of life (NeLLi) - Landsort_02402 metaG | ecosystem: Environmental > Aquatic > Marine > Oceanic > Sediment | place...
ATATCATCTGCTTCTAAACCAGTTTGTATAAAGTTATTTTGAAAACCTAATTCTGGTATTATTTCAGTTCTGATAATTTTTGCCTGTTTCCAAAAATGATAGTTAAATTTTTTCTCTTCTTTTATTAGTTCTTGCAAATCTTTCTTTTTGTATCCATCAAACAAAGCTTTTCTAAATGATTTTTTTGAATCCCATGTAAACCATAAAGATTGTACTTCTCTATCTTTATTTTCACCTCCTCCGTAAGCGAACAAAGCATTCATAAACAAGAATATGATCTCTGTTCTAATATCCTCTTCATTGTTTAATTGTGTATTATTTTTTTGTATGGCAAATTTAATTGAATGAAGCAATGCCATAGAATCAAAAATTAGTATCATTATATTTTCCTATTAAAATGGAATATCATCATCTTCATTCATTAACCTATCTGTTATTTTAGTAAGAGAATTTTCCACAAACTTAGATAATTTTTCTGTTTCTTTTGCTAACCTTTTTTCTGAATAATCATCTGGTTTGTCCATTTCAATCCTAATATCAACTCGTATAAATTCATAGGGTTCAGTTTGTAAAGTTCTTCCAATTCCACAACTAATTTTATTACTCATAACGCCTTTTCCTTTCAGTCTTTACCCCATTTTCAATTTTAAGCCAAACATCCTGAACAATATTTTTAACTTCATCTTCTAAGTTTTCATTTTCAATTACTCGTATTATTTCAGGTAGAGTGCCAATCCCATCAAGTTTTTCTATTCCTGTTCTCCACCCTTTCCCTGTTACCTTTTTCCAAGTATCTGTTTCTTTCAGAAAATTAATACAAGAAGTAATATCATCAACACCAAAATCATAATAAATAGGAAAAGAAACTATTCTTTGTTTTCCAGTTATTTTATTCTTACTGACTTTGGCAATAATATCATTTCCAACTGTTCGTTTAATTTTAGTAGATTCTTTTTTTATGGCTCCACTGACTGCTAACCAAACTTCATAAGTGGAATAAAACTTCAAAGCCTTTCCACCACTTCTTGTTTTCTTGCTTCCAAAAGTAACACCTATGTTATCCCTTGTTTGAGAAATAACAAGAAGCATTGAGGATGTTTTAGAAAGGGCTTCCGTTATATTTCTAAATACTTCACTTGCCAATCTTGCTTTCTCTGTTTTGTAACTTCCTTCTATTTCTGTTCCTTCCTTTTTTGTTAGCATCTTTTTAGTTCTTGCTTTTTCTTCATCTGAATTAAGACCATCAAAAGAATCAAGAACATATATAAATGGATCACCTTTAGCAATTAATTTCAATATAGAAGTGTACCATTTTTGTATTGTATCTGATTTGTAACTCTCACAATCCACTCTTTTCTTAGTTTTACTTCCAAACAAATAAGGAATATCAAACTCATTTGCATATTCAGTATCATCATAAAAAAGATCGTAAAGATCAAATATTGGATTTCTGCAAATTTCAGCGAACATAGTCCAAGCTAAAAATGATTTACCAGCAGAACTATCACCTATAAGATTAGCTACTTTACCCGTACACCAACCGCCATTTACTTTATCAGACAATCCAAGATTTAACATAGTACTGCCAGAAGAAATAAATTCAAAACCTGCATTAGATTTTGAATCTTTCGTTTTAGCTACATCTTTTATCTGTTGTGCTGTTGCTTTAACAAGATTTGATTTTTTTAATTTAACCATATTAAAACCTTTTAGGGGATGGATAATTAAATCCATCCCCATTAAAAAATTAATCTTCTTCTAACTCTTCATTCTTTTCAAAACACTTATCCCAAATATCTCCTTCACACTTTTCACATTTTTCTTTTGTTTCAAAATCTACCCCAAATTCATACCCATGCGGGCAACCACTTTTTGCTTTTTTCTTTGCTTTCTTCACTTCAATTGCTTTCTTTTTCTTTGACTTTTTTGGTTTCTCTTCAACCTCTTCTTCAACCTCTTCTTCTTCTTCAACCTCTTCTTCAACCTCTTCTTCTTCTTCAACCTCTTCTTCAACCTCTTCTTCTTCTTCGATCTCTTTATCTTCTACTTCTTCTGCTTTTTTATCTTTATCACTTTTAAGTGGTGTTTGATAAAAAGCTTCATAAATTTCTTCATATGTTGGATGAAGAATCAAGCAAGTATCAACTTCGAAAATCTGACTGAGAATTTTTTCAGGAATAGGCTCTTCTCTATCAATAAATCTATGCCCTGAATATTCAGTACTTTTTCTTGAAACCCCATTAGGATCTTCATACGTACCAGAATCATCAAAACTGAACATAACACTTTTGCCTTCATCTGGATCCCAATAATCAAGAATCCCACCACCACGAGGGTTTACTTTCAGTTTATCTAAAGCTTTTTGCATAAAGTGGGAAGCTACTTCCCAAATTTGAACACCTTTCTTTTCTTCTTCAGGAGTATCATGACACCAAATAAGATAAATTCTATAATCTTTTGATCTGGTCGCATTATACACTGCTTTTGACCTGAATTCCTTTGAAATCCATTCTTTAATCGGGTCACGTTGTTGATAGTTATCACCTGGACTGATAAAATTTTCTCCAAGAGGGCCAACAAAACGATAAATAAAAAATTGCAGACTATCTACAAAATCACCTTTTTTAAGTTTCTTGTCCCAATAATCATCTGTGCCAAGAGGAATAGGAAGAATATCAATAATATGATCACCCTTTGTTGGTCTCCAAAATGAAATACCATCTGGAATAAGTTCTTTCTTAAAAATACTTCCTCCTGCATTTCCACTGCTTTTGCTTTTCTCTTCACTTCTTTGACTAGCTTCTTTTATCTTGGTCTTCTTTTTTTGATATTTGTCCCTGAAATTCATCTTGATACTCCTTCATTTGTTTTTGTTTGTGTTCTGCTATTGAAAGTAAAATAGCAACTGTAATAAGTCTAACTACTAACCATATAATAATTGGGGTAAAAAACAATATGGCAAAAATGATCATCATTGTATGAAATAGTTCCATTATTTTGGCCTGTTTAACTTCTTTTTTATTTTATCTGATACACGTTTCCTTTCTTTTTCTCCTAATATTTTTTCTGCTTCATCAGATAAACTTGGTTCTGAAAAATAGTTTCTAATCCATAATTCAGTTAAATACTTTAATGATCTGGCTTTCCTGTCAAGAGAAGTAATTGCTGTTCTAATAATTGTTATCTCTTCTTTTTTGTCTAAATATTTTTTACATAATTCTATCCTTTCTTCATTTCTTATTATTGCGTTCTTGATTGCATCTACTGTGCTTTTACCTCCTGTATATTCTTCAGGGTTTTGAGAAATTTTATGATGAAGTTCAGCCTCTTTAATTTCAAGGTCTAACTTCAGTCTATCTAATTCATCCTGTCCAATATCAGCTATTTTTGAAAGTTCATCTATTTCAAAAGGTAAGTTACTCCATTCAATGTCTAATTTGTTACGATTAATTTTTACATCATATTTAATCATTTTATTTTCCCTTTTACTTTAATTATAACATGATTTTTTAAAATCTCTAAAAAATTGTTCCTATTCGCAATCGTGAATAGCATGATAACAAGATAAATATAAACTGAGCTTTCCACCATAAATAAATGAGTCACAGAAGCAAGCAGCTACTATTGGAATATTGGGATTCATATTATCTGATAACATCACCGCTCCTATATAACCAGCAATAGCATAACGAATAGATTCAGGTTCACTAGACACATTTTTCAATAACTTTTGCATCTGACTCCACCGAGTACTGTTCTTCTCTTTAAAGTTACAAAGCAGTTGGCATATAGACTTGATCTCAGTTTCGCTGTGAGAAGCATCTGACAGCGTTTGAATGGCGGTTTCATCATCGTTTATATCTATAACAAGTTCTAATTTTGAAAGAGCTTCTCCTGGTGAACCGTTACTTAAATTAATAATCTCTTTCAATACTTTTACAGATACTTCTTTTTTTTCTTTTTCTGCTACATCTTTTAAGATTCTAATAAGATGTTTTGAGATTAATGGTTTCACTTCAAGAACAAGACACCTCCTTTTAAATGTAGTCTTGAGTTTTTCAGGATTAGTAGTACAAAAGATGAATACAACATGCTTGGGCGGTTCTTCTATCAAATCAAGAAAACTTTCACCAGCAGCACCAGTTAATTGATGTGCTTCTTCAAACATATAAATCTTTCTACCACCACTTGAAGAAGCAAGCCTACAAGTTTGGGCTACTTGGTGTACTACATCAATCCCCCTTTCTCCTTTTGCAGATGCGTTATGATGAATAAAATCCATATTAGACACATTCAATTCATTTTTAATTATTCTGGCTATTGTTGTTTTGCCACATCCAGATGGTCCAGTGAAAAGAAAACACTGCGGCATTTTATTACCTTTAGCCAGTTGTGTTTTTAAACTTTCAACTAATGGTTCATTGCCCTGAATTTCATCAAGAGTTTGTGGTCTATAATTTGTATGTAATGACATTATTTCTCCTTTGAATCATAATATTTACAATCATTATTTTTATTTAATTCTCGTGGTTCTTTAATATATTTATGTACTATTTCTTGTTCATACCAAGTTTCTTTAATAATTTCTTTTTTAATGTTTAAATAGTGAGTACAATCTGCTTGTACTAATTCTTTTACGTTAAGTCTTTCTAACACCATATATGGAGTTTGAAATTTACCATCAAAGAAAATACAGTCTTTACAGAATACTTTTTCCATTATTTTCCCTCCCACTTCTTTTCTAAAACCCATTCTGAATTATTCATATCCCAAGCATAAATAACATCTCTTGTTCCCATATCGTAAACAACTATATTTTGGTATCTTGGTACTACTTCTAAAGCCTTTTCAATGGTATCAAAAGGGCCATACATATTACTTGGAGGAATACCAACTCCATAAAGAGTTTCTTTTTTTATCTTACTTAACATTTTCGGTTTATACTTTTTTAAAAAAGTCATTTTATTCTCCTTTTTCTATAAGTGGATCATTTTCTATAAGTGGATAGTAAGCCCCTTCCCAAGAAACTAAATTATCACCTAAATCATGATCTAAAGTTAAAGGACCTATAAAATGGTTTTCTGTTCTACAAACTTCTAAAGCTTTTTCTTTAATTGAAAATACTCCTATAATTTGCCAATTTGTACGTTTTCTTTTTGATAATAATTGTCCTACACAATATACTTTCATTTTATTCTCCTAATTTAATTTCTGTTTTTTCACTCCAGGGTCTGTCAATAGGAGTAATTTCATATTCAATTCCCAAGGGGATATTTATCCATTTAAATTCTTCTCTGATTTTCTCTGTACTTATGTAGTTAACAGTTTTCATAACGTGTTCTCTTTCTTCTGGAACTAAATCAAAAAGAATTGAATCATGAATCTGTCCTATGATCTTTGTTTTCCAACCCTCCTTTCTTCCTATTTCAGCTATTCTACAAAGACTCCATAAAAGTAAATGAAAAGCTGTACCTTGAATCAGATAATTAGATACTTCATTACGGCTCATATATCCAATGTATCTAAACCCAAAGTGAGATTGAATATAACCGTTCTTTTGATAGTATTCGTTTATCTCTTGCTTCCATTTATTGTAAACTGTGAATCGCTCTTGCCAGAATTTTCTTTCTGATTCTTTTAAAAATTCAGTAAAAGAAGGTAAATCAGTAACACCAAAAGATTTAACATGATCTCTTAATACAACACCAGAAGTTGTTTCTAAATTAATACAGTTAATCCAAAGATTTTTAGCACATTGAACATAATAAGAACCATAAAACTGTGGGAAAACCCAACAATTCTTTGCATAGAATCTTATTATTTTTGTAATTTCTCCTTTAGGTAAACTCCAAATATTTGTTGCTGAATCTATATGTATATCTGTTGTGAGGTCTGTACAATATTTTATCATTTTCGGATCTTGATGGTAAAAGCATCCTGTACCAACTTCAATAGAATTATAATCTGTTTCAAGTATCTGATTGCCAGGACTCGGCATTATTCCGCCCCTGCAAACTTTCTTGCTATATTCATCTCTTACTGGTACATTTTGGGGATTAGGTGAACTGGCACTTGAACGAAAAGTTCTTGCCATGTTTAAATCAAAAAATGGATGAAGCTTCCCTTTAATAGAATCTCTTATATAAGGTTTAATATAAGTAGAGTCTATTTTTTCAAGCTTTCTGAGCTTTAAAAGTTTTGGTATAAATTCAGTAGTTGTCTGTCTGTCAATATCTTCTAAGGTTTCTTTATCAGTTGATAAACTATTTTTTTCTGTATAGATGTTATCATTTTTCAAAACATCGTACAAGAGTATTCTCATATCAATTGGTGAATTAGGATTTATTCTTCTTCCTGTATATTCCCTGAATAATTTAAACTCTTTAGTTTTAAAAAGTTCTTTTTTAATTCTGCTCGTTTCAATCTTAATTTCATCAATTTTATTATGGTAATACTCTTCATCACAACAAATACCATTTTTTTGTATTCTACTAAATTCTTCTAACCCATCATGAAACAAAGCAAAAGATGGTTCTCTCCAGGGTTCCCCCTGTAACTGTTCTCTTTGTTTCTTCAGTAACTTCATTGCCCAATAACTGTCCATCCCACCATAGTAAAGTAAATCATTTAGTGGAATTTCTTCTACTCTGTTAAAAACTGAATTACCAGATGCTCTTAAATAGGGTTTGATTTCTTTGTCATAGGGCTTTAATCCAAAATTAGTATAAAGTTGAAAGTTAAGAGAAGTTCCTTTTCTTCTGTTATCTAAAAGATGTGCAGTAATCATTGTGCATTGTTTCCATCCCAATGGCTTTACACCAAAAAATTCAGTAGTAACCGCATCTTCATATTTTAAATTATGTGAAGCTTTTTGTATCTGTACTGATTTCTGTATTTTTTTCCAATAAGCTCTTATCTTTGATAATTGATTTTTATTCCAAAAATTTCTATAACCATAAGGGAAAGAATAAGCTTTACCACAAAAAGCAAAAGAGATTGACATTACTTTAAATCCAGGATGGTAGGGCTTTAAAGCATTAGTTTCATAATCATACATGAATATTTCTTCTGGATCTATTGGAAGATCATCTACTGTATTTGCAACTTGTTTTAATACTCTTATTACATCATCAAAATTAGTTAGCAATACAATGTTTTCTGAATAATCTTCATGAAAATAAAGAGGTGTGCCAATAAAATCAATAGCATAATTTAAATCCCTATCAAATTGTGAAACTAAGTTTTTGTTTCTTTCATCTTTTTTTACATAATTTGGATGAAACATGGGCAACAGCCATGTATTTAATTCTATATCTGGTATAGTTAAACCTCTCCATACTGAAATAGAGTTCTTATCAAAACATTCATCAAAAAAACTTTCACATGCTGTGTTTCCCATTATCCATATGTACAAAGGTTGAAGTTCTTGTATTACTTTTTGAATTTTATATCTACAACATTGAATAGAATTTTTATCTGGTTTTTTTGTATAACAATTAACTGCGTTCATTTTCCAAAAATCAAGCTCAAGGTCTAATCCTTTATTTTTTAATTTATCTTTGAAAAATGAATCCGTAAATATTTTACCAGTTCTATCTTCTTCTTCAGTTGGAGAATTACCTATAATTAATACTTTCGATCTACCTTTTCCAGAATAATTCATTTTAGGAGAATGACAATTTTGGTAAAGTCCACAAGAAACACAGCTTGTTTCTTTTTTCATTTTAGTGTGTTCAGCTACTTCTCTTCCTGTAAAGAAAGATAATTGAGCCATCATATTATTCCTTTATATTCTCTTTTAGCTTTTTGATATTCTGCTCTTGGTCCTCTATTTATTAATTGTCCCATAATCATTATTTGAATTTTTTGTTTACCATCTTTATCTAACTTAGGTTTATTCCAATTCCATTTATCAAACAAAGCTTTCATTTTGCGTAAATAAGGATTTACTTGCTTAAACAAGGGGACTTCTTTTCTCCAAGCTTTTTGATTATCATACTGCCTTTCTATCTTTAAACTAAGATCACCATAAACTTGTTTTCTAATCATTTTAGCTTTTTTACCATTCATTTTATTTCTCCTTTTTCATCTCTTGTTTAAAATCTTTTATTCTTTCTTCGTACCAACTAATTTTATATTCAAGAGCATCAATATAATCTGCTGCAACCATTAATTGGTTGTAAGGTTCATCATCACAATTTTCTTGACCTGCTAATGCTCTAAGAACAGTAGAGATAGGTTCTAATGTTCCTTTATAAGATAATGGATTTACAATTTTTAAACCTTTCACATTATTTCTCCTCTTCTTCTTCTGTCAACATTAAGAGATGTTCAAAATCTTCAGTTTTAAACAAAGCCTTAGTTTTACTGATTGTAACTTCTTTCACCTTATTCAATATTTGATTTAAAAATAAGGGATTAATTATAATTGAAACCTCTTCTTCAATATCAATATCAGCTTTAATTGTTTCAGTTATCCATCCTCTTTGTTTCTGTCTTGAGCATATAATCTTACCTTTACTTAAAGTTATCTTCACATATTTTCTAAGTAAATCATCTTCATCAATTAAAATTGATACTGTATCTAAAGCTTCTTGTAGTTCATCAGGAAGAGTAACAGTTACACCTTCTATTCCCTGATCAATAATAGATTCAGCATCAGGATAATCACCTTCATAAATCCTGCAACTGAATATCAAATCATCATCAGTTTTAAAACAAACCCATCCTTGTTCTATACAATATTTAGTTATGCCAGGGATTCTAATTAACTCCATTGCAGATGAAGATTTTAGAAAAAGCTTCTTTATTCTACCCTTCATTTTAAATCGTGAAATTCTGTAACGATCTGTTGAGACAATACTATTTTTTTTGGCATATAAGCAAGTAAGAGTGCCGTCAGACTCATTGTTTGATGTAGAGAACATACATAGGCTTACCCCTTCGATAAACCCTTCTGGAATAGCTTTCCACTTATTTTCTTTAAGTGCAGATTCCAAGTTATCAATTAATTCCTGAACTTCAGAATCATCTTCAATTAAAGTAAACCCTGCTTTCTGTGTTCCTTTTTTTGTTGTCAAAAGAAATTCATTATCTTTTACTTTCAAAATAATATCTTCACTTTTAATTTTATCAATCAGCTTCAAGAGGCTGTTTGCTCGAACACTACATTTAAAATTAGTTTTAAATGGAATTTGAATGCAGATATGATCATTATAGGTTCTAATAGTTTCACCATCAAAAATATAATGAGTCATTTGTTCTACTAAATCTTTTTTAGCAAGTCCTGGTTTTAGTTTATTAAGAATAGATAGTAGTTCCGTTTTGGTTGTTTTCAATTTAAATCTCCTTTGATTTACATTTATCACAAATAAAATATGCTGGCAGTTTCCCAGTCCATAAACAATCTAAATTTTTATAATGAATCCTTTCACATTTAGTGCAATAGCATTCTAAATTTTTTGAGATAAGTCTTTTCCGTTCCAGTTGTCTTTTCTTTATTTCTTTTGATCTATCTCTTTTTTTATTTTGTTTATTATTATATATTTTTGAACATAGAATACAATGTGGTGATATTCCCCTTGGTAGTCTTGTTTTTTTATAAAAACATTCAGTGGTGGCTTTTTTCCAAACACCACAAGTTCCACATTTCTGTTCTTCTATTCCATCTACAATTCTAAATTCACGCATATAATTTCTCGTTTTATGTATTTGTATTGGTTGAGTAAAAGCCCTTTTAGCAGACCATTTATTTTTACCAATTCTATTTCTAATAGTTTTATAAGGAAGATTTAATTCATCTGCCCAAGCAGAAATACATTGAGTTTTTCCTTTATAAGTAACTAAATGGTTTGTTCTCCTATTTCTAGAATTTTTTTTATTTGTAACAAATCTACAATTAGATGGTTCGTAATTACCGTAATTATCTATGCGATCTATTTGTAATTCTTTTTTATACCCATTTTTAAAAGCCCAATCAGCAAAAATTTTTACATTATTTCTCCATTCATCACAAACAGAAATTCCTCTACCACCATAATTACGATAACTATAACAATTTTTATTATAACATCTTCTATTCATTCCATACCATACCTGATAAATAGGATGTCCACTTAATCCATGTTTTTTTATATTAGGCATTTTTATTAACTTCATCCAATTCCTCTTGTTTAATATCTAAAAGATTTTTTTCTCTTTTAAGAGGATGATAGTAAAAAGAAACAAGCCTCCTATATGTGTAACCTTTGCTTTCTACAACTCTTTTCATATCCTCTTCACGATCACGATAAATAAACATGGGCATTCCGCCAGCAAACCAAATTCTGTATTGATCTCCATCATCTTCAATAATAGGTTTTGGTTTAATTATTATATCTTCTTGTTTTTTTGAAAAGAAAGATGGTTGAGTAGTGAATTGAATATCTTTTTCCCTGACTTTATCTTGTACTTTCAGATAATATAGAA
>Ga0114918_10005879_pt1 | contig 10467 bp, 9 predicted proteins | sample LantaG_FD_87015 | JGI IMG/M metagenome (GOLD analysis project Ga0114918, IMG submission 87015) | Deep subsurface microbial communities from Baltic Sea to uncover new lineages of life (NeLLi) - Landsort_02402 metaG | ecosystem: Environmental > Aquatic > Marine > Oceanic > Sediment | place: Baltic...
GGGGGTACAAACTATCTCGGAGCCGGAAATTTATCACGGTGCAGAATTTTAATTGCGGGCAGATGCGTGTGTCCGGGTGCAAAAGCCATTACAAATATGTCTTAGGTGCAGGAACAAAAGCAAAAACTGTGACGAGTTTATTAATTATACCGTCCGTGTTAGCTTTTCGGGCATTTTTATTTTACGATTTTGAGTCCAGAATCTTTTGTTTTTTTTTGATCCAGTCGATGGCACCATTAGTCTCATGCCAAATTTGATGAGCAAAGTAGCAGTAGAATATAGCTTCATTTTCGTCACCCATTTCATAGACCTCCGGAAAATCATCGGAGATTGAATTCATTAATAATCTGGGTATTACAAATTTATTTGACTCAATTGCTTTCTTGAGAAATTCGTTTGAATTTGTTGAAGATCCCAATGTCTTGAATGCAAAAAGAGCTCGATTGAATGATGAAAAAGCACCAAGATCATCTTTGTACAATTTATCGTATTTCCTAAACTTATTAAACTCATTAATCCTGATTAAGTATAATTGAAGTTGATCTCTTACGCCTTGGTTATCGTTTGGGTTAAGCCTTATCATTTCTTCATAGACTGAAACTGCATCATGAAATCTTCCCATATTCTTCAGGCAGTCAGCATATGCTTGCATGCATCTCATAAATGGTCTAGTTTCATGAATCATCCAGAAATTTCCAATCCCGTCCTTGAAATGAGTCTTGGCATAAACTCGTTTCCCTATTTCTATGCCGTTTTTGTAATATAAAATCGCAGTCTCAGGTATTGGTTCAAGAGCTCCTAAGTATTCATATGCTTCAATACAGTCAGGGTCCATCTGTAATGCTTTGAGAGCTAATTCGTAGCCTTTTTCCTCTGGTTGTTCTACAGCTTCAAATATAAGGTCTTGGGCTTGTTCCTTAATTGTAAGTGATTCTTTCGGGAATGATGGTAAAGGCTTGCCCATTAGTCCGTCCATAAATTTCCGGACATCATCTTCTGATTTGAATTCTTGGGATTCTAGAATCCTATGGAGGTCTTCGAATATTTTATCCTGTTTCTTAATAGCCATTATCTTGATAGGTTGTCTTTGAGGTAAAGATAAAATTATATTGTAGAGTTGTCAAGATTGATAATATTTTAAACTTAATTCGATTCTTGTCCCGGTCGCACGTTGCCTGAAAGCTAACGGCCCGGCAATAAAATTAGTAGGTGTTACCTGACGCAGCACTGGGCAGGGTCCCGATACTTTAGCCACAAAATTGTCACGGTGCAAGCCTGCCTGCCGGCAGGCAGGGAAGGTATGGCACGTGTTTTTGCCTGCCGATAGCTCCCGATAGCTATCGGGACGGCACGGGTACAAATTGCCGGGAGTGTACGAGTGTCGCGGTACAGAGTTGCTAAGTAGTTGATAATAAGTATTGTTATTGTTATTTTATTAACAGTAGCGGCGCGGTCCGGATTTGTCACGTTTTACTTAGCTGTCTAGAAAGCAGGAACGGTTTGCAAAAACCGTGACAAACCTATTAATTTTATTGTCCGTGTTATAGGGCGTTATTATTGTTTTTAGTCTAAAAAGTCAAGTTTAATAAGCATAAACAGTAAAAAACAGTAAGAAACAATAATATATTTTGAAATATTTCATAACTTTATAGTCTAACCAAATTCTTTTATTATGGAAAAAAAAAGTGGATTATCGGAAGTTTTCAAGATATTTCAGAGTACTGAATCATATTTTGATGAAAGGAGTAATGCGCAATCAAAGAAATTGATGTTAAATCAGTTGTTGATAATCTGCGTCTTTACATTCTTGTATGGTGTCGTGATGGGAAGTTATCACAGTTTTCTTCAGTCACTTGTAGCAGGAATTAAAGTAATGTTTCTGTTCATGTGTTCGATTATAATCTGCTTCCCGTCCTTTTTCGTAATTCAGCAAGTCCTTGGTTCAAAGATGACTCTAAGGCAGATGGTATTTATTATTTTAAGTGGATTTGTACTCACATCTGCAATTGCATTGTCTTTTGCTCCAATCATTATTCTGTTTCAGATCACAGGTGGCAATTATCATTTCCTCCAACTTTTACATGTGGCAATTTTTATATTCTCCGGTATTTTCGGTATGAGATTGATGGTTGAAGCCTTGAAATTTGCTTGTGAGAAAAAAGATATTTACCCACATATTGGAGTCGCAGTATTCAGAATTTGGATCATAATACTTGCATTTGTTGGGATCCAGTTAGCATGGAATCTTAGACCATTTTTGTGTAATAAAACTGAAGAATTCAAATTGTTCAGGAAATATGAGGGTAATTTTTATACAGCAGTCATATATTCTGTTCAGCAACTTGTTAAACCAGCAAATTCAGACCAGGATATTGAAGTCAAACCTGAAAGCCAAAAACAGGATAATACAAAATCAGAAATTACTGACACAACATTATTAAACCTCTTGAAGAAGTAGGGTATGAATGAAATAATGACCATAGAAGAAGTAGCAAAGTATTTAAAGCTAAAACCTCAGACCATATATACATGGGCACAGAATGGAAAGATTCCGGCCGCAAAGTTGGGCAAAGAATGGAGGTTTAAAAAAACAGTCATTGATAAGTGGTTCAACCAACATATTGATCAAAGATTTTCAGAATTCCTAGAAAAATAAGCAAAGTTTCATTCCGAGCAGAAATGCCCTATAACGGCTCGGCGGTATGGGGAGTTGCCGTCTGTGTCGGGGTTGGCATGCGTTTTTGCACAGTCCCGGTAGATGGACGAGTGTTTCCGTGTTATGATGAAGTTGTCCAGATGACTGAGTCCCGATAGATGAGCAGGGTTTGTCACGTAACGATAAATTGTCCAGATGGCGATGCAAAAACCATGACAACTAGCGGGTCGGCCGGCAGCCCTATTGACTTTGTCTCGGTAGCAGGAGTAGTCATGGTACACAAAGTTATATAAGTTGTGATGTGGTTTCTCGCATAGACTTTTGGGGCCGATTACGGAGTTGTCCGGGCTGCTGAAGGCAATTACCCATACCATCCGTGTTATATGTAGGGTTAATTTTAAAACTGTCAAGATGTACGAGAACTCTATCGTCCAATCCGTAATCGAATCATACAGGAAGGGATGGGCTGTAAACCTCTTCCCGCAAACTTTGGAGTTTTAATAGCATTTGATTGTGTGGTTTGCGGGATGTGGTTTACAGTGAAGGGTCGATCCCTCAAAAAAAGTCAGTCATTTTGCATCTGATCGTACCATTTTAATTATTTATAGTCGGAATAAAGCGCCTGTTGAAAAGGCATGCATGTTAATTGTGATCTTACTGACCATATGCTGTCTGGTTTTCCGGCTTTTGCACAAGTTCACTTTATACGGTCATCAATTTTTTCGTATGCAAGTTCTTATAGTTCTTGTTTCTTAAATCCTTGCTAACGGTTAGTATAAGAATAGTAGCCGATAGTGGAGCACTATCCAGTCAAGTTACAAGAAAGCTGAAGCGTGCTACAACCCTTGAATTTACTACTGAACAGGCTATTATTATTAGACATTGTTACCAACTGTATTTTTGATTGATGATAGTAAAGTTATTTTTCATTCTCTACATAATTTACTGCAAACTGAATCCAATCTTTAACAGATTTATCCAAATAAATATCAGGTTGAATTCCGATATTGTCAATCGGATAATCAGGAAGTCTCATAGCTCTCCATGTTGGTAGTAAAAGTGTATAATTAGCGCAACCAAATTCGAAATAACGAGATGAAGCGTAATCCAATGCCCCGTAGGTTGGTGTTCCAATTACCTTAACTTTCTTACTCTGCTTCATACGAAAGATGAAGGCCTCACCTGAGCTGCCCGTTTTCTTATTGGCTAAGATAATGACTTGCTCTGGACTATGTTCTGCAATTTCTACCTTGGTTATACTAACATCAGTAGAATCGGTATTCACAAATTCACCTAAATTCTCATTAAAGAGCTTAATCCATCTTTTAACCATTTTCTTGTCTTCCTCATACTTTTCTTCATTTGGTGTAATATCAATCCAATTTTGTAATCCATCAATTAATGTCGGAGTTGCTAAGTACTCCGTTCCCAATGATCTAATCGAATTTGTACAAATATAAGGCAGTAGTTTTTCATATGCATTATCTGTTCCTCCTGCATTATTTCTCACATCTATAATTAGATTCTCACAGTTTTCGATTAGTTTAATATTATCATCGATTAATTTTTCGATACGCTCAACATAAGTATATTCAAAACTTGGAAGGCATAGTAGAATTGTTTTTTCAGTTAGCTTTTTAAAATAGAAACCTTCAACTTCATTCAATTTTATTTCAATTTCATTTTGAGTCAACTTCGGTTTCGGCAGCTCCTTTATAAACACTGCCCTGTTGATATTAAACGATAAGATACATCCGTAAAAAAAATTATAGTCATCCTCTCTTAATGAATGGTCGCCCATAAGATAATCAGCTTTCCCATTCCCCATTAATCTAAACTTGATTTCATTTGCTTTCCAATAAGTAGTATCAGCTTCGATAATAAATGCCTGATACTCATTGTTTTTCTTAATAAGGCCCACTTTATAAGATCCTGATTCCCAAACTCCTTCCAGTTCGTCGGTAGAATTTGGAATATATTCATAAAAATCATCAAGGCTGATTTCAACCTTGCCAAGAGTTTTTTCCTCTTTTTGAACAATTTGCTCATCCATGACTTTTGCCAGATGAATATGTCCATCCTTAAAATAATTTAAATAAGTTCTCAATAATTCAAGACAATCCGGTTCTTGAATACTTTTTGATTTAGTTTTTAATCCTTCCTTGAAATTGCTGTAAATTAACGCATAAGTTGTTTTTTCCTTAAATCCGGGATAGTCACTTTCCACTTTTTCTATTAATTGATTTAATGCTTGTTCGCAATTACAGTCAACCTGCGAAAAGGAGGATAGGGAGATGACAAAAATCAGGAGTGTAAAGATGTTTTTTTTCATAATATTTTTTTAAGGTTATAGTGATATTTACAAGAAGGACGACTGATTTAAATATTTGTTGCAAAACCATAGATGTTTAAAATGGATAATCTACTAAGCTTACGAAATGTGATATAGCACATTTTAAAAACACTTCTATATCAGGTTGTCAAACTGCTAATATGGTTGGTAACGATTGTGTAAACGCCATATTGGCGTTTATTTCAGACTTGTGTGTGGAGCCATTTTCGTTCTTGTAGTAAATAGTTGATCCTTATTAATACGTGTTTTTCATTGCTTCATTAGCGTTGGATATTTACCGGCGACAAAATTAGTGCCTGGTAAATCCAGCGAAAAATTAAATTCAATATTTCTTGTCGTTTTAATCTCATCCATTTCTTCATGTTGTATGCAGCAGCAGCCAATAATGTGTTTGTTTGGTCTCCTGCTATGCCACTGAGGTAATTCCTGAGCATCCTGTGATCGTGTTTCAGGTGTGATATAAGCCCCTCTATCCCAGCTCTTGATCTACACCGCTCTTCTCGTTTCTTCTTCAGATAGTAGCTCTCTTTCTTGAGCACCTTTGGCATCACAATATCTATTGATGGGATGCCTCCTTTCACCTTATAGCCTTTGTCAACAAGCGCTTTCTTGATTTTGCCTCCTGTTAATTCTGTTACCTGATCCAACTGTGGTTTTAATGTATGTCCATCGTATGCGTTTCCTTCTATTGCCATGGCTCCAACAATAATCCCTGATTTCCTGGTGTAAGCAAAAGAACTTTTATTACCAAACTCATAAGGTTTATGTTCTTTCCCTTTTGCGATACAAAGTACCTCCGGTTCATGTATACTGTAAATCTTATTCGAGTCGTCTCTCTTCTGTGTTAATACCCTGTATAAGACATCGAAGGTCTCCATGTATGACTTTGGTATAGGGTTTAGCTGAGTTGCCAGATCGTGATAGATCTTGAATGCTATTCTATGAAGCTTTTTCTGGGCCTTAATATGTTTCTTCATATTCTTTGGCTTTCTGGCAAATCGTAACTGTTGTTTTAATTTACGGATTTCAAAAGTATAAGTTCGCTTAAGCTTTATATCTTCCTTCTTCGCTATTCGCTTACAGTGCTCTATTACCTTCTCTGTCAACTTTCTATCTGTCGGGAAGGTGATGTTTTTTTCCTGTACAGTTGTATCTACCCTAACCTCTCTAACTTCCCTGCGTATAAAGTCCTTGTCAAACAAATCAATACTCTGTTTAAAGATCTTCGTCATTCCTTCAGGTCCAATCCGATGACGAAAGTGTACAAAATCACTCGGATCAAACGGAAGTTTATACTGAAAATATACCTCTCCACAAAAGTGCTGCCAATAAGGATTTTCTAAATATCTCAAAACAACTGTTTCATCTCCAAGGTCATACATTTGCTTCAATAACAGAAGACCTACTATTGTCCGGATTGGAATAGATGGACGGCCTACCTTACCATATAAGGGGGCGAACTCTTTTTCCAGGCTATTCCAATCTATCTGCTTCGCTAAAAGACAGAGTTCGTGTTCGGGATGAATAAAACTTGTAAGTACTGTTTTAAACATCTCTAACTGCGGTTGTACTGGCAATTTCTTTAACATGATTTGCAGGGTTTTGATCAAATTTAATCAAAATTCATGCAAAAAACAAGCTTTCAAAGAACATAAGTTATTAACAGTCAAATTGTTAATAATTATTAAGGACCAACTAAATAAATATAGAAAAATTCCAACACTTAAATACTATAGTAAAAGGTCTAATGTGTCAAGTGGACATTTTTTCTGATCGAAACCCTTGGTGGTTAGGTGGGTATAGATCTGAGTGGTCTTACTTCTTTCCTGCCCCAATTAGTTGTCTAGCAGGCAAAGTCCGGGTATGCAAAAAGCATGTGTTTGGCAGCAGCGTAGGCCGCTGGGGTGGCAGCTGCCAAACTCTTGCTTGTGCGTTGGGAGTCCCGGCATGTGTATTGAAGTTATTGCTTTTTCAGTTATATGTAGGGTGATCGTCATGATAGTCTAATTGTCAGGTGTCCAAAACCTTACATATAACGTTTACAGCAAATACTGTTTTAATTGGATTTGCTGATTTGTTGTACGCATGTGACATTTTATAGAGTGTATTAATAACCCGGATTCTGAACCAGAATATCAGAACCCTGCTCGTCAATTGCGCTCTGAGGTATTGGCCAGTACTCGTCTTCTTCATCAAAAGCAACTGTCCCAAAGCGAAAAAATGACCGGAATTGACGGTCTATAATAATGAAAGCATTCAGGATTTCCGAAGCAATCCCCCATCGTACCAGGTCAAAGAAACGATGCCCTTCCATAGCAAATTCAAGACGCAACTCCATCTGAACAGCTTTCCTTGCGTAATCCTGATTGGGGAATGATGGGTAGAGTTGAACGTCATAGTTAGCTGCGGGCTGGTTGTAATCGATGACTGGTTCAACTCCTTCTGGCAACTGGTAAGTTGCACAACGCCCCATAACCAATTGATTGGCAGCACGTTCACGTATCTGGTTGACCAGAAGGCGGGCTTCTTCAAGTTCATTAGACTCAACATGACATTCGGCCCTCCAAAGCAGAACATGAGCATAACGGTATGCACGATAGTTATTGGCATTAACACCAGTAGCCCATCCTGAGGTTGTGGAAAGGGTATACTGCTCCGCTTGATAGAACATGTTTTTCTTATAAATATACGGTCCTCCATACTCTTGTTCCCGGATCCAGTCATCACCTCGCATAACTCCCCAATCGAGATATGGAATGCCACGTCGGCCAATAGTCCAGTCAAGACGCGGATCGATTATATCAACAGATGGTATAAATGATTCATCTGAAGCAATACCCATGTCATTTTTCAGATCAGAATCATTATAGGAATCATGCATTGGAAGACCATTGCCATCTACCTTGAATGCATTAACCAGGTTTTGAGATGGCTGGTGAAACCCACAACATAAACCAATATCACTACCATGAGGGAAATTAAGAGCATCACCGTAACCGCCGTTAAACGATTCAGGGGTACCATCATTAACAGAATACTGGATCTCGAAGATCGATTCTGCGTTGTTATTTGTTGCAATCTTATAGTTATCATGGTAATTGGGCATCAAAGAATATTTTCTACTATTGATAATTCCATCCAAGAATACTGTTGCAGCAACGTAATCATGCTGAAAGAGATGAACCCTTGCCAGAACTGCCATGGCAGCATATTTAGTTGGACGGCCTATCTCGATTTGAGTTTCTGGTAAATTGTCTACCGCAAATTGAAGATCGGCTTCAATGAAAGGCCAAGCATTAATCGTATTAGTCACCTTTGCGGGATCTTTCACTTCGTCTGTAATGTATGGGATGTTGTTAAATACCCTTTTCAGTTCGAAATGGAACCAGGCTCTAAGGAACAAAGCTTGGGCCCTGAGATGAGCTGTTTTTTCAGCAGGGACTCCTTTTGTTTCTACAATGACTTTCAATACAGCATTACAACGTGCAACTCCTTCATAATTAGCAATCCATTTGTCTAAGAGGTATTGATTAGAAGGAAGAACCCCATATCGTTCAATGGGTGGTATTGGAGTAGAATCCGTTGCACCACTACCCTTATATGCATCATCAGAAGCCACTGAACCCCAGATCCAGTTTGATACTGAACCGGCCCAGGCATAAGAACCGCCCCATCCGGTACCTGCTCCTGCTCCGTCAAGCATGGCATAGGCACCAATTAAAAGAACATTTATACCTTTTTCATTTGTAAATATATTATCTGATAGGACACCAAGTGGTACAGTTTCCAGGAAATCTTCACATGAAAAGGTTATGAATAAAGTTAACATAGTAGCCAGAATAATTTCTTTTTTCACAGCTTATTTATTTGAAGTTAATATAATTTCGTTATTGCGTACAACGTTTCGCCAATATGAGTAGGCTGGGATTTCCGAGCTACTCACCTGTCAAACTGTTAAAAATTTTATTAAATGTACAAACTTTTAATAAACCACTAACCCCCAGCTTACTTATATTGGCTGTTAGCCTTAGTGCTTTATTTAATTCGTCTTAACGATGTTTGTCTTAGTCGCTTGGAACTGTGATGTACTGTCAGGATATGAAGAGTCAGTGGACTTGTAATTTTATAAATGATGCGATAATTTCCCAAAATTATCTCTCTGGTTCTGTCATCTCTCCCAACTTCTGGAACCATTCGTCCAATTCTAGGATTTTTTTCAAGATGTCGAGTGACATCTATAATTCTCTCAATGGTATGGGAAGCATATTTTATAGAGTCTTGGGAGATATACTCAGCAATGGATTTTAAATCTGTTAAGGATCTTTGAGTCCAGATTATTTTAAACATGTTTTGAGTTCTTGCTTAACCTGGTCTGTTGAAAAAACTCTTCCTTCCTCAATATCTTTAAGTCCTTCCTCTATTTTGTCAAGTATTACCAATTCCTCAACTATCTGATCAACAGTGAAGTTCTCAGGTAATCTGTCAATTGTTTTTCTTACATTGTCCTTAGTCAACATCTTTACATAATATTTCTACAAAGATACTAAAAAACTAAAAGTTGTCGATATATATGGATGCATTTAGCATTAAGGCTAACGGCCCGGCAATAAAGGGCGTTTGTGTTACCCGATGCCCAGCCGGGCAGTGTTCTTCCTCTTTAGCCGGGATGTTGTCCCGGTGGGCAAGAGGGTATGGCGCGTGTTTTTGCCGTCCTGGTACAAATTGACGGGAGTATACGAGTGTTGCGGTACAAAGTTGCTAAGAAATTGAAAATTAGTCTTGTTATTGTTATTTTATTAACAGTACTGGCGCGGTCCGGATTTGTCAAGTTTTACATTACTTTCTAGGAAGCAGGAACGGTTTGCAAAAACCGTGACAAACAAATGCCGTTTATTGTCCGTGTTATAGCTAGTGTTTATTTTAAATTTATTTTGAAACTGCAACCAATTCTATGATTGCAATCATTGGGCCAACCATGCAACAACTTGCTTTATACTCAAGTTTGTATTTTATTAAGTATTTTTTACCATCAATAAATGTATCTAAGTACTGACCAAGATTTGTTGGCTCAAGGCATGTGCTATCAGATTTTTGAAAGACAAATCCACAACAATCTAAGCCAGTTAGATTTTTAAGAGTTACCTCTTCATAACCTGTTTTTGGAAAAATCTCTTCTTTTTGGCAGGACAAGGCAATCATTATTGATAAAGCACCGAAAAGCCATAATACTTTCATTTTGTTCTGAATGAAGTTTATTATTTGATCAATTATTACTAATTGCTGCATTTTCTCGTTTGATTAATTGTCTTTTATATTTAATCCACAATTATTATGCTATAATGGTCTAAAAAAACTGGACAGGAATTTAATAACTTTAAAATTTCTGTCATATGAAAAAATCAAGACGAAAATTCACAGCTGAGTTTAAAGCTAAAGTTGCTATTGAAGCAATAAAGGA
>Ga0114918_10005880_pt1 | contig 10466 bp, 13 predicted proteins | sample LantaG_FD_87015 | JGI IMG/M metagenome (GOLD analysis project Ga0114918, IMG submission 87015) | Deep subsurface microbial communities from Baltic Sea to uncover new lineages of life (NeLLi) - Landsort_02402 metaG | ecosystem: Environmental > Aquatic > Marine > Oceanic > Sediment | place...
CCCCCCCCCCCCCCCCCCCATTCCTCCCCCCCCTCCCCCCTCCCCCAACCAACCAACCAGGCGCGTCGACTGCACCCCTCCCTCGTCGCTGGGGGTCAACGTCAACAACAACGTCGGGCCCGGCGGGTGGGTCCGCCTCGTCGTGCAGAAGACGGGCGGCCCCGGCGGCGTCAAGTCCGTGCAGGTCAAGGGCGGCGAGTCCGGCTCGTGGCAGCCGATGCAGAACAAGTTCGGCACGGCATGGGAGATCTCCTCGGCGCCGCAGCTGCCCTGGGACTTCAAGTTCGTGTCCGACGACGGCCAGGAGGTCGTCGCGTCCAAGGCCGTCGACAAGAGCGGCCGCGTCGGCGACCTGCCGCTCGGGGTCCAGTTTGGCCCCTCCAAGGCCGCGTCCTCCTCGGGCCGCAAGATGCTCGTCGACGCCCTCGAGCCCGCGATCCGCGAGCTGCTCGAGGCCGAGGCGCCCGAGTCGAACGCCGGGTTCGGCGCCGCGTTCCACGTCGTCCTCGCGTGAACGGTCCCAAATCTCTCTTTCGACGTTTTTTTTCCTCTCTTTTTTTCTTTTTTCGCGCGAAAAACGGGAACTTTTTTCTTTTGTCCGTCACAACATCAGAGAACAAGGAAACAAAAAAACGCAGCCGAAACACCCCCCATTCCCTTAAGGGAGGGCTTGGACGCTGACCGCATGCCACGAGACTGCGCGCCGCACTGCGCGCGCGCAACCGAAATGACAGAGCTTTTTTTTACCACCGTGAGATTACCGGGTTTTGTGTTTTTCTCAAACACACACACCCTTTTTCTCTCAAAGCGCGGGCGCTCCACCCCCCTCCCCCCCCCACACCACCACCTTCAAAACCCGAACGATTTTTCACTTCGAATTCTTCCCTATATACACTACTACGACGACTTACCTTTAGCGTTCGTCCCCTCCTCCTTTTCCCCAAAACCGTACTACACTTTTCAAAATGAACAACAACGCCTTTCGCCTTTTCTGTTTCCAGTTCAAAAAACCTGCAACAACAAAAAACGATTCTTCAGCGATATCGCAAACGAAAAATGGAAAGAAACGAGCTGTTCAAGAGGCGCTTTTTTTCTGGTGTCTCTCGGCCGACGAAGACGACGAGCGGGGCAAGGCCTGGCCTTTGAAGAGGTCAAGGGAAACGGAACACGGTCGCGGCAAAATGGCTTTTTCTTTCTTTTTCACTAGGTTTTTCTCCTTCCTTTCTCTCTCTCATTCTCTCTCTCGCTTCTCTCGGCACGCTTTTTCCGCGATTCGACGCCTCCTTGGCGCAAGCCTGCACTTCCGTCATGAGCTCGGCCAAGGACTTACTCCTGAAAAAGCCCAAGGGCTTTTTCTGGAGGAAGCGCAAGGAGGGGGCCGAAGCGCAGCCTGATGCGGCGTCGGCACCATCTGCATCTTCTCCTCCTCCGGTCGGCGTATCATCTTCCCCGCGGTCCCCGAAATCCCTCTTTGTGTTCGCCATCAATTCCAATTCCAATGTGGCAGCCTCGAGCATGAAGAGAGCTGCACTCGATGAAAAGAGGGCGTCGAGTTCCGGACAGGAGGGCACGCGGCGAGCTGTCGAAGATGGGATCAATGCGACGGCGACGGCGGCGGCGACCCCGCGGGCAGGGGCGACCGCCGCCGCCGCCGCACCCGGAGCCCCTCCGCGCTTCCGCCTCCGGCGCGCCTCGGCCAAATCCGCGGCAGTTGTCGAGGCAGAGGAGGAAGAAGCCAGAAAAGGGGCAGCAGCAGAGGCCGCCGCCGCCGAGGCCGCCGCCAAGTCCAGAGGCCGCCGCTCCCCTCGGCCGCTGCCTCCCCTCCTCGCCCTCCTCCGCCCGCTGGCCGCGCTCCTCCTCGCCGCGGCCCTCGGGGCCGCGGCAGGGGCCGAGCACCCGGACAGAGTCTCTGCGGTGAGGGAGAAGCTCCTCCCGAAGAAGGGGGAGAAGAAGATGGGGGAGGACGGGAAAACAGCAGCAGCAACAGCAGCAGCAGCAGCAGCAGCGGCAGCGGCGGCAGCAGCAGCGGCAGGAGGGAGAAACGCCGCCGCTTCTCCGCCGCCGCGGCTCTCCGACTTCTCGTCGACGGAAGGGGAAACCCACCTCGTGTACCGGCCGAGGCGGAACCTGCCCCTGGGGAGCAGGGCCCCCTCGCGGAGCGGCGGCGGCTGCGAGGTGAACTCCTGGGAACTCTCGGAGAGGAGGGTCATCTTGCCTCCGAGGCCCCCGCCGCCGCAGAGGGACGCGAGGAGGAGGAGGAGGAAACGGGGGCTCTTCTCTTCTTCTTCTCCTTTTTCTTCTGCCACTGCTTCTGCTGGAGGTGGTGAGACCAAAGGAGGGGATTCGGGAATGGACGCTCTGCTCGCGCACGCGGCGGTCGCCGCTGCCTGGCTCGCGGCGCAGGCGGCGTGGAGGGCTCGTCGCGCACTGGGGGACGCCGCCGACGCCGCCGCGGACGGCGGAGTCGCCGCAGTCGCCGGGCAGCTCCGGCTCAGGATCCTGCACCCATGCGGGGAGGCGGCGAGGGCGGTGGCGAAGAGGTTGGGGGGGAAGAGGGCGGAGAGATCAGTGGGGGCTTCGATGGCGGCGGCCGTCGAGAAGGCCGAGGCGGCGGCGGCGGAGGTCGAGGGAGCCGCGGCTTCCGTCGCTGCTGCTGCCGTCTGAAATAGAGAGAGCTTTTGTCCTCCTCTCTCTCTCGCCCCCGCTGTTTTGAAAACAAGAAAATATTGGAAAGAGAGCGAAAGTAAAGAACGTCAAAACACTTAGTTTTTTTTTGCACGAAATTGTTTCATCGTCTCCTCTTTTTTCTCTTTTTTTCTTTTCTCGTGCGACCTCTCTTCTCTCTCTCTCTCTCTCTCTCTCTCTCTCTCTTCCTCTCTCTCCGATATGTCTGCCCCCTTGCTCACTCTCCAACCCCCCAAGACGCCGCTCGAAATCGACAAAAGGGCTCGCAATGCTTCGCAGAAAACAAAAAAAAAACATTCCTCTCCCTCTCCCTCAAAACTCTCTCAGCTGCTCCCTGGGGGAGGGCCTCCTCCTCCAGCCGCCGCCTGTTGAGCTTGCATCTGCGCCGCGGCGGGCCCAAACATCTCCTGCAGCTTGTTGAGCACGAGCATGACGTCTGCGTCGGAGGTGTACTTCATAAAGGCCATCGGATCGGACTGCATCTCCTGCTCGTTTTGGGGTTTTTTTTTTAATTTTTTGTTCAAGTTTTTTTTTGTTTGTCGTTTCGAGGTCGAGGGGGGGGGAAGGTGAGTTTTTTGTGTTTGTTTTTCCTCCTTGGGCTGCTTCTGAGCCCTTGGTCTCTCCTCTCTTTTCCTCCTCGACGAACAGAAGGAGAGGAACAAGCGAGAGCAAACAAAGAGAAGAAAAAGAGGGGGAAAACGGGGGAGAAAAAGGGGGGGCCTTTTTCCTTCTTTGGAAAAAGGACCGAAGAGGGAGATGGAAAAGTAGAAAAACTCTCTTACCATGATGGCCTTCATCACCTGCGGCTTCTGCATCGCCGCGGCGAGCTCCGGCTCCTTCATGATCTTCGCCATCATGTCCGCCGGGGTGACGCCGAGCTCCTATGTTTTTGGTTTGATTTGTTTGTGTCAAAGAGAAAAGGTGGTGAGAAAGAGAAAGAGAGGGGGGGGGTTGAAACAAAGCGAGTTTTTTTTCGATTTTCTTTGGCTTCGACCTCTTTCTCATCCTCTCTCTCTCCCTCTCTCTCTCTCTCTCTCTCTCTCTCTTTCTCTCTCTCTCCCCCTTCATCTCCCCCTTCCTCTCCCGAACGCACCGCCAGCTTCGCAGTCATGTCCCCCGCGCTCCCCATCCCCCCGGCGAACGCGCTCGGGTCCAGGTTCCCGGCCTGGGCCTCGACCATCGCCTCGAGCTGCGCCCTGTTTTCGGGGTTGGACAGGATCCACTCGAACGTCTCCGGGTTGCGCATCTCCTCGGGGAGGTGCTGGTAGAACATCTCCTGGATGGAGGGGTCGCGGAAGAAGCCGTCGAGGAGGTCGGACGAGATCTTCTTCTTCGGGGCCGCCTCGCCCTCGCCGCCGCCGCCGCCGCCGGGGGAAGGGGAGGTCGAAGGAGCGCTGCCGTTGCCTCCAGAGCTGCTGCCGCTGCTGCTGGGCTCGTCCGCGACGTCCTTGAAGGCGGAAGAGAAGGACGACGGAGACGACTTCTTTGCGGCGGCGGCGTCAGCGGGGGAAGAGGAGGACGCCGCCGAGGAGGTCGAGATCGAGCCCGCCGCACCGGCCGCCGCCGCCCTCGCCGCCTCCTCTCTCGCCCTCGTGGCCTCGAACTTGCTCCCGGCTCCTCCCGGCGCCGAAGTAGCCGTCGTGTCGAAGGCGCCCGGCCCGAAGGGCGAGGGGGCGCCGCCGGGAGGCGGCGGCGGGAAGCCGAAGCCGGGGGGCATCCCGGGCATCCCGGGCATCCCGGGCATCCCGGGCATCCCGGGCATCCCGGGCATCCCGGGCATCCCGGGCATCCCGCCCCCGGGGGCGGCGAAGCCCGGGAACCCGCCGCCGGGGGCGCCTGCCCCCGGCCCACCGCCCTGCCGCGCTGCCTGCTTCATCATCTGCTGCATCATCATGTTGGCCGCGGCCTGCTGCGCTCCGCCGCCCTTGACGAATCCCGTCACCTTCTGGTAGACCGTGGCCAGGATGACGCCCAGCCCGATCCAGAGCCAGGCCGGGGGGCCTCCGCCGGAGGGGCGGGCGGCGGAAGAGCTCATCGACGGCGGCGGCAGCGGCGGCAGCGGCAGCGGCGGCGGCACGCCGAGGTACGAGTCGGTGCCGTAAGCGTCGTTCGTCGCCGGCCGGTAGATCGGGGCCGGCGGCAGCTCGCTGTAGACCGGGGCTGCCTGTCTCCCCTGTTAGCTGTAGACGGGGGCCGGAGGGAGCTGCTGCTGCGAGGAAGGGGCAGCGCCGACTTCGGTGGCATCTCCTCCGGCCGTCGTCGCCTGCGTCGCTGCCTCTTTCGCTGTCGTTTTCGAAGTTGAAGAAGATCGGCCGCCAAACATTCCTGGATAGAAGAGAATGGTTATTTTAAAAACGTGAGCGTGTTTTCTTCTTGCATAAGCTCCCATCTAGAGCAAGAGAGGGTCGACAGAGAGCGTCAAACGAGTTCCTTTCGGGCGGCATGCGACTCGAAAGGGTCACAACACCTGCGCTACGCTCGCTCGATTGCTGTCGCCTTTGCAATCGACTACGCTAGTACACGAGTTATCTTCCCCCGGTTCTGTACAACTCACCGGCAACCACGACCGCGGGGCGTCCCCCTCGAGCAACGCGTGACCGAGGCGCCACAGGCGCGGCGAGCCTCGAGGGCAGGGTCAGCATCGTGTGTTCTGAAGAAAAGGAGTTTGAATGCCCAGCAACAAAAGAAGGGGGGGAAAACGAAGAGTGGTTTCTTTCCGCTGTTTTTCTCCCAAGCAAAAAAAAAAAAAGACGCCCTTTCGCTTTCTCTCCGCTTTTTCCTCCCGGACGAAAATGAAACTGAAATTTAGGAAGCTGCTTCTCTGATAACAGGGTTGTGTGTGTGCGGAACTGGGGGAATAGAAGGAGAAGAAAACTCTGGGGAAAATTCCGAAAACATTGACAAAGTTGGGTTTTTTCGGAGGTGGCGGGGGGGGAGCGTCTTTTCCCGTGTCCCCTGCTCTCTTTCTAGCATGCTGACAGTTTCTTTCCGATGCAGGAGAAGGAAAGGTGAGTGAAAAAGAACGAAAAAGAATCGTGTTTTGTTCGCGGGTGATAAAAAAGATCAAGGGAAAGAAACAAGAGAAAGGGAAAGCTCAGGGTTTCGCCAAAGCCCTCTTTTTCGTCGTCTTTTTCGGCGCCGCCGCCGTCTTTTTCGTCGCCTTGGCCTTTTTCGCAGGAGGAGGAGAAGGAACCACGGCCTTCTTCTTCTTCACGAGCTGCAGCTTCTTCTTCAGCTGCTGCTGCTGCTTCGTCTTCGTCTTTTTCTTCTCCTTCGCCGCCTCTTCCTGCTGCAGCGGCGCGGCGGCGGGGGCGGAGGCGACAAGAGCCAGCGCCGGCGCCGGAGCGGCGGCAGCGGCGATGGCAACAGCAGCGGCGACGACCTCTTCGCCCTTCGCCTTCGCCGCAGCCGCAGTCGCCGCCGCCTCCGCAGCAGCAGCAGCAGCAGCCGTTCTCGCGGCGGAGAGCGACAGACCCACGCTCTGCGACCTCCGGAACCGCGTCCCGCAGGCGTTGCAGAGGCAGGGGCTGTCTGCGGGGCCCTTGCGCCACTGCGGGGGCTCGGTTGATTTTTTTTGTTTGGGGGGGGGGGAGGAGAGGTCGAGGTTAAAAAAGAGAGAGACGAAGAAAACAGAGCAGAGCCTGTCACGGCGCTATCAGCCTTCTCGTGTGCCATTCGGCCGTATCACTCGCAGGGGGCTCTGCGCAAGTTTTCTTGCTCCTCACTTCTCGCCCTTGCAAAACAGGCTAAGAGAAGACCAAGGAAAAAGGAGGAGCAAGAAAGGGGGAAATAGAAAAAAAAAGTTCCCGCCTTTTTTCGGCCGCCCTCTAAGCTACGAGCGCCCGCTCGCTTCTGTCTTCGCCTCTCCTCTCCTCATCGATCTCTCGATCATCCCCTTCCTTTCTCACCTGTGGTGCCGCAGTGGTTGCACGGCCCCCCGGAACGCGAAGACGGCCCGGCGTTGTCAGCCGCACTGGCGGTCGGAGAGGGCGTGGAGGGGCGCAGCGGCGTCGAGGAAGAGGAGGGCGACGAGAAGTGCGTATCGATTTTCGGCGTCGTCGTTGCCGGCAGAAGCAGCGGCGCCATCGTCGTCGTCGCCGGGGCCATCGTCGTCGCCGTCGGCTCGGGCAGAGACATCGAGAACGCGCACCCAAACGCCCTGGAGGCCTCCTCCGGGCTGGCCGCCCGGAGCAGTCCCATGTCGTCGAAGATCATCGGGCGGTAGAAGTCCAGCTCGGGCGAGAGGAGGAGGGCCGAGCTGCTCATGGCTGGGAGAGAGAGCGCGGGGGGGGAAAAAAGGCACGAAACAGAAAAAAGAAGAAGACCGACGAACAGTGGACGAAGCGTCGAGGCGAGGTGCCCTGAGAGCCCGGGCTTTTTTTGGGCAGACCAAAACCCCTTCGACCCCCCCTCTCTCTCTTGGATTACACCTCCCGCTCTCGCTCCCTTCTACCAGTTCTCCGTCGGGAACCCCAGCCCCGGGGTGATCCGCGAACTCACCGCGTCCAGCTCCCCGACCTCGGCGTCGGTCATCCTCCACCCCATGCTCCCCGCGGCCGAGGCGGCCTGGCGCGCGCTCTTCACGCCCGCGATCGGCAGCGCCCCCTTGCAGAGGCACCAGTTGAGCGCGACCTGCGCCGGGGTCCTGGCGGCGCCGTCCCCCTCGGCGGCGTGCGCCCCTCCGATGATGCGCAGCAGGGAGACCAGCGGCGCGACCTCCGCGATCCGGGCCGCGGTGATCGTCGCCGCGCGGGGGCCGCCGGGCAGCGGCGAGCCCTTCTCGCCTTTGCCCTCTGGGTGGTACTTCCCCGTGAGCAGGCCCTGCGCCAGCGGGGTATAGGCGACGACGGAGACGCCGCTGGCCCTGCAGGCCGCGATGACGTCGTTGGTCTCCGGCTGCACGATTTTGAAGTGTTTTTTTTTTCATTTTCGGGTTCTTTTTTTTTAAGAAATTTGTATTCTTTCCTCTCCCTCTCCCTCTTGAACAAGAAAAATTCGCACCGTTCTGTAGAGCAGCGAGTACTGGACCTGGTTGGACGCCAGACAGTGGCCCCGCTCTCCCAGCGCCCTCGCCGCGCTCTCGACCCTCCCCGCCTTGAAGTTGGAGACCCCTCCCGCGACCGCGAGCCCGGCGTCGAGGACGTCGCCGATCCCCTGGACGAAGGCCTCGGTCTGGTTGGGGACGATCCCTGGCCAGTGGACCATGTAGCTGATGAGATTTTAGATTTTTTTGATTCGATTGTTTTTTTTTGGGGGGGGGGGGGGGAGGGGCGTCCATTGTGGATGAGTTGAGTTTTTTCTCCCTCAAGTTGAGCGAGGAAAAAAAGTCTCGAGGTTGAGAAGAGCAAGGAGGGAAAACTTCTGCTTCTCGACTCCTCCTTCTTCTTCTTCTCCTTCGCCCTCTCTGTCTCCTTCTTCTCGCTTTCTTCCCCTCCCTCGCAGGAGATAAAAAAAAGAAAAAAAGAAAAACTCACAGCCCGAGCCTGCTCAGCCGCAGCCTCTCCAGCGACCTCACGGCGCCGCTCAGCACGTCCTTCCTCCCCCTCCACGGCAACGGCGCAAACTTTGTCGCGACGACGGGGCGCGCGTTCTCCTCCTTCGAGAACGCGGCGACCAGCTCCTCGGACGCGCCGAAACCGTAGGCTTCTGCCGTGTCGAGGAACGAGATGCCGGACGCCAGAGCGGCCTTGAAGGCCTCGGCGCATTGTTTGCGACCAAACTCGGCATTTTCGTCGTTGGAATAGCCCCAGTATGCCGTCTTGTCGCCCCAGGACCATGCCCCCACGGCGAGAGGCGTAACGAAGAGGTCGGAATGCCCGAGCCTGACGGGGTCTTCGCGCGGCTGGGGGCAGTTGAAGGCGGCGGCGCCGTCCGTCTCGGGCGAGAGGGGCGGGAGGGTCGAGGGGGGCGCGGCCGAGGCGGCGAGCGCCTTGCTCGGCATGACGGCGCCAGACGCTGCCGCTGCCGCTGCCGCCCCGCCGAGCAGGGTCTCCCTCCTGCCGATCCGGGTGATGCTCTCTTCTGTGTCGTCGGCGGAAGCCCTGGCGATCGCGCCTGAGGGCGCTCGGCGCCCGCCCCCGCGAGGAGGAAGAGAAGACTTGGGCGACGAGGAAGAGATCGGCGTGGCCGGACGCACGGTCGTCGCCAATCGCATGGTTTCCTTTTCGAGAGAGCGAGTTCTTTTCGAATGGGGACGGATTTGCTTTCGCTCAGTTTTAGTAGTACAGCGGATACAAAAGATGATCTGCTGCTGCTGGAAGAAGAGGGAACAGCTATCTTCTCCAACAGCCACTCGAGGAGGGAGATTGAAGAAGAAGATTTTTTTATGCTGGCCTTGTGTTTTTCATTCTCCTCCCCGTGCTCCCCCTCGACCTTTTTTTCTGCTCCATCTTCCTCCGCCGCCCTCCCGCCTGCCGCCTACTGCACCGCGCACCCCGCCGGGCTCCTCCCGCCGCCGACCCCGAGCGACCTGCTCCTCGGCGGACTGTCCGGCGGCAGCTCGGCCAGCGCCGCCTCTAGCCTCTCGCACACCTCGCCAAAGTCCGGCCTCGCGGCCGGGTCGGGCCGCCAGCAGTCCTCCACCAAACGCCTCAGCGCCGGCGGCGGCGGCGGCCTAGCCGGCCTCCGGAGCCCTCGCGACGTCGCGCCCATGCCCCAGCCTGGCCTCGCGTGGAGCAGCGCCGCCCTGCGCGCGGCGTCCAAGGGGTGGACTTTTTTCGTGAAGGGCACGCCGCCGTCGAGGAGCTCGAAGAGGATGATGCCGAAGCTGTAGACGTCGACCTTCGCGTTGTACGGCTCGTGGCGGAAGACCTCTGGCGCCATGTAGCTGTGGTTGATTGAACCGCGATTGTTCGAGTCGTTTGTTTCGTTTTAGAAATGGCGAGTGAGTAAAGAGGGGCAAAAGGAAGGAGAAAGTACGCGAAAGAAGAAAGAAAAAACGGTGGGGGGGAACCTTCTCACCGATAGCTCCCGGTCTCGCCCGTCAGCTGATAGGTGCCCGTCTCGTCCTCCTTGGCGAACGAGGGGTTGCCGCCCCCCCTGGAACCCGAGCCTGCTGCCGACTTGCTGGCCCCCTTCTCCTTTCCTGCCCCTCCTTCGCCTTCGCTCCGCCGCCGATGCCGCTCCCCTCTCTCTCTCTCCTCCTTCTCCTTCTTCTCCCTCTTCTCCTTCTCCTTCTCTTTCTCCTTCCCTTCCTCCTCCTCTGCCAGCGTCGCAAGCGCCGCGTTGGACGCCGAGGAGGCAGCCAGGCTCCCCGTCGCCCCTCCGGTGACCCCGGCCGCGGAGCCGACGACGCTGCTCCGCATGGCCAGGGACTTGGACAGACCGAAGTCGGAGATCTTCGCGAAGCCGTACGCTGCCGCGGCCCTCCTCGAGTCGAGCCCGCTCGGCAGCCTCGCCCCCAGCGAGACGAGCAGGTTGCCCGGCTTGAGGTCGCGGTGGATAACGACGTGCGCCTACCTCGAGTGCAGATAGAGCAGGCCGCGGGCCGTGTCGAGCGCGAGCTGCGCCGCCCGCGTCGCCGACGGGTGCGGCGCAGCGCCGGAGCGCGAGGCGCGGAGGAGGTCGGCGACGGAGCCTCCCGAGACGAGCTCGGTGACGAGCATGAGGGGGCGGGATCTTGAAAAGGAGATTTTTTTGGTGCGCGGAGGGGGGTCGGGGGGGGGGGAGAGGCGGGGGGAAGAGAGAGGGGAGGGAGAGGGAGGGCGGGAGGGGGAAAGAGGGGAGGAAGTTTGAGGGGGGGGGGGGCTTTTTGTCCGTTTCTTTCCCGCTTTTTTCGGAAA
>Ga0114918_10005881_pt1 | contig 10465 bp, 10 predicted proteins | sample LantaG_FD_87015 | JGI IMG/M metagenome (GOLD analysis project Ga0114918, IMG submission 87015) | Deep subsurface microbial communities from Baltic Sea to uncover new lineages of life (NeLLi) - Landsort_02402 metaG | ecosystem: Environmental > Aquatic > Marine > Oceanic > Sediment | place...
ATTTTTATGTTGAATATTAAATTTAACAAAAATATTAATAAATAAACAAAAAAGAATAAATAATAAGGAATAAAATGTAATATTTTGAACAAGATTGTCATAATTCAATGCCATAAACTCAAAAAACTTAAATCTAAAATCTTTTTCTTTTTTTTCTGTAAACTGTTCAATATACGCTTCCCCTAAAACTTCTCTTTTAAGGCCTGCTATTCCTGTCTTTGTATCTAATTCTATTTGTCCCTGATCCTGATCTTGATCTTTATTTACTTCCTGAACTATTTGTTCTATATCTTCTTGTTCTTTATCTTCTTCTGTCTCTTTTACCACAATCTTTTCTCCTAGACAACCAAAAAATTGAACTACCACAGTTGTTTGACTTCCGTTAAAATCACCGCTTAAAACAGCAATTCCAATATCTTCATATTTTGGATTTAAAAGATTTGCTTTGTGAGAAGGAGAATTATCCCAGGCTAAATATATTTCTTCCGAATCTAAAAATCCTATCCCGAGATTTTCTCCTGCCGTATTATAATCATATCCAACTTTCTCAAACCAATACCAAGGCGTTATCCCCGCAGGGCTTTCGTGGCTGAAATAATCCGATTCATCATATCTTGCGCCTTTAAATAAGCGGCTTGATTCAATAATTCATTTTCTCTTAAAGAACTTACACCTATTAACCCCCTTTCTTCATTAGTTAATCTAATTAAACTTGAATGCGAGATATCAGCAAAGAAAACAGTATTGGGTAGATGAATCAAAACAGCAAAAACAAAAATCTTTAAGATAAGTAAAAACACAAGATAATAAATTAAAAAATTACTCTCTAAAAATTTAGGGCGATAATTATTTTCTTTACGGGGAATAAATATTGTTAGAAATTTTAAAGCAATTTTTTTAAACATATTCTTAGTTTTCACTTTTTAGATTATAATATATTTTTGCTCAAATGTCAAATATAATAAGGGCAAATTATACTTGCCCTTATTACAGTATTCCATCTTAGTATAAAAACATTCATTTCTTATATTCCTACTCCTAATATCTGCTCTGGAAACATTTCAGTAGGAAAAACTTCATCTAATGATTTAAATTCTTCTGGGGCGTTGATATTTATTTCTTGATTAAACTTAGAGAAATTTATTTTAAATCCAATATCTATATTGCCATATACATCTCCTCCATAAAGTTCATTAGTATCTATTTCTTTCTCTCCGCTAAGTTGATAAAGTAATTTATCTTTTTTGCCAATCCAAACTTCAAAATTTATATCCCCTATTTTATCCAAAAATCCATTAAAGTTACTAACTGTTTCATCTAACGCTTGTTCTTTTTCTGTTTCTGATAACTGCTCAAAAGATGAATTATTTTGTATAATGATACTAAACATTTCGGGCATTATTTTTACTAATTCATCTTTATTCAATGAAATTGAATAATGATAACAATTTACATCTTTAATTCCCTCATCAGCAAATTTTTCTTCTACTATTAAGAATTCTTTTCCTATCAGCAATTCTGTAAGTTGCTTAATCATCTCTTCATTATCTTCCGCCGCAATATCTCCCAAATATTCTTGGTCAATCTTTATCCATTGATCTTTCAATTCGTCTAGGTTGATACCCAACATTCCCAAGAAAGGAAGAGCCGGAATAGTTGTTATCTTCAAATAAATATCTTTTGGCCCTAAAACTTTTATTTCAACACCTAATGAAAAACTCATTCCTTCCATCCCTAACTCGGCATTAATTTTAATATCTGATTTTACATTCTCTGTATCAGTTTTATTAGTGTCTTCCTCTATATTCAAAAAAACACTTGATTTTTCTCCCTCTGCTTCGGCATCTATTGTTATATTTGTCTCCGAATGCCAAGTCTTATTTTTTGACATATTTTCAATCATTGCTGAGAGAACATCTTCGTCTGAAACAGAAAAAGGAAGCCACCCCTGAAAATAAGAAAAAACTCCTCCACCTACCATAGAGATCAAAACAATACCAACTATTAATATTATCTTTTTCATAATATGTTTTAAATTATTATTACTTCAAAATTCTTTGGATCGACCTTTATTTTGTTTCCTTTCTTAATTCTATTACTTAAAAGATTGTCTGCTAAAGTATTTTCAACTTTATCTTGAATTGTTCTTCTCATCTCTCTTGCTCCAAAAACAGGAGAATATCCTAATTCTACAATCTTTTCTTTTAATTCCTTCGTAATTTCAAATTCTATTCCTTTATCTAAAAGATTATTTTTAATTTTTTCTAACATAAGTTGAGATATATCCAAAAGATTCTCTTTAGTCAGGGGCTTAAAAATAACAACTGCATCAAATCTGTTTATAAATTCAGGGAGAAAAATACTTTGTCTAAAAAGATAATCTAAAAGTTCAGTTTTTATAATATTCATTTCTTTGTCTTCATTAATATCTTCTCTAATCACCTCTGCCCCAGCATTAGAAGTAGCAATAATTATGGTTTGCTTAAAATTGACTTTTCTCCCCATTCCATTAGTGAGCATACCTTCGTCTAATACCTGTAAAAACAAATTTAAGATATTAGGGTGTGCTTTTTCAATTTCATCAAGCAACAGCAAAGAAAAAGGATCTTCCCGCACAGCTGTTGTTAAAAAACCATCTTGCTCTATGGAACCAATTAATCTTGAGATATCACTAATATTTTGAAACTCTGACATATCTATTCTGATCATTTTTTCCTCTTTCCCAAAGTATATTTCGCTGAGCGCTTTTGATGTTTCTGTTTTTCCTACACCAGTAGGACCTAAAAATAAGAATGTCCCTATGGGCCTTTTCCTTTCTTGAACTCCAGATCTGGCTCTTCTTAAAGCAGAAGATGTTTCTTTTACTGCCTCTTCTTGATTTATTATTCTTTTATGTATTAATTCCTCTAAATTAAGTAATTTTTCTTTTTCCCTTGATTCTACTTTTCCAATCGGTACTTCAACTTTTTCTGATATGATATGATTTACATGTTTTGGTAAAACTAAAAAGCTCTTTGCAAAACGGTCGACATAAATCATGACCTCATCTAATATATTTAAAGCTTTTTCTGGAAAAGGAGTATCTTGAATATGAATACCACATAATCTAACAATTTCTCTTAATGCTGGATAGGTAATAAATTTTTTATATTTTTGCTCAAAAAAACCTACATAATTTTCTAAAATTCTTAAGGCTTCTTCTTCTGAAACTTCCGAGGCCTCTACTTTTTCAAAAAGAGATAAAATTCCTGGCTTTTTCTCTACGATTTTATGAAGATCTTCAAAATTTGTAATAGCTATAATCTGAAAACTTGATAAATGTAGATAGCGAGATAAAACTCCTGAAATATCAACTTTTCCCAATCCAGATGGCGACTCTAGAAAATTTTGCAATTCATCGATAATCAGAATCACATTTCCAGCCCGAACGGTTTCTTTAAAGCATTTATCTAAAATAGCATCAATCTCTTGATAAGATGTAACTTGAGATATAAGCGCACCCAAGTTAAGTTTTAAAAATCTTTTATAATTGATAGAACGAGAGCTAAGACCCAGATACGATTTCTGAGCAACTGCTTCAATAATACTATCCCGAGCACTTTCAGAGTCTCCTATTAAAAGAACATTATTTAAGACATTTCTTTCTAATATTCTTTCTGTTCTTTGAATTTCTTTTTTGTGTCCAATAATTGGTTCAAATCCATGTTTTTTTATTTCTTCTCTTAAATCAGTACAATAATTATCTAGAGTTATGGTAAATCCTGATGCCCAATCACGAGCAAAAAATCCTTGTTTGAGTAAATTTTTATATTCCCAAAAACTTTTTCTTTTTCTCTCTCCTGTCTCTATTTTTTCAAACCAAGAAACTAAATGTTTTATGTCTTCTTTTTTAAGTTCAGCTTGCACTAGAATTTTTTGGAAATAAGAGCTATTTTCAGAGAAACTAATTAAAACATCACCTGTACTAACTTTTTCTTTATTTTTTAATTCCGCAATTTCTATTGCTTTTAATATTATTTTTTGCCCATCCTCATTAACCTGATCTTTTAAAATTTCTTTTTCCAATCTTTTTTCTATCTGAGTGATATTTAAATTCATTCTATTGAAAATAAAATTTATTTCTGGGCTTTTGTTTTCCAAAAGAAAATAAAGTAAAATTTCTTCAGACAAGTTCTTTATTCTTCTTTTTTTAGCAAAACTATTTGCTTTTGATAGAACTATTGAACCATTATAGTCTAAATTATATTTTCGCTTTGCTTCTCTTTTTCTTTGTCTTACAAAGGTATTAATTATAAAAAATGGAATAGATAAACCAATACCTAAAATTATTATTCCTAAAATATAATTAGCTGTTAAAAAATTAAAGCCGATATAAAATATTATAATTAAAAGAATAAATAAAAAAATCCAGGCAAAAAGTGCCATAAGTCCGGTAATAAAAATAAAAACCTCAAAAATAAGGCCTATTAAAATTATAATCAATCTTACAATGGCTCCTAAAATTCTAGAGGCCAAATTAAAAGTAAATGTTTCAAAATATCTTTTAAAGTCAAATCCTCGGCCATAAGATTCTTTATATTTTCTCCAGGGAGCAAAGAGAGTTTTGAGTAAAAAGAAAACTGAAAAATAATTAAAATTAAAAAGTAAAAAATTTCGGGAAGCCATTAGAATATCTTTTGGCACTTTTATAAAATGCCAAAACAGATATTCAGAAAGCATATTTTTAATTAAAATATTCTTCATTATTCTTTTTTTAATAAATTAATACCTATGCTGGCTAATTTTCCACCACCAAACATTAAAATCATCATAAATATCCACCAAGCACTTAAGTTAAAAAATTTAAACAATAATTCTTGAGGGAGTATTTGCCCAATTTGGTCTTTGATTAACTGTTGAACCTGTTGTTCCATGGGCAAATTAAGATTTATTCCACCCCCAGTTAAAGATGTACCATTATTTGCTTCTGGTGTGAAGACTTCGTAAACAGGCATTTGACCAGTAAAAATCTGATAAGAAGTCCAAATTCCCCAAATAATTATAAGAATACCTATTATTAAAATAATCCAACCAAATATTCTTTTCATATTTTTATAGATTGTGGGCAATGCAGGATTCGAACCTACGACCTTCCGCATGTGAAGCGGATACTCTACCACTGAGCTAATTGCCCACGTTATTTGTTTTATTTTAACACTTTTACATTTATAATAGAATAGAATAAATAAGTATTAAAGAAATCAAGTATTATGGAAAACTTTCAATTATTCTTTAACCCTAATTCTAGCGATAAAGTTTATGATACTTTTTGTTTTGAACCAGAAAATAAGAAAGAAGAAAAGCTTGGCAATCTTTATATGGCCGGAGTAACGAATAAAAACACCCTCATTCTATCCTCTCTCGCGGAAATTATTAAAAACGAATATTATAAAAATTATGAAGATTCTTCAATGGAAAGCTTAAAAAAGAGTTTAGGAAAAGCTAATGAATTTTTACTATCTGAAAGAGCAAAAAATAAAGTAGGATGGTTAGATAATTTAGATTTTACTATTATTACTGTTGATTCAAATTATCATATAAATTTTGTCAAAATTGGCAAATTAAAAACTTTTATTTTAAGAGAAGATGAAATTTTAAACATAGGGGAACAAGAAGAACAACTTAATTCAAATAATATTTTTCAAAATATAATTATTGGAAATTTGACACTAGAAAATAAAATATTAATACTCAATCAAGATATTTCTGATTTATTTAAAAAAGATAATATTTTAGAAAGACTAGCAAAATGTAGTATAAAATCAATCAACCCAATTTTTAAATCAAAAAAAGAAGTTTTAAAAAATGTTTTTGGATTCTGTCTTTTAATTGTCTTATCTCCAAGAAAAAGAAAACTAATAAGAATTTCTTTTCCTAGAATTAATTTTCCTAAAATTTCTTTTCCTAAAATGAATTTTCTTTCTTTAGATAAATTAATTCCATCACAGGTAAAAACAAGAGTTAAAAAAGGATTAATTTCTATTTTAATTTTAATAATTTTGCTTCTGCTGGGGTCCTTCTTATTTAAATGAAAAAAAGCAGATATAATATAATACTACCTGCTCTTTTTATTTATTATTATTTTGCTTACCTAAAATTTCCTTCTTTTAAAATGATTTTCCAACCGTAATCACTGTATTCTCCTGAGAGCATCTTAGCATCCACTTTCAGGTTTTTTCTATATGTTCCCGCTAATCTTTCCCCGAAAAATGTTTCTACATATGCCTCTGCCACTACACTATATTTACCCAAGTCTAGATAGACATTCACACTTTCTCCTGGGTTAAGCTCTAAAGTCCAGTCCCCAATAAAAAGAATTACTCTCCAAGATTCTGTAAGGTTTTCAATTTTCCCTAACGTGGGATCACTTGCATATTTTGGCAAACATATAATTTTGTCTTTCTCTTTACAAAGAGAAAGAAATATAATCAGGGATGTCAGCAACTTCTTAGACTGGTTACTCATAGTCTGCCCTTGAATAGAAACTGTTATCTTCTCCGCAGAAACAAAAGAAACTAAAAAAATATTCAGCAATAAAACTACCAGTAAGGCAATAATTAACCTTTTCATTCTTATATTCTCCTTTCCTTTATTTTATTTTTAACTTCGTTAACTATATATATTATATCAAACATATATACATTTGTCAACAAACAAAAACAGCACTGTAAAATAATGCTGTTTTAAAAATCTGTTTAAGTATTACTTTAATTCAATTTTTGCTCCAGCTGTTTCAAATTTCTTTTTTATTTCTTCAGCTTCATCTTTCTTAACATTTTCCTTAACCATCTGAGGTTCTTTTTCAGCTGCATCAACCAAATCTTTTGATTCTTTTAATCCTTTGGCCATAACATCTCTTACCGCTTTTATTACTTCAATCTTTTTGTCTCCAACACTTGTTAACTGGATATTAAATACTGATTTTTCACTTGCGCCTGCTTGATCTCCTGCTTGAGCTGATCCAGCTATAGCTTGAACAGCTACAGGAGCAGCAGAAACACCAAACTTCTTTTCTAATATTTTAACTAATTCTGCTAAATCAATAACCTGCATTTTCTCAATTTCCTCAACAAGTTTTTTAAACTTTGCTGGAACTTCAACTTCTTTTTCTTTCTTTACTTCTTTATCTGCTGAAGCTGGTTGTTTTACTTCTTCTTTTTTTTCTTCTGTCATATTTTTATATTAAATTAATTATTAAGTGACCTTTATTTTACTCAAAACACACACAAAATTTCTTAAATTTGATTTTAAAACATTCACAAAGTTTGCTCTGGGCGCATTCAATGTGGATAATAATCTGGCATAAAGTTCCTGCTTTGAAGGCAATAAAGCTAAACTGACAACTTTTTCAATAGTTAAAAAATCATAATCTTTATCTTTTAGCATCCCTCCTAAAATTTTTAAACTTTCATTTTTCTGAGAAAATTCATAAACAATCTTGGCTGGAATAATTTCATCATTTGGTTCAAAAACCAAAGCTAATTCTCCTTTCATATTATTAACTTGATCTTTTATCTCGGATAATTTTAAAGAATCAAAAACTAATCCTAATAATGTTTTTTTAATTACTTTCAAAAAACATCCTGCATCTTTTAAAGTATTTCTTAATTCAAAAAGGGATTGAGCATTTAATCCTTGAAAATCAATAAAAACTACTGCTTTTTGGTTTGTGAAGTTTTTTTCTAAATCCTGTATAATCTCTTTTTTTTGTAATTTTGTTTTGGCCATATTAATTAAAAAATCTGTGGAAAACCACAGACAATAATTTAAACAATTAAATATTCCTAGGCAGGAATTATTTCTTTTTACAGAAACCTGCTGTCTATGGATATTATCATATTAATCTATAACTATTTTTTTGTCAACCCTTTATTTTAAAACATCAGCAATTGCTTCTCCAAATTTTCTTGATGCTTCGGGTCCATTAGCAGTTATGATATTCCCATCCTGTGTTACAGGCCCCTTGTCATAAATTGCTTTTCCCTGTTCTAAAATTTTGACTGCTGATTTATCCATGGGAGAAGCCCAAACAGTGGCCTTTTTGCCTGATAAAACTCCTGCTTTTGCTAAAATAGCGGGACCTATACAAATTGCTCCTAAAACTTTATTCTTAGAAAGAGCATTTTTTGCTATTTCCCAGCAAGTTTCATTCTCTGAATAGGCTAAGGCTCCTGAACCACCTGCAAAAATTATGGCATCAAATTTATCTATCTTAATATCTTCCAATATCATATCAATCGCTACTTCTCCTCCATAAGTTCCGATAGCTTTACCTAATTGAGAACTTACTGTAACCACTTCATTTCCTTCCATCTCTAACACCTGTTTAGGGATAAAATATTCCTCATCGCGGAAATTATTAAAAGCGATTATTATAGCTATTTTTTTTGCCATATATTTTTATTTAAATAAATATTTTACTCTAGCAATGTTATGCTCTTCTAAGGTTTTGCTAAATATTGTTTCCCCTTCAGGAGTTGATAAGTAATACCAAAAATCACTATCTTCAGGATAAATGCTGGCTAAAATACTGTCAAGGCCAGGATTAGAAATAGGCCCCAAAGGTAATCCTCTATATTTATATGTATTATATGGAGAATCAATCTTAACATCTTCTTTAAAACTTTCTACTGTTTTTTTACCAGTTATATAACTTATTGTTGCATCAACCTGTAAGGCAATTTTATTTTCTAATCTTTTCCAAAGAATACCCGAAACAATCTTCTTATCATCAATACTTTTAACTTCTTTTTCTAAAAGTGAAGCCATCGTTATCACTTCAAAAATTGTCTTGTCTTGTCTCTGAATTTCTTCTCTTAAATTAGAATTTATTTTTTCATCAAAGTTTCTTAATATTTTTTTTATTATTTCTTCTATAAATTTATAATTATCAATTAATCCTTGCTGGCTTATTTCATAAGTATCAGGAAAAAGATATCCTTCTAATCCTAAATTTTTAGGTTTGTCTTCTAAGAAACTAAATTCATCTAAAAAATCTTTTGGTAAAGGCAAATCTTTTGTTTTCGAATAATCAACTAAGGGAAAACCAATAATTTCAAAAATTTCTTCAGCTTGAAACATTCCTTTATTTTCAAAATACCAAGCAAGATCTCTTATATCCCAACCTTCAATTATGGTGATTTTTTCTTTGATTACATCGCCTTTAATAAATTTCTGAGCAATCTCTGAAATAGATTGAGATGAAGAAATAATATATTCTCCTGCTTTTATTTTTTTTAAGTCACCTTTTAAAAATATATATAAAAAGAAAAAGTTTTTATTCTTAATAAATTCTTGAATTTCTAAATTGTGAGCAATTTCTTTTAGGCTATCCCCTTTTTGAATTAAAAATATTTGTTCTGTTTCCAAACTATTTTTAGATAAATAAATCCCTTGTCCCAGATAGAATAGAGAACAAAGGATAAAAAATAAGAAACAGAATATATAATTTTTTCTATTCATATCTTCTTAATGCTTCGACTGGTTTTAATCTAGCTGCTTTTCTGGCTGGGAAAAATCCAGCAATACAACCAGTTAAAATTGAGAATGCAAAACCAAATAAAATCAAACTTGGAGATATAGAAATAGAGAAATAAAACACTGGATTAGATTGAGTATATAATTCAACAATTTTTGCACAAATAATCCCTAATATTATGCCTCCCGCACCTCCAATTAAGCCAATAATTCCAGCTTCAATTAAGAAAATCGTTAAAACAGCTGAATTTTTAGCTCCAATTGCTTTCATAATGCCTATTTCTCTTGTCCTTTCTCGAATAGAAGTAAACATTGTATTTGTTATGCCAATTCCGCCAACAAGAATAGCAATACTGGCAAAAAGTATAATAGCAGATTGAATAATACCTAAAATACTATTTGTTACTCCAATCAATTTTTCAGAAGTGATAACTGCAAAATCAGCTATATCTTCTCCAGCGATTCTCTTTCTTGTCTCCCGGAGGCTTTTTTTTATATCTTCTGCTACTTCATCAGGAGATAATCCTTCTTCAATCATTACCATGGCCACTCTGGCTGAACCCTTTTTCTCTCCAGTCAAGTCTTGATAAAGACCTATGTCTAAATAAATATTACTATCATCTGACTTATTCCCCAGAGAATTTAATATTCCCACTACTCTAAATTTTCTTCCTTTCATTGTTATCTCCTGACCTACTTTGACTTTCTGCCCAAATACATCAATAACCCATTGTTTGCCAACGGCAACTTCTTTTTTGCCAGAAATAGGCCATCTACCTTCAAATAAATCCCAACCCTGATATCTTTCCAAAAGTTCTAAGCTTTCATCCCAAGGCAGTCCAGTTAAAAATACCATTTTCGCTTCTTCTTTATATCTGGCCACAATACCTCGATAAGACATAATTAAAACATCTTTAACTCCTTTTGTTTTTTCTACAGCAGCAATATC
>Ga0114918_10005882_pt1 | contig 10462 bp, 11 predicted proteins | sample LantaG_FD_87015 | JGI IMG/M metagenome (GOLD analysis project Ga0114918, IMG submission 87015) | Deep subsurface microbial communities from Baltic Sea to uncover new lineages of life (NeLLi) - Landsort_02402 metaG | ecosystem: Environmental > Aquatic > Marine > Oceanic > Sediment | place...
AACCCCCCCCCCCTCCCTCCCCCCCTTCTCCTCTCTTTTCCCCCGGCCGCCACCCACCCCCCCCCCCCCCCCCCCCCCCCCGCGCGCTCTAGAAACAAAGGCAAAAGAATGGTGGAAGACCCCGTAATTAATATCTATATCGCGTTTCATTTTTTCGTAATGTTACTTTCTTTTTTTCAAAATTGTGCTTGTCGACATCAACGCCTCTTCTTCTCTTTCTCTTTTCCCTATCCCTCTTCCTCGTCCTCCTCGCCAATGTCGCTCAGCGCGTGCGACGTCACCCTGGCCGCGGCCGCGAGCCTCGCCGCCACGGCGGCCTGCTCCTCGTCGGCGGCGAAGGAGGGGCTCGAGGCGGAGACGACCTCGGCTGCTCCTGCCGCCGCCGCTTTCTCGGGTTTCTTCTTCGTCTTCGTCTCCTTTGTCTCTTTCTCTTCCTGCTTTTCCTTCTTCTTTCCGATGACGCCGCGGAGCCGGCCGAGCCGCCGCAGCGCGCCCGCCCAGCCCCTCCTCCTCTTGCCCTTCTCCTCCTCCTCCTCCTCCTCTTCGACCAGCGTCGAGAGAGCCCTGTTGCTGGTCTTATCACTCCTCTTCTTTGGCATCCTGGGGAACAAAGCCACCCGAGGGTGCGGCCCTTCGAAGAGGACCTCGGGGCACCGCCCGAACTCGGCGGCCTGCACCCGGAGCGCCTCTGCTCGCCGGCGACGAGAAAAAGCGTCTCCGTTTCCTTCTCCTCTTTCTGCTTCCACCTCCGCCAGCGCCGCCCTGGCGATATCCCCGTAGGTCATCGGATAGAACACGTTGTCTGCCTTCAGGGCCTGCGGTCCCCTCCCCGACTTGCACCCGAACACGAGGTCGATCCACATCGGCAGACCGGAGGCGACGGCGTCGCTCTCGAGCGCGGCGGAGAGGGCGTCTGCGGTGGCAGCTGCTGCCGCTGCTGCTGAGGTTCCTGCAGCTGCGCCTCCTCCTTTCGCACCGCTGCTCCCTGCTGCTGCCTTCCACGCCCAGGGAGGGAGCTCGACGTCGCCCACGGCCCTGCCGTCGCTGCGGACGCCGAAGGGGGCGTTCGAGGAGGAAGAGTCTGAGCGGGAGAGAGCAGAAGAGGACGAAGAAGAACTTCCTCCAACTCCGCCTCCGCCTCCTGGCGGCGGCGCAGGGCACAGGTAAAGGCTCGGGTCCCTCCAGAAGAACTGCGGGACGAGCTCTTTCACGTCCGTGGGAGCCGAGGTCGCAGAGTCCCAGGCGCCCTTTAAGGATAAAAACAGCCTGTCTGCGGCGTCGAACTTCCCCCCCTGCAGCCTCAGGGCCAGCTGCGGCTGCTGCCTCAGGAGCCAGAAGGCGCAGTAGCCCGGGGTGGAGAAGTGGCAGCCGTACATGAAAGGTTCCAGGGCGATGTCGTCGGAGACGGGGGACGCAGGAGGAAGAGAAGAGGAAGAAATGGGTTTTCCTTTTTCTTTGTCGTCGTCGTCGTCGTCGAGCGTCGCGGGAAGAGCGGCACAGCAGGCGAAGAGAGGGCGTTTCTTCTTCTTCTTGCTGCTGTTTGCTTCCTCTCGACTCGCCGCGGCCCCCACCGCTGCCCGTTCCCCTGCCCGCACTGCCCTCGCCATCTGCTCCAGGTCCCGGTACCGCTCCCTGAACTCCCGCAGGCGGGCGGGGTTCTTGCCCAGGGCGCCCACCGGTTTCGAGAGGTCGCGGAAGGGAGGCGGAGGGAAAGGAGAAGCAGAGGAAGAGGAAAGAGTCTCATCATTGTCGTCGTTGTTCGTGCCCTCTTCCGCTTCCCAGCTGCTGCAGCTCAAGTCCAGCTCTTCGGACTCGTAATCGCTCAGCACCCAGGGGAACACCGGGTACTTGCCCAAATCGTGAAAGGACCTTCCGGAGAGCAGGTTGAGGCGGAGCAGGTGCGCGTAAGAAGAAATCCTCCCTTCGAGCCAGCTCCTCGCCGACTCGGCAGCGAGCGCCCTCGCCTGCTGCCCGGCGGCGTCGAGAGCTGCTGCTGCTGTTGTCGAATTGGACTTCAGCATCAGCGCCCCCGCCGCGGCGTCCCTGTCCCCGGTGGTCTCGAACGCGAGGAAGACGGAGGGGGGCGCCTGGCGAGGGAGGCGGCGGCGGGAGCTGCTGCCGCTGCCGCTGCTGCTGCCCCGGTTCCCCGAGAGGGAAGAGCGCCGCCTTTGGAGCCGCGGGGAAGCCACGGGAGAAGAAACCGGAGGAGAGAGAGCAGCAACAGCAGCAGCAGCAGGAGGAACGCTTGAAGGAGAGGCGCGAGTGAAGGAAGCTCTGTAATCGAACGACCTCCTCCTGCTGCTTCTGTTCCCTCCCGCTCCTCCTTCCTCCTCCTCGTCCTCCGCCTCCCGCTCAAACTCCTTGCCGTAGCTGTCCTCGAACACGGGGGCGGCAAAGACCTCCAGACCGCAGTCCCGGAGCTCCCACTCCCGAGTCAGCAAGGCGCCCGAGGCAACAGAGGCCGCAGGTAAAAAAAAGACGCCTCCGCCGACGCCGGCCGACTTGAAGAGGAGGTCCCCGCTGCCAGAGACGCCGACCCTCCCAGGCTCGGAGACCAAGGGGGTGATCCGCAGGGCGCGGCACTCGAAGGCGAGGGGAGGGTTGTTGCTGGTGTTAGTAGTAGAGGCGACAGCAGTAGCGGCGACGGAAGGAGAAGCATTCGAGGAGCTCGCTTCTTCTTCCTCTACTCGCCGCCGCCGCCGCCCGAGAACCCGCCTCCCAAAGGCGATCCCGCCTTTCTTCTTCTTCTTCATCTCTTCACCAGCAGCAGCAGCATCGCTGCCGTCTCCGTCTCCGTCCTCGAAGTAAGGCAGGTCGTCGGCGGAGAAGCGGGTCGAGTCCTGGAGCTGCCTCACGAGAGAGCCCAGAGCGGCGTCAGCGGCCGAAGCAGAAACACTAGCCGAAGAATTCGAAGAACTCGAAGAACCCGAAGGACGAGCCTCGCCCCTCGCCCTCGCCGCCGCCAGCGGCGCCAGCCTCCTGCACAGGCCCAAAACCTCGCCAGACTCGACCACGCTCGCGAAGCAGAACCGGAACACGGAGTGGCGCCGGACGCGCGTGTAAAGGCTGCGCGGCCTGATCGAGAAGTGCTCGGGGCACTCGCACGCCAGGACGGTCGTCCTCGCTCTCATCGTTGTTGTCGTCGCTCTCGCTCTGTCTTCTATTCCTCCGCCTCCGCCCGCGAGCAGCATCGAATCGTCGAGCCTCTTTGCGGAAGCAGCCGAGACCAGCGGCGCGGCGTCCCGGTCCTCGTAGCACTCTGCCAGCGAGCTCAGAGGGATCCGGACTGTCGGCCTGTAGGCAAGAGCAGGGCTGAAGAAGAGCGAGGAAGAGGCGACGCGGAGCTGGCCCGGGATGCTGCGGTTTTCATTTTTTTGAGTTTTTGTTTTTCGCTCTCGTAACTGTGAGCTTTCTCTGTCGCTGCGGAGAGAGAGAGAGAGAGGCGGCGCGTTCGAAACGGAGAGTCGGGGTCGAGAAAGAGGGACGTCGTCAAACGGCGACGAACGACGACGACGATGACGACGATGAAAAAAGAAAAAGAATTTCGAAACCGTCCAATTCCCGACTCACCCTGCCCCGCCGTCGATGCTGGCGTCCACCCTGAGCGTCGCGAAAACGACCTCTCCGTCACAGAGGTACAGCGGGTCCCAGGAGGGGGCGTTGCTGGAGCTGCTGCCGGTAGCGGCGGCGGCAGCAGCGGCAGAACGGCGAGAGGGCGAGAGCGTCGCCATCGACGATAACGACGACGACGACAATTGGGGATTCGGCGAGGTCGCCGCCGCCTTCCCGCTCCTCTGATGCCGCGGCGACGCCGGCGATGCCATTGGAGGCTGTCAAGTTCTATCTCAGGGTATCGGAATTCAGGCCATTCTCCATTTCGTTTGGAAGAGAAAGCGACGGGAAGAAAAGAAGTTGAGGTTTATCTTTTTTCTTTTGAGGAAAAACAAAAACGAAAAATGGAGCGGATAGGTCTCTCTCAAACCTTTCTTTCGAGAGACCTTCAAAGGGCCCCGCGCGCCAACCAACCACCCCCTTTCACGCCCCTCGCTCTTCTCGATGCTGAGAGTTTCTTTTTGGTCGAGAATTGAGTTCTCTTTGCTTTTTGGTTGACAGGAAGCGGAAACGAAAAAAAAGAAAAAAAACATGCAACAACATAAGGGAGGGGAAGAGGTCGTTTCTTTTTTCTATCTTTCACCTCTCTCTCGTTCTCTCTCCACCTCCACCTCCACCCAACTTCTTCCGCTCTTTTCACGCGAACCCGTACCCGTACTGCCCCCCGTCCCCTCCCCTCGCTGCAGCCTGCGCCGCGGCGGCTGCGGCCACGGCGGCGGCCCCCGGCAGGGCCCGCAGCCTCGCCTCGAGCTGCTCGCACTTCTCGTCGAGCGACGAAAGCGCGTGGAGCTGGTTGTTGAGGACCTTGACGAGTTTGGGCAGGGGCGCCGAAGAGGAGGAGGAGCAAGGGTCTGCTGCTGTATCAGAAGCATTGGAGAGAGCGAGAGCCGAAGAAGAAGAAGAAGAAGGTGCGCTGCTCGAAACGACGCTGGCAGCAGCACCGGAGGCGACGGCCGCGGAAGCGTTGACGTCTGCGATCGCGCCTCGCAAGTCGTCCCCTGCCCTCGCCAGCGCCGCGGCGATAGCCTCGGCGCGCTCGTACAGCGCGTCCCGCTGCGCCGCGTCGCGGTCGTTGCCGCCGAGCATGGCGGGACGCAGCTCGTCGGCGTAGGCCGCCGCGGCCGCCGCCTCCATCGACCCCAGGGCTTCGTGGACCTCCCTCTGGTGCGCCTCCAGCAGCCCGAGCTTCCTCTCGAGGGCCGCCTGCGCCGCCGCGGCCCCGGCGACGCGCGCTTCTTGTTCTAACAGAGCCCCGCGGGCAGCGAGCACGGCGGTGTCCCAGGAGGCGAGGGCCGCGGCGGCGCGGGAGAAGGAGCGGGAGCGCTGCTGGAGTTCGGCGCTCCACTCGGCAACGACGTCGTCGACGTTCCTGCCCCTGGCCTCCGAGGGCGGGGTCGGCGAAGGGGGAGCGGGAGGAGGGGGAGCGGGAGCTGCGAGAGGAGCTGTTGCGGCGGCGGCGGGTGGAGGTGCTGAGGTGGTGGTTGCTGGGACGAGGGCGGAGGCTTCGGGGGCCGCGGAGGTGGCGGCGGCGGGCGCTGCCGTCGTCGCTGGAGCTGCCGTCGTCGCCGGAGCTGCTGCTTCGGGGGCCGCCGTCGTCGTCGTCGCGGGGGCAGCGGCAGCGCCGCCGAAGGAGAACGCCGGCGCCGGGGCAGCAGCAGAAGCCGCAGCGGGAGGAGCCGCGGAAGCGGCAGGCGGAGCTCCGAAGAGCGAGGGAGTTGCTGCTGCCGGAGGAGCAGCCGAGGCAGCGGCAGGAGCTGCCCCTGCTGCTGCCGGTGCTGCTGCTGCTGCTCCTCCGAACGAGAAGGCCGGCGCCGGGGCAGCAGAGGTCGCGGGAGGCGCAGCAGACGCAGCAGCAGCAGCGGGAGCAGGCGCCCCGAAGAGCGAAGGGGCAGCAGCTGGAGGGGCAGCAGAGGCGGCAGGAGGAGCTCCGAACAGCGACGGAGCTGCTGCCGGCGCCGCGGGAGCGGGAGCAGCTGCTGCTGCTCCTCCGAAAGTGAACGCCGCCGGTGCCGCCGAAGCAGCCGGAGGGGCCGCGGAGGCCGCCGCAGCCCCACCGAAGGAAAATGCCGCAGGCGCAGCGGAAGCGGCGGGAGCAGCGGCGGCGGGGGCGCCTCCAAAGGAGAAACCCGTTGTCGCCGCCGCCGGAGCAGCGGTGCTAGCAGCCGGGGCGCCGAAGAGACCGCCTCCGGCAGCAGGCGCTGGAGCGGAAGCAGCAGCGCCGAAGAGACCGCCTCCGGCAGCAGCCGGGGCCCCGAACAGCGAGGGCGTCGCCGGGGTCGGGGCTGCCGCCGCCGCACCAAAGAGTCCTCCTCCTGTCGCCGGCGTCGCTGCTGGCGCCCCGAAGAGGGAGGGCGTCGCCGCCGGGGCGGGAGCTGCGGCGGGAGCCCCAAAGAGCGAGGGCGTCGCTGCTGGGGCCGCGACGCCTAGCGTGAAGGAGAAGAGAGGGAGGGGAGGAGAAGAAGAAGGAGAAACGAAAGGTGAGAGCGAAGGAAGAAGAGTTGAAAGAGAGAGAAAAAGAAAGAAACAGCAGAACCTCAAATCGAAACAACTCACCAAACCCTCCAAAGGCGTTGGTGGTGGTCCCTGCCGCGGGCGCTGCCCCAAAGGCCGGAGGAGCCGCGGAGGAGGCCGGCGTCGCGGCTGGGGCGCCAAAGGCCGGCGTTGTGGTGGAGGCTGGAAGGAGTTTTTTTTTTTTGAAAGAGGGAGAGGAGGTCGAGGTCGAGAAACGTTGAGGTTGACATCGATGGCGAGCGAGAAACGGAATCGATGATTGGCATTCAAAAGCGCAAAATCCGAAGCCCTTCCAGGGTTTGTCTTCTTCTTCCAATCGGATCAGCACGGAGACCACGTCCGTGACCAAGCCTTCGAGGGAGCAGCAGCAAAAGACCAGAGAGAAAGCGCGCGTACCTGCTCCAAAGGAGAAGCCCGTGCCGCTGCCGCCAAACGCCATCGAAGAAGATTTTTCGATTTCGACGCAAAAGTTGGAGCGGTTTGTGCTCTCTCTCGCGCGCGCAGCGCTTCTTGGGTGTGAGAGTCGCTAAACTCGCGGGCTCCCTCGATTGAGTAGAGAGAGAGAGAGAGAGAGAGAGAGAGAGAGAGGGCGACGAGCGAAGAGACCTCGGCGCTGGAGAGGAAAAAGAGGAGAAAGAGTGATGAAGTCGAGAGACTTCAGTCACTCTTCGAAACGATTCGGCGACGTCGAAAAGAGTGGAAAGAAAAAAAACAGCAATGCAACCTCGCGCCTTCGCTCCCTCGTCCAGGGCAGCCAACGGCTTCGTCGCTCCGGCTGCTCCTTCGGCTCGATGCTGGCGAGAGCGCGGGTGCTCCACCAGCGGCAGGACGGCGGCGAGCAGAGCGAGGTGGCAGAAGACGCGAGCGATGAACTCTCTTGACGGCGGCAGCGGCGACGGCAGAGGTGCGACCGTGTCAACTCCTCTCTGTCCTTTCTCTTCCTTCTTCCCTCTGCTCACTCCATTCCCCGCCATCACGCCACCAAATCAACCCACAGACGACGACGAAGAAGAAGACCTCCCCTTCGACCTCCCTTCGCTCGTCGTGGCCCCCCTCCCTCGCCCCCCGCCCCCGGGCCCGCCGCCCTCGCCGGTGCCGGTCGAACACTCGACCGCGTTCCTGCTGCGGCACCGAAGCAGGAGGAGAGACCCGGGCAGCCTTTCGTCCTCTTCTTCTTCTTCCGACGAGGAAGCAGAGGACGAGACAGAAACAACGACAACAGCAGGATCTCACTCTACAGAAGAGGCCATCGCCGCGGCGACGCTGGAGGCTCGACGGCGGAGGCGGAGGCAGGCCTCTCTGGACGGGGACGAGGACGACGGTGAGGAGGAGTTTTTGTTTTTTTCGTTTTCGTTTTTTTTTCTCTCTCTCTCTCTCTCTCTTTCTTTCTTTTTTATTCTTCTTTCTCTCACGCCTTCCCCTCTCTCGTTCTCTTTCTCCTCCTTTCCAATCTCTCCCAGGAAACGCCCTCCGCGGGCTCCTCAGGCGGGTCGACGCCTCGCTCGACGCGGCCGAAGAGAAGCCGCCCCTCGGAGCGAAGACGGCGCTCGCCGTCGCCCGGGGGCCCGCGGGGGCGGCCGCGGCGGCCGCCGCCTCCGCCGCGGCCAAGGCGGCTGCCGGAGCCGCCGGGGTCGCCGTTAAAGCGGCTTTACCTGCCGGGAAATGGGCTGCCGGGAAGGCGTTCAGGGCCGCGGCGAACTTTGCCGCCAAGGCCGCCGCGGACGCGTTCGATAAGAAAAACGGAAACGAAAGCGCAGCAGAGAAGAAGAAGGGCAAGCAAGGGAGAAAGTAGAAAAGAGGTTTTTTCTCTTCTTCTTTTTTTCATTCGTTCCGCATCAGCACTTGTCATGTAAAATCATAAGAAAGGAAAGGATCCCCGCAAAGACGGAAGCGTCGTTGTCGTTGTTGGAGTAGAGAGAAAGAAGAAGAGGAAGGAGAGCGACGGACAAAAAATCATTTTTTTTTGTTGTTGTTGAAGAAAAATAAAATCCAGAACTGAAAAAGAAAAAAGCCTTTACACAAAACCCCTTTCCCTTACTCCTCCTGCGAGCGCAGCTTGGCGTCCCCGTTGGTCAGGCTCACGTTGAGCTCCCTGGCCCTCTCGACGATCTCCTTGCGCTTCCTCGAGGACACTCCGTGCGCGACCTCGGCGCAGTACTTGCGGTTGTGCATCAGCAGCACGTCCAGGTCGGCGGCGTTGTGGACCAGGAATTTCAACAAACCATTGGGCAGCTGGTGGCGGGTCTTCTTGGCGGTGCCGTACCTGATGTTGGGCATGACGATGCCGCACCCTTTGAACTTGCGGCGCACACGAGAGTCGATACCCTTGGGGCGGCGCCACGAGTCCTTGACGCCGATGTTGGTGTCAGACTGGTGCCTGCGGAAGCCCTTGGGGTGCTTCTTGACCGACTTGCGCTTGACGAGGGGCTGGACCATCTTGAATGAGTTTGTGTGTTGGAGCTGCGGGGTTGGTTTTGAAGGAGAACGAGAAGAGCAGGGAAGGAGAGAGGGGAAGAGAGAGAGAGAGGTGAGTGAAAGAGGTCTCAAGGTCGAGGTCGAGGGGGTCGAAGAAGAGCGAGCGATCGCGGAGAGCTTTTTTGCTCTTCGATCGAAAACTTTTCCTTCGAAATTCGATTCGCCATTGCGCCTTGTTCGCGCGCTCTGTTCATCCATCTCTCCGGGGCAAGAGACTGAGCAGGAGAACTGAACGGTCCCGGCGACAGCGGCAGAGCAGGAAAGAGCGGAAAAAGAAGGAAAGAAGCGCTCGCGCTTCTCCCCCTTCTTCTTCATCATCGCGATCGCTCGCTTCGGCGGCGGCGGCGGCGGCTGCGCGCGTTGCAAGAGCGATTGATGCCGCGTCGATTCCAGGCTGCTGAAGCGGCAGCGGCCTCTCCTCTTGCTCGCGATGTGGAGATCAGAGAGAAAATGATCGTGCCGAGCGGAGAAAGCCCCCAAAGAAGGCCCTCAAAGCGAGAGAGCGCGCCGCGGCCAGATGCAAAGAAAAGGCAAGCGAGCAAGCGACGGCCGCCGCCGATGTCGATGATTGCTCTCCTCGTCTCGCGCGCCCTCCCTCATCCTCTCGCGTAGCGATCTCGCCGCTCGGAGAGCAGAGAGACGCGATCGTGGGGCAGAGAGCTTGCGTGCACGCGCTCCAATCAGGAGAGAGTTTTCCTCTTACCTTGGCACCGCCGAGTGTTTTTTTTTTTTTTTTTGAAGAAAGTGAGAGAGCAAAGGCAGAGGCGAGCAAAGAAAAAAAGGTCGATCGAAGCCGCGCCCCTCTCTCTCACTCTCGCTCTCTCGACCCCACCCCTCTCCTCTCTCTTCTTTACCTCCACCTTCAGCAATGGCTCTCCGTGCCCTGGCCTCCCGCTCGGCGACCTCTGGCGCCATCGTCAGCAGCAGCAGCAGGCGCGGCTCCGTCGCTGCTGCTTTCCCCGCTGCCACTGCTGCCTTCCAGCACCAGCAGCGCCTCCGCAGCAGCAGCCGCAGCGTCGTCGCATCCGCGGCGGCTAGTAGTGAGTCTTTGCGAGCTCTTTCTCCGGTTTTCCTCGCGCTCTCAGTGCCCAATTGCAATCTTTGAGTGATCTTCTTGATGTTTTTTATGCACCCTACAAAGGACGAGAGCAATCGAGCTCTCTAGCTATCTCAAAAAAGAGAGCATTCGATGCCGATTGATCGGACGAATTCAAAAAAAAAAACTCAACCTCCTTCCCTCTCTTCTCTCTCTTCCTCCTCCACCTCTCTCACTCTCACCCAGCCCGCTCCGCCATCTCCACGGACAAGGCCCCCGGCGCCGTCGGCCCTTACTCCCAGGCCATCAAGACCGCCGGAGTGCCGCTGCTTTTCGTCTCCGGCCAGGTCGCCCTGGTCCCGGGCACCAAGGAGCTCGCGGCGGGCGGCGTCGAGGCGCAGACCGAGCAGTGCCTCAAAAACCTCGGCGAGATCCTGAAGGAGGGCGGCGCGTCGTTCGACTCGGTGGTCAAGACGACGGTGCTGCTCGCCGACATGGGGGACTTCGCGGCGGTCAACGGCGTGTACGCCAAGTACTTCAGCAAGGACCCGCAGCCGGCGCGGGCCTGCTTCGCGGTCAAGGCGCTGCCGCTGGGCGCGCTCGTCGAGATCGAGGCGACGGCGGTGGCCTCTGGATGATTTTTTTGTTAGTTCTTTCTCGTTCTTTTTTAATCCCCCCTTCCTGTGAAAAACAAATTCTACTTGCGAAGAAAAAATCGCTCTGCTGAACGAGAGAGAGAGAGAGAGAGAGAGAGAGAGAGAGAGAGAGAGAGAGAGAGAGAGAGAGAGAGAGAGAGAGAGAGAGAGAGAGAGAGAGAGAGAGGGAGGG
>Ga0114918_10005883_pt1 | contig 10460 bp, 5 predicted proteins | sample LantaG_FD_87015 | JGI IMG/M metagenome (GOLD analysis project Ga0114918, IMG submission 87015) | Deep subsurface microbial communities from Baltic Sea to uncover new lineages of life (NeLLi) - Landsort_02402 metaG | ecosystem: Environmental > Aquatic > Marine > Oceanic > Sediment | place: Baltic...
CTCTTTCCTCTTTCCTCTTTCCTCTTTCCTCTTTCCTCTTTCCTCTTTCCTCTTTCCTCTTTCCTCTTTCCTCTTTCCTCTTTCCTCTTTCCTCTTTCCTCTTTCCTCTTTCCTCTTTCCTCTCGCCCCTCCCATCATCCTCAGATCAACATGTACATCAACTCCCCGGGAGGGATCGTGACCGCAGGCCTCGCCATCTACGACACCATGCAGTACATCTCCTCCCCCGTAGCCACGCTCTGCGTCGGCCAGGCCGCCTCGATGGGTTCGCTGCTGCTGGCCGCCGGAGAGCCCGGCCACCGCCGAGCCTTACCGCACTCGAGGATCATGCTTCACCAGCCCAGTGGGGGCTACCAGGGCCAGGCCACCGACATCAGGATCCACACCGAGGAGATCCTGCGGCTGCGAGGCATCATCAACCAGATCTACTCGAGGCACACGGGAAGAAAAGTGGACGAGATCGCAGAAACTTTAGAGAGGGACACTTTCCTGGCGGCGGAGCAGGCGAGGGACTTCGGGATCCTGGACGAGGTGATCGAGAAGAGGGTCGAGGCGGAGTTTTGAGAAAGAGAAAGAGGAAGAGGAAGACAGAGAGAGAGAGAAAAGAGAGTTGAGTTTTGAGTTTTGAGTTTTGAGTTTTTTCTTTGTAATTTCTTTTTCCCGCTTCCATCTTTTTTCATTTTTTCTCTTCCCTCGCTTCTCAATCTCGCTCGCTCGCTAGCTCCCCGCGCCGGCAACAGATGGGCTCCGCGCCGCCACGGGGCGAGACAGCAGCAGCTAAAACCCCTCTGCCGATGCGACGAGGCCTGCTCGCGGCTGCCAGGGCCGCGGCGCTGCTCTCGAATTCTTCTTCATCGGCAGCGTCGATCTCGCAAACGTCAACGTCGTCGATCGCTCGCTCGCTCTTCGCTTCCCAATGCTCCTCCACTCCCAGCAGGCGCGGCCTGCTGATCGTCGCCGCGGCAAAAGCGGAGAGGCGCAAAAGTATCACAAAGTCTGCCTCGGCGGCGGCGGCGGCGGCCGTTGATGCAGCGGAGGCCGCTCCTACTGTTCGCAAACGACAAACGGCAAAGGCAAAGGCAAAGGAATCGGCGGCAACGACGACGACGACGACGACGACGACGACGACCTCGACCTCTTCTTCGACCTCTTCGACCTCCACCGCCTCCGACCTCTCCCTCGCCCCCGCCCTCTGTTCTCCTCTCCCTCCTCCCCCCCCGATAATCGACCTCCGCGCGTGCCTCCCGGCCGATCCAACCCCTTTCGCGGCGGTCCAGCGCTGGATCCTCTTCTCGGACCTCCACGTATGCGACCGGACCGTCGACGCTTCCATCGCCGCGCTCGCCGCCGTCCGCCGCGAGGCGCGCCGCGATTCCTCTGTCAAAACCGGCGTCGCCTTCCTGGGCGACTTCTGGCACGCGCGCGGCTCCCTGCCCGTCAGGCCGCTCAACGCCGTGCTCGACGAGATGGCGCGGTGGAAGGACATCCCGCTGCTGATGCTGGTGGGGAACCACGACCAGGTGTCTGCAGGAGGGCGTGAGCACGCGCTGGAGGCGGTCGCCGCCGCGGCCGCGGCGGCGGGGTCCCCGGCGCACGTCTTCGACAGGCCCGCGCTGTTCCTGGGGGCGCTGTGGCTGCCCTACCGCAGGGACCCGGCGGAGCTGTCCGCCGCGATCGCCCAGGCTGCGGCGGCTGAAGGAGGAGGAGGGGACGCGAGTCTTGATCCGTCTGTCGTCTTCGCCCACACCGACGTCATCGGCGCCGCCGCCAACGACGCCTTCCAGTGCGGTAAAGGGCTGGAGCCTGGCGCGTTCCCTGTCCGGGCCTGGCTGGGACACTACCACAGGCCCCACGTCGTCGGTGGCGGCGGAGGTGAAGAGGCAGAGGGTGCTGCCACTAAAAAGGCCGGAGGAAAAAGGAAGAAGAACTCCACCCCGGTCGTTGTCGAGTACGTCGGCTCTCCCTACCAGGTCTCCCGCGCCGAGGCAGGGCAGCAGAAGGCGCTGGTGGTGCTCCAGGGCCTTGTTTCTGATTCGTCCTCCTCTTCTTCTTCTTCGAACTCTAGTACTCGTACTTTTGTCGAGCCCCGCCACGACTGGTCCGAGGTCGCGAGGGTGCCCCTGGACGTTGGGCCTCGGCACTTTGACCTTCGCGGCCTCGAGCCCGAGACTCCCCAGGGCCTGCGACCGGGGGACCGCGTGCGCTGGATCCTCCCCGCCGGTTCCAGCCCATCCGAGGCCGACGCGCTCGCGTCTTCGCTGAGGGCCTCGACCGGCGCGGACGTCGAGCTGCACGTTCCTCCACCGCCCGCCGCGGCGCCGCGCCTGGCCCCCGAGGAGGCGAGTGCGGGCCCCGCCGCTGTCTTCAGGGCCTACGCCGACTTTGTTGGTATGAGCGAGGAGGCGAGAATGGAGGGAGAGGCTGTCTTGGAGGCAGTAGGAGTTTCAGGCTCTTCTTCCTCCGGCGGCGGCGCAAGCCCGAACAACAGCAACATCAGCAGCAACGGAAACGGCGTCTCCCTCTCCTTGCTCTCCGTCCGAGTGGAGGGCTTCGGCCCCTTCGCCTCCCCGGCCGAATACGACCTCTCCGCCGGCGGCGTCAGGGTCCTGACCGGAAGGAACGTCGACGCCGCCGGGGCGAGCAACGGGAAGGGAGGGAGCAACTCCGCCGTCGATGCGGTGTCGGCCGACTCCAACGGCGCGGGGAAGACCTCGCTGGCGATGGCCCCCCACTGGGCGATCACCGGCCGCTCCGACGCCAGGGCCGACGGCGGGGGAGGGCGCGGGCTGACGCACGCCGACGTCGTCAACGACGGGTGCGAGTCCGCGAGCGTGACCGTCCGGGGCACTGTTCTGGGAGGCCCTGAACAAAACTTTGCGCCCGTCGCGTTTGAGCTCGAGCGCGCCGTCTCGAGGAAGAAGCTGCTTCGGCTGAGACTCAAAGTCGACGGAGAGGACCTGACCGGAGCAGACGCCAGGCTCACCCAGGCCACCATCGACTCTTTGTTGGGTGCTCCCTTGATCTCGAGGGCTTCTTTCCTGGGCCAGGCGGACGCGATGTCGCTGCTCGAGGCCGGGGACGCCGAACTCAAAAGCGAGCTCTCCAAGGTGGCGCTCGACGGCGAGGCGTGGGACGCGGCCAAGGCCGAGTCGTCCGCCAGACTGAGGCAGGCCAGGGCGAGGAGCGCGCGCGCCGCGGCGTCTCTGGAGGCGCTGAGGGCGCAGGCGTCGGCGCTGGAGCAGGAAGCGGAGGACGCGAGGGCCGCGGCGCGGGGGTGGGAGGAGGAGAGGGAAAGGGAGAGGGAGGAGCGGGAGAGGGAGAGGGAGGAGGAGAGGATGAGTTTGCTTTCTTCTGACTCTCTGGAGTTTTCGCCTTCGGTCGTAGCTTCGCAGGCTCTCCGGAGAGAGATCTCTGGAGCAAGGGCCATCTCTGCCTCGCTCGGGAGCTGGCTGCAGGAGGCGCAGCGGCGGAGCGAGCAGCGGAGGCAACAGAGCTTGGGCTCTTCTTCTTTGTCGGCGTCCTCGTCTTCTTCTTCCTCGTGGCAACAGGAGCAGCAGCAACAGCTCGAGACAGCGGCCGGCGGCTTCTCTTCCGAGGACTCCTACTCCGACGAGGAGCTCTACCTGATCGAGGCGAGCGCCGGGAGCGGAGGCGGAGGCGGCGGTGCGGGCAGCGCTGGATTCCACGCGGCGGCGCAGCAACAGCAGCAGCAACAACAGCAAACGATGACGACGGCGGCGACGACCTTCGCTCGACAGCAGCAGCACCAGCAGCAGCTCTCCCGCCACCCGGTCCCGCAGCCCGCGGCCTTCCTCCCGACGACGGCGCCGCCGCCCGCTCCTTCTTCTCTGGCGTCGCAGGCCGCGGCGCTGGCAGAGCAGGCGACCCGCGCGGCGACGGCCCTGGGAGCCGCCGAGGCCGCCGCGGCCGCGGCGCTGCGCGCCGCGCGCGAGTACTCGGCCCTTGCGACTCAGGCCCCGTCTCCGCCTCCTCCTCCACAGCAAATGCAAATGCCGCCGCCGCCGCCGCCGCCGCCGCCGCCGCACCTCCCCCCGTGGCAGCAGCAGCAGTGGCAGCAGCAGCAGTGGCAGCGGATGCAACAGCAACAACAGCAGCAGCAGCAGCAGCAGCTCCAACCCCTCCGCACCGCCGCGCCGGTCTGCGACCGCTGCCTCCAGCCCGTCTCTCGCCCTGCCTTCGAGTCCAACCTGGCTAGGCTGCGTCGCGCCGCCGAGGAGGCCGCCTTGAGCCGGCAGCGGGTCGCCGCCGCGGCGCTGGCGGCGAAGGGAAGGGCCGAGGCCGCCGCCGCGGCCGCCGAGGCCGCCGCCGTCGCGGCGCTGGAGAGGGAGCGCGCAGAGGCCTTCGGCAGGGAGGCCGCGGCGAGGGAGGAGGCCGAGGAGGCCGAGCTGCTGGCTCGCGTGGACGAGGCAGCCCGGGCCGCGACCAGGGCCGTCGAGAGGCACTCGGCGCTGTTGTTAGTCGCGGGAGGAGAAGGAGAGGAAAAGCTTGAAGAAGCAAAGCTCGAAGAAGAAGAAGCGGCTGCCTTTTTCTCCGTGCGGGACCCTTCGCAGGCCCGAGAGCTCGCCTCGAGGGCCCACGCCGCGGCCTCCGCCGTCGACGCCGCGGCCCACGCCCTGTCCGCCGCTCGAGCCGAGGAGGCGGCGGCGGCCGCGGCCGCTGACGCGGCCGAGGCGGCGGCGCTGAGCGAGAGCAGCCTAGCCAACCCGCACTCGGAGCGGCGCTCGGCGGCAGAGAGGCTCCTGGCCTCTGCCGAGGAGCAGGCGTGCTCGGCAGCCGAAGAGGCCTCGCTGGCCTCTTCCGCCGCCACGGTCGCGGCCGAGGTCGACGCCGCGTTTGGGGCCGCAGGGGCGCGCTCGCTCGCGCTCGAGGGCGCGCTGGCGGAGCTGCAGCGGCGCACTGCGGAGCACCTGGAGGTGCTGAGCCCGGGCACGGCCCTGCACCTCTCGGCGACGAGGGCGCCCGTTTCCGCTTCTGCTGCTTCTTCCTCTCTTCGCGCGGACCAGGTCCCGAGGGACATCGAGCGCATCACCAAGACGATTACGGTGCGCACGCTGGCCGGGGACAGCGGCGGGAACAACAGCAGCGGCGGGACGGGCTTCGCGTCGAGGTCGCTGCGCGCGCTCTCCGGCGGCGAGCGCCGCCGCGTGGCGCTGGCCTTCGCGCTGGGCTTCGCGGACCTCGCCGCGGCGCGCGGCAGGCTCTCCTGCGACCTGCTGGTGCTCGACGAGGTGCTGCAGCACCTGGACGACGCCGGGTGCGCCGCCGTCGCGAGGCTGCTCAAGGGGATGGTGGCGGCAGAGGCAGCAGCGGCAGCGGCGGCAGCAGCAGGGGAAGGGGCAGCGGATGCGAGCTCCACCTCTTCTTCTTCTTCTTCTTCTTCTCTCTCTTCTTCTTCGCGCGGCAGCAGCAGAAGGAGGACGGTGCTGGTCGTAGCGCAGGCGGCGTCGTTCGCCGAGCGCGAGTTTGACGCGATCGACGTGGTGGTGAAGCAGGGCGGGGTGTCCCGCGTGGTGAGCGGGGCGAGCGTCGGGGTTTGACGGGAAAGTTTTGTTAAATGAGACTTGAAAAAAAATGCAGTTCAAAATCGATTTTTTTTCACACATTTTTCATTTTCTCGACGTTGCGTCTCCTTCTCTCTCTCTCTCTCCTCCTCCTCAAGTCGCCGACGCCGGCGCCGCGTGCGCGTGGAACGCCGCCACCCCCGAGCCCGCCCCGGCAGCCCTCGCCGCGAGCACCGCCCTCGGCAGCCTGTGCGCGCGGACGACGGGGGGCAGCAGCGCCGTCGCCGCCGCTCCTCCGCCTCCGCCGCCGGTGTTGCCGTTGTTGTTGTTCGAAGGAGACGACTTCTCCGTGGCAGCGACGGCCCCGAAGCTCGAGCTCCCGGGCGCGCCCCCGCGGGAGAGCACCGTGCCCGTGACGGCGCAGGGCGTGGAGAGCACGTGCCTCGAGCCGGCTGCCCACAGCAGCGCCTCCTCGAGCGCGGCCTCTGCCGCCGCGGCCTCTGCGGAGGCGGAGGCGGAATTCTTCGTCGTCTTCTCCTTCTCTTTCCGCCTCGCCGCTGCCGCCTCTTGCCCCGCGAAGCCCTCGCACACGAGCTCCGCGCACGTCTCGCGCGACAGGGCGTCGGCGAGGGCGCGGGACAGGAAGTAAGCGTGCGCGCGCCGCAGCCTCGCCGTCAGCTCCGACGCCGCGGCCGACGACGGCGGCAGCCAGCCGAGGCCGGCCGTCGCCGCCGTCGCCGCAGGGGGAGGAGGAGGGGGCGGAGCGTGGATCGTCATCGAGGCCGCCGCCGCGAAGCCGGGCGCGGCCAGGGCGGAGACGACGCTGAAGGCACCCGTGTTGAGCACGAGCGCGGTGGAGTTCGGTGCTGCGCTTTCCGTTGTCGCTGCCGTCGTCGTCTCTCCTGCCGTTCCTGCTGCCGCTGCCGTCACTGCCGTCGCTCTTCCGGAGTTGTCCACCAGCTCCACCCGCATCCTGGTCGTCGCCGCCAGCCTTGAGGCGAGCCCGGCGAGCCTCTTCGCCGCCTGCGCTCGCGCCGCGGTCCCTCGAGGCGGGGGAAGCGGCGCGTGCGCCGGCGGCGGAGGCAGGAGAGGGTTGTTAAAAAAACTAGAGGAGTTTGATTCCGAGAAACTCGAAACCGAGAGCGCCAGGTCCAGCGCTGCCAGGGCCCGCGCCGCGGCCGCCCTGCCCTTCGCCAGAGATCCCGCGGCGCGCGCCTCGAGCGCGACCTCCGGGTCGTCGTCCCTGCCCGAAGGGTCCGAGGAGAGCAGCCCTGCCTGCGCGAGCGCGGCCGCCGCCGCGTCGGCGGAGCTGGCGGCGTCCCTCGCGGCCGAGGCAGAGGCCAGCGCCGCCGCGTTCGACGCTCCCGCTCCTCCTCCGGAAAGAAGCCTCACGACGTCTGCCGTGTGCGCCCGCAGCTCGCGCACCTGCTGCCTCGCGGCGCCGACCAGCTGCAGCGCGTCGGCCGAACTCTCGCTGTCGAACAGGTCGTTCTGGGCGGCGGCTTGCTGCTGCTGGCTTTCCCGCTCTGCTCTTCCTTTTCCTCCAACTCCAACTCCAACTCCTTCTACCATGACCTCTTCCGCTCTTCCTCTTCGAACACTTTCTGTTGTTTTTCCTTCTGGTTCCAGAAGTAGAGCAGGACGCCGCCCAGGGCTAGGGTGCCTGCGAAGGAGAGCACGCGGACGGCGCCGGTCGGTTTCTGTTTTTGGTTTTTTTGTTTTTTCGATTTTTTTTTCCTTCTCCTCGTTAGTCGAAGAAGGTCGAGGTGGATTGAAATCAAGCAGGTTCTCTTTCTTGCCTTTTTTGTGCTCCTTCTTCCGATCTCTTTCTCACCGCGTAGAGCTCAAAATTGAAGGCCCGGAAGGGTCCCGACCCGCTCTCGGCGGTGACGAACTCTGGTTGGACGAGCTGCTTGCGGCGTGGCAAGGAAGAAGAGGAAGAGGGAGAGTTTGATGCCGAAGGCGATGGCTTGTCGGTTTTGATCTTTTCGTTGGCCGCGGGAGGAGCGGGAGGCATTCAACTCGGGCTTCTTTCTTTCCGGTTGCCCGAGGGAAGAGCGATGCAGTGAGGCCTTGCTCTGAGGAGGAAATTGGATCGAAAAGGCCTTTGAGGGAGCAGCTGTTTGGCTCGGCGCGAGAGAGGTGGTCGATTGGAAAAACAAAGTCGAACGAGTGATCGAGTTCACTTTTCTTCGACGCAAGCGAGATTCTCGGAACGAAAAAACAAAAAAAACATCAACATGTCGACGGCAGCAGCCCCCGCTCCCGCGGACGCAGCCGCTCCTCCTCCTCCTCCTCCTCAGGGACTCTACTGCTCGACGTCCGGAACCTACTTCACGGACAAGGAGGCGCTGGCGGCGCACTACAGGAGCGACTTCCACCGGTGAGAGAGAGAGAGAGAGAGAGTTTGGAGCGAGATGCTTTCGGAACGAGGCGGCGAACGAACGAACGAATGCCTCGATGTTTTTTCGGCATTCGCGCGCCGTCGTTCTCGCCGACCGCTTCTTCAATACCCTTGACACTCTGTCTCTGTAAAGCTGGAGAGTGTCTCGAGCTGTGAGAGCGACGACAGAGAAAAGAAAAGAGCTCCTTCTCGTCGCGCAAGAGCCGGGAAAAAAAACCAATCGAGCGCCGTCTAGCCGCCGACGACGACAAACGAAGAAAACGCTCGCCTTCCTACCCTCTTCTTCCTCCTCCTCTCACCTCTCTCCTCAACCACCACCACCGCCATCGCCAACAGCTACAACCTCAAGCGCAAGGTCGCAGGCCTCCCTCCCGTCACCCGCGAGTGGTACGATGCCCGCGCCGCGGCCCTGAAGGCGTCCCTGCCGACCGGAGGCGGCGGAGGCGGAGCTTCGACGACTTCCACTTCCTCGTCGTCGGCGGCGTTTGCAGGAAGTCGCACCTGGCTCGACCCTCTGACCCGCAAGAAGTTCACCTCCGAGGCGACCTACCGCACGTTCGTGTCCTCGAACAAGTACAAGGATCTGGTGAAGAAGTCCGGGCAGCCGGCCCCGGAGGTCGTGGTGGTGGTCCACTCGCTGGAGAGCGGGAACGGGGGGAACGGAAGCGGCAGCGGAACCGGCGCGACGACGAGGGCGCAAGCGGCGGCGGCGGCGGCGGCGGCGTTGAAGAAAAAGCAGCAGCAACAGACTTCGACGACAGCCAACGTCCTCCCGGCCATGGCCACGCCCACGACCAGCGACGCGGCCACCGCCGCGGCCTTCCGCGTCGCGGCGCCCAACGGCGTGACGTTCGCCGCCGGAAACGACATGGAGGTCGAGGAAGTGGAGGAGGAGAAAGAAGCAAACGACGCCGACGACGGCGACTCGAGCGGCTGGGAGACAGCCTCCGACGCCGACGAGGAAGGCCCGATCGAGCCCTGGGACCCCACGGTTTCGCTCTTCGACAACAAAAAGTTCGACTCGGTCGAGCGCTGCCTCGAGCACATGTGGAAGAAGTTTTCGTTCTACATCCCCGACGTCGCGCACTGCGCCGACCCAGAGGGTTTGCTCCGCTACCTCGGCGCCAAGGTCCGCTCGGGGCTCGTCCCTCTCTACTACCGCGGCGACGACGAGCAGAGCAGGAGGTTCCACTCGCTGCACGCGGTGCAGAGGCACATGGTCGACCTGGGAAACTGCAGGGTCTGCTGGGAGGGGAACGAGGACGAGTACGCAGAGTGGTACCAGTGGTCGGACGACGACGACGACGATGATGACGATGATGAGATGGAATTCTCTGATGACGACGACGACCACGAAACTGCCGCCGCCGCCACCACTTCTGCCACCGAAGAGGCCTTCGAGCTGGCGCTGCCGAACGGGAAAGTCATCGGCGCGAGGGCCTTCGCCAAGTTCTACAAGCAGTCGCACAGGCCCTTTGCCCGCGCTGCGGCTGCGGGAGCAGGAGGGAACAGGGCCTTGCAAGCGCCACTCTCTGGCGCGGGCGCCGCGGCGCGAGCGGCCAACTTGGGCTCCGGCATTTCTGGAGGAAAAGCAAACCTCGACGCTCTGGCCCTCACCGCCGCGGGACGCGAGCAGCAGCGCAGCGCCATCGTGGCCCGCTACAGGGCCATGGGCGTGAAGGAGGCCGACGTGCCCGCCGCGGCGAAGAAGGAGCGGAAGGCGAGGAACGTGCAGCAGAGGGGCAGGGCGAGGGAGACGCTGCGGTCGGCGCTGGCGGCCAACATCAACCGGAACCTGCCGAAAAACGTCCCGTATTGATTTCTGGTTTTGCTTCGTTGTTGTTGTTGTTGCTTTTCTATTTGCTCTTTTGCTGTTTTTGCAGTGTAGAAGAAGAGAGAAGAGATCGAGCTTTCAGAAAAGGCACGAGGCGAGTGTGCTTGCTCTCTCTCTCTCTCGTTAGTAAGACGACCAGGAAGAGGAAAAAAAGAAACTGAAGCTTCGAGGGCGACAAAAACACAAAACCTTTTTTTTTTCTCGCTCCCCCCCCCACGCTCGTCAGCAGGGCTCGACAAGATTCCACGCTTTCCACCTGAGTGTGCTCGTCCTCGCTTCACGCGCGGGCAGGCGCAAGAAGCGGAGGGAGCGCGCCGCCTCGGAGGGTCGCGCGAGCGAAGCCAAACGCGAAAAGTTATTCTCGATCGCATCTATCCATCGACCAACGTACTTCGCAAGCTCCCCCTTTCACGACGACGCCATGCTGCTCGTGCCCTCGGTGAGTGTCTTTCTTTTACACATGGGAAGCATTCACGATCTGAGTGACACCGTCGATCCGAGAAAAGAGAAAAAGAAACACGGGAAGGGGTGTCTGCACCGCGAGCTCGAAGGCAGGCAAGAGACGAAGAGCACATGGAGGCTCATCCATCAAGCGCGAATCGCCCTACGACTCACTCGGGAAAAAAAAAAAAAAAAAAAAAAAAAAAAAAAAAAAAACCCGCCCCCCCCCCCCCCCCCCCCCCCCCCCCCCCCCACCCCC
>Ga0114918_10005884_pt1 | contig 10460 bp, 13 predicted proteins | sample LantaG_FD_87015 | JGI IMG/M metagenome (GOLD analysis project Ga0114918, IMG submission 87015) | Deep subsurface microbial communities from Baltic Sea to uncover new lineages of life (NeLLi) - Landsort_02402 metaG | ecosystem: Environmental > Aquatic > Marine > Oceanic > Sediment | place...
GGGGGAGGGGGGGGGGCTCTCGTTCGCTCGAGTGGTGGTGGGGGGAAAAAGAAGTCAAAAAGGTCAAAAATCGGATCTAAAAATTGGTGAGGTACAAAAATATCTCGACGAAAGCAGCAGATCAAAACTCTTCCTTTTCAAAAGACGTCCAGGTCGTCCCCCTCAAAGTCGTCGGTCGCCCACGTAGAAGTATTCGGGCCCCCCGACGGAAAGTGCGAGGAGGAAGGGTTCGAGGAGGAAGAAGAAGAAGAAGGAGAGGATTCGAGAAGCCTCTCGAGCATCGCCCGGAGCTCGCCGAGCGCGGTGTCCCCTTCCGATGCCAGCGGCGAGAGGTGGTTGAGGCCGCTGCTGTTGCTGCTGCTCGAGGAACTGCTGCCGGCGGGGTAGGCCCCGGCGTTGTTCTCGAGGCGCGGGGTCGAGGGCGGCGACGGCGAGCGGGCGCCCGCGGGCGGCGACGGCGAAGCATGGGTGGAAACCTCGCCGCCAACGCTGCCAAACTCGGGGTCCGACGGCAGCACCGACCACGCCCCGCGCCGCAGCCTCGCCGACCGCTCCCAGTCCGTCAGTCCCACGCTGCATTCTGGCGGCAGCAGCCCCGTGTTCCTCGCCTCGAGCCTCGCGTCGTACCCGGCGTCGCTGCAAAAGTCGAGCAGCTCGACCGAGTCGATCGCAGAGACCGACGGCACGTGCTTGTCCATCCCCGCCGCCTCGAGCTGGGAGGCGTAGCGCAGCGCATCGTCCTCGCTCTCGAAGGCGACGATGGTGTCGTGCGGGAGCGGGGCGTCGGCATCCAGCAGGGCGGAGGAGGAGGCGGCGAGGGCACCGCCGTCGCCGCCCCCGTCGTCGGGCGAGGCGACGGCGCGGAGCGCATAGATCCCCTCGGTGCCCATCGCGCTCCCGACGCCGAACAGGATGACGAAGACGGTGCGGGGGGACTCCCCCCAGGGCAGCGGCGGCGTGGCGACGGGCGCCGACGAGTGCTGCCAGGAGAGCTCCGACGCCGCCGGGGAGCCGCCCCCGAGGTGCGTCGAAAACGCCGTCGACGAGAGGAAGCTCGCGACGGGCGAGCTGCCCACGTCCTTGCCGCTGCCGTCCTTGCCCGCGAAGCCGCCCCCGACGTCGGCGGGTAGGTTGGAGGGGAAGGGCGTGTATCCGGCCTCGTCGAGCCAGTCGAAGGTGTCGTCGGCGGACCCGGAGGCGGAGGAGGCCCCGGAGGCGGAGGAGGGCCAGGAGTGGCCGACGGCGGCGGCGCCGGGGCCGCCGCTGCCGCTGTGGCCGACAGCTTCGCCGCCGCCGAGGCCCCCGCTGTCGCTCGTCGGCATCGCCGACGATGCCGCCTCGGGCCCACCGTCGTCCTCGGACGCAGGCTCGCCGCCCAGGCCCGCCGCGGCGCGGCTCGAGAGAAGCGCCTGCCACTCCGCGTCGAGCGCGCCCGGAGCCGAGGGAGGCGCGTCGTCCCCTTCGTTGTTGAAGGAGGAGGACGATGGGGAGGAGGAGGCTGCTGCCAGTGTCGTCGTCGCTCGTCGCGGGCGTCTCCGGCCAAAGACGAACGCTTTCGCGCCTCGGAGCGTCGAAACTGTTTCGATTTCGTTTTTTTTTCGTGGTCAAGGGCGTGATAACATCAGTAACTACGCGATGCGCGAGCGAGAGAGGTGGAGAATGGATCGCAGGGGGTGCTCGGAGAGCGCGCATGAGAGGCAAAAAAGAAGATAGTTCGGCTCGAGGCGGCGCGGAGAAACGTCGGCGAGGCCGAATACGAGATTCTCGCGGTCGTTTCGGGCCCTTTTGGCACGGTCAGAGTCGTGTTTCGCTTCGATTATCCCGATTGGCACGGATGATGATGAACGTCGCGTGCGATCGCGCTTGCATGCAGCGCAAAAGAGGCCAAGGAAGCAGGTCAACGCGGGGTGCCTTTTCCTCGGCGAATGCCGCAACCAAGGGAAAAAGACGATAGCATTTGCTCGAGCTCCTCTCCCTCTCCTCCTCCCTCAGCTCGATTTACCTTCGACGCGCTGGCTGCGTCCGCTCGGACCCGCAGCAGCGCCAGAGAGCTGACACCGCGCGAGAGATCGCATGGTGTCGCCCGTGTTTGGACAAAAGGAAGGGCGCCGCGCGGGGGCGAGGGGAGAGATCGAACAAAGGGGGGGAAAGTGGAGAGCAGCAGCCCTCGCGACCAAAAACGTTTTCCGTCGCCGACGGTCCTTTGCCTTCACTTGTTTTTGGCTCTATCTCCTTTACTCTCTTCGACCACAAGCGAGCTCTCCGACTGCAAAACTATGCTCTCCCTGTCTCGAGCTGGCGTGCAGCCGGCCCCGACAACGTCGAAAGCCGGGAACCCTGCTCCCACAGAAGTAGGAAGAGCAGCAGCTCTTCCTCGTCGCTCCCTCCTCTCGACCTCTTTGACCTCGACCTCGACGACCGGGCTTTCTTCCTCCGCTCGACGTCGCCGAAGAGAACTCTCGTCCGTCGCATCGGCGGCGCAGGCACGAGACGGTACGCTTTTTAAGTTGAGTTTTATCCTCTGATAACATTAGCTACATCAGGATCTCGACATCCACGCAAAAAGAAGCGAATCTTTGCTCAGTATCGAGGAGCTTTCGAGCCGGATCCGTTTTTTTCCACCGACATCGACGTCTTTGTTGTCGACGAAGGAAAACTTCAACCCCGACTAGCCCACCCGCTCATCTCTGTCGCGAAAGCCTCCTCCTCTCCATCTCCCCGCATTTTTGAGGGGACGAGAGAAAAAAAGAAGCTCTCTCTCATAGCATTCTCGTTCTCTCACATCCGAAAGAATCGTCCCTCTTCTACTAAAAAAACAAAACAAAAAAAGCAGACTCGTCGGTGGTGGCCGACCCGCTCGCACTCGCTGCAGCCGCCGCAGCCGCGGCCGCGGAATCCCTCGGCGCCGCGGTCTCCGAGTCCCTGGCCTCCGCGGGCATCTGCGACGCGGAGCTTCGCGCGAAGGCGCGCGACTTTGTCGAGGACGTCCAGGATAGAGCGAGGGCGGCGGCGTCGAGCTCTTCTGGCTCGCAGCAGCAGTGGAAAAACCCCACGTCGTCGTCGTCGTCGTCGTCCTCGTCCTCGTCCTCTTCGTCCTCGTCTTCAACCGCAAACAACTTCACCTCCTCCGGACGGACCCCGACGATCGCCGGGGCCCGCGACCTGACCAAGGCCCTCGAGGAGCTCGGCCGGGAGGTCGCCGCGGCGAGGGAGGCCGTCGGGAGGCTCAAGGAGGGAGAGACGTAGCGACTGAGAGAGAGAGAGAGAGAGAGAGAGAGAGAGAGAGAAAACGTGCTTTTTTTATTCGTTGAGCTTTTCTTATTTGGAAACACCAAAAACAGAAAGGAACGTTACACATTCGGGTGGACACTCTCTCTCTCTACTTTCTATAGGATGAAGAAGAACGTCTTGACGGGGGGGGGGGACAAAAAGGTGGGGGCGCGAAGACAGGCAAGGAAAAGAAGAAGAGAAAGAGATACAAAAACATGTCGGCTCCTAACACCGAACATTTTCATCCGTCTCCTATTTCTTTCTCTCTTTCTCTCTCTCTGGCGCGCGCGCGCCGGTACCCCGTCTCTCTGCGAGCGCTTGCGTCTCCTCTCTTTTTCTATCTTAATTATAAAAAGAGGGTGAATAAAGAAGAGAAAACGAAACTCACGAAAAGCTCATGCCAGCTTGAGCTGCGGCGCTCCTCCCCCGACTCCAGCCGGCAGCGCCGCCGCCGCCGCCGCGGCAGGCGCCTTCCCCCTCGCGGGCGCCCTGGCCGGAAGCGCCGGCAGCAGCATGTAGCAGTTGATCGCCGACGCCACGATGCCGATCACGCCCACGGTCCTGGGCTTCCACGGCCTCAGCTGCAGCAGCCCGACCGCCAGCAGCGCCTGCGTCACGGCGTGCACCAGCGTCAGGAGCCGCCGGTCGATCTCCGCGGCCGCCCCCGCCTGCCTTCGCCTCCAGTCGGCCAGCGGCTCCCCGGCGCCCCTCGTCGACGCCAGCGCCCCGATCTCCTCGCACTCCTGCACGATGGTGATGACGGAGCCGCCGCACCAGGAGTAGAGAGAGATCTTCTGCCACCTTTCGACGAGTTTCTTGTTGGCGGTGACGCCGGCATGCGAGGCCCAGACGACGTGGTCCCCGGCAAAGTACAGGGCCATCAGCAGGGACTTGAGCTTGGCGAGCGCGTCCTTGTATGCAGGGCCCTTGGAGGTGTCGATCCTGGGGTTGAGAAGCACGGGCGTGGCGCTCTCGAGCGGCCTGAAGATGCGGAAGACCTTGCGCGCCGCCGCGACCGAGCCCTGGACTTTCTTGGCGTTTCCGGGTTCCCCCGCGGAGACAAACATCGCTGCATACTGGATCAGGGCCGTCAGCTTGTCCTTGCCGTCGGCCTTGGCGAGGAAGCCGTTGAAGCACTGTTTGTTTTGTGGGAGAGGGAGGGGAAGCAAGTCGAGGCTGAGAAAAACGAGGGCATCGTCGTCGTCGTCGCCAGGAGGGAGAAGCCGCCAAAGTTTTCTTCTTTTTGCATCCCCAAACGGCAGAGATGTTTTGCGTCGCCTTTTCCACCTTGAGAGCGCTCTCGACACGCCCGTTTCCCTACACGCACCTTGAGGTGGTCCGCAGAGAGCTCCATGCCGTTGAAACGAACGAGGTTAGAAAGAGGCTGAAGGAGTGCGCCTGTTTTGAGAGAGTTTTTTTTATTTTCCACTCGACGTGAGAAAACTCAGCCATGCCTCCGGCGAATGGCGCTCGCTCGCTTCTCTCTTTCGGAAAAGGCTCGCGTGTAAAGCAGACTTCGTCTCCCTCGAGCGCGCGAGTCGCGTAGAGCGCGCTCGGGAGAGAGTTTCGAAGGGCATGACGGGCAACGGACCTGGAGGGCAAAAGCGGGAGGTGCAGACGAGATGTCGTCGCCGTCGTCGTCGTCGTCGCCCGAGCGAAAGAGGATTTCTGCTGACAAAGCTCGGGGTCGATTTGTTTCACTTTTTTCTGTCGATGCTCTTCTTGGGTTTTTACTAGTAACGAAGCGAATATCAACATCCCTTGTTGCCGCGGTCTTCTCCCCTCCCGAAACGACAAGAGGGATCGATCATCTCAAGAAAACGCATCGAATAACGGCGAGAGAAAACTCGGAAGCGAGCCGCACGATGGCAGGAGAGGGCGCTGATGGCGCGGCGACGACCACGGCGAAAAACTCGACCTCGACCTCAACGACCCACCACGGCTCCTGCCACTGCGGCGCCGTGCGCTTCGAGGTCGACGCCCCGCGCGTGCTCAGGGCAGTCAAGTGCAACTGTGCGTTTTGTTTTTCGGTTTGAAAAGGAGAGACGGAAAAGAGAAGAGAGAGAAGAGGGAAAGCCAGTTCATCCTCCTCCTTTTTCTTTTTTCTTTTTTCTTGTTTCCTCTACCCTCACGCTTCACCGCCGCCCCCGCCTCCTTATTCCCCCGGCCGCCATCATCATTTCAAATATTCAGGCTCCATCTGCTCCCTCAAGGGAAACCCGTACATGATCGTTCCCGAGTCGAAATTCCGTCTGCTGAAGGGGGAAGACTCTCTGACAGAATACCGTTTCGAGACAAAAAAAGCAAAGCACCTCTTCTGCAAAATTTGCGGCGTCCAGAGCTTCTACCGTCCGAGGAGCAACCCCGACGGAGTCAGCGTTTTGGTGCCCGCGCTCAACCTCGGACCCACCATGATAGAGAGGGTCGAGATTGAAAGCTTCGATGGGCAAAACTGGGAAATGAGCATGTGCAAGGCGAAGCCCGCGCCGTGTGAGTAAAAAGAGTGCCGAGAAGGTCGAGATTGAGAAAAATGAAAAAAAAGTTTTTTTTCATCTTCTCTTTTTCCAAAAAACGAAATGAGCCTTCACTTGACTCGAGATTCAAGCGCTCGGGGCTCCGTGCTCGTCGTTCGCAACCTCACGGCTCGCGCCGGAGGAACGCCGATCCTCGAAGACGTCAGCTTCACGCTGAAATCCGGAAGGAGGCTCGAGAATGGCGACGGCAGCTCGACCTCGATCGCCGGCTCGATCGCCTTTGTCCGCGGGCCCTCTGGCGGAGGCAAGACGGCCCTGCTGCGCACGGTGGCCTCGTTGGAGCCAGTGGACGAGGGCGCGCTCCTCCTCGACGGCCTCCTTCCGGAAGCCTGGGGGCCCGCCGCGTGGCGCTCGCGCGTCTGCTACGTGCCGCAGTCGAGGCTGCGGCTCCCGGGGAGCCCGGCGGACCTCTTCGCGGAGGCGTCCAGGTTTGCGGCGCAGGCCGACAGGAGGGCGGCGTCGCCGTCGGCTCCTGCTGCTGCTGCTGCCTGCTCTCCTGCCTCTCCCCTCGACTCCGTCGCCTCATCCCTGCTCCTCGACGCCGGGCTCGTGCACAGGCCCTGGGAGACGCTCTCGGGAGGCCAGGCAGCCAGGGCGGCCCTGGCCGTCGCGATGGCGCTCGACCCCCCCTTCCTGCTGGTCGACGAGCCGACGGCGGCGCTCGACGCCTCGGCCGCCGCCGCTGTCGAAAGGGCCCTGGCGGAATGCGGCTCCGCGGTGCTGTGGGTGACGCACGACGAGGGGCAGCCGGGGAGGGTCGGGGGGAGGGTCTACGATTTGGTCCCGGGAGTTGTGGCCTCGAGGGGAGGAGGAGAGAGGAGAGGAGGAGGCGGCGAGAGCGGCCGCGAGAACGACGGCGGCGAGAGCAGCGGCCACGAGAACGACAACGGCGACAACGACAGCAATTCGGTCCCCCCCGTCGTCGTCATCAGCCCTGGCAGGCTCGTCGGAGGTGATTGGGTAGGGCCCAAGCGAGGGAGATAATAGAGTATGGAGACTAGGGAAATGTAAAAAGCTGAAAAACGAACAAAACCAGAAGGAAAATACTTCGAAGCATTTTCTCTCTTTTCTTCTTTATTTTTCTTTTTTATTTTGACACGCACAAGGGGGGGGACGACCACAAGGCCATGACGAAAACAACAAAAACAACACCAGAGATGAAATAAATGGAATGTAGGTGGGGGGGAGCTGTCGTAGGAGGAGCAGAACAAGCAACCTCTCTCGCAAGCGAGCAAGCAAGCACATCGGGAAGAAAAAAAAAAAAACGATCTTCTCTCTTCTTCTTCATCACCCGCCCCCCTCGAAAATGGAAAGCTCCTCAAAACAAAAACAAACGTCATTTCTTTTTTCCCCCTGCTCCTGCGCTCTCTACGCATCCAGCAGCGTCGTCTCCACGATCAGCCTCGTCACCACGTAAGGGTCCAGGTTGGACGCGGGCCTGCGGTCCTCGTAGTAGCCGCATTGGTCGACGGGGACCGACCGCCCGACACGGATCGACGCGCCGCGGTTGGCGACGCCCCAGGAGAAGTCGTGCATGCTCGACGTCTCGTGCTTGCCTGTCAGGCGGCGCTCGTTTCCTTCACCGTAGGCAGCGATGTGGACCGCGTGACGCTTCTCGAGCTTGGCGATCTGCTGCTGGATGGCCTCCCAGCCCGTGGGGGCGACGCGCGTCGCCTTGGAGGAGAAGTTGGTGTGCCCGCCGGCACCGTTCCAGTCTCCGGGGATCGGCTTGGGGTCGAGCGTCATGTCGACGTTGTAGAGCTGTTTTCGAGGTTTTTTTTCAAATGAGGAAGAGAAAAAGAAAGGAGAGAGGGAGAGGAAGAGGGAGAGAGAGAGAGAAGAAGGAGAGATGGGGGAAAAGGTGAGGTGTCTGGGAGGAAGCGAGGAAGAAGAAGAAAAAATAAGGGGGAAAAAAGACGGAAACAATGCTTAATAAATTGTTTTTTTTAATCTTACCTCGGCGATGCGCACGAGGATGTACCTCGACATCCACATCATATCCGCGCCGTCGATGCCGACGCAGGGGCCGACTTGGTACTCCTGTTTTTTTTTCGAAAGAAAGAGAGGGGACGAGGGAGAGAGAAAGAGGTGTGAGCTTCTTCTTTTCTTTCTCTTCTCTCTCTTCTCTTTCTCAAAAAAAAAAAAAAAAACTTGAGAAACGTACCCACTGCGCGGGCATCACCTCAGCGTTGATCCCCGAAATGTTGATCCCGGCGTACAGGCACGCCTTGTAGTGCGCCTCCACAATGTCGCGCCCGATCGCGGCCCCGGCCCCGGCCGAGCAGTAGTACGGGCCCTGCGGGCCCGGGTAGCCGCTCGTCGGCCAGCCGAGCGGCCACTTGGTGTGCGTGTTGAGCAGGGTGTACTCCTGCTCGATGCCGAACCAGGGCTCCTCGGCGGCGCACTTGTCCATGGCCGCGGCGCAGGGGGCGCGGGCGTTGGTGGGGATGGGCTTGAGCTCGCCTGTGTTTTTGTTTGGGTTTGGTTTGGTTCGGTTTTGGGGGGGGGGCAGAGAGGGAGAGAGAGGGTGAGTTTTTTTTCTTTCGCTTCTCATGCTCTCTTTCCCCCTCCTCCTCCTCCCTCTCAAAACTCTCTACCCCCCCCAAAACTCTCGCACCTTCCTCCCCGGCTTTCGGGGGCTCGTACGCGTCGCACATCACCAGGATGTTGTCCCCGCCGCGGAACGGGTCCCGGTAGATCGCGCGCGGGATCAGGAAGACCTCCGAGTCGTCCCCGGGGGCCTGCCCGCAGGAGGAGCCGTCGTAGTTCCATTTGGGGAGGTCGGCGGGGCTCTTGGGGATGAAGTCCAGGGTGCGGGACTTGCAGCGGAGGTCCTGCGGTGGGGCGCGAGGCAGAGAGGGGGGGTGGGGCGTGGAGGGGGGAGGAGGGAGGGGGAGGGGGTGAAGGTGAGACTTTTTTTTTCTTCTGCTTTCGGCCTCCTCGGCCGGCAGACGAGAAAGCGGAGAGAAGCAAAAACAGAACCTCGAGAAGAAACCGAATTTTATCTCCCTCTCTCTCTTTCTTTTTCCTTACCGCGCCCGTGCCGCCGATCCAGACGTACTCGGCCATGATCTTGCCGCCCTGTATCGTGAGTTTGGTTGAAATTGGTTGTTGGAAAGAAAGGGAGGGAGGAGGGGAGAGAGAGAGAGAGAGGAGGTTGAAAAAGGAGGAGTGAGCAAGAGAGAGGAGGGAAAAAACATGAGAGGAAACGTAGGGCGACGGGACTGCGGCCGAGAAAAAAACGTTTGTCTCCGTCTCTCTTCTCTCATCGCATCGCTTTCCGGTCATTTCCTCGCTTCGCGACTCCACACACGCACGGTCGACATCTCGCACACACAGCCTAGCGCGATTAGTTTCGAAAAAGCGGAAGACGGTGGCGCGATGCCATTAGAAAGAAAAAGTGTTGGTGGTCGCCCTCGCCGGTTTGCCAGCTCTCGCTCATCCGACCTCCGACGCTGCCACGCCTCTCCCTTTCTTTCGCCCCTCTTCCCCGCGCGAGATATCGAATATCACTGCTTTCTGGACAATCACAGCGTTTTAGAGCAACAGGACGAGGCGAGGGGACGGCGCTAGTCTAACCTATCGGCTCGAAGAAATGATGCGAGGGCAAAAAGGAAAAGAAGAAAAACAACATCAACGGATAAATTCTCACCTGGTCCAAGTTCTGGAAGCGGCCGAGCAGGCTCGTGTCGAGGAGCGTCGCGATAGTCTCTTTGGGGCCCGAGACGGCGGGCAGAGTGTAAGGCTCGCCCATGGTGGCGAAGGTTTTCGGGGAAGGAGGAAGGTTTTCGAAGGCGAAGACACTGGGAGAAGGCGACCGAGTCTTGTGAGTTGCTCAGCAGAGTGCGCCCTTGTTTTTTTTTCTTCCATCACCACTCTCTCTCGTTCAAACTATCTCGCCCTCTCTGCCTCCGCCCCTCCCGCGGCAGCAGAGAAAGAAAAAGATAGCTGCTCTCCCTCTCAAATGTTTCCTCCCCCCCTTTTTTCCCTAGGCTGACCCACTTTCGTTTTTCTGCTTACAGAAAAAACGAAAGTTTAGGGGAAACCAAAGAAGAAGAACAAAAAACGTCTTTTTCCCCTTCACCACGGCCTCATGATCCGCTCGATCACGCCGACTGCGCCCCCGCCCCTGTCCCCTCCTCCTCGCCTCAGCAGCCTCGCCGCCAGGCCTCCCAGAACGCCCGCGGGGCCCCCGTCCCTCCCCGCCGGGTTCAGACCGGCCTCGACCCCTTCGCGCAGAGCCTTTTCGAAGCGAACGGGCAGCTCCCTGAGGGCAGCGAGGTCCGGGTCCGACCTTGCGGCGGCGGCGACCCCTTCGCCTCCGCCCTCCGCCGCCCCCTCGAGGCACGTCAGCGCCGGTTCGAGCTCTCCCAAAGCCACGTAGGCACAGGCCATGTTGTAAAGAGCCGCGGCGGCCTCGCCGTCCGAGGCGCAGCTGTACTCGCGGGGGGACCCCGACAGGCGCACGGCGGCCGAGCCGGGGAGGTCGAGCGCGGCCTCGAAGAGGCGCAGGGCGAGCGAGGCGTCGCCGGAGCGGAGGGCCGTTTCTCCTGAGTCGATGGCCTCAGCGCAGGTGATCGGGACGGCGCCGTTGAGGCCGGCGGGGACTTGTTGGGCGGCGGAGGAAGAAGAAGGAGAAGAAGAAGAAGAAGAAGA
>Ga0114918_10005885_pt1 | contig 10458 bp, 8 predicted proteins | sample LantaG_FD_87015 | JGI IMG/M metagenome (GOLD analysis project Ga0114918, IMG submission 87015) | Deep subsurface microbial communities from Baltic Sea to uncover new lineages of life (NeLLi) - Landsort_02402 metaG | ecosystem: Environmental > Aquatic > Marine > Oceanic > Sediment | place: Baltic...
AGAATAACTGTCGTAATTTTGGCGTGAGTTCATCCTCTCGGACTTCAGAGAGATAGCTAAGAACATCCTCACCAATAATGCCTTTAGATTGTAAGAACTTGATGAAAATCAATCGATTTGTCACAACCTGAGCTATTTGCTCTCGTTCTTCCAGATCTCTAACGCCAATCACGTTGTTGACCAGGCAACGCTCTTCAGGAACAGAATCTGGGTTGTCTTCGTGGTTTTTATACCGTCCGCCGTGCAAAAGTGCGTTATACCACACGTAAAACTTCTTGCTTATCTCCTCTTCCGTCTTTGGCGAAACAACTTTCTCTTTGCCGATCAGAAACTCTTTTATCTGCTCAAAGTCGTCTTCTAACTTCAGATCGCTCACTATTTCGCCATTCTTGTCGATGAATATCCACTGCAAGCCATTCGTTGCCACACCAAAACCATAATTCTCCTTAACTTCGACGAGTCTGAACAAGCCTTTAATTTGATTGACGCAGCTATCTTTCCCACTTTTCAAATCGGCATTTAACGGCTTCGCTTCGACTAAGAACATACCCCGTGGACCTTTAATTGCGTAATCCACGCTTCGACGGCTGTCCGTGGTAGCGAACTTTTTCTCAGACAATTTATCCAGCTCCAACACCGTGAAAATCTTGTCAATCAAGAATTCTCGGGTAAATGCCTCCGGATTTGCCGTCTCTTTCATAAACTCAGAATAGAGTTCCTGGCCTTTGTTAAAAACCCTATTCTCGCCATCAAACGTCAATCGTTCCCTAATATCTGCGATTAGAGAAGCAACAATAGTTGCCAGTACATCTTTACCAAGCGCTTTTTTCATTGGACGCGACCCTTAGTTTATTGTTTGTGTTTTACTCTTGCAAATGAAAAATATTGTTACGAAGCATATTTAACTATTGCGCTCCTTTCTAATTTTTTCTTTTACGTTATCCTCAACCTTATGTTTGTGTCCAAAAAGTGCTTATATCTCTTCCATCACCCTTGCATAAGCCGGTCGTGTAATAAAAATGCCTAACAAGAGTCCAACGATGGTAACAATCGCAAAACCACGCAATGTGCCGAGTGCCATGAATGCAAGGGCAAGCATCGCCACGATGGTGGTCGTCGCAGATGCGAATATTATGCTAAATGCGAATGATATTCGTTTACGATACATCTTCGCGGATGAACGCCCGCCGGAGATCACTTCGTCGGTTATTATCACCAATTGGTCCACTCCCGTGCCTATTACTGCGATTATCCCTGCAATGCTTGGCAAATCCAACTGCCAGTTTATCACCGCCGCAAATCCCAATATCAGGATTATCTCGCTCAGAAGCGTGAAGAACATCGGCAATATTATCTTCTTCTCGCGATATCGCAAGAAAGCAACAAGCGTAACGAGTATGAGTGCAGCGAATCCGGCTACTATTGATCCTTCCTTGAATTTCGCGCCTAAATAAGCAGGAACTTCGCCGGAACCTATTATCTCCACATTTACGGGTAACACGCCCGCTTTTAAGTGAATAATGAGCGCTTTAGCTTTCTCAAAACCTTCTTTTTCTAATCCTGTTTCCGCACGCAATCCATAAGCCGGTTTCGCCTTCAAGTCTTGCGCCAGTTCCGGGGATAACGGTGCACTATATATTACCACATCGTCAAGCAGCATTGCAAGCTCGTGGTCTATTGGATTATCGGTTGCACCGTATTCCAGTGCAGCATCTCTTAATGCCACTGCTCCTGCCTCTTTTAACGTAAAAGAAGCACCCCACGGTGAATATTCGGCTTCTCTCACGGGCACTGCCCCGACACTTTTGCTCTCTATGCCCTCGCTGCCGTAAACGACATGCGCAGTAATATTCGCAATCTCATCTGCTCTCAGCCCCTCCTGTATATCCCCGCCAATACCTGCCGTCTGGATTCTTATCTCAAACTTACCGGGCTTGCCTACAATGTTCCTTGCAGTCCCGATATCCACACCCGCAATATTAACAAGAATAAAATTGTTTCCCACGGTTCTTATGTTCGTGTCCGCTAATCCGAGCAAGTTGAGCTTTACATCTATTATTCGCTTCGTTTCGTCCCGTGTCTCTTTAGTTACGCCCTCTTCAAAATAATCCGATCCATCCAGCTTCTTCGCTATACTACCGCCAATTTCACTCAAAACGTCCGACAACTCTGCTTTCGAGACGCTCTTCCTTATCTCATATACTGCTACCTCCTCTCCCGAGTAATAAATCACTTCGGCATCCAGCTCCTCTTCAAGGAACGAGGCAACTTCAGACTCACTCACCGGTGCGGTTATCCCGACTACCGTACCTTCTAATTTCAACTGCAGCCATGACCCACCCACCAAGTCCAGACCATAGTTCAAATTCCCGTTTATCCCCGCATCGGGAGGCGGTGTAGGGTAAACATAAATGACAACCAAAGCTGCTAAGACGCATAATAACAATGCAATTACCTTTATATCCTTTAACAATCCTTTTCCGTTCATCTCGTTCTCCCTTCTATTCTATGCTTTAACTCCATGCTAATATGCAGAAGGGATTATTACATATAAATTCCCGTAATTTATACGGAGCAAATCCTGCATTCGCCCGTATATTCCGAATCTGCGCTTACGTATTCTTCAAGCAGTAGCTTTGGAATATCCAGCGATAGGAGGTCTTCCTTACAGCCGTATCGGTAAACCGTAATACCCTTGCACTTGAGGTTATAAGCTAACAGAAACACGTTCTTTACATCCGCACAGGTCGCATCAGCGGGGAGATTTACCGTTTTCGAGACCGCATTGTCCGTGTGGTTCTGAAATGCCGCTTGCATTCGTACATGCCATTCCGGCGTGATGTCCAGTGCGGTAACAAAAATCCGTTTGACGTCTTCAGGAATGCCACCAATATCCTGTATCGAGCCGCGTTTTGCAATCTCTCGTATCAACTCCTTGCTGTAAAAGCCCTGCTCTTTCGCTATTGCTTCAAACAGCTTGTTTATCTCCAGCATGCCGCCCATTACGTTTCGTACAAATGCAACTGCGAATAAAGGCTCAATACCACTGGAACACCCTGCAATTATGCTTATCGTTCCCGTTGGCGCAATGGTGGTTACCGTAGCATTTCGCATCGCCTTCTCCGAGGACCAAACACTCAGCTCAAAGGTAGAAAAAGATCCTTTTTCAAGCCCTATCACTTGCGAGCACTGTCGCGCCTCACTTGTAACAAATTGCATCAGCTTTTCACCAATCGAAAGTGCATCTTTTGAATCATACGCTATCCCAAGCTTGATTAACAGTTCTGCGAATCCCATTATGCCCAGCCCTATCTTCCTGTTCGCCCTCGTCATCTCTTCTATCTCCAGCAGCGGGTATCTGTTAACATCTATAACGTCGTCTAAGAACCTGACGCAAATCCAAACCACTTCTTTAAGCCTCTCCCAGTCTACTTCACCTGATTTAACAAATTTTGAAACGTCTATCGAGCCTAAATTGCACGATTCGTACGGTAAAAGCGGCTGTTCACCGCAAGGATTCGTCGCCTCAATCGTTCCAATCGCAGGAAGGGGATTCCGTCTATTGATCTCATCGGCAAAGATAATTCCTGGATCTCCGATCTTCCATGCGTATGTTACGAGTTCGTTAAAAACGTCACGAGCTCTTATCTTCCGCACCTCTTCTTTCGTTCGCGGATTTATGAGTTCATAGTCCTCACCGCTTTCCAAAGCATGCATGAATGCATCAGTAACCGCTACGGAAGTATTGAAATTAGCAAACTCACCTCCTTCTTTCGCTCTTATAAAATCCGGGATGTCCGGATGGTCAACGTTCAAGATGCCCATGTTCGCGCCTCGTCTTTTCCCTCCTTGCTTGATCACACCGGTGGCAATGTCGAACACACGCATGAAGGAGATCGGCCCTGAGGCGATTCCTCCCGTTGATCTCACTACATCGCCTTTTGGTCTCAGTCGTGAGAATGAGAAGCCCGTTCCACCGCCGCTTTGATGAATCACCGCCATGTTCTTAACCGCTCCAAATATGCCTTCCATTGAATCGTCAATTGGAAGGACGAAACAGGCAGCGAGCTGTCCGAGTTCAGTTCCTGCATTCATGAGTGTGGGACTGTTTGGCAGGAATTCTAAATTACCCATGAGCTGGTAAAAGCCGAGTCCAGTTTCTTTTACCTCTTCCTTGCTTTTACCATACTTCAGTTCCGCGCTTGCTACCGCACTTGCCACACGCGCGAACATTTGACGTGGAGTCTCGATAACTTCGCCGCGGTCATCCTTTAACAAGTATCGCCTATTTAACACCTCTGCGGCATTCAATGAAAGCTTCAAATCATCTTTAACACTCATAAATTGCCTCTTATTTCATCCTTATCTCGCTGAATATTTATATTTTAGGTTATGTATGTAGCCTTCCTTGCCGATGATTAGTGAAGTCGCAGGGATTATTAAGTATTTTTATGGCTTCTCTTTCACGTAAATCACGTCCCCTTCTTTGAGCCTGCTGAGAAAGGACATTGTTGAAGTTGATAGTGAAGGAATTGAAAGGACGATATTTGCACCATCGAGAGTTTCGCCCGTAGGCCCATATTCCTTGTTTTCCTCCATTCTTATCCCCATCATCCCACGGTTCGACCTGGACATGTTAGTAACGCCAAGCACTCCCTTTTTAACGCCCTTCTTTGGCAAGTTCTCGGGCACGAGTGTTCCCGCTTCATCAGCATTTCCCTGAAATAGAACAAGCATTCCGGGAACGGTGAAATGCACTTTTAAATATCCTATTGGTCGGTTAATCAGTCCGGTAACCTTCTTGAAATACCATACGGTCTTGGGCGCTTCTTTATGAAATAATGTCACGTCAAACACCGCCTCCTTTTCAACCCCGACTGTCCTTACTGTCCCCCGGTCTATAATTTCCATTGTCAATGCAGGTACCTGATCTACAACTACCGCGTTATCATCTTGATTTCCTTCTCTTACCTGCTCGATATCTTCCCGCTCAAAAAACTCCTCGGCTTCCTTTTGTGTCTTCCCCACCACCATCATCCACTTCGGCTCGGTCACCGTGTAAATCGTATCACCCACTTTTGCGTACTCTATTAACTCCCCGCCCCGTATTATTTCGCCAAATACGTTATGAGACGGGGTTGGCAATCTGCTCCCTTTATACGCATAAATTTTACCTTTTTCAGTCCCTTTGTATCGTACAGACAGGCGATATTTTGACCTGTACTGAATGGTCTCAAGTGGTAAACTAAGTCCCTTTAGAGCTTCCGAAGCAATATACGTGTGTGTAAGATCATCTACGTGGAAAATATCATCTCTTGCGAGCGATAAGAAATGTTCACTTGACATCGGGGCGTCTTGAGAGAGTTTTATCTTCGCATAGGTGAATATCTCCTGTCCTTCTTTTATCTCGGTATCCAGGTCTGAAGTGACGAAGCCAATCCGCTCCGCCTTTGTTACAATAGGTGTTATCGCCTCTATCCTATCGCCTTCGCCCAATGCCGTGATAATGCTTCTCCCCCGCGTTAGTCTTCCAATGAGGGCATCGGCGCCAGTACCGTAAGCAGCTTCATGCGCTCGCTTGCTTATCATAAGGTAGGTCATACCGGGATCAAAACCACCAAAGCCGAAGAAAACGTCCCATTTTCCATATTTGTGTTCGCTTCTTTCAACGCTTAAATTCGTTCCAATCGGGCCAATAGCAGTTATATCCTCACTTATCCAGTCTATTATACCTCCTTCGTTATGGAAGTTTTTATAAATCTCGTGGAATAAAGCTACTGCAGCAGTCTCTTTTTCTCTTGCGATCTTTATTCTCGGCTCTCCTTTCGCCGTTTTCAGGGAAAATTCGTTCTTCAACTCCCCGCCCTTTTTCTCTGAGATTACTGCGATTATACAGCCTTGCTTGTACGCGCCGTCCAACTCTTTGATAATATCTCCCAACCTCTTGCTTTTGACTTTTCTGGGCGCACCGTTAAATATGACTTTCATGACACTTATTTATTGTTAGTGCGTGGCTAACTTTTAAAGGTTTTCTTTTTAAATTCAAAAAACCATTTCATAGTGAAACCCTGAAAATGGCAGAAGTCGTGCGGATAGTGGAAGAGGAAGGGATAGAATATAATAATCCGATAGTGATAGAGGGCTTACCCGATGTGGGTTTGGTGGGCACAATTGCAGCGTCTTTTATCGTGGAGAAGCTGGATTACAAAGAGATTGGCCACATCGAATCTGATCTGTTTCCACCTGTTATGGTTATACATGACGGCAAATTGAAGGACCCATTCAGGATATATAGCGCCGAAGACGGATCCGTAGTGGTGGTATTATCAGAAGTTGCAGTGCCGCCAAAGGCGGTTTATCCACTAACTACGGCTTTGGCTGATTGGTTTCATAAAATTGATACAAAGCAGCCTGTTATCTCGCTGAAGGGGCTGCCGATGAAGAATAGGATGGATATAGAGGAGCCGGAGGTGTTCGCCGTTGGGAACAACGAAGATGCCGTTGCAGAGCTGAAGGCTAAGCAGCTGGAACTCCTGGAAGAGGGTTTTATCGCAGGTACTTATGCTATAATGCTCAGGGAATGCTCTAAGAGGCAGATAAGTGCGATTTCCCTGCTCGCTCAGTGCTACCCCGTGTATCCTGATCCCGGTGCGGCGGCATCGGCAATCGAAACTCTCAAGAAGTTCGTACCGAGTCTTGCCATAGACGTAGGTGAATTATTAGAAAACGCCGAGGAGATAAAACTAAAAGCTCGTGACCTTATGCAGCAGACAACGCTCTCAGCGTCAGAAATGCAGAAGGGCATGGAGCAGGATATGCCCATTATGTATCGGTAGTTAGTATGCGGAATAGACAAAGTAGGAGGTGAAAAGGGTAGAGGAATGGAAATAGAAAGGAGGATAATAAAGGCGACCTGGGCACATAATGGCAATTTAGAGCCGTTATACGAAGTGGAAGATAAAGAAGATGAGATACTGGTTACCTTTGACCTGCCACGCGTAAGCAAAGAGAACGTGGCGATAAATACGACAGAGGATATGGTGGAAGTAATAGCGCAGATGAGCAGTGCAGTTTGCTGGGAGCGGTGGGGTGTCGTCCAGAAGAAAATAACGTTTCAATCGTTCAGGAAACAAATACGGTTGCCCGAACTCATAGAGCCGGAAAAAGCACATGCGGTATTAAAAAACGGTATTCTCCGGATTACGTTGCCTAAAATAAGGCGGAAGGTACTGGTCAATATAGAATAACCCCTTTTTGCACGCAACGCAAAAATTGGTAAACGGTCTACTTACTCCACCACATTCAGAGAGAAATTCAAACTGCGCGCTGAATGTGTAATCATACCGATTGAAACAACGTCAACGCCCGTGGATGCAAAGTCTTTTAGATTTCCCATTTTAATCCCTCCGGATGCCTCTAAAATCAACCCATCGCGAAGTCCTCGCTCGGTAAGCAACCGCACACACTCTTTTATTTCCGCTGGGGTCATGTTATCCAGCATGATTATGTCTACTTTTAATTCCGCAGCTCGGAGCGCATCATCTATGCTTTCGACTTCGACCTCGATCTTCCGTGTGAAACTCACCTGTTCTTTCGCCTTTTTTATCGCGGGCTCCAGCTCCATGAGCTTTATATGATTGTCCTTTAGTATCACCGTCTCGTATAACCTGAATCGGTGCGGGTCGCCACCACCAATAGCAATCGCTTTCTTCTCGTATTTCCTGAAGCCCGGCGTTGTCTTCCTCGTTCCCGCAACCTTTACATGCTCGTTTACCTTCCTCGCTTCGTTTACAAGCACGTTCGTTAACGTTGCTACGCCACTCATCTGCCCTAAGAAATTAAGTACAAGTCGTTCCGCCTTCAAGATCTTCGCACCAGGTCCCTTCACCGTCAAAATGATATCACCGCTCTTTATTCTATCTCCGGTCTCAAATTCAGAGGAATGGTGAACGGAAAAATAGTCAAATATCTGTTTCGCCTCTTCTAAACCCGCAAGAACGCCTTCCTCTTTCGCCGTTATCTCCGCTTTACAATCGGTATAGGGCACTATCCCACCATAATCATCCGGTCCTAAATCCTCTTCCAGAAAACTTTCTATCTCCTTCAGCAACATCTCCGAATAAAACTTAATTTATTAAGTAAAGAAAGGTTTTATCAAAAATCTCCATTTTACATAGTTCCATCAGGGATCGCAAAAATGGCAAAAATAAGAGTAGGCGTGGTTGGCTGCGGGGCAATCGGAAGTGAGATATGCCAGGCAATAGATACAGATGAAGTAAATGGGCATGAGTTGGACTTAGGAATGGAGCTGAAAGTTTTGATAGACAACCATCCTGAGAGAATAGAACGGCTGTGTAAAAGTCTTAGAAAGAAGCCGGATATAACAAAATCTGATAGCACGGGCCTGGACGAGATTTTAGAAGAGGTTGATTTGGTAATAGAGTGCGCATCGCAGGCCGCGGTTCGCGAGTTTATAATACCAACATTAAAAAAAGGTAAAGAAGTGATGATATTGAGTGTCGGTGCACTGCTGTGCGATCCCGGTCTTCTTGAAGAAATTGAACGTATTTCGAAGGATAAAGGATGCAAGGTGTATATCCCCTCAGGTGCTGTGGCAGGAATAGATGGGCTAAAATCCGGCGCCGTTGGAGGCATCCAATCAGTGGAATTAACGACGAGAAAGCCCCCGCGGGGATTTGAAGGGAATGCGTATGTCCAGAAACAGGGGATAGATTTATCGTCAATAACGAATGAGAAAACGTTGTTTGTAGGTTCAGCGAAGGAGGCGGTGACGCATTTCCCGGAGAACATAAACGTAGCTGCTTCTTTAAGCATTGCAGGCATAGGTTCGGAGGCAACAAAGGTGAGAATAATTGCAGACCCAGCTACAAAGGAGAATGTGCATGAGATAGAAGCGAGGGGTGAATTTGGTGCATTATTCGTTAGGGTAGAGAACGTCCCTTCGATTGCGAATCCAAAGACGAGCTATTTAGCTGCTCTTTCTGCAATAGCAACACTGAAGCGCATATCTCATCCGATACAGGTGGGGACATAGAGGGAAAATGGTGCAAGAAGAACGGTTAAAGAAATTTCTGGACTTAGAAGACGAGGATGAAGAGATAGTGGAGGCGTGGAAGCTTTTTATTGAGACTAACAAGGCGTATAGAGACGTAGACGCGCGCGTTATAAGCAGACGAGAGGGGGATAACGTACGGCGAAAATTTACGAAGTATCTGAAAAAGAACAAATTAAGGATGCTGGACGAGAAAGAAGGGTTGAAAGCACATGAGCTTGCAATAGCCAGAGAAGAAGAGGCAGAAGGTGCAATAAAAACGGTGAACAGCTTAGATCTCTGGTTGCTGACAGATTTTGAAGATGTCTGCGCTGCATGGGTGGCGGAGGACTTTGGGCAGGTAGAAGGCTTTCCGGATATGATAATTGCGTTCTTGGACGACCCTTTTGTTAATAGCCAACTGAAAGAGCGATTGATAGAGAAGGATACAGAGCGAGGCGAGAAACTACTCAAAACAATACTTGAAGATAACTCCTCAGCAGTGGGAGTTCATTCATTACTCGTGAAGCATTACGAGAGTGAGGATAGGCTGGCAGAAGCTGAAGCTGAATACAAACGAATGCTAACCGTGACCGACGACGAAATAGTGTGGGCGGCTTATGGCGACTTCTTGGAGAAGAGAGGGAGATACGGAGAGGCTTCTGACGCCTTTAAAAAGAGCTTTGAGGTTTGCGAGCGGATTGGACGTGCAGAAGATAGACTGGGTGCAGCAATCAAGGAAAGCATAAATAGAGTGGAGCGAATGAAGAATCTGGAAGGCGATGAAGCGGAGAAGGCAAGAGAGTATTGGGATGCGGTATGGTTGATTGAGGAGATAAGAGAATTTGCAGATAAAACGTTCGGAACGGAAATAGAGAAAGCGCGGGAGGAATACAAGGAAGAGAAAGGGATTGAAGAGATTGATTTTGAGGTTGTCTTCGATTTTTTAAACGGGTTCTTGTTCAGCCGAAAGCTTGAAGATGGGAGGACTCCTGGAATAGTGTATGCGGAAGAGAAGGGGCTCAGTGAGGGGTTAAAGGAGAGGATAAAAGGGCTTGGCAACCCGATCAAAGGTGATTTTGAGGTTGTTAGCGTAGATCCAGCCACCTTTAAATTCGTGGTTAAAGAGATAAAAACGGAAGAGGAGTACGAGTTGCGGGGTGATGTTCCGGATATCAAAGGGAAATTGACTTTTGCAGGTAATATTCATCGTTGGGCTGATTTCTATTTTACAGAATGCGAGTTTAAAGCACACGAGGAAGATTAAGAACAGACAGTTTCTATACCTGTTTAGAAAAGATGTGCCACCTACATTTTTAGACAATCTGCGAGGCGCGTTTCCTCTTTCAATAAATCGCTCATGCCGATTTCCTTCAAAGTATCCGTTATCGCCTTCGTTACATTGA
>Ga0114918_10005886_pt1 | contig 10457 bp, 15 predicted proteins | sample LantaG_FD_87015 | JGI IMG/M metagenome (GOLD analysis project Ga0114918, IMG submission 87015) | Deep subsurface microbial communities from Baltic Sea to uncover new lineages of life (NeLLi) - Landsort_02402 metaG | ecosystem: Environmental > Aquatic > Marine > Oceanic > Sediment | place...
AGGCAGTTGACATGAGTCGTACATGAAGATACGGCAGTAATGTCACACCCGATTGCAAATGAATGATTTGTGTTGCAGACCACGTTTCCGTCCCCCCAGGCTCCACCGTGAAAAGATTGTACTACATTACCACATCCAATTGCAAATGCGTTTGTGCACGCCTGTATTGTATTTCCACAACCCAATGCTCCACTATTTTCCATACATACGTTATTTCCGTTACCAATAGCAAATGAGGACATTGCCGGGGATTCTATTGTATTGCCATATCCAACTGTAAAACTATTGCAACCACTCGCGGTATTCTCTCTACCACCAGCAATAGTACTAAAATTCCCAAATGTTTTATTACAACAACCACCACCAATAGTATTAAATCCAGCACCAGCACAAATACGATTATCATAACCACCAGCAATAACATGACCGCCACCAATATGACCACACATATAACTACTATTAGTACAAATATCATTAGCACACCCACCGGAAATTATACTTGGAGCAATAGGTAAATTACAATCAACAAATTTATTACACTGTAGCTGTATTGTATTGTTAGAACCACCACCAATAGTTGAACTAGAATCACATACACTATTACACGAGCCTCCACCAATTGTACTATATTCAGCACTAGCTCTATTTTGCATTCCGCCATTAATATTGGCATAGTTACCTTCAGTGCAATTAAGGCTACCTCCACTAATTACAGTATAATCACAATATGCTATATTATTTTTACCACCACCTATAAATTGTGCACCATAGTAAGCAGAACACGTGGTATTAGTTCTACCACCAGCTATCGTAGAAGTTCCTCGACTTTCTGGTCCGTTTGTAGGGTTTATGAAGCCAGTTGGTAAATTATCAAATAATATTTGATTTTGATGACCACCACCGATAGTAGAACCTCTAGTAAAGGAGTGTTCACTCAATATCCAAACACCATCGACACATTGTACATAATCTTCTATATAATTTTCAGAGCCACCTCCAATATTACTTCGATATGCATCTACTTGATTGCAACAGCCACTAGCATAACTCGCTACTCCATTAATGATATTACATCGACCGCCCACGATGGTACTATAATAGCAATTAATTTCGCTAGCTTGTGATGCAAATATACCGCTGTACCCATCATTAATAGTATTATTTGCACCACCGATTATGGCACCACGATTACCGGTAGCTGTTATATAATTCTCGCACCCACCAGCTATTATAGCTTGAACAGTTTCAATACAATTACACAAACCTGCAACTATTCCGGAATAACTGGACGTAATACAATGGTCTTGGCCAGCACCAATAAATGATCTATTTCCGCTAATTACATTACCTTGACCTCCTGCTATACTAGCATAACAAGCAGTAATAGTACCACCACATCCTCCAGTTATAGATCCATGCGCACCATTTCCACTTATTTCATTATTAACTCCACCGTTTATTGTAGCATAACATATATTAACACTATTTTGTCGACCACCACTAATAGTACCATAGCTAGAATTTATTATATTGCAACATCCTCCACCAATTGATGAAAAACTAGAATCAACAATACAATTACTTAGACCCCCTGAAATTGTAGATTTTTCTGAATTTCCACCAGCTTCAACAATACAATTTAAACGCCCACCTCCAACTGTTGCTTCGCTACCATTTGCTTGGTTTGAATAACCACCACTTACCGTAGTTCCACAAGCAATCGCCTTATTATTCCGGCCACCACCAACAGTAGATCTAGATTCACATGCTTCGTTCAAATAACCACCAGCTACAGTAGCATTAGTACCACATGTTTTATTTTGTTGACCACCGCCTATAGTACTGCATGAAGTTATAGCTTCATTACAAATTCCACCACCAATAACAGAAGCTTCACCACATATTGTATTACGGCACCCACCACCAGCTGAACTATAACAACCAATATCTATTACATTAAATTGTCCTCCACTAATAACAGCAGAAAGAGAATTTGACATATTGTTGCAATAGCCACCGCTTATAGTACCATTCGTAGAGATTGAGGTCACACAGTTCCTGAAGCCACCGCCTACTGCGGCCCCGTACGATCCTGCCTGATTCTGGAATCCACCTCCAATCGCAGTATAGCTATTAGGTGCACGGTTTCCCTCGCCACCGCCAATAGTTGCAAAAACACCACCGGTACGGTTGTCACAGCCACCACCCACTGTTGTATTACATGCAGTAGCACAGTTAAATTGACCGCCCCCTATAGTGGCGCAGTCTCCGGCTGTTGGAATGGTATTACTCAAGCCGCCACCGATCGATCCGTAATCGCCGCTATTTGAATTAGTACAGCCACCTGCTACTGTTGAGAACTGTGCAATAGCACAGTTCTCCTTACCACCACCGATAATAGAATTATCACCTAATGCACCGTTTCCATTACCACCACCAACTACAGAACAATCGCCAGAAGCACAATTTGTATCACCACCGCTTACTGTCGAATACGCTCCAGAAGTTCCATTAAATTGACCACCGCTTAATGTGGAATAATTACCAACAGCAGCAGGATTACCAATTCTATGAGTGGATCCCGTTCCACTGTCATCATCAAATAAACTACTTCCAATTGAACCAGAAACAACGGGTTGCCATTCACTAGAACCGCCGACCCATTGAAGTAGGTCACCATTAGCCAATCCAGTGTAGCTTACATCACTAAGCATATCCATAGTAGGACTACCTGAATTTAAATTAGCTAAATCAATGGCACCTTCATCTATTTGATATTCTATATTATTATTAACAGTACTACTAACAGATAAAATAGTACTTCCAGTATTGGCAGCAGTAAATCCCTTGAAGCTAAGATTAGTACCAACCATGCCATCATATACGTCTTCATGAATACCTAATCCTATATTAACACCATTGTTAACTTCACCGCTTGCTCCTAAATTTTCAATACGAACACTCTGAGTAGCTATATCATGTTGTAATAAAACACCAGGGCCAGCAACTAATTTAAGGGTATCATTTGGATTTTGTGATTCTATTAAAGCATCAGAACTACTATTGAATACAGCAGGTACTGTACTATTAACTAGGAACTTACCGAAAGAATTGGCACCTTGTATATTAAGATCACCAGTACCAATGCCACCAATTAAATCCCATTCTGTAGTTAAAAATACACCAAGTGTAGTTCTTTTATTTGCTCTCCACCATGCAAGATGTTGTTCGGCTTCACCGGTAGCTCCACCGGTGTCAGATTCGATTTCGACCGGGTGATATACAATATTACCCTCTTCATAAACACGATAGTCTACCCATGGGTTAGATACCATTTTAAAGTTTGTATCAACTTCACCATTGAGTAGTTCTCGCTTAACTTCTAATCTAAATAAGATATATTCTTGCAGGTTAAATGCCATGTATCAATTAATTGTTTTTCAATCTATTTATCTATATACGCTCGGTGGAGTTGTATGAGCAGCAATAATAGGTGGATTGGTTTCTATTACCGCATTACTATAAGGAAACTTAGACTGATTTGTACTATCTACTATAGCATCTCTGAGTGATTTTAGCCACCATGTATTTTCAGACCAACCTGGCTCAGCATAACAAGGAGAATAAATACCTGTTATGTATATAAATTTTAGTTGATTATAAAAATTAAGATATTCCTGAATTGTTTTATTAAGAAAATCAAGTTGTCGTTGTTTTAATACATTACGCTGATCATTTCGCTGTATATCAAAACTAGCACCTTGTATAACTTGTAATTTTCCTAATACATCTATAGCTTTGTATGTAGTTTGAAAATTATAAGTATTACTAGACGAATTAAAAAATTGTATACCGGCTAATGTACCTAATTCACAATTATTTAATGGTACATAATTTTCGTTATAATAAACTTGCATTGCATCTAAATCACTAAAATCTAGATACTCATGTAAAGTACGATCAAAAAAATCTATCTTAACATCAGCTAGATAAATTCTATTTTTATGTAAATATTTAGCAAAGTCTAATGCTAATTTAAATGTTATGGCCTCGATGATCATAATGAACCTTTTTTTATATATCTAGGTTCAATATGTTTGCAATTTTTTATTTATATTTTCTCAAAACTATACCTAATCTTTTGATATTATTTAATAATTCAGGAGTCCAACCACTACGGTCATAGTCGTCTACATAGACAATTTCTTTAATACCAGATTGTATAAGAAGTAATAAACAAGTGGTACAAGGCTGTAAACTACAATAACAGAAACATCCCTCTAATTGAATTCCACTCTTTGCTGCCATAGCAATTGCATTTGCTTCCGCGTGTACTTCATGAGAAGCGGACCATTTACTATGTACTGATCTATCAAAGTTTTTACTATTATGTACATCACAGCAATTTGGTGCGCCTTTAAGGGTTCCATTATATCCAGTAGAAATAATACGACCATCTTTAACAATTAGTGCACCAACTTGCCACGAAACACATTTTGATTCTTGTTTTAATTCATTCAATACTCGTATAAAAAATTCTTCTTTCATACAGTTCTAATTGTATCATAAATATGTTTAATGGTAGGAAATCTTAAACTAATACCTCCATCTTGATTGATTGATTCTTCAAAGTATTGTATAGTTACGGTTTTTCCTATTATTTTTACTGGTTCTTTGTAGTATAATTCCCGTTGATCTTTAGAAAAACCTGAACCAACTCGAACTTCATGCCCTTTATGATTTATAGTAACATAGCTTAAGCATTCTTTTTCAACATCTTTACCATTCTCGACCCAGCGAATATTTCCCATAAATGCATTTTCCACAATATATTCTGCATCGTAAAATTTCTTAACCTTTAAAAGATTTTTAGATCGCTTACCTTCATATCCAACATTTTTTCTTAACATAATTCCCTCAAACCCTGCATCTTCTGCATCTTTAACCATTTCGGTAAATTGATCTTCACTTTTCAATTGAATCTGCGGTAAAAATTCAAGCATAAAAAAATCAACGCCTGGTGGTAAACTATTAAGAACTATGTCTAGCCTCCATTTTAATGGAACATTACCACTTTTATTGTTAAATTGTTTTAATGTTAGATAATCAAACACAAAGAATTTAGGATTTTTAATTTGATGATCTTTTTTTCTGATCTGTTTCATGATTCCTTGAAAATCTTCATTACCATCATCATCAACCATGCAAATTTCACCATCCAAAACAAAATCTTCCGGTAGTTTTAAGATTTCATTTTTTAAATTATCTAATGTTAAAAATTCTTTTCCACTCCTTGAAAAGAATTTAACTATGTCATTTTCTTTTATACAAATACATCTAACACCATCTAATTTTCTGGAGCCATACCATTCACCACTTTTAAAATCTACTAATTTAGGTTCATATGATTGTGCTAATGCAACTGAAAATGTTGGTATACATCCAGGAATAGCTTTATTAATCATTGAAGCAGAAGCTCGCATTTTTAAATCACCATCTAAAATTCTAAAGAAAACTTCACATTGATCTGGTGAAAGATAACCAGCAAAACCATTAACAGCAGTAATTGCATGATGGCCTGTGATATTTCTATCAATCAAATCATCTAATAGTCCAAATAAATCAGCATATAAACTTGCTGCTAAATCACCATGTTTTTCTGCAGTATTTCTATGAACTCCAAATGTTTTATACGGATTATATGTATACTCCATAGACTTTACAATAAAAGAATCAGTTGAATGATCTTTTAGCGTTTCTAGTTTATCTAAATTAGATGTTGTTTGATTCATTTTATCAACAAATATCGATAGTCTAGTAAGTCCTTCTAAATGTTCGTTAATTACCATTTGTTTTTGTTTTAGTTTAAAAATAGCACTGACAAAGTTATCTGTTCGACTCAGTAACACCTAACATATACCTAGTATAGAGGTTAGTCCAGTGGGAGAGTTTTTTCTCTACATACTCCAAGAGGGCGCTAATTAAGATACATCCATGCAATCGTCGAAGTCTGCATTAATACCTTTTGACTTAAGTTCAGTTACGACCTTATTAAGATTGGATATATTCCATCCATTACTAATTCTATGTACTACATCATGATTAGCTAAAAAATCATTGACATCACGAATAGAATTTAATTTTTTAAACCAATGATTATTTATATTGTATTCTGCTTCAGTATATAAATACGCACCATAAAAAATACCGAAATCAGTATATGTAATTTCAATACGTTTTGTTTTGTCAATTAAATCACTAGTAATATTAGTATGCAAAAACGGTTCCATATTTATTTAGATTTATTGATTAATAATAAGTTTCTTGATAATATAAGCCACAACGCTTACACTCACACCATTCGCGGCCTGATTCTGGTCCTATATCACAACCGCTTTCCCAATCATGCCCTTTGTATTTACATATAAATGCCGAGACATAATTAGTAAGACGATCCCATAGATAATTAAAAACAGTAGGCTTAGTTCCGTCGAATGCTTCACCCCATGCCCAATCATTGTAGTCTTTTTGTATTGCTTTCATGTTCTCTCTTTTGATTACATAGTAAATATACAAAATTCCAATGACAATATGAAATATAAATGCTAAATTATGATAAAAAATATGATTTTACTGATTTCCAGTCAGGAAATTTGTCTTGGCCAAAATGTATCCATTCGCCCTTGAAATCTTGAGCACCATTGTTAGGACGATCGTCAATCAAATAATCACCAATAAGCATATCCTTTCTATGAGTCATAAAAATACGCTTATGAAGTTCAGGTAAATGTTCACCTATCCATAATCGTTTATCCATCCAAGATTTAGGATTACCCCATGGTGCGGTAGTAGCAATAAAAACATCATGGCCCATAGCCATCAATTCTTTTATTGTTTCAATTGCGTGTTCGATTGGTTTTAATAATGCAAAATCAACCGAATCATCCGTCCCATGAATTGATGGATTGTAATCAACAATCACATCATCCATATCAATTAATATTGTTTTTGGCTCTTTCATCATTACAAATATAACAAAAATAAATGTAATATGAAACTAATTGGTATTTGGGACTAAACTCTTTGTGACTTCATCCAAGCTTTACCTTTTGTATTTTTAACAGGAGATTTAACCAATTTTTCAATTGCTTTAATTTTTTCTCCATGCATTTTATTAAAATCACCAACTTCGCTATTATCAACAATAACCATATTATTTTTAAATAAACTCTGAAACTTACCAATATTTTGCTGTACCTGATCCCACATCTCTTCTACCATGTCAGTTGGTAATGTACGATCTCTCATTTGGTTTCGTTCTTGTGCTACCGGTAATGATGTATTAACAAAAACCATGTTAGTGTCATATCCTATATCTTCTAACTTCTTTTTCATTTTTGCTATCTTGCCATAATCTTTTCCAGTTCCATCAATAATTATACCTAATCTGCCAGCAATCCATAACTCTAATTGTTTTTTAGTTAAATTTTTAGCAAAACCTCGTTTTGATTCTGGTCCCATAGTATATTTTTTAAATTCCTCCGGTGACATTTTCATTAAATCACTTGACTTTAAACCATCTTTATCTAACATAAATTCAAACATTACATCTGAATTAAGAACTTTTAATCCTAATGAACTAGTTCGGCTAGATATATTATCATCAATACCAAATATTCTTTTCGCTGCATAACTTTTACCAGAACCAGGTCCACCTGCTAAAAATACTGCTTTTAATATATTAGGGTCATTGATACCTTCAGTAATGAATTGTTCAAATGTTTTAACGATCATTTTAAATCTTTTTTTTTATATATCTGGTTTATCTTTTTTAAAAGTATCACTAAGATCAGTAAGCCTTTCAAGTAAACTACTATCAGTTTTATATACTACTTTAATAATATTCCACCTACTAATTATCATAAGTAGAAACACAGTACCAAAAAAATGAGCAAGACTACTAAATATAAATTCAAGTATTTCTAACATTTTATTTTTTCTTTTATGAGTTTAAGTTTATGGCATTTTTCAAACATATCTTTTTGCTCAAAATGGTTAATAATATTATCTAATGCGCCAATTTTAGATTTGGTCGAAATATCTTCATATTCTAATATTTGATTGGGGTACTGTATAATTGACTCATAACACATTTCCATATACCTATCAATATCTCTTCGTTGGATCTCATCAAGAAGATGATGAATCTTTTTCTTTTTGTCTTCTTCCATTTATATGATCTCTTATTTTAGATATAGCTCTAATTTCTTCATCACTAAGGTCATTAGGCATTGTGATTAGAACAGTAACATAAAGATCTCCGCGTTCTTCATTTTGTCCAAAAATAGGCCAACCTTTCTTTTTCATTCTTAGTGTTGTACCATTTTGTACACCTGATGGTATTTCAAATTTATAAGTATTATCAAATACGCTTATATTAGTTTTTATTCCAAGAATAGCATCAATAGCATCAACCTTTATAATAGTATGTAATCCTTTATTATCTACATAAAAATCAGTATTTTCAATTACCGTAATTTCTACTATTAAGTCGCCATTTAATTGTTCTGTTTGGCCTTTTTGTCCATGTCCCTTTACTCTTAATTTTTGTCCGGTTTTTACTCCTTTCGGTATATTTATTTCTACTGCCTTTAATCCTATATTAATTTGGCGTTTTGTACCATGAAATGCATCTTCTATTGTAATACTAATAGATGCTCTAACGTTTCTACCCTTTGCATTATTATTAAATTCATGACCCCACCCTCTTCTATCCTGTGTCATTCTTTCAAATAAATCTGAATAGTCGCTAAATTGAAAATCGTAATGCATATCTTTATTATATGCACCAAATGGATTGCTGATATGTTTAGGATTTGTTAATTTATCATAAGCCTCCGCAACCTCTTTAAATTTTTCTTCATTACCGCCTGGTTTATCTGGATGGTATTTAATAGCCATCTTTCTATATGCTTTTTTAATTTCATCTTCACTTGAACCAGGCTGTATATTTAATATAGTATACGGATTTTTCATTTTACAAAAGCCTGTATCAATACTATAACAAGCGAAAGCAGCAAACATAAAGCATTTTTTAAATTAAGCATTTCACCTGTAAATTTCCAAGTCATAAGAAAGAAAATTACCATGCCAATACCATATCCAAAAAGTCTTATAGACCAAAGACTTTCATCAAAAATAAGATATGCATGCTTTTGATAATTAACGAATAGCCAAGATATTGGCCATGCAAAAATAAAAGAAACTAGAGTAGCATTATCTTTAAATATGCCCCATACAAATTGACCATTAAGCTGGATCCATACCAAAATTTGAGCAACGAGTAATAATAAAATAGTAGTGGCTATATTCATTCTTCTAAATAAAATAAATAACCTTCACGTTCTCGCCATGAAAACCAATTATCTAATTGTTTGGCTGTAATCATACCAGTTTCTATATATTCTTTGGTACTTACATCTTCGGCTAGCTTTAAAAACCATAAATCATTTAGATCGTCCCACCAAATATGATGTTTTTTCCAAGATTTAAGTTTTTTAAGATACCCTCGGTTACCTTCTAACAAAGATTCTTTGAACTCATCACGAGTTGCTTTTTTTAGATTTATTTTGCTCATTTAATTTTTGAGATTCGACCTTTAACTGGGTCATTAATAGCTTTTCCTCTAATTTAAATTTACGCTGTTGTCTTTCGTTAATTTTAATTAATACCTCAGCTATTTTGCTAAGGCTTGATGAAAGGCTACTGAGGTTTGATGAATCAACTGAAGTAAGTGTAGTTTTAAGTGCCTTTTCTATTTTAGCCATAACAATAGTTTTCTTTAGATATATATTTAATAATAACAAACACTTTAAAAAATGAAACAAAACACAAAATTACCATCATTCAATAATTTTTTAAAGGAAGAATTTGTTGCTGCTGGATTTGGTCCTGCTAATCCATCACCCAACATTGCTTCTTCTACAAGACCTATTACCGGATACAGTATGCGACCCATCGTAGCTTATATGGATCAACTTGGTTCGGCTGCTGCAGACGAAGCATCTACTTATGAAAATAATGATAATCCAGATCATACTGGATCTGATTATATTACAGAAGCAAAAAAAGCAGTATGCAGTAAAATAGATGAATACTATAAAAAGAAAAAATAATGATACCAGAATTTCATAATTTTTTAGGAGAAGCCAAAAGTTATAAATTTGATCCGAATGAAGCCAAGAAAAGGTTACAAGATCGAATAAAAACTAATACAAGAAGATATAAAGATGCACAGGTTAGAGGTGACAATTATGCTATACGTAGATATGAACTTTTAATCAAACTAGATAGAATTGACGAAGAAAAATTAAAGGTAAAGGTAGAAATGCACCGCTTAAAGCAAAAATTTAAAAAATGACCGATAATCAAAAGGCAGATTTAGATAAAATCCGACA
>Ga0114918_10005887_pt1 | contig 10457 bp, 7 predicted proteins | sample LantaG_FD_87015 | JGI IMG/M metagenome (GOLD analysis project Ga0114918, IMG submission 87015) | Deep subsurface microbial communities from Baltic Sea to uncover new lineages of life (NeLLi) - Landsort_02402 metaG | ecosystem: Environmental > Aquatic > Marine > Oceanic > Sediment | place: Baltic...
GGGGGGGGGGGGGGGGGGGGGGGCGCGTCGCCGGTACTGTGGGCATACCCAATCGCCAGCCCCCCCACCCCGCCGCCCCACCGCCCCCGCCCGACCTCCATCCCCACCATGCAGGCGCACTCCCTATCCCTCCAAGCCCCAGCGTTTGCGCCCCCCACACTCAAAACGCACCCGACTTGTCCGACCCCTGACGCGGGACTGCCATGCGGTACTTTGCGTCGGCCTGGCCCCACCCGTCGGCCGTCTCCGAGACGGGCCGGCTCCAGGTCGGGGTCAGCTTGTAGACCGCGGCAGCCAGGGCGACGGCGGACAGGACGGGCGGGGCGGCCTTGGAGAAGGGGATGAGCATGGCGCGAGTGTTTTGAGAGAGGAGAGAAAAAAAGAAAAAAGAGAGAAGGTTGCCGAACAGCAGAATGAAATGAAAAGGAGACAGACAAAGACCCTATTCTGTTTTTTTCAACACGCACGCACCCACAAGCACGTCCCGACCTAGCAGAGTGCAAACAGAAAGAAGAAAAGGAGGGGGATCGGCGCGCGGCCTGGCACACGCACGCGTCCCTCCTCTTCCCCCGAAACCAACAAAAACAAAGACCCCCCCGCCACGCAAAAACACCGCCACAACTCACATCACCACCAGCGGGGTCTCGCCCTGGCCGCACCCGGGCGCGTACGCCGCGTACAGGCGCTCCACGGCCGCCAGGTACTCTGCATGCACGGCCGCGACGGCGGCCCGGGGCGGGAAGGCCGGGCCCCGGACCGGGGAGGAGGGCGGTTCGCCGCCTCGCCGCTGGCGGGCCTCCCCGCGACGGGGCGAGGGCGGCGGCGGGGCGTCCCCGCCGCCACCCATCATCAAGCCCTCCGGCGCCGCCTCGATGGGCCGCCCCACCACGACTGTCAGCTTGACCCGGTGGGGCAGCGGCGTCCCGCCCACCCCCCACATGAGCATCGGCCAAAACCTCAGCGCGCGCGCCGCGCGGGCGGCCAGGGCCCGGGGCACCAGCGGCGGCCCCGCCAGGGCGAAGCTGTAGGCGGCCGTTTGGCCAAAGCAGAAGACGGGGACGACGGGGGCGCGGGCGGCCAGGGCCAGGCGGATGAAGCCCGACCGGCGGCGCAGGTACACGGCTTCCCGCCCCCTCTGGAGCAGGCCGCACTCGCGCACGCCGCCCGGGCAGACGGCGATGGAGTGCCCTGCCCGCAGCAGGCGGGCCGCGCCCGCCGCGGTGGCGGGGCGGGATCCCAGCCAGAACCAGAGGTGGCGGACGACCGGGATGGAGAAGCACTGCGTGTGTGACGACGGGTGGAGGAGGGGGGGGAAAAACGAGTTGAGGGAGAGGGCGAGCGCGACGGGAGGCCTCTCCTAACCCTGACCCTCGCGCTGGTGGCCCGTGGGCGCAGAGCGGAGGGGACGGAGAGAAGGGACGGGAGGGGCTCGCGCCTCTCGCTCTCTCTCTACCCCAGGCGGTGCACCTGGGGAGCGACAGGCCCCCTCCCTGTGTGGAAGGAGGGCTTGATTGCCTTCGGGGTCGGCCGTGCCGCCACCGCCCTCCTCCCACTCACAGTCATGCTCTCTCCCTCTCTCGTCCCCTATCATCCCTCCTCTCATCCCTCCCTCCCCCACCACACACGTAAATTGGACACCCTCTCCTTCTCTCTCTCCCCATCTTGCACACACTCACCGCCGAGCTGGCCAGCGTGCGCACCCGCCCCCAGACGGGCGGGCAGTATGGGGAGTGCTCACAGAAGGCGAGGGGCAGTCCGACAGGCAGGGCCGAGTGGGGGGCGTAGGCTAAGACGTAGGGGCGCCCGCCGGGTGGCGGCCCGGCCGGGTCCTCGTACACCACGCTCAGATCAAAGTACCGGCCCGCGGCGGCCATGGAGAAGGTGGTGAAGGCGGTGGCCAAGGGGCCCGGCTCCCGCAGGGGAAGGACGGCCAGGAGGAGTAGGAGGGCGGGCCAGGCAAGGAAAGCGGGGTGGAAGGCCAGGGCGGCGCCCACGGCCGCCGTGGCCGAGCCCGCCACAAAAAAGATGGCGCCGATATAGACGGACATGGCCAGGGCACCCAGGGCGGGGCCGAGCGGGCCGGACAGGAGGGCGGAGGAGGGCGGCAGCGGCGGCAGCTGTGGCGGCGCGGCCTTTTTCGGCGGCGGGCGCGGCGCGGCCGCCCCGCCCGCGGACGCGGAAAGGGTCACGCCCGGGCCGGCCTTGCCGCCGTTGGCGCCGGCGTCGCCCAGGACCGGCCCGACGCCCGCTTCGCGCCACAAGGGCGGCGGGGCGGGCGAGGTGGCGGGCGCGGCGGCCTCGTCCTCGCCCTGGGAGGCCAGGCGGGAGGAGCGGCGGGGGGAGGCTGCGGAGGGTGGTTGAGCAGTGTGTGAGAGGGAGCGCCGTGCGTGGAATGCGGGTGGGTTTCGACGGGCACCCTCCTTTTGTTTCAGGGGCAGGGTAGACATGACCTTGCCTTCCTGGCGCGGCGACGCGATTTGAAAGGGCGTGGGTAGGGCGTGGGCGGTGGCGTGGCGGGGGCGAGCGTGTGCTCGCCATTGCCTAGGCGACGCCCGCCGCTCTCCCCATTTCCTCCCTCTCTCCCTGCGGCCTCGCCCGCCTTCGATACGGCACTCTCCAGTGGGGAGAGACCCATAGCTCACCGCAAGCCATGGCGTGTGTGGAATGAGGGGAGGCGAAGCCCCCACCAGCAGAGCAGCGCGGCCTCTCCCTCGGAACGGAAGAGAAAACCCGGGGAGCGGCGAGCGTGCCGAGCGTGCGAGTGAGCGGAGAGCGGAGAGGAGCGGCCTGCCCTCCCCGCTCCCCCCTCTCCTCATTCCTCTCTCTCTCCGCGCGCGCGCGCCCCGAGACGGCCCGGCCGGCGCGTCACCCCTTCATGCAGCCGGCTGCCCCACCCGGCTCCTGGTCGCGCCGCCCCATGGGCGCGCCCACGGCGGCGGCGCTTGCGTTTGTGTTTGCGACGGTCGCGAGGTGAGGAGAGGAAGAGCAGGCTAGGCATTGGACGAGGCCGCCGTCGTGCCGGCGCTCTTCTCTCCCACACGCACACGCGCCCCGCTCTCTCTCTCTCCGCTCGCCGACACGCAAGGAAGGTGGTGTCCCGGCGAGACGTGGATGGCGTGCGAGCCGGCGTGGACGTAGCAGGAGCACGCACGGGTGTAGTGTCGCGCGACGGAAAGGATGAAGCTGGCCCCCCCGCCGCCGCCCGCCGCCGCCGACCCCCCCCCCGGCCTCTCTCTCACCTGTCCCCATTCCACGTCACACTCTTCTCCCAGGATCCTGTTCACCTCGTACGCGACCGCCCGCTCCGCGGGTGCGAGCGAGGGCCAGGTACGACTCAGGGCGGGGTGTGAAGTGGGGAGGATGAGGGAGGGCGTGGGCGCCAGCGCGCGTGCAGAAACACGCTCGCCGTCGCGGACGCCAGGTCGGCGGCGGTTTTTTTTTCCTTATCGGGCCGACAGAAGAAGATCGAAGCCGCCTCGCCTCGTCGCTCCCCGCCGCCCTCACCCCCTCCGCGTCCCTTCCGCCCACCGGAGCGCCGAGCCTACTCCCCGTCACCATTGCTGAGCGGTCCAGCGGGCCGGGCGCGCGCCCGCATTGCCCGCTCCGCTGCCGGAAAGGAAGGAGAGAGCGCGGGGACAGCGACGACCAACGCGCCTTCTCTTTCGGCCTCTCGTGCCAACCTCGTGCCGCCCCAAACCTCTCACGACGCGCGCCTGCTCTCTCTCCTCTCACACACGCACGTACAGCCCCCCCACTGGCTCTTGGCCCACCTGGCGTCCGACCCGCCCCTGTTAGCCGCCCTGCTGATCGCCCCCTTAGCCGCCGCCTGGGCGGCCGCCTCCTCGCAGGCGGGCGCCCTGGGTGGCGCGCTCGCGGCCGCCAACGCTCGGGCGGACGCGGCGGCCGCGGCCGCGGCGACCGCCCTGGCGGCCGCCCAGGCCGCCCAGGCCCGCCTGGCGGACGTGGAGGCGGCTAACTGGCGCATGACGGCCGCCGCTGCGGCGTCCGCAGCAGCAGCGGCGTCGTCCCCCTCCGCCACCACCACGCCTGCCATCACCCCGCCCCGCCCGCTGCGCTGGCCGCCGGGCGCCGCGCTCTCGCTGCGCCTGCGCCCCGTCCCGACCCTGGCCCTAGACTGGGGCGCGGCCGGCGCGGGCGCAGAGGCGGTGGCGGTCGCGGGCGCGGCGGTCGGGCGGACGGTGGGCGCGGACCCTCCGGCCGGGCGCACCGTCGGCGGCCCGCTGCCGCCCCGTGGCGCGCCGGCCTCGCCGCCGCTGTCCCGCCCGCCGCCGGCGCAGCCTGCCGCCTTCACCTTCGATGCCATGCCTCACGCGACGGCCCCGGGCCGGGCGGCGGGCGCGGCGGCCGCCTCCACCTCGGGCCGCCCGCCGCGGGCGCCGACGGCGGCGCTCGTCGGCGCGGCCGCCCGGCGCCTGGAGGTGGAGGGCAGCCGGCGCGCGGCCGCCTCCCCGCCCGCGTCCTCTTCCGGCTCCGACTCGGACGCGTCTTCCATGGCGGCGGGCGAGGACGCGGGCGCCCTGCGCGCCCGGCGGCGGGCCCGCGCGGCCCGGCGCCGCCCGGGCGCCCGGGCGGGGACTGCCCCGCCCGAGCCGCCCTCGGCGGCCGCCGCACGCGGCGCGCCCCTCGGCACGCTGCCGCCCCTCGCCTCCTTCCCCGTCTCCTGCCGGGGCTCGCAGGACGACCTGGCCTCCCTAGGCGTCCTGTCGACGCGGGTCAGCGCGGAGGGCGAGGCGGTGGGCGTGGAGGCGGCGGCGCCGGTGCCCGCACCGCCGCTGCCGCCGTCCAGCCCGCTCCCTGGCCCGCCGCCGCCCCCGCGCCGCCGCAGGGGCCCTCCCTCGTCCTCGCCCTCGCCCTCGCCCTCGCCCTCGCCCTCGCCCTCGCCGCCCGGGTCCGCGGCGGGCGGGGAGGACGAGGGCGACGCCGCCACCGTGCGGTCCTCCTCGTCCACCGCCCGCCGCCACCGGGCCCGGGCGGCGACCGCGCCGCCAGAGGTGCGGGCGCGGACCGAGGAGGAGGAAGCAGAAACCCCGGGCGGCCCTGCCACGCCCGTTTCGGTCGCGGCCGCGACCGCGCTGCTGGCGGCGGCCTCCCCGCCGGAGCCGCCGTACGCGGACGCCCTGGAGGTGCAGGCCACCGATCCGGCCGCCAACACGGCGGCCGCTCTGGCCCGCGCGTCCGCGGGCGGCGGCGGCCCGGCCCCGCCGCCCCCCGCCGTCGCGGCGGCCGTCCCAGACACCGCCCTCCTCCAGTTTGGGTCCCTGCTTGGAGAGGGCGACTCGGACGCCGCCCTGGCGGCGGCGGGCGCGCCGGGGCCCTGGGGCTGCGCGGGGTCGCTCCTGGGCGCGCCCGACACGGATCGGTGCGACCTGGCGGGCTGGGAGCTGGTCGTGGAGGAGGCGGACGCCGGCCTGGGCCTGTCCTACTGGGCGTGGCGCCGCCCGCTGCGGCGGGGCCTGCACTGCTACCGGACGCACCTGGTCCTGGCCGGCGCGGCCGCGGCCGACCTGGCCGCCTTCCAGAACGATGAGCGCACCCGCTTCCTGTGGGATGACACCTGCCTGGACACCTGGCGCCTGGCGTGCGAAGGGAGCGAGCAGCGCGAGCAGCAGGCCGGCTCGGGCGGCGCGCGTGGAGAGTCGGGCATTTCGGTCTACCGCGTGCGGTGGCCGCGCCCCATGTCGCCGCGCGAGTACGTCTACGCCCGCCGCGTCTGGCCCCGCCCGGGCGACGGGGGCTGCTACTCGGTCTCCCTGGGCACGCCCCACCCGGCCGCGCCGCGCGGGGCGGGCGGGGCGGTGCGCATCGACGACTACGTGTCGTGCGTGCTCGTCCGGGCCGCGCGCGCACCCGGAGGAGGGGCGGTGCGGGCGGCTGGAGCGGGCGGATCCTCTCTGGGCGCCGAGATCGTGACCGTCTACTTTGAGGACCCGGGCATCCGCCCCGGTTTTGTCAACCTGGCGGTCCGAAAAGGGCTGTGGCCCTTTGCTCAGAAGTTTGGGGCGGCCTTTCGGACGTACGCGGCGGCCAAGGCGCGCGCCCAGGCGGCCGCCGCGCGGCGGGTGGCAGCGGGTGGCGGGGTTGGTGCCACCGCCGCTCCCGCCCCCCACCGCCCCTCGACCCTGCCGGCCAAGCCGGAGGACGCGACGCCCTCCTCCTGGGCGACGGCCTACCTCCCCGCCTGGCTGACCACCTCCCGGGCGGCGGTCTGGGCGTCCGCGGCGGGCGGCCTGCTGGGCGGCGGGCGCGGCCCACCCGCGCGGCCACCAGCGTCCGCCGCCGCTGCCAGCCCGCCGCCCGGCAGCCCCGCCACCCCGCGCGCCGGCGCCCCCCCCTCCCTCCTCTCCCCGCCCACCACTTCCTCGGGTGGCTCCGTCCAGGGCGAGGAGGAGGAGGAGGAGGAGGAGTCGGGCGGGTCGGAGTGGGAGGCGATGGCCGCGCGGATGGCGCTCGGGCGGGCCACAGGCGGCGGGGGTGGGGGTGGTGGGGGTCGCGGCGGCCGCCGGGGCGGCGCCACGGCCCCTGGCGCGCGCCCGCCCCGCGCCGGCGCCCCGCTCCGCGACCGCCCCTCCAGTCGGGAGCGGCGGGACCACCCCCTGGCCGTCTGGCGGCGGCGGGCCCTGGTCGTGCTGGCCACGGCTGTCGCGATCGTGGTTTGAGAGAGTTCGAGCCTTCTCTTTTCTTTTTTGTGTCTCCTGTGTGTGTTTGTTTGTTTGTGCCCCGTTGTTCCGTATCAGCCGTCAGAGCCTGTGATCCCGCGTCCCCCGAATTGTCCGGTGAAATCCTGCGGCGGGGGTGTTGTGTAAAAATCGTGTTGTTCCTCTCTCGGCCGGCGGGGGTTTTTCGTCTCTCGCTGCCTCTCATTTTTTTCTTCGAAAAAAGCTTCTCACACGCGCCGTGCGTCGCCGCCGCCCTCCTATCTCTCTCTCCCCCCCTCACACGCACACACATCTGGACCACGCCCACTCACCCGCCTGCTAACCCAAAGGCGAAACCGCGCGACTACGTGGCGAACACACATACACGAGTTGAAAAAAAAAAGAGAGCAAACGCTCTCTCTTAATGCCCTCCACCGTCCTTGCCCCCGCACGCGCCCGGGCCGCGGCCGCCCCGGCCGGCCGCACGCTGCCTGCACGGGCGTGTATTGCCTGCCCTGCGACACGCCTGACCGGTGCACAGCCGCCCACCCGCCCCACCGCGCCCGCCTTTTCGCCTCTCTCGCGCCGCAGCCAGACCCCGACCCGCTCGCCCTCCGCCCCACGCGCGCAGTGGCTGGAAAACACGGCGGAGGTGGAGGTGGCCGCCCCGCTGGACGCGTGCTGGAACATGTGGGAGGACCGCACCCGCATCCCGGCCTGGATGCCCTGGATCAAGGCCGTCACCATCCAGGAGGACGACCCCAAACTGTCGCGCTGGGTGCTGTCGACCGACCAGTTTGGGCGGACGTGGGAGTTTTCCTGGCTGGCCCGCAACCTGACGCCCGTGCGCCACGCCAAGATCCATTGGACGAGCGTGCCGGGCAGCTCGACCTTCGGGTCCGCCCTGGACATCGCCAACCGGGGTGCCATTCGGTTTTATAAAAAAGGGGCCGCACTCACGGGCGTCAAGCTGACCATTTCATACGAGGTCCCAGACGGCCTGGCGCCCTTTGCGTCCGCGGTGACGCCCCTGGTGGAGCGCATCCTGCGGACGGACATGGGGCGGTTCAAGGAGCTGGCGGAGAAGGAGAAGGATGGTGGGAAGGCGTGAGTGGGGGAGGGGGGCGCATTTTTTTGTAGAGGGGGACCAGGTCGACCATTTCTGCTTTTCTCGCTAGCCGAGCACCGAGCTTTCTTCTCTCTCTCTCGCTCGCTCAACGATGACGCACCCAGGCGCCGACTGAGCTCTCGCGCACACAGCTGTCCCACACATCGCTGGCCTCTACCAAGAGCGGTCCACTGGCATTCCGGTTCTAGTGCAGCAAGAGGATTGACACACAACGACATGTCGGCCGCCGCCCCGCCGACCGCGAAGCGCCGGCGGGCCTCGCCCGCCGCCCACCCCATCTTCGTGGCCAGCGGCACCTCCTCCGATGAGGGCGAGGGCGAGGGCCGGCCGTCCCGCGACGACGGTCTGAGCCTGGGCAACGTGGTCGTCCTGTCGCCAGGGCGGGCGGGCAGTGTGGATACATTAGACAGTGGCGGCGGCGCCCGCCGCCGCCGTCGGGTGGGCGAGGCCAGTGCGGGCGCGGCGACGACGACGGTCGCGCCGCCGCCCACGCATCCATTCTCAGTAGGCGGGTCCCGCCCCCGACCCATCGGCGGCGGATCGGCGGACAAGGGCCCGGACGTGATGGAGGTAAGAAGAAAGAGAGAGAGGGTGCTCCCCCCGATGCGAGGACGGGGGGATGCTCCCCTCTCCCGACCTTGCCCACACGCTACACATCTCGCGTCCTCCCGCCCGCCTCACCCACACACCCGCACACGACCCACCATCCCCTTTTCTCCCCTCAGGGCGGCAACGCCAACGGCTCCTCCCAGTGGGTCGCCTCCGGCGGCGCGACGGGCGCCTTCCCGCCCGACCCGCGCGTCACCCTGCTCTTCGACCTCAACGGCGTGCTCCTCGTCAACCCGCGGTCCGCGGCCGGCGCGCGCGTCCCGGCCCTGCGCCCGCACACGGGCCCCGCCCTGGCCCGCCTGGCGGGGGCCTTCCGCCTGGGCGTCTACTCGTCCGCCACCGCGCCCACGGTGATGAAGGCGCTGGCTCCCGTGGCGGCGGCCGTGCGGGAGTGGAATGGCGGCGGAGCTGGCGGCGGCGCGGGTGGTGGTGGTGGTGGTGGTGGCTCAGCCGCCACCGCCGCCGCCGCCCCAAAGCTGTTCGAACTGGTCCTGTGCCGCAAGTTCTGCCGCCCAGCACCCGAGGTGCGTGAATTGGGGCCGTGCGCGGAGATGGGGGTGGGGTGGGTGGGGGCGTGGCGGGGGTGACGGGAGAGGCGCGGGCGAGGGGTGGGTGCCCGAAGAACGCCGCTCACTCATGGCCCCCTCCCTCTCCCTCTCAACACAACAGTCCCACGTCGCGGCCGGCGGCAAGGTTTGGGACACCGTCAAGCCGCTGGCCATACACTTTGGCGGGCCGGAGTCGCTGGGGCGGGTGGTCCTGGTGGACAACGACGCGCACAAGGCGCTCCCCGACGAGGCCGGGAACATGCTCCTCGTCCCGACCTGGGACGGGCCTCCCGGCATGATGAGCGCGGGTGCGGCCGGTCCTCACCCTCCGCCTCCCGACCCTGACCGGGTGCTGCTGCACCTGGCGGACACCCTGCTGGACCCGGTGGCGGGCCTGGCGGGCGAGGCTGTGGGCGACGTGCGGGACCGGACGGCGGGCGTGGCGGCCAGGGTCGCTGCGGCCTCGGCGGCCGACGAGGCAGCGGCCGCGGCCACATCGGCCGCGTTGCCTGTCCCGCCCCAAACCCGGGTCCGCACCCAGGCCGTTCCAGCCCCTGCCGGCCCCGCCCGGGCCTTGCCAGACCCTTCAAACGGCCTGTCCGGGGGTGCGGCAGCGGCGGTCACGCCCGGCGTGGCCACGCCGGGCACGCCGGGCGGCTTGCCCGACGAGCGGGCTGCCTGGGCGACGGCCGTCGCGGCCGCGGTCGCCGAGCTGGGAGCGACCAGCTCCGCGCCGCTGGCCTCCATCATTGCGTATGCCCGCTTCCGGGCGCCGGGCGCGGCCGTCCAGGCCTTCCTGACCAAGCGGGCTGTGAAGGAGGCGGTGGCTGCCTTGGCGCGGGGCGGGCGCCTGGTGGCCGCTGCCCTGCCGGCCGACGCCAAGGTCGTCGCGGGCAAGCACCTCAAGGCCTGTTACGGCCTGGCGCCGGGCACCGCCCTGCCGGAGGGCGGGGTGACCGCCGCTGTGGATGCCCTGCGGTCCCTGGTGGCGGGCGTCAAGCCGCCGGCCAGCGCGTCGCTGCCCCGCAAAAAGAACAAGGGGGGCAAGGCTGGCAGCTGCGGCGGTGGGACCGGGTCGGTCGAGTCAGTGCGGGCCCAACATGGAGAAGTGCGGGCCACGATCGACACGGTCGTCCTTGCTTCCGTCGCGGACCTCACAGCGGTGCGTTTTTTTGGGTTCCGGCAGCGTGCGTCGCACGCTTCTTTTCTTCCGCACCCGTGCGCAGTAAGCGCGCACCAAAGCCGGCCTGGCGCACGGGTGGTGCCACCAAACACTCCCCCCCACACCACTCACCCTTCCCTCTCCCTCCTTTTCCTCCCTCCAGAACGGGCGCGCGCCCAACATGGCGACCATCCTCAAGCACATGCAGGACGCCTACGGCCGACCGACCTTCGCCAACGCGGCGGGAGCGCGTTCCCAGCTGCTGAGCCGGCTGGAAGAAGTGAGAACAGTGGAATGAGGGGGAGTGGGTGCCTTCGTTATTACACACCGCCCGCCCCCACAACGCACGCCTA
>Ga0114918_10005888_pt1 | contig 10455 bp, 6 predicted proteins | sample LantaG_FD_87015 | JGI IMG/M metagenome (GOLD analysis project Ga0114918, IMG submission 87015) | Deep subsurface microbial communities from Baltic Sea to uncover new lineages of life (NeLLi) - Landsort_02402 metaG | ecosystem: Environmental > Aquatic > Marine > Oceanic > Sediment | place: Baltic...
CCAACATGTTCAAACGAGCAACACCCGCATACACACTAACAATCCCTTGGTGGGCTATACCATCGTCAACAACAGCATGGTCTGAGTTGTCATTGTTCAATGTAAATGACTACTACTTATTCTGCCGTTCAACATTTGGTGCAATCAGTGCTCAGATTACATTGGCTGGATACCCGTCACACTACTTCCAACCATATACCCATGAATTAGAAAGCATGAACCCAGTGACACAAATGACTGCCATCAATTCTGGTGGTAGCATTCTTGATGTGGCAGACAATCTATTTTTCCCACAAGCCAGCACCACATATGGTCAAGTGCTAATCACATATGATGGCAACGGTTTGAAACAAACAGCCACATACAGTGGCAAAGGAAGACGAGGTGACAATAGCCGTGACACTACACGATTCACGGGTGTGACCGCAACAACACCAGGTTTCTGGACAGCATTAACAGTAGGTGCGCCGACTCAAGGAACGGGTAAAATATATCTCAGTGGGGCACACCAAAACAGTATGCACGGCGGTGTATTGACAGACCCAGAAATCAGCCCACTTCCTCGCATACTACCACAACTACTGAATGGTTCTCGTGACACCAATAATTTATTCTTGGCTGATGCATTCCTATGTATGTATCATCCAAATCTCGGCAGACCATTTACGGCTTACTCCGAAGGAAGAAGCACTGTTATTCCTAACGGGGCAAGCACATCATCTCACAAATCATACAACATACTGCCCGAATCATTTGAAATGGTGCATTACCATGAGTTTGCATACGCCATCAGTTCAGGACCGTTTGCGCTGGGTATGAAATGGATGGATAGAGGAAGCACTACTAACGCATTGGTTGACCCTGATGCAGCCAGCCCTGCAGCACCGTATGTATCATCCACCATTGGTAGCAAGAAGTATTTCTTCGGTTCATTCTGGCCTGGTGGTTCACGATACGGGGCAGCGTCATCACGGCTTGATATGTGGGGAGATATTGAACGAGGATGGAATGCAGGTGATGTATTTGCAGGTGATTGTAAAACATACACAATCAATCATGGAATTGCTGACCCGATGTTAATGAGGGTTGACCAAGATGTTGCAGGAACATGGACTGGTTTCACAGATACTTCAGGTCTAGTGCCTTGGGCTAGAAACCAATGCTTCGGATACAGATTTTCAATTCGTCAACCATACAACCGACCACGATGGGCAACGGCTATCAAGAGCGTGACCGACATGCAAGCGAGTTTTCATGCTAATACCGGACACTATGGATATTTCAACGGTCCTTACATACAAGCAGATAATGGTTTAGATTACCAATTGAATGGTAGTCTTGTGACTGCTACTGGTGCAGCCGTCAAGCATAACTACACAGGTATAATTGAAAGACAAACCAATGCTTCTAACATGCTTGGGTTTGACTTCCCAGGGTGGCAAGTGAGATACAGCGATGGTCGTCGTATCACCAAATCGTTTGGATGCCCTATACGAACACTACGCAACCGACCACAAGCCCGTAGGTTATTCCCACGAGATGCGGCAGGTATGAACATTAACGATGTAGCCATAGCAAATATGTATTATGTGGTTGATTGGTGGGGCAATACCACTGGTGAAGATGTGCGCCGATTCCCTGTTCGTGGGTTCGGAGTTAGACCATCGTTTGACCCCGAAGCATGGAAGTGGACAGATGCAGTAGCGGTGACACCACCCGCGCTATACACAACAGACACCACCCGTGCCCCATCAGTTCAAGAAGGCAACACCAACACCGTGAACAACAGCGCATATGTTTCTAATACCATCCAAACAGACTTCTTCAACCCATTAGACTCAACCCGTGTAGGTGACAGGGGTGATGGTCGTGGTGCAAGATACCCTGTGCCATTCAATGAGTTCATATTACAATCAATGGACACAGTATCCAACCCAATTGGGATGATGTTATCATTCCATACAGCCGAACCACCATTCACACTTGGGTTATTGAGACCTCGTAATGATACACTCACATCCAATGAATCAAAGCGTGGCATATCATCACGACTGGGTATATCGTCAGCAGACGGTTTGTTGAAACCAGAAGCAATGTCTGGTCGCAACATTGAATCCAGCACAGGTGTGTTTGGTATGGCAGGGCTAACATTCCAAGACCCATCATCACGAATATCCCCTCGCATCGGATTAGACTCAATGACAATCACTGAATCTCAAGATTCAGACCCACGCAATTACATCATCCAAGCAACGCAAGCCGTGAGCCTACACACTGACCGTGTGGTAGGTCAACGATACATATTTGAAGGGGCATATGCGAAGAGTTCATTCCCAGTTGCAGGTTCAAGCGTGGGCACATTGACACTAGACAATTTAGATTTCACCAAACCAAAGAATGCAACATGGGATACAATCACATCTATCATGCGATTCAATAACGCTCACGGTATGTCACCAATGGGTGGTAATTACATCTTAGAAGTATCCAGCCCAACAAAACCATTTGATGACGCTGGGTGGGGCGTGACCTCCGCTGCAGCGGCATATGTTTTCAGCAACGACGGACCTACATCTAATCCATATCAAGCCAATACTGTCGCGGGGCTAATTGACCCAATACTGAAAACAACAAACACTGAAGATAACACAGTGCGGTTCGTAGTGCGACCATACCGTGCATTGGACTACAGACATGTATCACTATTCCGCACACCAATCACAGTATCAGGACCTCAACATTCATCTCAAAAACCATTCTTTGAATCCACAGCAGGTGGGAGATATGGACTATTCAATTACGATATGCCTAAATCTAGAGCATCAACCAGTGGCATATATGTCAGCACATCAATCCCATCACCAACAAACACACCGTATGCTGCATCGTATATCCCAGACCAAGCAACATTCGCAACATTCAAATCTTGGGGTCCTAAGATTTACGGTGCTAGTGTATTGACAAGTGACAGATTACAAAACCATGTTGCTCGTTTAATCATCACAGAAAACACACTGCAACATTATCGTTCAGATGCATCACGCAGACAGGCAGAAGTATCCGAAGACGATGAAGAGTCTGAAGATGTGGTAGTCAGACCTGACTTCAATGTGCAACCGAGATACAGCCAAGCATTACACCCAAAGGGTCAAGATGACAAGACATCAACTGGGTTCAATACAGGAACTCACGATGATGACAACAACACAAACTACACAGGATTGAGGAGTAATGATGGCTGATGGCAACCATAGCACCTTCACTACCAACGCGTGGTCGCGCTGACCACATCCATACAGAACTACAACCTAAGATGGTTATACCTGAGTTTGTGGACAATACAGTATTGCACGCTGAATACATCAGACAATCGGATTTAATCACCGGAACGACCCTACAGATTCAACCACCAACCATTGACGATTTTCAATATGTATCCGACAAAACATATCGTATAATTGAAACCCAAGATGGTTTGCGTATAGCACACAACCACAAATATGGCAACAGGTATGACGGTCCAGTTTTCTTCAACGGTGTGAAGTTAGACTCAACGGATGATGTGCCACCATTGCTTTTGTTTGGCACACAAGACACATCAAAAAGACTAGTACCATACAGTGTGGAGACATCATCTTATGGCACACTACTACCACTACCCAACATGAAAGGAAGAACACTGAAAGATGTGGAGTTTGAAGAATCCACAGTTAGGGCTGGTCAGACTGTTGGTGTAGGATACCGCACGACAGATGCTGTGCAACATCTAATGAAAGGAGCATTCCATTCTCTTAATTCGTTTGATGTAGGGTTATCATTCTCAGGCCCACGAGCAGGTAAGTCAACCATGCACAAGGGCGCAGATTTATCACGACACTCAAACAGATTCATTGCTCAGGATTTTTATGGTATAGGAATCATTCAAGGTATAAAATATATAGCACGGCATGACAATCACACATTGTATATGGACAGGTTCTCAAACCTATTGTATGCACCAAGTGTGTTCTCAATCACTAGCCGTGAAATGGGTGAAGCAAAAGGTATTGGGGGCATCAAAAGCAAACCACTGCTTGGCCGTGTGAATCGTATCATATCATCTGGTGTAGCACGAGGTCTCAATGACAACAACCAAGTCATTGTTGACGATTTAGAACTACAAAAGAAACACGGGAACATCAAAACCACTGAGATTTATAACCCACTAGCAAAGACACTAACGCAATCTAGAAGGTCTGCTGCAGAAATGCTTAGGATGAATAAGAAAGCACAAAGGGTCATCCAAAGCAGCGACCATGTGAACTCATGGGATTTAGACCCTGGTGATGTGGTATCATTCAAAGCACCATCGTCTGGTATATCCAAGAATGTTGCTATACTAGAAGCCGAACACAGTTTAAGAGAGCACTCTAGTAATTTCGTATTGATGTCTAATGAAGCAGGCATTGAATCACTATTAGCGACTACGGAATCGGCAGGGCGATTACAAACACAGACTCAAGACAGGAGTTTTATGGAACCTACCATTGAAATCAGCAACACGGGTTCAATGAATATATTTGTCACGCCAATGGTTGGGGTATATCACTACGGCTCATCACAGATAAGAGGGTATAGTATGATAGGTGGCAACCCACCAAAAACAATTCTGAACTCATCACCTAATCGGCACGCTGGTGCTTTGATAGGTCATAGATACAACAACAAGTATGAAGCGAGCCGTGGAGCAATCGGAGTAGGTGCGTCATTATCTACGAGCGCGAGCGCGTACACACATATCGGAACTAAACTCACTGTGACATCAACCGCTGGTTTCCCATCATCTGGATGGTTGATTGTCCAATCATACCAAGATACAACTGAAATAGAAGCAGTAGCACAAAGACCATTGAGTGCGCTGTTAAAATACACCGCCATTTATAGCAGCACACAATTCACAATAGATATATCAGGTGCATCAGCCGCAGCAGGGGCTATACAATTGTCGGCCAATTTGATTTATAGTCCACACGCAAGGGTAATCAACGCTAGACCTCGTAGCCATGAGATGCGGATGTCTAGGTCAGTCCGAGAGGTGGTGATGTGAACCCATTTGAGTTGTCTTGGCATGTGCTGAAAGAAGATTTACCTGAGAAGCCTGACTTGTTCTCATCATATGAATCTGAATCACCTGAGAACCATCTTGGTATTGTAGGTTCACGCAACTTACGAAACTACCCTGCGTTTGAACAAAAAGTAAATGAATGGATTGATGAAAACGGGCAACCACACTCCATTATATCTGGTGGTCAGCGTGGGGCAGATTCATTTGCACGACAATTTGCTGAAGAAAATGACATACCTTTCAAAGAACATCATCATAACACCTATCGGCACATGGGTTCTCCGCGCATGTATCACCATCGCAATCAATTGGTTGTTAATGATTCAACGCATTTACTCGCATTCCCATCTAAGCAAGGAAGAGGAACGCAAGTGACAATGGGTATGGCAGACCGAAAAGGCATACCAGTCCAACACCACTATGAAGAAGATTTGGAGGAAATGTAATGCCAGTATTAAACCATGCACGAAGGTTCTTAACTGAACAACTAGCAGCCAAAATAAATCAAATGGTTATCGGTAGTGACGGCACACAAGCCACTGCTGATGATGGTGGCGCTAGAACATTAGCCAAGATAGTACCAACAGTTCGTGTGATTGATGACCAAACCATTTTGGTGGAGGGGAGGTTTGGAACAACATATAATTTCCCAGCAGCAGATGTGCAAGAGATTGTATTACAATACAAAGACCCTGCTACCAATGAGTTCATACCAATTTATAGGACTGATGTGCGTGCGATAACCAAGAGCGCTCAAAACGAGATACGCATTACACTTTTAATTGAGGTGAACTGATATGACTAGCCCGAACCAAGGACACACAGCAGCAGCAGGAACATTAGGAGCAGACGGATTACGGGATGGTGATGTAATCACATCACCCACACTAACCAACCTAGTGGAAGCAGCACACGGCAACGGTATCCTCCGATTACAAGACACGGTGTATGGTATGACTTCACGGAACGAACCCAACACCAACTCACCAGGGTGGTGCAACCGAGCATCGGCATTCACACTGACAGTACACGGAGGATACATGGTTCTAGACGGAGTGTTGTATTCTTTTGCTAACGGACCTGGTTCTTCAGTCACAATCAATCTCCAAAACACAGAAGCATATGGAATCAGCACATCACTATTAGCACAACAAGAATCTCTTTACACGATATATGCAGTAGCATCGTCATCATCCTCGCACAGCAGCGCGCACATTAGATTCGCAGGGGGAACACCCGTCATTAGCACAACAGGGATATACCCACCAGTGGCTGAACTTCATTTGTCCAACCCCAATGTGGGATACACTGAAAAGAATGGTCATGCCATAGTGCTGGCCGTAGTGAGATGTGTGTTTTCAGCAGGTCAAGGGGCAGACAACATTGACATATCTGAAGTGAATGACAAACGGGTATTCTTACCAACCGCACCAAAATACATGACACCTGTAGTAAGCATAGCAGCAACCACTGCTGCTTCTGCCCACACAGTGACACGCAACACCGCTGGCACTGGTGTCAACACCGACCTACAATTGAAAGGAGTGTTCGGTGCATCAGATGTTGAGGCCGGAGATTTTGGTGGGGCACATGGTAGTGATAGAATAGATGTTAGTGCGATGTGGGTCAGCCACCAGAACTACGACACACCAGGTGGGTCAGGAGCAGCGCCAGGTATTGGAGATGCAGACTATGGGTTAGGTGTAGCAGGTGGTAAAGACAGTGGGGGCACAAACACCCCAACCGATGTATTATACTTCTCAGGACAAGCCAACGCAAACCAAGCGGCTGCTGCTGGTGGTGCAATGTTCACCACTAGATTGGGTTCAAAGGGTGTGGACATAGGCACATGGACTAAAGGTTCAGGCGGAACAGTAGTATGGCCAATCACATCAAACGGTGACAGCGTGTTCGTTATCAACACAGCCACAGCCGGTAGCGTATTGAATCTCGTACCCACTGGTGCGTTCCCAGAAGGACACACGATTGAAGTTAAACAAAATGGTGGGGCTGGAGCATTACAATTCAACGGAGGGGCAGTCACAATATATCAGAAGTGGATATACGATGGGGCTGCTTGGGCGCAGTTAATCTGAGAACTAGATTGTCACATCTAAACCTAACACTTTGATTATCTCCTTGTAGCGATTACGGATAGTCACTTCAGTGACACCAGATATTAACGCTACTTCTTTTTGAGTTCTTCTTTGGTCTAATTTGACACTGGCAATATAAATTGAAGCACCGCACAAACCAACAGGGCCTCTCCCATTGTCCATCTCAGTGTCACTCAATCGTTGAATGTATTCAGCGGCTAGTGCTTCTACTTCAGGTGACAACCCAAGCATAGAACAGAACCGTGATGTGAAGTCTTTAGGTCGTGGTGCATACATACGAATGGACATAGTTTTCACCATCATCCGTGAAGTTCTGCCAATCTCTTTGCGACCAGCCCTTGCTTTATCCGATACCTCATCCAGTGTGCGAGGGAGTCCAGACAAACGACACGCTAGATACACAGACGCTGACACTACTGCTTCAATTGAGCGACCTCTACACAGTCTCTTCTCATTTGCTTTACGGTATATCAAAGCGGCTTCTTCTCGTATCGCTTTCGGAAGTGATAAATGACTACTCATCCGTTCTATCTCAGCCAATGCTACGGACAAATTGCGTTCACTAGCGTTAGATACTCTACTTCTCTTTTGCCATTTACGCATACGATACAATTGACTACGGTTGAGATTGACTGACTTACCAGCATAATCCTTATTCTGCGAATCAATGTCTGTTGTCAACCCTTTATCATGTAGCATCAATGAGGTTGGCGCACCTGTTCTTGACTTGGTATCAGATGATTCCTGTCCAAACATTCGCCATTCGGCTTGTGGGTCTATGATGTCATCATCAATCACTAACCCACACCCATTACACACCAGTTCTCCACGAGTGATGTCTTCCTCAATATCTCTAGACCCACATTCGTCACACAGATGTCTGCTATTATCAACAATTGCTTCTTCTGTATCAGTCATATCTCTCACCACTATGCCGATTGATTCAATGTATATCAAGGTCCTTATCTCTTAGGCTACCTTGCCATAGATTGTGACATTCAGGACACTCCCAAATTAAAATACGGTTGCCCTCACGGACATACTTACCAACGATGCGTTTAGCAAACACTTTGTTATTACAACCACCACAATGCTGTGATAGGTTATCAAGCAGTTTGCCCAGGTTCCTCACCACGCTTACCAATGATGTCATCAATTCGCAGAATGGCTATGGCTACTTCAGTAGCAGATTGAATGGCTTGTCTCACCACACGCAGTGGTTCAACCACACCTTCCTTTGCCATGTCAATGATGTCACCAGTGTTGATGTCAATACCTTCATGGTGTTTGAGGTCGGTGTTCTGCAAAGCCAGCGTGATGTCTAGTGGGTCAAAGCCAGCGTTCTCGGCAATGGTCACAGGGATTACATACAACGAATCATAGAATGCATTTTGAGCAAGCCCCATCCGTGTGTCCACACTTGGGTCACATGAGTTGCGAGCGAGCGATGCATATACTGAACCACCACCAGCCAACAGTTTCTTATCTCGGTATGCGATAGCCGTGACACCAATTGCGTCATCAAATGCTCGTTCATATTCGTCAACTGTTTGGCGAGTAGCACCACGAAGAACCAATGTGGAAACAGTCGGTACTTTATCCACTTCAATGGATACAAAACGGATGTCGCCAATCAAGTTCTCTTTCACTGTAGCATCACCGAGAGTATGCAACGATGCATCTTCAGTCATGTGGTAAATCGGAGTGTTTGTTAGTTTGCTAATTGATTGCAGGTCTGTCTCAGGCACACGGGTGATAACCCCAATGCCTTTTTGAGACAGTGTGTGGATGACGGCTTCATGCACGGCGTCACGCACGAATACATTTTTAACACCTAAGTCAATGATAGCCTGAGCGCGCTCAATGAGCATACGAGTTTCGGCCATCTGGAATTGTTGGACAGCCTCCATAGAACCTAGTTGGACACGCATGGAATCATGCATTGGTGGCGGAGTCAACCCTGTATTCAACAACAGGATTTTTCCTTGACCACCGAGTGCCAATGTTGAAGCGAACTCTTTGTTTAGAATCACACCGTCAAACAAATGGGATTCATCTAGTGAACCACCCAGTTGACTAACGACTTTGATTTTGCTATCGTCACCTTCAGCGCGTACAACAGAATCAACACACAGTTGAACTGCGTGGTTGATGTCGTGTTCCGCTGCCTTACCAGTGATTGCGGTCTTAGCAACCGCACCTAAGAACGCTGAGTCCTTACCAGATATTGTGATGACACATTTTTCTAAATCGTTAAGACACCGTTGGGATGCGTGTCGGTATCCTTTGCATATCACATTGGGGTGTATTCCCTTTGCTAATAACGCCAATGCATTCTCAAGCAATTTACCAGCGAGAACAACAACGCTTGTCGTTCCGTCTTTACATTCAGTCTCTTGCGTCTTGGACATACCGACAACCATTTGCGCTCCTGGATGGGCTACATCCAGTTCTCTCAAGATTGTTGCACCGTCATTACTCACGACGAAGAACCCTTGTGGGTCAACGCACATCTTGTCCATACCGAGAGGTCCGAGTGTGGACCTGACCGTGTTGGATACTGCTATTGCTGCTTTGATATTCAATTGCTGTGCCTTTTGTGTATTACTGTCTCTTCCTTCTCCCATTTCCAATCAACCTCTAATTTGACTATTTCGCCAGTCCACCGCGAACGGCTTTTGACAATGCCCGTCTCAACTCCATGCATCCATAGGTCCCAATTAAGCATTGCGTCTGATAAACAGTACTTAGCAACCTCAGTATGGTTGCCTTGCCTCCATTGAACAGGTGCGTCAATGCTATTCATGGTCTTACCTCGCTGGAGTGTGTGCTTGCATACATCATCTAGTTTGATGAAGAATTGATTACCAATTTTTGTAGTCGCATTCCTCAAATGCTGTGATGTATCTATGATGCTGTCTTTGTGCTTGCGTAAAACCACACCTGCGTCATGGCAGTCTAATGCATCACGAAGAACTGGTAAATCAAATCTCAATATGTTGTGACCAACGATAGCACCGCCAGCATTGATGTGTGCCATGATGTGTTCACCTACATCACGGGGATGCAGAGGTCTGATGTCAGCACCCTCCACATCCACATCATGGTTGCAGAATATGGTAGACTTATCACCGTCATATGTAGCGACAACTGTGGGTTCAAACATACTTGTCTTATCCCACCCACCTATGTCATAGGAGTAGTTGCTAGTCTCAATATCCAACGATAACACAC
>Ga0114918_10005891_pt1 | contig 10451 bp, 7 predicted proteins | sample LantaG_FD_87015 | JGI IMG/M metagenome (GOLD analysis project Ga0114918, IMG submission 87015) | Deep subsurface microbial communities from Baltic Sea to uncover new lineages of life (NeLLi) - Landsort_02402 metaG | ecosystem: Environmental > Aquatic > Marine > Oceanic > Sediment | place: Baltic...
CGCCTCTCTCTCTCTCTCTCTCTCTCTCTCTCTCTCTCTCTCTCTCTCTCTCTCTCTCTCTCTCTCTCTCTCTTTCTCTCTCTCTCTCCCTCCTCACGCCTTCGCCGCCCGCCGCGTGGCCGCGGCCGCCAGTGCCTGCCCCGCCCGGCTGCCCGGCCGCCCCAGGACGCCGCTGATCCAGGCCCCCGTCGCCGCCACGGCCTCCAAGTCCACGCCCGTCTCCACGCCCAGGCCGGCGAGGAGGTACAGCACGTCCTCCGTCGCCACGTTGCCCGCCGCACCCGGGGCGAAGGGGCAGCCGCCCAGGCCCGCCACGGACGTGTCGTGAACGGTCACGCCCGCCGCCAGGGCTGCCAGCACGTTGGCCACGCCCTGGCCGTACGTGTCGTGGCAGTGGGAGGCCAGGGCTGACAGGGGAATGCCGCCCTGGGCCACGCAGGCCTCAAACATGGCCACGACCCCGCCGGCCGTGCCGACGCCCGTCGTGTCGCCCATGGACACCTCGAAGCAGCCCAGGTCGTGGTACAGGCGGGCCGCGACGGCCGCGGCCGCGGCTGGGGCGACGGGCCCGGCCGTGTAAGGGCAGCCGACCGCGCACGACACGTACCCGCGCACCCGCACGCCCGCGGCCCGGGCGGCCGCCGCCACGTCGCCATACCGGGCCAGCGTCTCGTCAATGGACGCGTTCAGGTTGGCGCGCGAAAAGGCGTCCGTGGCGGCCGCGAAGATGGCGACCTCGGTGGCGCCCGCCGCCACCGCGCGCTCCAGGCCTTTCAGATTGGGCGTGAGGAGGGGTAGCGCACGCCGGGGGTCCGCACCAGGCCCGCCATCACCTCGCCCGCGTCCGCCATTTGGGGGACGGCCTTGGGGGAGACGAAGGCGGTGGCTTCGATGACGGGCAGACCGGCGGCGGCCAGGCGGTGGATGAGCTCCACTTTCGTGGCGGTCGGGACCTGAAGTGAGTGAATGGAGAGAGGAGAGGAGGGCGAGAGGTTGAGCGGAGGAGCGGAGGGAGCGGGAGAGCATTTGCGCGTCTTGCCTCTCCCTCTCCCCACCCTGCCGCATCCTCACCGGCATCGCCTCGTTCTGGAGGCCGTCCCGAGGGCCGACCTCGACCAGGGTGACGTGGGAGGGGACGGGGCGGCCCAGGAGGTCGGGGAGCTGTGTGATGAGAAAAGAGAGGAAGAGAGAGGATTGGTGAGACGCGCCGTAGGTAACTCAGGAGGCTGAGGGGCGCGTACAGCCGATTCTGACATGCCAGTGCACGCTCACAAGGCCAGCAGGTATCTGGCTTTCGATAGGTGTGTATCGCAGGGGCGGGCGGCGCGTGGGGCGGCGGCCCCGAGGCCGCGCAAAAACACTCACCGTCAGCGTGCTCTTCCAGGCCGACCCACCGCCGAAGGGGGGCCGCCGTCCACACAGGGACGCCGCGGTGGCGGCGGCCAGGGCGGCGGACGCCCGGCTTAGCATGTCGCGTGCGGACAAGCCTGGCGCGCGTATGTGTGTGTGTGTTGAGGAGGAGCGATAGGGAGGGCACGCCCCCTCTCTGTCGACGCCGCACAGGGAAAAGCAAGAATGGAAAGAAAAACCGACGGCAGCACGCCTCACCCTCCCGCAAGGGGGGGACGGGCGCGCGCCGGCCGGCGGAGCGTGCTTACACAGATGAAAGAACACACGCACCCGACCCGGCCTGTCGTGAATGGACCACCCAGGGGCGCGCGGGCGGTGGTGGGCGGTGGCGGCCGGCACAGGCACGTGTGTTTGTTTTTGAAAAAGGGGGAGGGGCTAGGTCAAGAGGACCCGCGCGCCCCCCTTCCCCTCCCTCACACACAGCCGCCACGCCCCACACACGCGCCGCGCGCCCTGTGCCCCGGCTCGGCGTGCTGTCTAGCTACGCACTGAGCGGCCGGGGATCACCCAAACCCAAACCACCCGTTGCCTGGGGGCGGCGGAGCAGGGGCGGGTGCGGCGCGCGCGCGCACGCGCGCGCGCGCCACGCTGCCAGTCCCGCCGCCGCCGCCCCGCACCAACGGATGCATTAAAAGAGGGGGGGCCAACGCCGCCGTCCCGCGCTCTCCCTCCCTCCCCAGGAGAGGGGAGGAGCACGCGTTATAGTCTGGTTGGAAGGGGGGAAAAAAAGGTCAGAAGAAGGGGGGACAAAACCTGCGGGCAAGGGGAACCTCCATGCACCCCGCTCGCACTCGCTCAACGCTCTCACCATCACGCCCCCCACACACACAAGCACACACCACAACTGCCCAGCGACGGCCCTGCTGGCTCAACTCTCAACTCGCTCGCCAAAAAAAAAAGGGGGAAGGGAAGGGACAACGCCCCCCGCACCGCTCTCTCACCCCCTCATTTTTGTTTTCTCTCTCTCACTCCCATCCCACCCCACATCTCCCATCCTCGTCTCAGGGGTGCTCGCTCCACGCGTACACCACGGTCGGCCGGGTGGCGTCGAAGCCGTTGAAGGCGGACGCGCCGGCGAGCGTGTAGGCGCCCATGCAGGGGAAGGCCACCCAGTCCCCGGGCGCTAGGGGCGGGAGGGCGTAGTCAGACAGGACGGTGTCCAGGCCGTCGCAGGTGGGGCCGAACAGGGTGGACCGGACCTGCCCCGGGGGCACGTGGGCGCAGCAGCCCCGCCCGCACGAGTTGTGCGCGTCGGAGGAGGTGCGGGGCGGGGGGCGAGGGAGAGGGGGCGGGACCAGGATGGCGGGCTCCCCGCACACGGGCGGCGCGCCGCCCTCCTCTCCGCTCCCGCCCACCCCCCCCACCTCGGCCTTCACCCCCATCCCCCCTCCCGTCGGCCCCACGCCGACCAAGGGCCGGGCCGTCAGGGTGGCGTGGTCGTACAGGACGCTGTTCATGGAGCCGTACAGGCCGTCCGTGATCCAGTACGCCCGCGTGGGCGCGCCGCAGGAGGCGGCGCCGTCCCGCACGCCATACACCAGGCAGGCCAGCGTCGCTGCGGCCTCCGCGAAGTAGCGGCCGGGCTCCGCGATCACCCGCACGGCCGCGGCCGGGCCGCCGGTCGTGGGAAAGTGGGCCTCCAGGGCGGCGTTGACGGCGTCCGGGAAAGCACCCAGGTCCAGGCCGGCCGGGAAAGCCGCGGCCGCCCCTGGCGACCCGGGCCCACCCACAGCCGCAATGGCCGCAGCAGGCGCGATGCCTGGCGCCAGGAAGCCGCCCCCGATGTCCAGGATGGTGATGGCGTGGCCCGCGGCGGACCCCGCGTCGAAGGCGTCCCGGGCCAGGGCGATGGCGGACGCGAAGGCGTCCGGGTTGGACGCGCCCGACCCGACGTGGAAGGAGATGCCGGCCACGGAAATGCCGAGCTGCGCCGCCAGGGCCAGCAGCCTGGGCGCGTCTCCCGGCTCGCACCCGTACTTGTTGCCCAGCTGGCACCGGGCGGCCGGGTCGTCCGCCCGCAGGCGGAGCAGGGCTTTAGAGGCCGGGTGCAGGGCCGCCAGCTTGCGCAGCTCGGCCGCCGTGTCAAAGGTCGTCAAGTCGACGCCCACCGCCGCCGCGTGGCGGACATCGGACGGGCGCTTGCACGCGTTGGCGTACACGATGCGGGACGGCGGTACGCCCAGGGCCAGGACCAGGTCGACCTCCGCCGCGGACGCGCAGTCGAACCCGGCCCCCAGGGCCGCCAGCGTGGCCACCAGGGCCGGGTCAGGGTTGCATTTCACGGCGTAGAAGGGCGTGACCCGAGGGAGGCGGGCGGCCCAGGCCGCGTGCGCGCGGGCGACCGCGCCCAGGTCCAGCAGGTAAACGTTGTCCTCCAGGGCGTGGGCGGCGATGGAGGCCGCCAGGGCGGCGTCGATGGACGGGGCGGCGCCCGACGCCAGGCGCACCGCGCGCGCGGCCGCGAGGACGGACGTGAGCGGCGCAGGCGCGGAGGGGCGGGCCCGCCGGGCGGCCGCGCCCGCGGGGCGCGGCGGGGCCGGCGCCAGCGGGGCCAGCAGGGCGCCCAAGGCGGCGGACGGGCAGGCGGACCCGGCCTCGGAGAGGAGGGAGGGCGAGAGCGGGGCCATGGCCGGCGGCGGGCGGGGCGGGAGGGGGGACGGCGCGCGCGCGGGCGGGGCGCCGTACGGGGGCGGCACGCCCGCGCCCGCCAGGGAGACGGGCGGCAAGGGGGACGGCGCCCGTGCGGGCGCCGCGTACGACGTGGGCGAGGGCGGCCGGGCGGGCGGCGGCAGGGGCGGCAGGGAGACAGCCGGTGCCGCGGCGAGTGCCACCACGGGCGAGCCCTCACAGGGCGGCCCGTCCGTGTCGCTACCCGACAGCGCGGGCGCGCCCGCGCTGCCGGGCGCGCCGCCGCCGCCGCCCAGCTCCGCGCACGACACAGCCAGGGAAGAGGTGGCGGAGAAGAGGGAGGGCGACAGGCGGAGGGGGCCGCGCGGGGAGGGCGGGGCGGAGGAACCAGACCCGGCGGCAGGGAGGGGCGAGCCCGGGGCGGGCTTGCCCGCTGCCGCCGCCGCCGCCGCGACCGCCGCGGTCACGGCCTCGTCCGCCTGAACCTCCTCCTCCTTCTCAGCAACCAGGCAGTAGAAGGCGGTGCGCCCCCGCCCCCCGAAGTCCTGGGCGGCCGCGCCGTGGAAGGCGTAGCCGGCCGGGAAGCAGAGGGACGTCAGCAGCCAGGGGCAGAGTGCGACGTCCGCGTCCACGCTCATCGCCACGCTCATGCGCCCGGGCGCGAAAATGGCGGCGACGTGCGCCACCACCGCGGACGGGCACAGCCCCTCCGCCGCGTACCCGCACAGCTCCACGGACGCGTACGAGCAGTCCGGCTCGGGCGTGACGTGGATTGTGGAGAAGGCCGGGCCCTCCACCCCGTTCATGCTGTACCCGCACGGGTCGAACACAAAGTCGTCCACGTCCGCGCCCGGCAGCAGGGCGCGCACGCCCGTGGCGGCGGTGACGGCGGCCGCGCCCGCAAAGTCCGGGCGGCGCGCGAACTGGGCCGCCCGGCCCGGGTCCAGGCCCGTCATGCAGATCTCGAGCGTGTAGGTCGGGCCGCATGAGGCGAGGGGCGGGAGGAGCGGGGGGAGTGGGGCGGGGGCGGACGCGGTCGTCAGCGCGCTGGTCACCGTCGCCGCCCGGGGGCGCCCGCCGGGCGAGGGCGGGCCCGTGGAGGAGGCGACCGTGGCGGCCGCCGTGTTGCCGCCGGCCGGCGTGGGCGGGGCGGAGGAGAGGAGGGCGGCGGAGGGTGTGGGCGAGGCCCGCCCATCCTCCACCTCATCCGCCTCGGCCCGCCGCTCGCCCAGCCCCGCCGCCGCCAGCTGGGACGCTGCCGCCGCGACGACGTCCTCCACAGGCTGTGGCGGGGCGGACAGAACGCCCTCCACACGCGCAGACGCGGCGGCCGCGGCGGCGGCCGCCACAGTGGCGGCCGCGGCCGCAGACTCGTCCGCGATGAACACGTGCCACTGCAGCCCGCTCAGCGCGTCGCCCAGCACGTACGCCGCCCCGCCGCCGCCCAGGTGGCCGAAATGGGTGCGCAGGGTGGCGGCTTCCAACCCAAAATCGGTGTGCGGGGCGGGCTGGGCGGAGGGGAAGAGGAAGGAGGCCCGGCTATATTTCACCCGGCAGGGCGCCAGGCGCAGCGAGGCCGCCGCGGCCAGCAGCCCCGGGACCGCGGCCAGCAGGCGGATCGTGCCGCACGTCTTCAAGACGAGGCGGGTGGGGTAGACGAAGAGGGAGGACTCGGACAGGACGTACGCGTCTAGGTGGGCGTTGGAGCGGGAGGAGACGATGCAGCAGGCGGCCTGATGGAGAGGGAGGGGGGGGGGAGAGATGGGGAGAGGATGGGCAGGGGGGTGATGAGCAATGCGGAAGGTGGACAGAAGACGGCGGCCAGTGAGACAGCGGCGGCCCAAAGGGGGCCTGGCAGGCCTGCTTTGGGGGGGGAGCCTCCGGCCAGCGGGCGCGCACATACCCGCCCCGCACGGAAAGGGGGTCGCGGGGAGCGAGCGCGAGGCGGAGGCCGGGCGGGAGCGGCGGCGGCGGCGGGTCAAGGAGCGAGCGGGATGGCGCGTCGAGCAGGAGAGGGAGCCGTCAACGCCGCTGCGCTGGCCTGCGCGGCTCGGCGTTGAGCCGGCGGGGGGCCGTCCACTCCTCGCGCGCTCGCCTGTCCTCCCCATCCGCTCACTCAGGTCGAGGCTTAGGGATATCCACAAGCCAGCCCCGGGGTCGGCGAGGGACGAGGCATCGGCTCAGGGCCCCCCGAGCCCCCTGCTAAAAAAAAAGACACACGCGCGCGGGCTCGGGCCGCTCCGTGCGAGAAATCGCGGCGTGACGCTGCCGCTTCCCTCTCGCCTCTCCCTCCCTCTTCTCACCTGCTCCATCAAGTCATCCAGCACCGACCGGGGCAGGGCGCGCAGGCCGGATCCGTCCGCGTCGCCCGCGGGCGAGTAAAAGTCGACCTCCAGGCGCTTCTCCGAGCCCTCAAAGGCGGGCGGAGGGAGGTGGGAGGGGTCCATGATTTTTTTTTGCTTTTTTTTGCTTTTTTTTTGCTTTTTTGTTTGGTGTCTATCGGCAGGCTACTCAACCACACGTTTCAGTCACGCGCGTGGGCCTGTTAAGAGGGCGCCTTGTTCGCCTGGTGTGTGGAGAGAGGGTGTGGTACGGGAGAGGGGCGTGAGGCGGCGGGCTCTTCTCCGGGCGCGGATCGACGGCTGCGGGGGTCGGGCCGGCGCGTCGGCTCTCTCTCTCGCGCGCGGACGCTCGTGGACTCGCACCTTGCCCGTCGCCGGGTTGCGCCACTTCAGCACGGGTGCCCACACGTCTGGCGGGCACGGCGGCTGCGCAGGCATGCACGCAGGGGAGCCAGGAGTGGGGGTGGGGCTTCCACAAGCGGAAGGCCGGGTGAGCGGTGGGCGGCCGGGTCTAGCAGCGGCCCCCTTTGCGAGAGAGAGAGAGAAGGGGAGCCGAGCGGAAACGAAAGAGTGAGCAGACCTTTCTTTTCTTTTCGCACACGGACCCCAGACACGTGCACCCACGCGCGCACACACATACACACCGCCCCCCCCCCCACACACACACACACAATTGAGGGAACACATAGGACATGACAATTTAAAGAATTGAATTCGGGGCGGCAGGCGGGGCACGCTCGCACGCCTCCCCCTCTCTCTCTCTCTCTCTTCTCTCCCCCTGTCTCTCACGACACCGCGAGCGGCAGCGCCACGAACAGCGCCCCCGGCGCCAGGCGGATCATGGCCGGCCGACCGCCCCGCGGGGGCGGCCCCTTGACCAGGCACCGGTATAGGAGCGTGTGGTGGAACTGGTACAGCCGCTTCCAGGTGGGCGCGGCGGCGGCGGCGGCGGCTGCGGTGGAGGGCAGAGGGGTGGGGGTGGAGGTTGGGGGCACGCAGCTTTTGCGGGGCGGGGCGGCGTCGGCACTGCTCCCGGGCAGGCGGGCGTTGGGGAAGGACCGGGAGACCAGGGTGGTCCAGGCGTCGTCGTCGACGGCGGACCTGAGTGAGGAGTGAGGGAGGGGCGGGTGAGAGAGGGTGAGGTCGGAGGAGGGTGGTCGGGAGAGAGCGGGCGGGCGAGCGAGCGAACGAGCCACGGGTGTGACTCCCGTAGCGACGCGACGCGCCCTCCCTCTCCTTCGCGACCGAATTCGGGGGGGGCACGCCCCCGGGCCGCCGACTGGGTCGCCCCACAGGGAGTCTACCCATATCTGGACCAAGCCAAGAGACGGATAGCGGAGCGTGCCAGGCGCTCCCGTGGGCGCGCGGACCGGTCAAAGCTGCGCCTTGCGGCGGTCGTTCGGTGCGTGCGACGTTTTCCTCGCCCCGGCCCCCCCCTCTCTCTCTCTCTCTCCGCCATCGCCCGCCCGCACGCGCCCTCCCTGCCCCCTCGCGCACCTCGTCGCCACGCACACCCCTTCAAAGGCGCACATGTCGCGGGCCGACCCGTGCGCCGCCAGCTCGGCCGCCACCAGGCGCAGCACGTCCTGGGGCACGTCCCAGAACGTGGCAGGGCGGGCCGGGCGGGGTGGGGGCGGGAGCGGGCGGCTGAGGCGGGGGTGGAGGACGATGGGGAGGTGGCGGGGCTTTTCCGAACCAACCCATTGTGTGAGACGGTGTAGGTCAGGGGCAGTGGCCTCGTCGTCCGCGGCCGCCTTGGTGGAGGGCGGGGCGGGGCCGCGCCGGCCGGGTGGGGCGGCGGTCATGGCGCGCTGTGAGTGCGTGAGGTTGTGTGAGAGGTCTGGAAAGAGGAGAGCGAGCGGTCTCCGTCCACTTGCACGAAGGCCGCCGGCGCGCGCTCTCTCCCTCCCTCCCTCCCTCCATCCATGTCCTCCTCCCCCGCCCACGTGCGGGCCCTGTACAGGTCCCTCCTGCGCTGGGCGGCCGCGCACCCGGACACGGGACCCGCCCTACGCGCGGAGGCGGCGTCCCGCTTCCGCGCGGGGCGGGACGCCGAGCCCGACGAGGCAGCGGCCCTGCTCGCCGAGGCGGAGGCCCGCCTGTTCGACGCGACCTACCACGGCATTCCCCACGCCCGCCTGCCGCACGGCTCCCAGCACAGCGTGCGCGCCCTCCAGGAGGCGCGCGGGCTGGGTGGTGGCCAGCCAGACGCCGCGGCCGCCGCGGCCGGGGCCGCGGCCGGGTCGGCGGACCCAGGCGTACGGGCGGCGCTCGCAGCTGCCGCCGCCCGCCTGCGCGCCCGGCAAAAGGGGAGCGATTAGGACGTAGCGCCTGGAATCCCATGTCTGCCTGTGCAGCCTCCTATCGTTAGCCTTTCATTAGCGGCGGGTGTGTGTGTCAAAAAACTAGCAACACTCTCTCTCTCTCTCTCTCTCTCTCTCTCTCCAGTCCGCCCCCTTTCACTTCACTTCACTTCACCACCAGCACCGGCACAGGAGCGTGGTGGGTGCAGTAGTTGGTCACACTGCCCAGGAACAGCTCGGCCAGCTTGGACTTGGAGTGCGAAGCCATGACCAGGGCGGCCGCGCCCAGGGACCCCGCCTTTGCGCACACCACGTTGCCCACCGAGTCCGCGTCCACCTCGGACTTGATGATGTGGATGACGGGGTCAGGGCGGATCGGGGCCAGGCGGGGCAGGAAGCGGGCGGCGATGAAGGCCTCCGCGTTCTTGATCAGCTGCTCGTACGCGACGGGGTCCTGCACGGTAGAGAAGAGAGAGAGAGAGAGAGAGAGAGTGAGTGAGAGAGAGAGTGAGAGGGGGGCGAGAGGTTGAGGGATGGGGAAAGCAGTCTCCATCCATCCGTCCATCTCTCTCTCTCCATTCTCGCACCTGTTCCGGCAAGAAGTCGACGGGCGGCGCGCCGTGCAGGGCGACCGTCTGGACGCGGGGGATGACGTGGGCCAGGTGGATCTCGTCACCCGTGCTGGTGGATGATGATGAGAGTGGGATGGGTGATGGTGGAGGAGGGTCGAGGTCGAGGAAAGAAATGCCCCCGCGCCCTCTCAAACCCTCCCAAACCCCGCCTCATCCACAGCCACGCACCGGTACACGTTGGCCAGCGTCCAGGCTAGGGCGTGCTCGCACTCCGGGGTGTCGTCCACCGCGATGAGCAGGCGGCGAGGAGGGGCGGCCATGTTTTTTTTTTTAATGCCGACGCGAGAGAGCGAGCGGAACTCGGGACTGGGGGGGATGCGTCGTCAAGTCCCCAGTGTTGCTCTCTCTTCCGTGCTGCCTCGCCCGCGGCACAGGCAGAAGCGCACGCTCAATGCTGGCGAGCTCAGACCCTGACCCACCCTCTCCATCCATGACCGACCTCTGAGCGAGGCAGAGAGCAGGCAGAGCAGGCGCCATGCCAAGGAAAGCAAAGCCGACCCGGCCCCGCCCCGTCTCCCTGGCCATCACTCTCTGCGGGTTCGAGGATGGCGTGGCCTACGTCGACCGACCCCTGATGACCCCCGACAGATGGGCTATGCAGGCGGCCGACAGCCTGACCCTGAGGATCGGCGCAGCGGCGGGGAGCGGGCGGGCGCCTGCCTCCATCACCCTGACCCTCGCCCAACACCCGCGCGCTCTGGCCCCAGCCCGGGCCGGCGTGGGGGCCGTCCTGTGGCCGGGCGCCCTCGCCCTCGCGGCCGCCCTGGTCGGCACCGGCCTGCCGTCCCACTCGCGAGGCCCATGCATGGCCAACACCGACCTGGCGGGAGCGCTGGCCGCCGCGGCGGGCGCGGCCGGCGGCGGCGGCGGCGGCGGCCCCCACGTCCTAGAGCTGGGCGCGGGCGCCGTGGGCCTGCCCTCCCTCGTCGCGGCCGCCCTGGGCGGAGCCGCGACCGCGACCGACCGGGCCGCCGTCCTGCCCCTGCTGGCCGCCAACGCGGCGGCCATGGCGGGGGTGACGGGCGGCCGGGTGGAGTGCGCGGCCCTGGACTGGGGCGAGGCCGGGGCGGTCGAGCGGGCGGCGGGCCTGGTGCGGGCCACGGGGGGGGGGAAGGCTTCCCCCCATCACACCACCA
>Ga0114918_10005892_pt1 | contig 10449 bp, 5 predicted proteins | sample LantaG_FD_87015 | JGI IMG/M metagenome (GOLD analysis project Ga0114918, IMG submission 87015) | Deep subsurface microbial communities from Baltic Sea to uncover new lineages of life (NeLLi) - Landsort_02402 metaG | ecosystem: Environmental > Aquatic > Marine > Oceanic > Sediment | place: Baltic...
CTCTCCACCGCTCCCGCCGCCGCCGCCGCCTCCTGGCACGCCCCCTCCACCGCCCCCGCCGCCGCCCCCTCCTCCCCCCCGCCGCGGCACGTCAGGGAAGCGCAGGGGCTTGCACATGAGCGGCATCGCCTCGGACGGGCAGTACGGGCACTTGAAGGCGCGGGAGGGGCCGTGCGCGATGGAGAGGACGGACGCCCGGCAGAGCGCGTGCCCGCACGGCAGCAGGACGGGAGGGTTGGCCGCCGTCGCGGCCTCCCGCGAGACCGGGCAGGAGAAGACGGACCGGAACACAAACTCGGGGCCCAGGTCCAGGTCGACGGGGATGGCGTTGGCGTCCGGGTCCGGGTCGGCGGGCGCGGTGGTGGTGGTGGTGGTGGCGGGCGCGGGCGCGGCCGCGTCCGGGCCGCCGCCGCCGCCGCCGTCGCCCCGGGCCGCGCCCGCCGCCCCGCCAACCCCGCCTCCACCACCCATCCGCGCGGACGCCAGGGACAGTTTGTGCAGGGTGGGCAGGGCGGCCCAGCCCGCGGCGACGGCGACCAGGAGGGGTGACTCCGCGGGCAGCCCCGCCAGGGCGGCGGCGGCGCGGGTGAGGTCGGCCGCCGCGGCCGCCCACAGGGTGGGGCGGTCGGCCGGCGGGTAGCGCGAGGGCAGGGCCCTCCCGCCGCCGCCGCCGCCCGCCGCGTACACGAGGCGCCCCATCAGGGCCTGGATGGCGGGCAGCTGGGTGGCCGCGTACCGCCCAAACTCGGAGCGGGCGATGGCCAGGGCGGCGGGCGGGCCGCGCCCGGGGCCGCCGCCGCCGCCGCCGCCGCCGCCGCCGCCGCCGCCCTCCAGCGCGTCGAGGAAAGCCGCGCGGACCAGCGCAAATTCAAAGGCGTCCGCGCCGGCGGGCCCCCGCTCCGCGGCCAGGGCGTCCCGGTGCGCGGCCGCCCAGGCGCGGGCGGGGCCCGGGTCGCCCACTTTCAGGGCGGCCAGGGCGGGCTCGATGGCCGCCAGTGGCGCGCCGGCGGCGGCCGCGTCACGGGCCGGCCCCCCCCCGGCCCACCCGGCCCCCGCCTCGGCCGCCAGGGCGGCCGCCGCGGCCGGGCGCCCGCTGCGGGCCAGGTGGTCGCCGATCGCCCGGTCCAGGGCGGCCGGGTCGGCGCGGGGCCAGGCCCAGGTGGACCGGTCCGAATCGGCGATGAAGGCCCGGTCGATGGCCTGGAGAGGGGGGGGGGCGGGACGCGTGTGAGTGAATGGGCAGGGGGGGGGAGAGAGAGAGAAAGGGAGATGGAAAAACATGGACAGACCGGGGCGAGCCCTCTCTCTCTCTCTCTCTCTCTCTCTCTCTCTCTCTCTCCGCGCCATCTCTCTCACCTTGCCCAGCTTGCCGATGGCGCCGTGGAACTCCTTGGTCGTCGCCTCCACTCGGGCCGTGACGTCCGGCCCACGCAGGGCGGCCGCCGCGGCCACCAGGGCCCCGGCCGGCGCGGCCTGCCCGGGCTCCCGCGCCTGGTGCGCGGCGGCCTCCAGGGCCGCCACCGCGGCGTCCAGCGCGCCCGACGTCGCGTCCGCGCACATCTTTTGTTTCTTGGACACGCGCTCGGCCTCGGCCAGGGCGGAACGCAGGGCGTCGCCGGGGGCGGAGGCGGTGGGCGGGGCGGTGTTGGTCATTGATGTGGAGAGGTCGGGAAGCGCGAAAAAACGCCAGCGCTGACCGCTGACGAATGCCCCAGGGGAAGTGAAGGCGTGGAGCAAGGGGCCCGGCGTGCTCCCGTGTCCTTGCACGCACGCTGTCAGCCTCGGCGGTGAAGCGGCGCAGTGGGCCCGTGAGTGACGGGGCGGGTGCGGGTGGCACGGGGCGCCGTGCTGGACGCGGGACGTGTGCGCCCCTGCGGCGAGAGAACCAGCGGAGTGGAATGACGAGGAGAGTCGAGTCGGCGCGCTCGCTCTCCACACACACTCCGATGCCGGCGGCGGTGCTGATCGACGAGCATTCAGCCGGCTCCAAAGCCGGCCGCCCAGCCCCTGTGGAGTCGTTGGCGGCCCTGGAGAAGAAAGCCTTCACCCGGGCGGACGCCTGGGGCGTGGACGACCTGCGGGCGGAGGCCAAAAAGACGGCGTCGCTCCTCCTCGTCGCCCGGGCCGACCCAGCCACCGCCGCGGCCTCTCCCTCTTCTTCATCTCCTCCTCCTCCCCCGCCGCCCGATGTGCTCGGCTACCTCGCCGCCACGACGACCGGCACCTCCATCCACATCCTGCGCGTCGCCACCCACCCGGACGCCCGGCGGCGCGGCGTCGCGTCCGCCCTGATGTCCGCCGCCCTGGCGCCCGACCCAGGCGGCACGCGCCGCCGACGCCCGCTGGGCGCGACCCTGCACGTCGACCCGGCCAACGCGCCCGCGCGCGCCCTGTACGAGCGGGCGGGCTTTGCAGTGGATGCCCAGCTGGAGGACTACTATGCGCCGGGGAGGGCGGCGCTGCGCATGATTCTTTGTGATTAGAGGCGGTGATTAGAGGCGTTTGTAGAGACGTGACGTGACGTGACACTCCTCCCTCCACGCCCCCACCCACGCCCGCTCTGCACGCCACCGCCACCGCCACGCCCCACGGCACAGGCGCACACGCCCTCGCCCTCTCCCTCCTCACTCCCCCACCCCCACAAAGGCGGCCTCCGCCAGGTCGACCGCCCGCCCCAGGGCCGCCGCCTTGTTGACGGTCTCCTCGTACTCGGACTCGGGGACCGAGTCTGCGACCACGCCCGCGCCGGCCTGGAGGTAGACCTTCCACTCCCGGCGCGGGGCGGAGGAGGGAGGGGAGGGGCCGGCGCCGGCGCCGGCGGAGCCATCGGACGGCGGCGTGGCGTACAGGTACCCGCCGTCCCGGGCGGCGGTGGGGACGACCATGGTCCGCAGGGCCAGGGCCATGTCCAGGCCGCCCGTGAACCCGACGTGCCCCACCCCGCCGCCGTACGGGCCCCGCTTGGACGCCTCCAGGCCGTCGATGATCTGCATGGCCCGCACCTTGGGGGCGCCGGAGACGGTGCCGGCGGGCAGGGCGGCGCGCAGGGCGGCCCAGGGGCTCAGGCCGGGGGCCAGGCGGCCCGTCACGGTCGACGAAATGTGCATGACGTGAGAGTACCGCTCCACCTCCATCAGCTTCTCCACGGCCACGCTCCCGGGCACCGCCACCCGCCCCACGTCGTTGCGGCCCAGGTCCACCAGCATCACGTGCTCCGCCCGCTCCTTGGCGTCGGCCAGCAGGTCGGCCTCCGCGGCCGCGTCGGCCGCGGGGTCGGCGCCCCGCCGGCGCGTGCCGGCCAGCGGCCGGTTGGTCACGACGCGGTCTCCGTCCACCCGGCACAAAATCTCCGGGCTCGCCGCGACCAGGATGGACCCCCGGGCCTGCAGGTAGATCATGTAGGGCGACGGGTTGACGACGCGCAAGGCCCGGTAGATTTCAAACGGGTCGGCAAACGTGCGCCGCTCGAAGCGCTGGGACAGGACGAGCTGGAAGACGTCGCCCGCCTGGATGTGCTCCTTGGCGGCCGCGATGGCGCCCAGGAACCCCGACCGGGTCATGTTGGAGACCGCGGGCGGGGCGGGGCGGTCCTCCGTGCGCAGGGTGACGCGGGCGGGGGGGAGAGGGGGGGCGCCAGGGCCGCGCGCAGAGGCGAGGCGGGCAACCAGCGCGTCCAGGCGCGCCTTGCCGCCCGCGTAGGCGGCTTCCAGGCTGGCGCCCGCACTGTCCGTGCGCACCCAGGCGACGCAGTAGGCCAGTTTGGCGGCGTTGTCAAAGACGACGACGTCGTCGTAGCGGGCCAGGTGCATGTCGGGCAGGCCGTCCGCGTCGGGCGGGGCCGACGTGAAGGGGAGTTTCCCGCCGTAGACGTAGCGGACTGTGTCGTACCCACAGTAGCCGACAAAGCCGCCCGTGAAGACGGGGGGCAGGCCTGGCGGAGTGGCGGGCCGCCAGGCCGCCGCGATGCCTTCCGCCACGCCCAGGGGGTCGGCCACGCCGGTCCGCACGTCGCGCGTGCGGGCCGAGTGGTCGAGCAGGGTCACCGTCCCCTGCTCCGCGATCAGCTCCAGGGCGGGCTGGGCGCCCACAAAGGAGTACCGCCCCGCCTGGTCACCGTTGGTGACGGACTCGAACAGGAAGGAGGGCGCGTCCCGGTCGTCGGGGCCGACCTTGGAAAGGGGAAAGATGTGGAGGGTGTGGGTGAGGGGGTCGGGAGGGGTGTGTGGAAATCGGTCGCTGCCTCTCTCTCTCTCTCTCTCCACGCCTCTCTCTCTCTCTCTCTCTCTCTCTCTCACCAGGCACCGGTACGCCAGCACGGGCGTCAGCGAGTCGGACAGGACGCGCGCGTACAGGGGGACCAGGTTGCCCTGGCCTGCCAGGGCTTTGAAGGTCGCGAAGCCTGCGTCGCCCGCGGGCGGCGGCGGCGGCGGGGTCGGGGGCGGGGCTGGAAAGGGAGGGGAGAGAGAGGGGGTGGAGTGTCAGCGTGCGATGCCGACTATCGTGGCCCGTGGTGCACGAGCCAGTGCTCCCATCCCGGCAGAATGGGCGGGCGCCGGGGCGTGAGAGGCACGGGGCGGGCGTGGCCAGGGCCCCGACGCCACTAATTGCTCGTCGCCGCCACCGCACACCGCCCTCTGTTCCTTGTCTCTCTCTCCTCACCTGGCGCGGTCGGCAGAGGCCCCGTCGCGGCCGCCTCACCAACGCCGGCTTTGGGCCGGTGTAGGGCCAGGGCGGCGGCGGCGGCGGCGGCGGCCAGCCCGCCCGCAGCGGGCGGCGGCAGCAGAGCGCGCCCGCGGCGGGGGGCGACCGGCGCGGCGGGCAGCGGGGAGGCGGAGGCCGCGCCACGCCGGCACGCCGGCCGGGCGGCGTGCATTGGAGGAGGAGGAGTCGAGACCGCACTAGAGGCAGGTGGCTGGATCGACGCAGCGGGGAGCCCCGTCGTGCGGGCGCGCCGTCTTGTCTTTCTCTCTCAACTCAACAAGCAACACTCTGAGGCCTCGACTTCGAGCCCCCCCTCTCCCTCCCGCCCCCTCTCTCCTCACCGGGCGCGGTCGGTGGCAGGCCCCATCGCGGCCGCCCTCGGCCAACGCCAGCATCGGGCCGGCCCAATGCAAGGCCCAGGGCGGCGAGGCGACGGCGGGGGGCGGCCAGCCACGCCCCCTTGCACTCACCCTCCGCCCGCCTCTTTCCACGCCTCCCGGAACGCCTCGAACTCGGCCCGGGGGGTCCGCGCCACCCGCTCGCAAAAGTCGGTGTCCCCCATGGCCAGCCAGGCCGACAGCGGCGCGGTGGCCGGGTGGACGGCGGGCGGGCGGGCGAGAGGGGCGGTGCCCGCGCCAGGCACGGCCGCGCGCCAGCGGGCCAGGAGCCAGGCGGCCCGTGGCCCCGTCCGGTTGCGCAGGGAGTAGATGAGGACGGCCGGGTGCGCGGCGATGGCGGCCGCCACGTCCAGGCCCAGGGGCGGCGAGGCCAGGAAGGCCGCCACCGCGCCGTAGCGGGGGCGGTCCAGGGCCAGCGTGAGCAGGACGGGGCACCGCGCGACGGCGCGGCCGACGGCGTGCGGGGGCAGGCCCCAGCCCGCCAGGGCGGCCGCCCGGGCGCGCAGGGCGGCCGGGGCGTGCAGGAGCAGGGGCGGGCACCGCGCGACGGCGGCGGCCAGGGCGGGCGGGTCCAGGCACAGCGAGGCCAGGGCGGCCAGGGCGGCGGCCGGGTCGGGGGGGGGGGAGGAGGGCGACGGCCGGCCGTCCCCCCCGCCTCCGGGCAGCAACAGCCCGGGAGCGGACAGCAGGGCCCGGCCGGCCAGGGCGCGCGGCACGCCCGCGGCCTCCAGCACGCCCAGCGCCCGGCGCAGGCCGCCGGGCGGCGCGTCCGCCAGGGCGGCCGCGGACCAGCGCAGCAGGCGGCCCAGGCCCTCCCCATCCAGGCCCGCCCCGTCCCGCAGGCCGGCCAGGCGGTCGGCCAGGGGGGCGGCCAGGGAGGGGGACAGCAGGGCGGGCGCGAGCGAAGCGGCCGCGACCAGGCCGTGCCAAGGCACGCCGGCGGCCAGGAGGGCGACGGCGGGCGGGGACGCGCCGGCGGCGGCGCCGGCCGCGGCGGCGGCCGCGTCGGCCGCCGCGGCGGGGGTGGCAGCAGCGCGGGGCGCGAAAACGGCTCCACATGAGGCCGGCGGCACGGCCGGCGGGCCGCCGGGCGCCAGGAGCGCGGCCAGGGCCGGCTCGGACGCGCCCAGGGCGGCCAGGTGGGACGGCAGGTCCCGCAGGCCGCCGCCGCGGCCCCCGCCACCCCCACCCCCAAAGCCGTGCAGGTGGGGCCAGGCCACCAGCGCCCGGCCCAGGGCCCGCGCGCCAGCCAGGCCGTGCGCCGTGCGCAGGTAGCGCACCTGCGGTTTGAGGGCCGGGTCGAACAGGGCCGGCCACCGGGCGGCGGCCGCGCCCGACAGGACGCCGACGGCGGAGAGGAAGGCGACCTGGTCTCGGACGCCCGCCGGCCCCGCGGTCAGGAGGGCGGGCGCTGCCGCCAGCACGGCCGGCACCGCCCGGGGCGGCACGCCCGCCGCCAACAGGGCGACCGCGGTGGCGCGCAAAGAGGATGGTGACGCAGCCGCGACCGCCGGGTGGGCGGCCAGGACGGACCGCACGGCCGGCGGGTCGAGGCCGAGCGAGGCCAGCTCAGCGAGCGCCCGCCGCACGCCCGCCCCGCCGCCCGGGGCCGGGGCGGCCAGGCGGGGGCAGGCCACCAGTGCGGCGCCCACTTCGGCGGGGGTGAGGCCGGCCGACCACAGCGCCCGGGCCCCGCCGCCCAGGCCTCCCCGTTCCAGGACCTCGGGCGAGGCCAGGAGGAGGGCCGGGATGGCGGGGGCGGGGACGCCCGCCCTGGCCAGCGACCGGACGGCCGCGCGCGCTCGCGACGCCGCGCCGCCGCCGCCGCCCCGCCGCAGCCGGGGGCGGGCCAGCAGCAGGAGCAGGCCGTCCGCGGGGCGCACGCCCGCCGCTTCCAGCTCCGCCAGCAGGCGGGCATGGTGGGTGGCCAAGGCAGCGCCCAGGGCCGCCCCCGCCGCCCCGACCTCGGCCGCGGGCACGCCGCGCTGCCAGAGCCAGTCAAGGGCGGCGCGCCCGGCCCGGGTGGCAAGCAGGGCGGGGGCGGACCGGGCGATGGCGACCACGTCGGACGGGCGGGCGCCCGCATCCAGCAGCGCGGCCGCGGCCGGGTGGAGACGCAGGTCAACGGCCGGCGAGCCGGCCTGGGCGGCGGATGGAAGGGCGCCGGCGACCATGGCCAGCGGGCGGGCGGCCAGGGCCAGGGTCGCGCGCCCGCCGCTGCCCCCGCCGCCACTCATGCCCTCCGCCAGCAGGCCGCCAAAGGCGGCCTCTAGGCCGGTGGGGCCGGCCCCGGGCGCGTCCAGGAGCCCGGGGAAGGCGGCCAGGGCGGCGCCCGTGCAGGGCCGGCGAACGCCCGCCTGCGCCAGGAGCGCAGCGGCCGCGGCCGCGCCGGTGCGGGTGAGGAGGGCCGGGGCGGACACGATGGCCGCCGCGGCCTGCCCCTCCCCGATGCCGCGCCCGCCCAGCTTGGCCGCCTGCTCCCGCAGCTCGCGCACATCCAGGCGGAGCAGGAAGCCGGCCTGGGCGGCCTGAGGCCGGGTCAGGCCGAGGGAGAGGAGGGTGGCGGAGGTCGGGGAGGCCCGCCGGCGGGGGGGTGGAGGGGTCTCGGAGGAGGGGGAGGGTGGCGGGGGTGCTTCATCCTCCTCGCCCAGGACCGGGAGGTCGGGCGGGGCGGGGTCGGCGGTCGGGGCGGCGGCTGCCTGGGCGGCGGCGGCAGCGTGCGTGGGAAGGGGCAAGGTCGAGTCCACCAAGCCCGGGTCGGGGCGCGCGTGCCCGTCCGGTCGCGGGCTCGGCCCCACTTCGTAAGAGCCAGGCCCGGACGCTGCGGGAGCCGCTGGCTGTTGACGCCCCTGGCGTGGAGATAGTCTGGCGGCGGGCCTGTGTGGCGTAGGGCGGCGGGAGGGGTTGCCCGGGAGGCAAGCTGCGGGAGTCGCGCCATGGAGGGAGACCCTCCGACCGGGCAATGGGGGCGCCGGACGCTCTCCGAGGAGAAGACCCCCGCTCGCTCTCCTTTTCCCTCCCTCCTTCATCTTCATTCCTCAGTTCACTACCCCAGCACCCCCGCACTCCACCTCGCACCTCTAGCACCAACTACAACTATGACCATCGACGCCCCCATCAAGGATCCGCCCTCCCTCGCCTCGGACGACGAAGGTAAGGGGAAGAGAGAAAGCGCTGCGTGGGCGAGAGAGAGCGCTGCAATGGGCCGCCTAGCTTTCATGCACTTCCTCTTCCTCGTCCTCTTCCTCGACGCCCCTCCTCACGCCCTCCTCCCCTCCCCACTGCCCTTCTCAGTCTTTGGCGATGAAGCACAGGTCGGCAAGGTCGTCAAGCTGATGGTGAGAGGGATAGAGCGGTGAAGAGAGAGAGAGAGAGAGAGGGTTGGAGAGAAAGATTTCTTCACACCGCTCCTTCCGGAAAACGCGCGTCGGAGAGAGAGAAACGCGGGCTAGTGGGCCGCCGCCGCGCGCTTTCCCCTCCTCCCCCCCCCCTCCCCATCAACACCGTAGGAGGCTGTTCACAGACGCAGGCATTCCCATAGTGTTGGATAGGGCGGGCGGGCGCCTGTGAAACCCCGCCCCAACCCGACCCTTCACGCGCTCTCGCTCTTTCCATCGCTTTCCACTGTCCTCAAAAATCTTCTCTCCTCCCTTCTCTCCTCGCTACAGCCCGACGGTGGCGTCAAAAAAACCATCACCCACGCCGGTGTTGGCTTCGACACCCCCGAAACGGGCGACGAGGTGTCCGTCCACTACGTTGGTACCCTGCTCGACGGGTCCACGTTCGACTCGTCCCGCGAGCGGGGCACCCCCTTTGTGTTTACGCTGGGGAAAGGGCAGGTGATCAAAGGGTGGGACGTGGGCGTGGCTACGATGACGAAAGGCCAGACGGCGGTGCTGGAGTGCGCCCCGGAGTACGCGTACGGCGCCGCCGGATCCCCGCCCAAAATCCCGGCGAACGCGACGCTGAAGTTCGAGGTCGAGCTCCTGTCCTGGAAGAGCGTCAAGGACGTGGCGGGCGATGGCGGGGTGATCAAGGAGGCGGTGAGCGAGGGCGGCGGCTGGAAGACGCCCACGGACAAGGACGAGGTCCGCGCCAAGTTCTGCCTGAAGGTGGTGGAGGGCACTGGCGAGGGCGCGGGCCTCTCCTCCCCGGCCGGCGGCGAGGAGGAGGCCGTCTTCGAGCTGGGTGCCGCGCCCGCGCGCGGCCTGGCGGTCGCGCTGCGCACGATGAAGAAGGGCGAGGTGGCGAGCCTGACCCTGAAGCCGCCCTACACGCTGCCGGCCGGGGCGCCCGAGTCGGCCGCCGGCCCCACTCTGGCGGGCACGCTGACCCTGACCTCCTGGGCGTCCGTGGAGGCCGTGACGCCGGACGGCGGCGTCGTCAAGAAGATGGTGGTCGACAGCGAGTCCTGGTCCAAAGCGACGCCGGGGTCCAAGGTCGTCCTCAAACTGACTGCCACGGCCCTGCCGGACGGCCCGGACGGCCCGCCCGCTCCCGCCCCGTACCTGACGGCCGACGCCTTTGAGTTCACGGTGGATGAGGGCGAGGACGCGGGCGTCCCGGAGGGGCTGGACCTGGCCGTGCGCTCCCTAGCGGAGGGCGACCGGGCCTTGGTGACGGCGACCGGGGCCCGCTACGTCGGCCACGACGTGCCCGGCAACCCGCCGGCCGTCCGGTGGGACGTCACGCTGACCAGCCTGACCAAGGCCAAGGAGGCGTGGGAGATGGGTGACGACGAAAAGGTGGAGGCCGCGACCGCGGCCAAGGCGGGCGGCAATGACAAGTTCAAAGCGGGCGCCTGGGAGGCCGCCATCAAAAAGTACAAGCGCGCCCTGTCCCTGGTGGAGTACGACACGGGCTTCGGGCCGGGCGCCAAGGCGGCGGCGGGCGACCTGAAGAAAGCCGTCAACCTCAACCTGGCAGCCGCGCACTTGAAAATCGGCGACTGGAAGGCGGCGGGCGCGGCGGCCGACGCGGTGCTGGCCAAGGACGGCCTGAACGGGAAAGCCCTGTACCGCCGCGCCCAGGCCCGCTTGGGCACGCAGGATTACGTCGAAGCGGAGCGGGACGTGCGGGCGGCCCTGGACGCGGACCCAGCCTCCCGGGACGCGCGCGCCCTGCTGGCCCGCATCAAAAAAGAGGGTGCGGCCGCCGACAAGAAGGAGCGGGCGCGCTATGCCAACATGTTTGATCGCCTGGCCCGGCTGGAGGCCAAAGAAGCGAAGCAGGGTGGTGGGGAGGAGGTGGCGGCCATGGAGGCGGACGTGCCCGCGGCGCCGGCGGTGGGGGTGGCGGCAGTGCCGGAGGTGGAGACGGTTTAGATCGGCCATCCACCCCCCCCCCCCCC